>JACKQG010000055.1_pt2 | contig 84713 bp, 83 predicted proteins | sample 8237621 | NCBI WGS metagenome assembly JACKQG01 (sample SAMN15677084, study PRJNA649215) | marine metagenome | biome: marine; feature: Black Sea; material: saline water; isolation source: suspended particulate matter (SPM) from the Black Sea western gyre | collected 2013-06-09/2013-06-10 | depth...
CCACCTCCGCGCCACCCGCCACCTCGCCACCCACCTCCGCGCCACCCGCCACCTCGCCACCCACCTCCGCGCCACCCACCTCCGCGCCACCCACCACCTCGACCACGCCTCCGCGGCCCGACCAGGCGATGCTCGATGCGGTAGCAGTCACGCTGATCCCTGTTGCCACGCTGGATTCCCCGATGGCACTGGTCGCCGTCCCGGGTACCGACATCCTGCTCGTCGCCGAGAGGCCGGGACTGGTACGAACGTTGACCCCGGATGATGACGGAACGCTCATCGTCGGCGATCCGATTCTCGACATCTCCCATCTGGTCGACGTCCGTGGCGAGGGAGGCCTCCTCGGCATTGCGATCTCGCCCTCCGGTGGCGAGCTCTACCTCAGCTTCACCGACCACTACCCCACCAGCCATGTGCTCGCCGTGCCCCTCGACGGGCTCGAAGCCGACCCTGACAGGCAGCGGACCCTCCTTTCCCTGCAGCAGCCCTACCGGAACCACAACGGCGGCCACCTGGTCGTCGATCCCGAGGGGCGCCTGCTGATCGGGTTCGGCGACGGTGGCGATCGGGAAGACCCCCATGACAACGGCCAGGACCTCGGCACCTGGCTGGGAACGATCCTGCGCATCGATCCGCAGGGTGGTACCCCCTACGGCATCCCCGCCGAGAACCCGTTCATCGGGGATCCGGAGGCACTCGACGAGATCCTCCTCTGGGGACTCCGGAACCCCTGGCGCTTTGCCTTCGACACGACAACCGGAGACCTCTGGATAGCCGACGTCGGCCAGGACGCTGTCGAGGAGGTCACTCGGATCGCGGCGGCCGAGATCGACCTCGGTATCAACCTCGGCTGGCCCGCCTACGAGGGAACACTCCGTACCGGCAGGCCCGAACCCGCTGAACACCGGCTGCCGGACCTCACCTACGAGCGCACCGCCGAGGCGTGCTCGGTCATCGGCGGCGTCGTGTACCACGGCGATGCCGTCCCGGACCTCGCAGGCGCCTACATCTTCGGCGACTTCTGCGATGGCCGGATCCGGCTTGCGGCGATCCAGCCGGACGGGAGCGTCGCCACCCGTCTCACCGAGCTCACCGTGCCGCTGCTGGCCTCGTTCGCCGAAGACGGGTTCCGCAACGTGTACGCACTCTCGCTCGCCGGTGGCGTGTTCCGGCTCGGCGCCGGCTGATCCCTACGCCAGCGGCCCGGCGGCGAGGACCATCCCGTCCTCATCGGCCCACAGCCACATCCCCGGAGAGAGGTCGGCGCCGGCCACGTTCACGGTCACGTCCCGCTCGCCCAGACCCTGCTTGACACTTCGGCGCGGGCACATCCCACGGGCACGGATCCCGACCGGCGCCGCTGCAAGCTCCGGAACGTCGCGCACGCAACCGTCCACGACGACGCCCGCCCAGCCGTTGGCTGCTGCCATCCCGGCCAGGTTGCCGCCGACCATGGCGCACCGGCTCGATCCCTCGCCGGCGACCACGAGCACGCGCCCCGCACCCGGTTCGGCCAACGCCTCCCGGACGAGCGAGTTGTCCTCACAGGCGGCAATCGTCGAGATGGGGCCCCCGAATGCAGCGACGCCGCCAAAGGAGATGAAGCCGCCATCGAGCACGCGGACGGCATCGCCGAACTCGTCACAGAGGTCGGCCGTCGGGGTCGTCATGGTCGGCCTCCGAGGAAGTCGTAGAGCTTGTCCTTCGGCCGCCCGACGCACGACGTCAACGGCCCTCCACCACCGATGTCGCCCCTCACCAGGACCGGCCGCTGGAGCAGTGCCTTGCGACGGGCCAGCAACTCGACCACCGCATCAGCATCACCGACATAGTCGTCCGGATCCAGGTCGAGCTTCCTGAACTGCGAGTCCTTTCGCACCAGGTCCTCGACGGGCCCATCGATGCCCTCTGCGATCCGTGAAAGCAGCACCTGGTCAGGGGGCTCTTTCATGTAGAGGACGACGTCGACCCCGATGCCCAGCTCCTCGGCGACCGCCAAGGCGTTCTTGCTGGCGTGTCAATGCGGGTTGTGGAAGACGGTGACATCAGCCATGGTCTGTTCCTTCCGGGATCGGATGTGCTCAGTTGCGATGTTCGAGATGGGCCTGAATGTGGGTTCCGGCGTCGTCGAGCCAACCCCTACCGCGGGCGTATGCGATCATCTCCGAAAAGCCCTCCTCCCACTCCGGGGTGGCCAGGTCTGCGACCCAGTGGCGGACGGCATCGGCGGCAATCCACACGTGCTGACCGCCGTCGGCTCGGGTGCCCTCACCCAGCAGGGCGGCAACGTCCTCTGCCACCTGGCCGACAGGTGCTTCGACGTGGAATCCGGTGAAGAGGTCGTGGTCCTCGATCACGACCGCACCAACTTCACTCACCCTGATGATCATGCCCGCTCTCCCTCCGGCGATCCCTATCTGCCACCAGTCTGCCGGGATCCCTGCCTAGAAGCCCCGCCAGACGGGATCCCGTCGTTCGAGGAAGCTGGTCACGCCCTCACCGGCGTCCTCGGTGCCGCTGATGAGCTCGACCGCCCACGCCTCGTTGTCCTCGAGGGTCCGTCGGTCGAGGTCCAGCGAGCGGTTCAGGAGCCATTTGCTCAGCATGAAGGACCTGGTAGGTCCCGAGGCCAGCCGCTCGGCCCACTCGGTCGCTGCATCCCGGAGATCGGCGCCGGGCACCACCCGGTTGCAGAGCCCCAGCCGCTGTGCCTCGTCAGCCGGTACGTCTTCGGCGAAGAACACCAGTTCCTTGGCCTTCTGGAGCCCTACCAGTCGGGGAAGAATCCACGCACCCAGGCCGTCGGGGACCAGGCCCCGCCGGGCGAAGATCTCGATGAATCTGGCATGCTCTGCCATGATCACCAGGTCGCAACACAGGGCCAGGTGGACACCAATTCCCGCAGCCGTGCCGTTCACGGCGGCGATGACCGGAACCTCGCAGTCCAGAACCGACGGCATCAGAGTCAGCTGCCCGTCGAGCATCATCCGCCGCACTTCGCCGACCGCCCGCTGTGGCGCTCCCTCAGGTCGGGGTACCGGCTGAGGCGGTACCCCGAGGTCAGCCCCCGTGCAGAAGTGGCGCTCGCCGGTGGCGGTGATGACCGCCGCACGCGCCTCGAAACGGCCGTTCAGGCCGCGGAGCAGACCGCCGATGCGGTCACGCATGGCCGGGGTCAACGAGTTGCCGCTGTCCGGGCTGTCGATCGTGATCCAGGCCACCTGATTGCGGATCTCGAACAGGATCCGGTCGGCGCTGTCGTCCTGGGCCTCACCTGTCTGTCGGTCGCTCATGTAGCGACGGTAGCCGCCGCCATCATCGGGAACGGAGACGGGTCATCGGGAACGGAGACGGGTCGTCGGGAACGGAGACGGGTCGTAGGGAACGGAGACGGGTCGTAGGGAACGGAGACGGCCCGCCTTCAGCATGTGGGTCAGACCGCGTCGGCTCCGCGTTCGCCGGTTCGGATGCGAATGAGGGTGCCGACGTCGGTGACCCACACCTTGCCGTCACCGATCTTCTCGGTGCGGGCTGCGGCGACGATGGCGGCGACCATTGCATCGGTCTGGCTGTCCTCGACGACGACCTCCACCCGGGTCTTGGGGGTGAACAGGACCTTGTACTCGGTGCCCCGGTAGGTTTCGCTGTGCCCACCCTGCCGGCCGAATCCCTGGACCTCGCTGACCGTCATGCCCTGCACGCCGAGTTCGGCGAGGGCGTCCTTGACGTCGTCGAGCTTGAAGGGCTTGATGACCGCCGTGATGAGTTGCATGGAATCCTCCTGGTAGGCCGAGGGTCGGAATGCTGGCTCCCCCGAACATGATTACCTGATACAAAGATGCACTGTATCAATGTCGATAGCAAGTATATGGCTAGTTTCTGACTGTATGCTGTCCATTGTGTTGCTACAATAAACAGCGATGCTCCAAAGTGCCCGAATCGGCTTCACCGACCAGCACGGCTTCCCCCGACGCCTCATCCTGCGCCTGGACGACGGCGGCTCCGTGCCCCGCTTCGAACAACTCCGGGCCCAACTGGCCGTCATGATCGCAGTCGGTCGCCTCGAACCCGGCTGCCGGCTGCCGACGGTCCGCGACCTTGCCACCCAGCTGGGAGTCGCACCCGGCACCGTCGCACGCGCCTACCGCCATCTGGAACAGGACGACTCGGTCCGGGGACGTGGGCGGCTCGGTACCTTCGTGGTCGACGAACCCCCACACTCCGAGCCGCTCCTGGAACGCCAGCAGCGCCTCGACGATGCCGCTCGAAGGTTCGCCGCCGAGACCCGTCAACTCGGGATCAGGACCGACGACGCGATTGCTGCCTACCGCCAATCCGTCACCCGCCTGGCCGCGGAAGAGTCGGACCGACCTCAGGCCCCGTAGACGGGCGCCGGATCCGGGCCTTCCCTGATCGACCGGTGTACGGCGGCGCCCACCTCGTCGATCCCGAAGGGACGCTCACCCACCTCGACCACCGGACCGTGCTGCCAGCCGTCACAGACGTTGATGCGACCACCTGAGATCTCAAATACCCGACCTGTGATGTCGCAGTCGCTGCTCCCCAGCCACACGACCAGCGGTGAAACGTTCGCCGGGTCCTTTTCGTCCCATGCTCCTTCAGGTGCATCGGTGTCGTAGAAGATTCCCTCTGTCATCCGGGTACGCGCATCCGGCGCCACCCCGTTGACCCGCACCCCGTAGCGACCCCACTCGGCGGCCGCCTGGACGACGAGAAGTGCGATGCCCGCCTTCGCCGCTGCGTAGTTTCCCTGTCCGATGCTGCCCAACAGCCCGGCTCCCGAGGTGGTCATGACCACACGGCCGTCGACCTCCTCGCCGGCCTTGGAGCGATCCCGCCAGTGGGCGATGGCATGGCGTACCGGGGCGAAGTGGCCCTTGAGGTGGACCCGGACCACCGAATCCCACTCGTCCTCCGACATGTTGGCGAGCATCCGGTCCCGCAGGAATCCGGCGTTGCACACCAGCGTGTCGAGCCGGCCGAACCGGTCGACCGCCTCGACGACCATGGCCTGCGCCTGATCCCAGTCGGCCACGTCGGCACCGTCTGCGATGGCTGTACCACCCGCCGCTTCGATCTCGACCACAAGTTGGTGCGCAGGGCCCGGGTCGCCACCCTCGCCCTCCCGGGAAACACCGAGGTCGTTCACCACGACGGTCGCACCCTCTGCGGCGAAGGCCAGCGCATGGGACCGACCCAGGCCGCGCGCCGCCCCGGTCACGATCACCACCCGGCCATCACAAGCTCCCATGCCCTGCCCTTCCCGTGCCGTCTCGCAGCCTGGTTCTGATCGCCGACCCTAGGGATCGGCTCAGGCCGATCCTCCATCGGACACCCGGACCTCGCCCACCCTGGTTCCGGCGTGGTTGGTGAGCGGGAGGACCCCATCCCCGTCGATCACCTCAAGGCGGCCGAGCAGCCACGTGATCGCCGCCTCGGTCCCCCGCCTGGCACCATCCCTGGCCTTGACGGCTATCCCGACACCGGTATCGGGAATCACGCCGCAATACACGCCCTCGGCACCCGTCTTGACCACGGCTGCTCCCCCCGCCTCGCATATCAGCCGGGTGCAGGCACGGTCGCTACCGGCCACGAGCAACGGCTCCGACACCATGGCATCCAACAGGCGGCGTCCCGGCGTCGAAGTTGCGAGGCCCGCCCAACCAACGGCGAGGTTGTCGAGATGTACAGCCCAGACCGGAATCCCACACCCGTCGATGCCCGGACGTTGGGTCCGGGGATCGAAGCCGAAGGCAGCGCCCATCATCGGCGTCACGTGCTCCCGGTGCAGTGGATGGTCGGCCGCCAGATAACCATCCGTGGGCAGGCCGAGGTGCCGACACACGGTCAGGAAGCCGACGTGCTTGCCGGAACAGTTGTTGTAGACAGCACTCGGAGAACCTCCGGATGCATGGAATGCCGCCGCAGCCGACTCGCCCAGGGGCGGGTGCTCGCCACATGCCAGGTCCTCGGCCGAACAGCCGATCCTCGACAGCCAGCCGGTCAGCGCAGACACGTGCTCGGCCTCGCCGTTGTGGCTGGAGCACGAGAGCGCCAACTCGACGGTGCCCAGTCCGAACGCGTCTGCGGCACCAGTCGTAATCAGAGGCAGCGCCTGAACGGGCTTTGCCGCCGATCGGGGGAGCACCAGGCGGTCGGGGTCGCCCCAGGACTCGAGCGCGGCGCCATCAGCGGTCGCCACGACGGCATCGACCTCATGACGACTCTCGATGTGGTCGCCGCGGGTGACCTCGACGAGCAGTGGAGCGGTCGTCACCCGTTGGACTGTAGGCGCAATCCCGACCCGGGTTGCACCCTCCCGAGTAGGGGCGCCGTCAGTCGGCTTCTTCCATGATGCGGTGTCGCACCTTCTGAAGGTCGTCGTGGAGTTCGAAGACCGTGTCGCTGGCCCGCGTCGTGCACCAGGCAGGGACCAGGGCATGGACCAGGGCCGCCATCGACGCGGCAGCAAGCGTCGCCGACACCCGTAGTGCCCGTCGGCAGTGCTGCCCGTATGTCTCGCCCGCCGAAGCCGGATGCTCGACGAAGGCGGTCAGAAATCTCCTGCGCGTATCGGTTCCCGTTGCCATGTGCCGATAGTAGGGGACGGGACCGTCATCCATCTTGCGTACTTGCATGCCTTAGGCACCATCTTGCATGGATTACCCATGAGTTGTTCACTTCGCGCACTAGTCTTCGATAATGGATCAGATCGATCGGGAAATTCTGCACCTCCTCCAGACAGACGGCACGCTCACCGGCGCCGAGATCGGCGAGGCGGTCGGCCTGGCCGCCACCACCGCATGGCGGCGGGTACAGAAACTCCAGCAGCAGGGGGTCATCGCACGGCGAGTGGTGCTGCTCGATCCCGAGTCGCTGAACCTCGGGGTCACCGCCCTCGTCGAGGTCCGCACAGGCGACCACTCTTCGGCCTGGCTCGAACGGTTCACCACCGGCATCGCAGAGTTCCCCGAGATCGTTGCGGCCTGGCGCACCAGCGGCGAGGTCGACTACATGCTCCGGGTCGTGGTCCCCGACATCGCCGCCTACGACGCCTTCTACAAGCGCCTCATCCAGCGGATCGACCTCACCGACGTACGCAGCATCTTCGTCATGGAAGAACTCAAAGGCACCACCGCCCTCCCCCTCGACTACGCGAACTGACCGGCGAGCCGGACGACCGATCAGGGAAACCTCCTCAGTTCAGCGCCACGATGGCGATCGCCGCCGCCCAACTCGACGAGGCGATCCCGATCCCACTCATCACCATCCACCGCTTCGCATCGGCGAACTCGTTGCGGGCATGGGCAAACTCCAGATGCATCTCGGCACGGAACTCGGCCGTCCCGGCACGGAGTTCGCGTCCCATCAGGGCTACATCGTCCCTGGTGGCGACATCGGCCCACTCGATCGGCGGCATGGGCTCGATGATCGCATCCGCCAGGTAATCGTTCAACTGTTCAGCGAAGCAAATGCGGATCGCCAGACGTTTTCGTTCATCAACGGCCATTGTGCAACTCCTCGAGACTTCGTCAATCGGGGAGGCTCCACGCAGGCTATCCACGGGTTGCTGCGGTTTCAGAGAGCAACCTCGACGGTTCGGGCACCCGAGCCCTCCACCAGCGCCTCCGGTGAAAGCGGGAACACGCTGTCGGGCCGACCGGCGGCGGCCCAGACCTCGTCGTACCCCAACAGGTCCGGGTCGATCAGGGTCGGCAACGGCGCCGGATGCCCGAACGGGGGCGCTCCCCCGATGGCGAAGCCGGTGGCGGCCCGCACCTCGTCGGCGTTCGCCATGCGCACATCTCCATCGAACTCGGCGCCGACCCGGACCAGGTCGACCCGGTTGGCGCCGGAGCACAGAACCAGAACAGGCCGGTCGCCGGCCATCAGCACCAGCGACTTCACGATCTGGCCGACGACACAGCCGACGGCCGCCGCAGCATCGACTGCCGTCCGGGTTCCCTCCGGGCATCGACGCACCGCCACCTCGATGCCCAACCCGGAGGCCGAGGTGACAAAGCGTTCGACGGCATCCACAGCGGCCATGTTCAGCCGCCCCGCACCAGCCGCCCCGGTCGAGCCCCGGTGTCGACGCCGTCGCGTCGCGTCTCCTCGCCTGACACGATGGTGTGCCGGTAGCCGACGGCCTCCTGGAGCAGGCGGCGACCTCCGGCCGGCAGGTCGTGTGCCATGCGCGGCGACCGCAGCGTCAGGCCGTCGAGATCGATGACGTTGAGGTCGGCCTTCATCCCGATCGTGAGCTCGCCCCGATCGGTGAGGCCGAACAGTTGCGCCGTGTCCCGTGTCTGCTTACGCACCACCCACTCCAGCGGAAGTCGGGCACCCCGATGGCGGTCGCGTACCCAGTGTGTAAGTAGGTAGGTGGGGATCGAGGCGTCGCAGATCATTCCGCAGTGGGCGCCACCGTCGGACAGGCCCGAGACCGAGGTCGGGTGGGTGAGTTGCTCCCGAATGGCCTCGTGGTCGCCATCGGTGTAGTTGAACACCGGCAACATGAGCAGCGCCTCACCTTCCTGCTCACAGAGGGTGTCGTAGACGGCTTCGAGGGGACCGATGCCGGACCGCTGCGCCAGATGGGCCACGGACCGCTCCACGGTCGGCTCGTAGTCGGGCGGGTCGCCCAGGACGTAGAGCTTGTGCAGGGCCTTGCGGATGAGCGCCGGCATCCCGGCGAACAACTCCGTGCCGGGTTCGACGTCGTCCTCGGCGAGGATCTGCGACCGCACCTCCGGTCGGCGGAGGAACTCGATGCGCTCGCCGATCGGCAGGTCGGCGATGGCCCGATACGAGGGCCGCAGCCCGAACGGATGATGGGTCTGGAACCCGACGAGTATGCCGAACGGGCGGGCTGCCACCTGGGGGTGCAGTTGGGCGCCTTCGTCGATTGCGGCGAGCGATTCGGCCATGATCTCGCGCCACAGGTCCGGCTCGGCGTCCACCTGGAGCATGGCGAACGTGACCGGTGCATCGACCTCGATCGACAGGCGGCGCATCCAGTCGACCTCGCGACGGGCGTTGAGCAGGTCCTGCCCATCGGCGCCGGCCGGCGCCAACTCGAAGACCCCCCTCCCCTGCCGCTGCAACGCCCGACCGATTCCGAAGAGTTCGTCTTCGGCGGCGAACGTGCCGGGTACCTGTTCGCCGTCCATGGCGCGGTGGCCGAGAACCCTCGAGGTTGAGACGCCGAGGGCGCCGGCTTCGATCGCCTCCTCGACGATTCGCCCCATCGCATCTATGTCCTCGGGGGTGGCAGGCTCGTTACGGGAGCCTCGTTCTCCCATCACGTAGGTACGGACCGCTCCGTGGGGAACCTGCGTGCCGACATCGATGCCCAGATGCCGCTTGTCGAGAACGTCGAGGTATTCGGGAAACGACTCCCACCCCCAGGTGATGCCCTCGGAGAGTGCCGCCCCGGGTATGTCCTCGACGCCCTCCATCAACTGGATCAGCCACTCTTCCTGCCCCGGATGGACGGGCGCGAACCCGACTCCGCAGTTGCCCATCACGACAGTAGTGACCCCGTGTCCGGCCGACGGGTTCAGCTCGTCGTCCCAGGTGACCTGGCCGTCGTAGTGGGTGTGGCAGTCGACGAACCCGGGTGTGACGACGAGCCCGGTGGCGTCGATGGTTCGGGCGGCGTCACCCGGCGCCGAGGGTCCGACCGCCACAATCACACCGTCCTTGGTCGCCACATCACCCACGAACCGGTCAGCCCCGGTGCCGTCGACGATGGTTCCGCCGCTGATCTTCAGGTCGTACATGCGCGTGATACCTCCGTTTCCCTGACGTTAGACGGCCAACCGGAGCGAGTGCCGGTCCGGGAGTCGGGGCAGGTCGCGGCTACCGTCGGCACAATGACAGACCGTCTGCTGCTGTACCACAACCCCGGTTGAGGCAAGTCCCGTGGCGCCCTCGGCATCCTCGAGGAGCACGGCGTCGAGTTCGACGTCATCGAGTACCTCAAGGAACCCCTCGATCGGAACACGTTGGAGGGCTTCCTCGACATGCTCTCCGGAGAGCCCGCCGACCTCATCCGGGCCGACAAGGAACTCTGCCCGGACCCGGACACGATCGACGCCGATGGCATCGTCGACATCCTCCTCGCCCACCCTCGGTTGATGCAGCGCCCTGTCGCCGTCCTGGGCAACCACGCCGTCATAGCCCGTCCCTCCGAACTGGTCCTCGGACTGCTCGACTGAAGATGACAGGCCCGGTCCCACCGAACGCCGAAGACCCCGTCCAGGTCGTCGACACCGGACGCCCAACGCGACCGTCGCCACGTTTCTCGATCGTCCACGAATCCGACGTCCCCTGGCAGGAGGTCCGCGCCCAGCAGCACGGCGACCGCCGGGTGTCCGTCCACGAGAAGTTCCTCGAATGGTCCGGCGACCGGATGGTCGTGCTCGGCCACTACGACCCGGGCATGATCGTCGAGCGCCACGGCCACCGCAGCGACCACCTCGTCTACGTACTCGAGGGCTCAGTCGACATCGGTGGCCGGCACTGCCCGTCCGGCACGCTCATCGTGCTCGAAGAGGGCGCCGCCTTCGGGCCGCTGGTCGCCGACGGAGACGAGGGCTGCGTCATGTTCGAAACCTGGCTCGACGACCCGCTCCCGGTCCCCGCCGAAGTCGACGGCTTCCGGTCGCTGCTCGCCGAGCACGGCGTCGAGCAACTCCCGAATCCTTCGTTCGAGGTGCCCGGCCACCCAGCGCCCGAGCGCTTCCCCGACCCCGCCTGATCCGGTGCTGGCCACGACGGTCGCCGAGGCCGGCTCCCGCTACGGCGACCGCATCGCCGTCCGGACCTCGGCAGGTGACCACCTCACCTACAGCGGCCTGGACCGGGCCTCCGACGAGGCCGCCGTCGGGTTGGCTGCGCTCGGGATCACCCGCGGATCGCTCGTGCTCCTGTCCCTTCCATCCGGCCTCGACTACCTCGTCGCCTACGTCGCCGCCGCCAAGCTGGGCGCATCCACCGGCGGCATCAACCCCCGCCTGAGCCCGTCGGAGCGCTGCGACCTCGCCTCTGCAGTCGCACCTGACCTGGTCCTAGCCGGCTCCGAACTCGCCGACGGACTTCCCGGCGATCTACGGGTCGAGCTGGTGGAACCCGGCACCGGGTCCCCGCTCTGCGAACTCCGATCGACCGACTCTGCACCGCCGCCGGTCACTCCGGATCCAGAAGAACCCGTGTGCCTCTGTTTCACCTCGGGTTCGACCGGCCAACCCAGAGCAGCCTGGTTCGGTGGTCGCCAACTGCTGGCCGCCGCTGAACTCGACACCGGCGGCGCCTGGGGCGGTGGCCACCTCATCGCCGGAACGGCCATGGCCCACGTCGGCTTCATGACCAAGCTCCCATGGCAGCTGGCCGCCGGTGCCACTATCCATGTCATGGACCGCTGGTCGGCGGGCGAGGTCCTCGACCTGGTCGACACCCACCGCATGCCGGCAGTGAACGGGGTCGCCGCCCAGGTCGCCCTCATGCTCCGCCATCCCGACTTCGACCTCCACGACTTCTCATGCGTCCAGGCGATCGTGGTCGGGGCCGGAACCTCACCACCCGACCTCGTCCGTGAGGCACGGGAGCGATTCGGCGCCCCGTATTCGAACCGCTACTCATCGACCGAATCGGGCGGTGCCGGCCTCGCCACGGCCCTCGACGCCGACGACGAGGAGGCCCTCCACACGGTGGGCCGACCCCGACCGGGCATTGCCGCCGAGGTGCGCGACCCGGAATGTCGGCCTGTGCCGAAAGGAGAACTGGGCGAACTCTGGCTCCGTACGCCGACGGCCATGTCGGGCTACTGGCGCGATCCGCAACGGACGGCCGACGTGCTGGTCGACGGCTGGCTGCGCACCGGCGACCTCGCCCGGGTCGACGACCGGGGATGCTTTCGACTGTCCGGACGCACAGGGGAGATGTTCATCCGGGGCGGCTACAACGTCCACCCCCAGGAGGTCGAGGCAGTTATCGGTACCCACCCTGCCGTCGCCCAGATCGTCGTGGTGCCACGGGCCGACGACGTCATGGGCGAGGTCGGAGTTGCGGTGGTCGTGCCGACCGACCCGTCAGACCCTCCGACCCTCGAAGGCCTTCGTACACACGGAGCAGGACAACTGGCCAGGTTCAAACTCCCGGAAGCATTGCGCCTGGTTGCAGAACTGCCGCTCAACAGCGGAGACAAGGTCGACCGGCGCAGGCTCACCGCCGACGAGGAAGGCGGCTGACAGGGCTCAGCGGCGGCCCCGCCGGGAGCGGCGCCCACGCTCTTCGTCCCGTGCCCGCTGTTCGGCCAACTCGGTGCGCAGCGCCCGGTACCGCGCCACCCGCCGGGCGTCGATGCTCCCGGCTTCAACCGCACCCGTCACGGCACAGTCCGGCTCCGTGTCGTGTGCGCAGTCGGCGTACCGGCATTCCGCCGACAGGTCCTGGAGGTCGCCGAAGACCCGATCCAGAGCCTCCTCTGTGTCAAGCAGGCCTACCGCCCGAATGCCCGGCGTGTCGATCACGAGGCCGCCTCCGGGTAGGTGCACGAGCTCGCGGCTGACGGTCGTGTGGCGGCCCTTCGCGTCCCCGCCACGCACCTCGCCGATTGCAAGCCGTTGTTCGCCGAGGAGCCCGTTCACGAGGGTCGACTTGCCCGCACCCGACTCGCCCAGCAGGGCGACGGTCCGACCCGGGCCGGTCCATGCTGCCACCTCGTCGAGGCCCTCTTCGCCACCGACGACGAGCACCGGCGTCTCGGGCGCCACCGCCCGGACCGTCGCCGCCACGTCGGCGGCGGCGCTCCCCGACCGGGTGTCGGCCTTGGTGAGCACGACCGCCACGTCGCCACCACTGTCCCAGGCGATGACGAGGAGGCGCTCGAGTCGGCCGGCCGGAAATGGGCGGTCCAGCCCGTGGACGATCAGGACAGCATCGACGTTTGCGACGAGCACCTGCTCGAGGCCGGCCTCGGACGGATCGCGACGCGACAGGGTGTTGGCACGCGACAGCACCCGTGCGATCAGCGGGCCGAGTTCCGGGTCCTCCTCGATCAACACCCAGTCGCCGGTCGCCGGGGCTGTCTCGGACTGGGCACGCTGCGAGTCGGAGAGCGCCCGCACCACCCCCGACGCCGTCGCCACATCGCACTCACCACGGTCGACCCGAACGATGCGCCCCAGGGCGCCACCGTCGGGGACATCCCCTCCGGGCCAGCCGTAGTCGTCCAGGTCGATCGTCATCTTCGCCGATGCTAGGGCGCAGGATCCGGGCAGTCGGGCGTCAGCCCAGGCGGAGCGTCTCGAGAGGCTCGAGGCGGGCGGCCTTGGTCGACGGATAGAGGCCGGCCACGACCGCCACGCCGACCGACACCGATGCCCATCGGAACAGGCCGGAGACCGACAGGATCATGGTGTAGTCCCGCATCTCGGACACCATCCACACGACGCCTGCGCCCACACCTGCACCGAGGATGCCCCCCATGACACCAATCACCAGGGCCTCGATCAGGAACTGGAAGGCGATTGTGCCCCGACTGTGGCCCAGCGCCCGCCGGATGCCGATCTCGGAGGAGCGTTGGATCACGGAGATGGACATGACGTTTGCGATGCCCACGCCGCCGACGACCAGCGCCAGGCCGCCCATCATCTTGGTCAGGTTGTTGAGATTCTCGTCGACCTGCGACTGGGCATCGAGCAGGTCAGTTGGCACCTTCGTGTTGGCGCCGTCCGGTCCGCCCAGGCTGACGACGGTCGGAATCTCCTCGGCCACGTACCGGGTGTTCGTCGGTGCCCGGATGTACAGGCGTGTCGGATCCGGATCGTCCACATCCCAGTCCTCGACGGCGTTGGCGAACGTGATGAACACCGCCGAGTCCATCGACGGTTCGAGCAGCACGTAGTCGAGCACCCCGACGACGCCGTAGTTGACGCCACCCAGCTGGATGCTCCGGGCCTCGTTGGCAATGTAGCCGTACTCGTTGGCAAGGTCCCGGCCGATCACCGCCACGCGTGAGGCGCTGGCCTCGTCGAACCCGTTGAGGAAGCGTCCGCTGACCAGCGGTACGTCCATGGTCGTCGGGAGGTTCAGGTGGGTCGCGATGATCGGGACGGGAAACGCCCGGTAGTAGTCCTCGGCCGCAGCGAACGGCAGCGTCACGATGTTGGAGAGTTGCAGGGTCCCGGTCACCGAGGTGACGTCGGGCAGGCGGGCGACACGAGCGGCAGCTTCCTCGGGAATGCGCGGATCGGCGCCGAAACCGCCGATGGCATCCTGGGCATTGGCGACGATGAGGTCCGTGCCGAGCTCGCGCAGCTTGGCCTTGAGGTCACCCTTCGAACTCTCGTTGATTCCTATGGCCGCCACGATGGCCGCCACACCGAGGATCGGGCCCAGCAGGATCAGCAACGTCCGGACCTTGCGGGCGGTGAGGCCCGCAACGGCAACGCCGATGAGCTCGCCGAACCGTCTCATGACACCGCCACCTGAGACTCGTCGGACACGATCTCGCCGTCGAGCATCGAGATCCGACGCCCGGTGGCGGCCGCCACCTCCAGGTCGTGGGTGACGATGCAGACAGCACGCTCTGGTGACCGCAGGCCGGCGAAGATCTCCATCACGTTGGATGCGTTCTGCGTGTCGAGGGCACCGGTGGGCTCATCGGCCAGCACCACCAGCGGTTCGGTCACGATCGCCCGGGCGATGGCCGTCCGCTGCTGCTCGCCACCGGACATCTGGATCGGCCGGTGGTCCGCACGATGCACCAGGTCGACCTTCTCCAGGGCTTCGAGGGAGCGCCGACGACGCTCCTTCCGGGACAGGTTCCGGTACAGCAGGGCCGTCTCGACGTTGCCCAGGGCCGTGAGGTGCGGGACCAGGTGGAACTGCTGGAAGACGAAGCCGATGGCCTCACCCCGGAGGCGTGAGCGCTCGGCGTCGGGAAGCGTGTTCACCTCGGTCCCCTGGATCCGGATCGATCCCGACGTCGGAAGGTCGAGGACACCCAGCAGCCCCAGCATGGTCGACTTGCCGGATCCCGAAGGACCGACGATCGACAGGAACTCCCCGGCCCTGATGTCAAGCCACACGTCCCGCAGCGCATGGACGAGGACCTCCTCGCCGTACACACGGGACACCCCCTCGAGGGAGAGCAGCGATTCGCTCACCGGAGTCGAGCTCATGCCGGTCAACGCCGGTCGATCTCCAGGATCACGTACTCGCCGGGCGACACCCCGGACTCGATCTCGACGTATGCGCCGTCGAGCATCCCGGTCTCGACCTGGCGCCGTTCGATCAGACCATCGGGCGTCACGATTCGGACCAGGTTCGTGCCACTGTCGGCGAGCACCGCTGCGATCGGTACCACGATCGCGTCGACGGACTCTTCGACCACGACGTCCATCGTCACGACCGCACCGTCCACCGCCACCAGTTCCTCGGCGGCCTCCACCACACCTTCGTAGGTCTCGCTCCCGCCATCGGTGCTGGCCGAGTCGTCGAGTTCCGTGATGATCCCAGGCGATTCCTGGTCGCCGGCAGCGAGGTTGACGGTGACCACCTGGCCGACGCTGAGCTTGGCCCGCTCGGACGGCGAGGCGAAGATCTTGATGGTGAAGTCGGGCTCGGTGATGTTCATGACGTTGTTGCCCTGCAGCACGAACTCGCCTTCGTCGACATAGACGGTGCCGATCCTTGCCGGCCAGTCGGCGACGATCATGTCGGCCGGCTCGAAGATCACGTCGTCGTCGATGGTACGGACGGGGATGTCGAGCCTGGTCTGGCCGGCCAGCAACAGGGCCGTTCCCGTGAGGACCTCGAAGTCGACTCCCTGCTGTGCGCTCCCGGAGACGCTGTAGTTGACCGACGTGTCCACCTCGGGAGCCTGGTCCGCGACGATCGTGACCACGCCCGTCTCGCCCTCGACGACCACTCCGCCGCCCTCCAGCGTGAGCTCGGGGAGGTCGTCGGACTCGAGCAGGATCGAGGCCGAGACGACCCAGCTCAACTCGTAGGCCCGATCCACGAACCCGGGAAGGTGGTTGGGATCGGGCACCAGCGTCACGGTCAGGACCTCGTCGACCTCGACCAGGTCGTCGGAACGCAACGAGATGCTGATCGCCGCCGAATCGTTGCCGGTGGTGATGGTCACGAACTCGTCGGGTTCCGAATAGTCCTGATCCTCGACGACAGTGCCGCCTACGACGAAGTAGACGTCGATGTCCTCAACCACCTCGGCGGCCGTTTCGATCGTAAAATCAGCGGAACCGCTCTCTTCAGTCGAGTCGGCATCGGCACGCAGGACGAGCACCGGCAGGCCGGGAACGTTCGGGTCGGTCACCGTGACCGTCGACTCCGAGCGACCACCGACGTTGTAGCGGGCGTTGTCGCCGAACAGGGCCGATATAGCGACGTCGAGGTCCTCGTCCGGTTCGAGGTCGTCGTCGACGAGGGTGGTGATGATCAGCTCCGCAACGCCGACACCCGCCGGAAACAGGATCGTGTCGTCGACCTCTTCGAAGTCATCATCGACCGTGACGTCGCCACCCACGCTGATGTCGACAATGAGGTCCTGCTCAGGGGCCGGCTGCGCTGTGAAGGTGAACGTGACCTGGTCGCCTTCGCTGATCTCGGTGGTGGAGGCCTCGACCGTGATCGAAGGCACCGTCGATGTACCTCCGTCGGCGTCGACCCCTGCGGCGGGTGTGGTGTCGTCGTCTGCGGTGGCGGCGGTGACTGACTGGTCGGGGAGCGCATCGAAGGCATCGTCGGAGCTTGCGTCGACCACGGCAACCACAAGCGCAGTGGTCTGTTCGCCATCGACGACGGTGTCGTCTACGCCGAGGACAGTAACGGTCTGTGGCGTGGTCCAGTTTGCGGCCGTGAATGTGAGCGTGTCGGGCGACAGCGTCGCCTCGCCGGTGTCGCCGCTCGTGATAGAGATCAGGACGTCGCTGGCGGGCAGACGGTTGAGGACGACCGTGAACGTGTCGCTTGTGCCGTCCTCGCTGACTGCAGCGGAATTCGTCCAGAGGGTGAAGCCGGCACTTTCGTCGTCGATCGTGGCAACACGAACAGATCGGTCACCCAGGGAATCGAAGTCGTCGTCAGATTCGGAATCGGCCACCGACACGGCGATGGCAGTGACCCTGTTTCCATCAGAATCGGCGTCGTCTACGCCGGTGACGGTGACGCTCTGGGCGGTCGACCAGTTTTCGGCTGTGAAGGTGAGCGAGGCTGGTGAGACGGTGGCCTCGCCGACGTCGGGGCTCGTCACCGAGAGCACGACAGCGGTCACAGGTTGGGCATCTAGAACGGCCGTGAACGTCGTCGTCGAACCGGACTCGGTCACCGCTGCTGCAGCCTCTGACACGCTGAAGCCGGCGACGTCGTCGTCGGTCGTCGTAACCGAGACCAGGACATCGGGCGCACCGTCAAATACGTCGTTCGACGATTCGTCGACCGTGGCGACGACAACAGAGGATCCCTGGTCGTCATCGAGCAGGCGGTCGTCGACCCCGGTGAGGGTGACGACCTGTTCGATCGACCAGTTTTCGGCTGTGAACGTGAGCGTTGTCGGCGATGCGGCAACCTCACCGGGGTCATCGCTGGTCACCGAGAGCACCACATCCGAGGTCGGTGCGGCACCGAGCACGACAGAAAAGGTCGCCGTCGAACCCGACTCCGTTACGACCATCGAGGTCGCCGACACGGAGAAAGCGGACGGGACCGCCTCGAGGGAGAGCCCCCGCGACCGGTTGGCGGCAAGGTGGGCTGCACGGGTGGCCGGACCGTAGGTTCCATCTGCGGTCAGGCCGAGAACCTGTTGCAACGTGCGGACACGATCACTCTGTTCGTTCCACTGGAAATCGGCCAGCAGCACGACCTCCTGATTGAGCGGCAGGACCGTGGTGGTCGGAACGAACGGATCGACGGTAGTCGTCGAGACTGAAACGACCGCATCATCGATCAAGTCCCCTGCAACGGCTCGGATCTCGACGGTTGCGGTGTTGCGGGCACCGACCTCGTAGCCGGCACCGTTGCCCGACAGCGAGATGGTGACCACCTCGTCGACCTCCGGCGTGGCACCGCCGTACTGGTAGTCGACCTGCCACGCTGCCAGGCCGGACCGCGTCTCCTCGCTGTAGTAGTCGTCCACGACTCCGACGTCGTAGCCCGCCCCTGACAGGATCGTCTCGAGCTGGAGGACATCAGGCCCCTCGGAGCCGACGTCCAGCCGGCGGTAGAAGGCGAAGTCGCCGTTCACGGCGACCGCCCGCCGACCGTCCAGGGCGAACAGGACATCGTCCGGCTGGACCGTGTCGCCGTCCTCGACCAAGACGTCGCTGATCTTGCCGTCGACCGCCGAGTTGATCACCTGCAGCTCGTCACGTCGGAGCTCGCCCCTGACGGTGATCTCCTCGGTGAGCGTTCGGATGTCCACCACCTCGGCAATGGCGCGATCCGTCTCGACATCCACCACCACGGTGTCGTCGGCCCATGGCTGCCAGACGACGACGCCCACTGCGGCCAGGGCCAGCACGACCAGCGTTGCAAGGTGTTTCCTCATGGTCGGTCGCCCGCTCCCACCCGGTGGTTCCTAGGAACCGTCGTCAGCGAGGTTCGCCTCACTGACACATGCCCGGATGTCGTCTGTGTTGATCCCGCCGTCCGGGCTGGTGAAGTCATCGCCGGGGTTGAGCAGCCCGCTCTCGTTGGGGGTGAGGTCGCCGATCGACCAGCCCTTGCGCCTCAGGCACTCGGTGAGGGCGATGAACTGCTCGTTGTCCTCACGGATCTGTTCCGGCGTCAACTCCGAGCGTGACGTGAGGAACTCCTGGTAGACGCCGGCGATGCCGGTGCGGCTGTTGCAGAGCGAGAGTGCCTCGAGGTAGTTGGGCTGGTTGACGGGGTCGTCGGGGCCGACCTCCTCGTTGGGAATGCCGATGAACCCGTATCCCTCGTCGTCGAGGCACGTGTTGAAGCTGTCGAGCGTGTCCATCAACTTGAGGCCGGGGTTGATGTCCTCCTCGGCCAGCGGGATGGTCTCCTTGGGGGGCTCTGTAGTGGTGGTCGAGGTGGTGGTCGAGGTGGTGATCGAGGTGGTGGTGGCCTCGGGTTCGTCTGCGCCGGACCCGTCGGTGGTCTCCGAAGGGGTGGCGTCGCTGGTGGGCGCCTCGGTGGTGGGCGCCTCGGTGGTGGGCGGCGCCGTGCTCGTCACCACCTCCTTGGCGAAGGCATCGTCCGGCAGGACGATCTCGACATCCTCCTCGGAACTGAGCACAACGATCGAACGTGTTCCGGAATCGGTGCCGCCACCCGAACAGCCGGCCAGCAGTGCCACCGCCACGAGGACGCGTACCGGTGCAACAGGAGTTCGTTGGATCACCATTGCCGCCAAGTCTATTAGCCACCAGAATTTTTTGCGGCCATCGGGCCACGGCCCCGACTCACCTAGCCTGTCGTTATCGCAGACTTTTTCCAGAACGGCGTCATCGCCACCCTTCACGACCTCGGCGACCGCCCGACCGCCGACCTCGAGGCCGACCTCTCGGCCTGGGCATCCGAGCGTCCCATGGCGCTCGTCATCCCCTGCCTGGCCTCCGAGATGGACGGACCCGCACTCGGGCCGATGGTCGAGGAGATCGCCCGTATCCCCTACCTCGACGAGGTGGTGATCGGGCTCAACCAGGCCGACGAAGCCGATTTCGACCGGGCGCGTCGGCTCTTCAGCCGCCTGCCCCAGCACCATCGCATCCTCTGGCACGACGGTCCACGCCTGTCCTCCATCCACGCGGAGCTGACGGCCCGCGGGCTCGCTCCCACGCAGCCCGGCAAGGGTTCGAACGTCTGGTACTGCCTCGGCTATTTCCTGGCATCGGATCGCGCACAGACTGTGGCCCTCCACGATGCCGATGTGCGCACCTACGACCGCCGCATGGTCGCCCGCCTGCTGTACCCGGTTGCGCACCCGTCGTTCGAATACGCATTCAGCAAGGGCTACTACTACCGGGCGTCGGCCGCTTCCGAGGACCTCGACTGTCGGGATGGCGAACGCCTCTACGGTCGGGTGAGTCGCCTGTTCGTCACACCGCTCGTCCGTGCGCTCGGCCTGGCGTTCGGCCGCAGCGACTTCCTGGACTACCTCGACAGCTTCCGCTACCCCCTCGGCGGCGAGTACGCCATGCACGCAGACCTGGTCCGCACGCTGCGGATCCCTGCGGACTGGGGTCTCGAGATCGGCCTACTGGCCGAGGTGTACCGCCGCTACACGACGGCGCAGGTCTGCCAGGTCGACATCGCCGACCGGTACGACCACAAGCACCAGGACCTGTCGCCCCATGACGCCGGAAGCGGCCTGCACAAGATGAGCATCGACACCGCCCGCTCCCTGTTCGCACGCCTCGCCGCATCAGGAACCGTGCTGACCCACGAGGGGTTCCAGAGCCTCGACGCCACCTATACCCAGGCGGCCCTCGACCTGGTCGGCAGGTACGGAGACGACGCTGCGATCAACGGACTCGCCCACGACCGCCATCTGGAGGAGGCCGCAGTAGAGATGTTCGCACGGGCGGTGATAGAAGCCGGCGAGCACTTCCTGGCCGACCCCAACGCCGACTCGCGCAGCCCCAGTTGGTCACAGGTCCGGGCAGAGGTGCCCGACCTCCCCGAGCGGTTGGCGAAGGCGGTCGAGGCGGACCAGGCCGGCTGAAGGAGCCCAACCGGGCTCACGGTGGAGGTGATGGGAATCGAACCCACGACTTCTACGTTGCGAACGTAGCGCTCTAGCCGACTGAGCTACACCCCCGCGGGCGGGGTGGATCGTAGCGGTGGGGACTGGGCGCCGGACGGGGCCGCGGGAGAGCCTCAGTTCGCCTGGCGCCTCAGGACCGCCTCGTCCTGCATTGGCCCACCGGCGTTGACCAGCATCGAGTTTGAGGGGCGGAACGGCACCACGACCCCGCTGTGCTCCAGTGTCCGTTGGTGGCGGTTGGTGACCAGGAACGCGTAGCCCACCAGGGACAGGTCGACGAGGAAGTGGATGGTCCAGACCACCCCGCCTACGGCGATACCGCCGAAGAAGGTGAAGCCGGCCACCCCGGCGAGCGTGAAGAGAATGTCACGGCGACGCCGACGTGCGGAACCGGGGTCGCCCGGCACGGACGTGGCCGCTCGCTGGATGGTCCGGAAGCCATGTGCATCGAGGCGGGTGGAGGCGGACAGGGCGGCAATCGGCCGCGGTGACGCGAGCCGTCTCGTGCGTCGGATGACCGGTGGCAGCAACAGGGCCGTCCACAAGACACCGAGTCCCAGCAGGATCAGCACGGGCTGTCTTCCTCTCGAATCCACCGATCGTCCATCGAGCGCACAACGTAGTGGTCCGCTCGTGTGAAATGGTGGATTTCCACGCGCTGGGTGCGCGAAAGCACGCGCGTTGAGCGCGTGGCGAACGGGATACCGCCGGATCAGGTGGCGCGACGCCAGGAACCCGACCGACCCCCGTCCTTTTCCCAGAGGGCCACGTCGGTGATCACCATGGACCGGTCGAGCGCCTTGCACATGTCGTAGACGGTGAGCGCCGCCACCGTGCATGCCGTGAGCGCCTCCATCTCGACGCCGGTCCGCTCGACCGTCTCCACCGTGGCCTCGACGGCGACGTGGGACTCCCCCACCTCGAGGTCGACCGCAACCGAACTCAGCATCAGCGGATGGCAGAGCGGCACCAGCTCGGAGGTGCGCTTCGCCGCCTGGATGCCCGCCACACGTGCCACGGCCAACACGTCGCCCTTGGGGACGGACCCCCCGACCAGGGCCTCCGCCGTCTCGGGCGACATCTCGATCCGGGAGCGAGCCACCGCCCGACGCCGCGTCGGCTCCTTGGCACCGACGTCGACCATGCGGGCGCCGCCGGCCTCGTCGAGATGAGTGAACGTCCGGTCCCCGGCAGCCACATCCTCGGCCTCGGCCATGTCGATCCTCAGCCGCCGATCTGCGACATGGAACGGGACGGCCGGATGAAGTTGACCTGCCCGATGCCATGGCCGGCCCACTTGGCGGTGACCGCCGCCTCGAACACGGCCGACAGCTCGTCGTCGACGGCGCCCGAACGCAACGCCGCCTTCACATCGAACTCGTCGACGGCAAAGAGGCAGTTGCGGAACTGCCCGTCGGCGGTGAGTCGGATCCGGTCGCACGAGTCGCAGAACTTCCGGGTCACGCTGGCGACGACGCCGACCTCGCCGCCACCGTCCGTGTAGCGGAAGCGGGTGGCGGGAGCCGATGTCCGCTCGATGGCCTCCAGCGGGAACACGGCGCCGATGGCCGCCACGATCTCCTCCTGGCTGACCACCGAACGCACATTCCACGCCTCGTCGGCGTCGAGGGGCATGAACTCGATGAAGCGGACGACGACGCCCCGCTCCCGGCCGAAGCGGGCGAAGTCGACGATCTCGTCATCGTTGACGCCGCGCATCACAACGACGTTGACCTTGACGGGATCGAAGCCGACCTCGATCGCCGCATCGATGCCGTCGAGCACCTTCGGCAGCTCGTCGCGCAGCGTCAACTCAGCGAAGCGGTCGGTCCGCAGTGAATCGAGTGACACGTTGATGCGGCGCAGACCGGCGTCCGCCAGCCGCCGCGCCAGGAGCCGTAGCGTCGAGCCGTTGGTCGTGAGCGCCAGGTCCGCCGGCAGTCCCGCCAGCATGCCGACGAGGTGCGGAAGGTTCGCCCGCACGGTCGGCTCGCCTCCGGTGAGACGGATGCTCTCGACGCCGTGGCGCTCGACCAGCAGCCGTGCCACCCGCTCGATCTCCTCGAAGGTGAGCAGGTCGTCACGGGGCACCCACTCGAGCCCCTCGGCCGGCATGCAGTAGCCGCACCGGAAGTTGCACCGGTCGGTCACCGAGATGCGCAGGTCGCGGTGGACCCGGCCGAAGCCGTCGACGAGGGGGCGCATCACGCTGCACAGCGTAGAGGCACACCGGGGCCGGAGGGGCACCGGCATCAGTGCAGCAGCAGGACCTCGACCACATCGCCATCGGCAACACCGTCGCCGTCGGGCAGGACCGCCAGGCCGTCGGCACCGGCCATCGCCGTCAGCTGGTGCGAGCCCTGGCCCCCGGCAGAGGCCACCCGGTAGGCGCCGTCCCGATAGTCGACCAGGACCCTGGCGAAGTGGACCTTGCCGTCCGGTCGACGTGGCAACCCGCCATCGGCGACGGCGCTCACCAGGGGCCGCCCGGTCACCGTGTGCCCAGCCATGGCCCGCAGTGCAGGCCGGGCGAACAACTCGAACGACACCATCGACGACACGGGATTGCCCGGTAGGCCGAACACCGGCACCCCGGCAACCGTCCCGAACGCAAGCGGCTTGGCCGGCCGGATCGCCACCTGCATCCAGCGCATGACGCCGATCCGATCGAGCACCACCTTCACGTAGTCGAAGTCACCCATGCTCACCCCGCCCGTCGTGAGCAGGGCATCACAGGACTCGACGCCGGCAAGCAGGGCTGCCTCGATGTCCGCCTCATCGTCCCGGACGAGGCCGAGGTCGACGGCGTCGAATCCCGACCCCCCGACCAACGCAAGCAGCCCCGGCCGGTTCGAGTCACGGATCTGCCCCAGGGCGAGGGCGCTGCCGTCGGCGACCAACTCGTCGCCGGTCGAGATGACGCCGACCCGGGGGCGCCGGAAGACCGGCACCTCGTGGAGGTTGATGCTCGCCAGCACGCCGACGTGGCCCGGTCCGATTGCCGTGCCGGGCGCAAACACCACCTGCCCGGGCTCGAGGTCCTCGCCGGCATCCCGGATGTGGTTGCCCACTGGAACCTCCACCTCCACATCGACCAGCTCGCCATCGAACTGCCCGGAAACGCTCGTGCGCTCCACCATCACCACGGCATCCGCACCGGACGGCACAGGGGCGCCGGTCATGATCCGGATGGCCTCACCCGGGCCGACAGGCCGGTCGGGCGCTGCTCCTGCGGCAAGCGTCCCGACAACCGTCAGGCGGACCGGTGCACCGACGGTGTCAGCGGCACGGACGGCGAACCCGTCCATCGCCGTGTTGGCAAAGGGAGGCACGGCCTCCGTGGCGACCACCGGCTCGGCCAGCACCAGGCCGAGCGCCTCGCTGAGCGCCACCGTGGTGGCCACCGGAGCCGGGCAGCGGTCCCGAACGTGGGCCTGTGCCTCGTCGAGCGGGATCATCGCTTTGCTCCGGGAAGGGTTGTCTACAGTGCGGCGGTCGGGGTGAGGCTACCCAGAAGAACCGTCCGGTTCCGGTCTCCTCCATGTCGTCTCGTTGCCCGTTGCAAGCCGCCGGATGTTGCCCTCGTGTCGGACCAGGACGAGCAACGAGATGACCAGGGCTATGGCCAACTCCCGGCCAGTGCCCCCGAAAGCCCAGATCAGGATCGGGGTCGCCACGGCCATCACGATCGACCCCAGGGAGGCCGTGCGGCTGACACGGGCCGCAACGGCGAAGAGCGCCAGGTCGATGACCGCCACAAGGGGGAACAGCACGAAGGCGCCGCCACCAGCTGTCGCCACTCCCTTGCCGCCACGGAGCCTGCGGGTGACGGGTAGGACGTGGCCCAGCACTGCGGCAGCCCAGCAGAACAGTGCCAACTGCCGCGAGACGACTACCCAACCGAGTCCGGCGGCGATCGCCCCCTTGCCGGCATCTGCAGTGAACACGTACAGGCCGGCCCGACGACCGGCAGTCCGGTAGACGTTGGTGGCGCCCGGGTTCCCCGACCCCGATCGCGTCGGGTCTACACCGCGGCGGCCGGCGAACAGGTGGGCTGAGGGAAAGGTGCCGAGGAGATAGGCGCCGACCACGAACAACAGCGCCAGCGGGACCTGATCCGTCATGCCCCAATGATCACCGCAAAATGGTGCGTTGCGGCGGATACGGGCACCCGGGGGCCGCCGCTAGACTCACCACCCTGCCGGTGGACGTCTTCTTCGAGACCCGCCGGCGCCCTTCCCCCTACCCGGACCGAGCGAGCGAGCGAGCGATCAGGCAATGCCCACGTACCAGTACCGCTGCAAGCAGTGCGCAACCGAGTTCGAGGTCCGTCAGTCCTTTGCCGACGACCCGCTGACCGACTGCACCGACGCGTCATGCGACGGAACTGTGAGCAAGGTCTTCAAAGGGGTCGGCATCTCGTTCAAGGGCGACGGCTTCTACAAAAACGACCACGGATCGTCGGCCAGGACCCGGCCCACCTCGACCGATTCCGAGGAGTCGAAGTCGTCGAAAAGCTCTTCCGAATCGTCGAACGGCGCCTCCGACTCTTCGGGTGGCACCAAAGAGAAGGCCCCGGCCACGAGTTCCACCTCGACCAGCGGTTCCTCCGACTGATCCGCAGGCCTGATCCCTCACAGGCCGACCCGGCTTCCCCGCCATCCGCCCACACCTGGAGGCGCCATGGCGTACCTCCTCGCCCGCATGCGCATGTGGGCCGCACATCACCGGCTGGCCTGGTGGCTGGCCGCCGGCACCCTCGCACTGGTCACCGGCCTCGCCGTCGATGCCGCAGCATCGGCTCCTCCCTGCCCGACGTCCGATTCGGCATCCATCGACGACCGACCGGCCCCACGATCGGGAGAACGGGCCATCGCCCTCGACCGGGGCTCCAACCGGCTCCCACTCGTACCCGGCGACCGCGTCGACCTCTACGCCGTCGACGACCTCTCGTCGTCCGGCCGGCTCCTCGTGGGCGCCGCCCGCGTACTCGACCTCGACGACGAGACCGTCACCGTCGCCGTACCCCGTCGGGACGTGGCGGGCGTGACCACCGCCCGCCGGTGGGGCGACGTGGCATTGGCGCTGGTGCCCCAGGGCTGACACACAGCCTCAGCGGACGGCCAGGACCAGCAGGACGCCCAGTCCGAGCAGCACCCGGTAGACGACGAAGCCGCCCATTCCCCTGTGGGTCAGCAGCCGCAGCATCCCGTGCACGGCGAACCATCCGCTCACCGCAGCCGTAAGGGTCCCCACGGCGAACGCCGGCCACCAGGCCGACGGAACCCGGACGTCGAAGGCCGACAGCAGGCCCGCCCCGGCGATCACCGGGACGCTCATCAGGAACACCAGACGGGCCGCCGACACCCGTTCGAGCCCGAGCACACGGGCTGCGGTGAGCGCCGCTCCGGACCGCGAAACGCCCGGCTGGAACGCCAGGCCCTGCGCCAGCCCGAGCACGAGTGCATCCCGGACCTGCAGCGAACCCGGTTCCCGGTCGCCGGGTCGCCGGTCGGCGGCCCCCAGCAGGAGGCCGAAGCCGATCAGGCACACGGCGACCAGCCAGGTCCGGTCGCCGAGGTCCGCAGTCGAGGAGAGCACGAGCACGCCGATGAGCCCGGTCGGCACGGCCGTCACGAGCAGGAGGCCCCCGATCCGGGCCTCGGATATGTCGTGTGGGCGACCGGCAGCCGACGACAGGAGCGCCACGCCGTAGCGCCGGATGTCGTCACGAAGGTAGGCGACGACCCCCACGAGGGTCCCCAGGTGCAACGCCACGTCGAAGGCGTTCTCGAGGGCCTGATCGCCTCCGAAGTCGTCCCATCCGAAGAGCCACGGCACCAGCACCAGGTGGCCGCTCGACGAGACCGGCAGGAACTCGGTGAGCCCCTGGACGATCCCGAGGATCAGGGCGTGGAGCAGAGACATCGTCGTCCGTTCGCCGTTGCCGGTCAGGCCCCGGAGACTGTCACGTCGCCGATGACCAGCGACACGCCGGCGGCACGCATCGGTAGCCATTCGAGGTCGCCACCGACCTCGATGACGTCCTGGAGCATCTTCTGGATGGTCGAGGCGATCGTGAACTCGCGGACGGGCTCGGCCAATGCCCCCCGTCGGATGCGCAACCCCTCGGCGCCGGTGGAGAAATCGCCGCTCACGGGGTTGACGCCGGAATGCAGGCCGCTCACGCCCTGGACGAGCAGTCCGTCTTCGACATCGGCCACCAGCTCGGCCTGGGAGCGGGAGCCCTGAACCAGCGCCAGGGCCTGGACGCCGACACCAGGCGTCGACGCATAGCCGCGGACCGCCGACCCCGTCGAGGCACCACCAGAACGCCGCCCCGTGTAGCTGTTGTGCACGAAGCGAAGCAGGCGACCGTCCTCGAGCAACACGTTGCGACGGGTCGCCAGGCCCTCGCCGTCGACAGCGGTGGCGGTGAAGGCAGCTACGTCGGTCGGATCGTCGATGAGCGTCAGCGACGGGGCGGCAACCTCCTCACCGAGTCGGTCGGCGAACAGGGAACGGCCCTTGAGCACGCTCTCCCCGTTGAGCGTGGATCCCACTATCCCGAGGAACTGTGCGCTCACCCAGGGGTCCAGCACCACGGTCAGGCGGGCCGAATCGGGCTTGACGGCCCCCAGCAGCCGGGTCGCCCGCTCGACCGCATCGGCGGCGGCCCGCTCCGGGTCCAGGTCGCCGGGTTGGCGGCCGATCGAGAACCCGAAGCCGGTCTGGGTCTCGCCGTTGTCGCCTGCCAGCACCGAGGCCGACAGGTAGCACCCGGTCTCCCGACTGGTCGAACGGATGCCGGTCGTGGTCACGACTGCCGATTCGGAGATCGAGTCGACGTACTCGGCTGACTCGACGCCGACGATGCGTGGGTCGGCCTCGCCCACCAGGCGCTCGAGTTCGAGGGCCGCGGCGACCTTGGCCCCGGTCGGATGGTCGGTGAGGGCTGCCCGATGGAGGTCGAGTTCTGCGGGCGGGATGCCATCCGGTTCGGCAACCGCACACCACTCGTCCGTCGTGGCGAAGGCGACATTGTCGCGGGCCTCGGCGAGGGTCTCGGCGAGTACGTCGAGGTCGAGGGTGCCGGCGTGGGCGAACCCCTGCCTGCCATTAATCACGACCCTGATGCCCACGCCCTGGGACTCGGCGACCGTGAGCGACTCGACCTGTTGCCCGTAGGCACGCACCTCAGTCTCACGCTCGTGGACCGCAAATACCTCGACCTGTTCGTCGGAGGACGCCCAGCCGATGACCCTGTCGGCGATGTCGATGAGATCTGTCACCTCAGGCCGCCGTGCCGCCGACAGTCAGACGGGTCACCCGCAGGGTCGGCGTGCCATCGCCGACGGGAACGCCCTGGCCGTCCTTGCCGCAGGTGCCCGGTGAACCCATGGCGAAGTCACCTGCGATGGCGTCGATGTCCTGAAGCACGTCAGGGCCGTTGCCGATGAGGTTGCCCTCGCGGATCGGCGCCGTGATACGACCGTTTTCGATCAGGTAGGCCTCGGTCATGCCGAAGACGAAGTCGCCGGTGGCGGTGTTGACCTGCCCGCCCCCCAACTGGGCCACGTACACGCCCCGCATGGTGTCGGCCACGATGTCGTCCGGATCGGCATCGCCACCGAGCAGGAAGGTGTTGGTCATGCGAACCATCGGGAGGTGCTGGTAGCTCTGGCGCCGTCCGTTGCCCGACGAGTCGCGGCCCTCCCTGCTCGCCCTGAGGTGGTCCCACATGTAGTCGGTGAGGACGCCGTCCTCGATCAGGACGTTGCGCCCTGCCGGCCTGCCCTCGTCGTCGATGGCGTAGCAGCCCCACTCGCCCGCCATCGTTCCGTCGTCGACAAGCGTCACGAACGGCGCAGCCACGACCTCACCCCGCCGGCCGGCGAACACCGAAGCCGACTTGGCGACCAGGTCGGCCTCGAGCCCGTGGCCACAGGCCTCGTGGAACAGGACACCGCCACCGCCGGGGCCCACCACGACCGGCATCTCACCGCTGGGGGCGGGCACGGCGTCGAGTTTGGTGATGGCACGGCGGGCCGCCCGACGGGCCAGGTCCGCCACGTCGACACGGTCGAAGAGCTCAAAGCCGACAGTGTGGCCGACCGACTCGCGACCGGTCTGCATCCCGCCGTCGCCGGCGGCGACGCACGACACCGAAAATAGGGTCCGAACCTGGTCGTCGCCGGTCAGGAGGCCGTCGGAGTTGGCGACCTGGATGCGGCGGCGGCTGTCCGCATAGCGGGCGGTGACCTGCCGGATTGCATCGTCCTCGCTGCGGGCGACCCGGTCGGCATCCTCGAGCAGTGCCACCTTGCGGGCCTTCGAAACGTCGGTCGGCAGCACGGCCACCACGCCCGGATGCACCACCTGGGCGGCGTTCAGCGCAACGGTCCTGCCGCTGCCACCTTCCCTGGCAGCGGCGGACGCCGCCTCGGCCGCCGACCGGAGGCCTTCGGGCGACAGGTCGGCGGTGTGCGCGAACCCTGTGGTCTCGCCGGACACGACCCGGATGCCCGCACCACGGCTCCGCCCGCCCGTCAGCTCCTCGACCCGCCCGTCGTCGAAGAGGGCCGACATCGACCGACGATCCTCGACGAACACCTCGGCAAAATCACCGCCGGTACGCAGTGCAGCATCGAGCGTGTCGCGCAGGAGCGACGGATCGAGCAACCGTCCCGGCCCGTCTTCGCTGCTCGTCATACCTAGCGCTCCCCTCGTGGTGCACCGGTGGACGGCGACGCCCGTTGCCTTCGCCTGCGAATCCGGTCATTCCAACGCTCCCGGCGGGTGCGTATGGTACCGGGGTGCGCGTGACCACAGGACTACAGGGGCAGAGCCAGATGACGGTCGGCGACGCCGACACCTCAATCGCCTTCCGATCCGGCGATGTGCCGGTGCTCGCCACCCCGCGGCTGGTCGCGTTGCTGGAGGAGGCCTCCGTGGATGCCCTCGCCGGCCACCTCGACGACGGCCAGACCACCGTCGGCATGCGGGTCCAGATAGACCACCTGGCGCCGACCGGGGTCGGCATCGAGGTCCGGGCGACGGCCACGCTCGAATCCGTCGAAGGCCGACGGCTCACCTTCAGCGCCGAGGCGACCGACGGCACCTCACCGGTGGCCCTGGCAACGATCACCCGCGTCGTCGTCGACACTGCACGCTTCCTGGAACGGGTGTCTTGAGCACCTGCACCACCGACGCGCCGTCCCACCCGGAGCAGGCCGACAGCCGCCTCGACGGCCGCCTCCGACGGCTCTCGGAAGAGGGGGTCGGCACGGGCCTCCACTGGTGGGCCGAGGCTCTGCTCGTCCTCTCCTTCTACGTCGTCTACTCGTGGAGCCGCAACCAGTTCGGCTCGGCAACAGCCCATCCCACCAGGGCCCTCGACAACGCCCTGCTGGTCATCGACTTCGAAAAGGCCCTCGGCCTGTTCCAGGAACTCCGGATCCAGGAGTTGTTCCTCGACTGGACGCCCTTCATCCAGTTCTGGAACCTGTTCTACGGCACCCTCCACTTCGGGGTCACGATCTTCACGCTGGTGTGGCTGTACAACCGCTTCCCGGCCCTCTACCCGCGGTGGCGTTCGTCATTTCTGTGTACGACGGGCCTGGCGCTGGTCGGCTTCAGCCTGTTCCCGCTGATGCCCCCCCGCCTGCTGGCCGACTGCGGTGAGTTCGGTGGATGCCTCACCACCTATCCCTTCGTGGACACCGTCTCCGAGGCCGGTGGCCTGTGGTCGTTCGACTCCGGGACCATGCAGAAGGTCTCCAACCAGTTCGCCGCCATGCCGAGCCTCCACTTCGCGTGGGCTTCGTGGTGCACGCTGGCCCTCTGGCCGGTGCTGCGCCGGCCGTCCACCCGGGCGCTGATCGTCGCATACCCGGTAGCGACCCTGTTCGCCGTGATCGTCACCGGCAACCACTACTGGGCAGACGCCCTCGGCGGGATCGTGGCACTCGGTGCAGGCGTGCTGCTCGGACGTACCCTGGCAGACTCCTGGCACCGCTGGAGTTCCCGCAGCGCCTGAGGCGCAGGCTTATCTCCTCCCGCTCGTTCCCGAGGAACGAACACCGGGCGGGACGGCTACCGTTGAGCGCTCCCCCGGCTACGGAGAACCCTTCCCTTGCACCTCGATTCGATCCGGACACCTGCAGACCTGTGCGACCTCGGCCCCGCCGAACTGGTTGACCTGTCCGCCGAGATCCGTGCCCGCCTCGTCGATGCGGTCGACCGCTCGGGCGGCCACCTGGGCTCAAACCTCGGTGCCGTCGAGTTGACGATCGCCCTCCACCGCACGTTCGACAGCCCCCACGACATCATCCTCTGGGACACCGGCCACCAGGCCTACGTCCACAAGATGCTGACCGGCCGCCTCGTCGACTTCGACACGCTGCGCCAGCCCGGAGGCCTGTCGGGGTATCCCTCCCGTTCCGAGTCGCCGCACGACTGGATAGAGAACTCGCACGCCTCGACGGTGCTCTCCTATGCGCACGGGCTGGCCACGGCACAGGCCGCCAGCGGCAGCGGTCGCCGCGTCGTCGCCGTCATCGGTGACGGTGCCATGACCGGCGGAATGGCATTCGAGGGCCTCAACAACCTCGGACACAGCGGCCTCGGCGTCACGATCGTCCTCAACGACAACGGGCGCTCCTACGCACCGACCGTCGGGCGCCTCTCGGAGAGCCTCATCCGCATTCGGGCCAACCCCACCTACATGCGCCGTCAGCGGCGCCTCGAGGAACTGGCCGAGAACCTGCCCTGGGTCGGCGAGCTCGTCGAACGGGGCATCAGCGCCACCAAGGCCGCCATCCGCGAGATGCTCGAACCGACGGCGTTCTTCGAAACCCTCGGCGTCCACTACCTGGGTCCGTTCGACGGCCACGACATCGCCGAGATCGAGGAGGCCCTCGACAACGCCAGGGCATTCGACGGCCCGGTCGTCGTCCACGTCCTCACCCAGAAGGGACGCGGCTACGAACCGGCCGAACTCGACCCGATCAAACACATGCACGACACCTCCGGCATCAAGCCCGGCAGCTACACCGAGGCCTTCACCGAGGCACTGGTGAAAGCCGCCGAGTCGCGCCCCGAGTTGGTGGCTATAACCGCAGCCATGCCCGACTCGACAGGGCTGCTCCCCTTCCGCGAGCGCTTCCCGGACCGCTGCTTCGACGTCGGCATCGCCGAACAACATGCCGTCACCTCGGCAGCGGGCATGGCCATGGGGGGACTGCGGCCGGTACTGGCCATCTACTCGACCTTCCTCACCCGGGCGATCGACCAGGTCAACCTCGATGTCGCCCTCCACGGACAACCGGTGGTCTTCTGCCTCGACCGGGCAGGCATCACCGGCGACGACGGGCCCTCACACCACGGACTGCTCGACCTGGTGCTGCTCTCGAAGGTCCCCGGGATGACCATCTTCGCCCCGTCGTCGTACCAGGAGGTCCAGCAGATGCTGGAGGACGCCCTCGAACTCTGCGACGGGCCCGCCTCCATCCGCTGGCCCAAGACCGCCGCCCCCCACGTGGGCTGGGACGAAACGGGCTCCGGCCTCATGGGCCGACAGGTCCGCAGGGGCACCGACGTCTGCCTGCTCGGGGCCGGCAAGATGCTCGCCGCCGCTTCCGGAGCCGCCGAGATGCTCGCCGCCGACGGGATCTCGGCAACGGTCTGGGACCCACGGCTTATCAGGCCCCTCGACCCTGCGATGCTCGCCGACGCCTCCGGGCATCCCCTTGTCGTCACCGTCGAGGACGGTTACGCCGAGGGCGGGTTCGGAACGGCGGTTCGCACCTCGCTCGCAGATGCCTCCCCCGGGGCACGGGTCGAGGTGATGGGGGTTCCGATCGCCCACCATGCCCACGGGAAGCCGGATGACCTGCTGGCATCGTTCGGGCTCGACGCCGAAGGCGTGGCCGAACGGGTGCGCCGGTCGCTCTAGTCGACCCTCGGTCTCAACTGCAGGACGATCGGGCGCCTCGGCGCACTACCACCTAACTGTAGAAGGGGTTCTCGCCGGCCGAGTGGTCGGTGGCGTCGACCACCTCGAGGATCTCGGGGATCGCCTCGAGGATGGCGGACCGGATGCCCTCGGTCAGCGTTGCGGCGCTCATGGAGCAACCCTGGCAGCCGCCGCCCATGGTGACATAGGCGGTGGTTCCCTCGACGCCGACGAGCGTGGCGTAGCCCCCGTGGGATGCCAGGGCGGGGTTGATGCGCTCTGCGATCAACTGTCCGACCCGATCGGGAATCTCACCTGTGAGCTCGAGGGTGCCGATGTCGCCGAGTGGATTGGGCCGGTTGGGGTTGCGGATCACCAGGCCGCCCTGGGTGGGGTTGCTGGGGAGGTCCAGTGTGGCGCCGGCCAACTTGTCGCGGTCCTCGGCAGGGATCAGGAGCGAGAGGTCGTCGACCTCCCAGCGGATGTCATCGTCCGGGGCTTCGGCTATCTCGAGGAAAGCCAGGTCGTAGACGTAGTCGACACCCCGGGAGCCGGTGATCGAGATGCGAAGTGCCAGCCCGGCAGGGTCGTCCTCTTCGTTGCGGACCTCGACGACCTTGGCGAACGCGGCCTCGGTGACTGTCACCACCTGGTCGACCTGCTCTTCGGAGTACGTGTCGGTGTCGCTCATGGCAGCAGCCTACCGGCAGCCGCCGGGCTCACTTCGGAGCGGTCCGCAGGTAGCCGGTAGGTTGCCGGGATGACCGACATGCCATCCGAGGCGACCCAGTCCGAGATCGTGACCATCCGCCGGGTGGGTGGCGTGGCGGTCCTCGAGTTCGACGACGGAAAGGCCAACGCACTCGGCAACGACACCATCGATGCCCTGCTGGCGGCCCTCGACGAGGTCGACGGCAACGCCGACGCGGTCGTGCTGGCCGGCCGCCCCGGACGCTTCTCGGCCGGCTTCGACCTGAAGGTCATGAGGTCGGGTCCCGAGGCGGCCCAGGCGATGCTCGCCCGGGGGGTCGACCTGTTCCTGCGCCTCTACCTGTACCCCCGCCCGGTCGTGGCCGCCTGCACCGGGCACGCCATCGCCGCCGGAGCGATCATCCTGATGTCATGCGACCTGCGGATCGGCACCCGGGGCGAGTTCAAGATCGGGCTGCCCGAGGTGACCATCGGCATGCCGCTGCCCTTCTTCGCCACCGAGTTGGCCCGCGACCGCATATCGAAGCGCCACTTTGCCCGCGTCACGGCGCTGGGCACCATGTACGGCCCCGACGGTGCCGTCGACGCCGGCTTCCTCGACGAGGCCGTGGACGGCGACCCCGTCGCCATAGCGGTCGACCGGGCACAGCAACTGACCGGCATAAGCCGCGGCGGCCTCCTGCGCACCCGGACGACCGCCCGTGGCGCCATCGCCAAGGCGATCCGGACCGGTCTCGCCGAAGACCTCTCCCACTTCGCCGTCGCAGACGGCTGACGTCGACGCCCACCCGACGATGGGCCCCGAGAATCCCTACGACGCCCTGTTGCTGGTCGCCTTCGGCGGCCCTGAGGGCCGCGACCAGGTCGGCCCCTTCCTCGACCGCGTCACCGCCGGACGGGGGGTGCCGCCTGAACGCCTCTCCGAGGTGGCAGCCCGCTACGACACGTTCGGCGGCGTGTCGCCCATCAACGGACGCATGCGCTCGCTGGCCGCTTCCGTCGCCGACGAACTGGCGGCGAGACGCCACGACCTGAAGGTCTTCTGGGGCAACAGGAACGCCCCTCCGCTGCTGGCCGATGTTGTGGCGACGATGCGTGACGTCGGCGTCGAGCGTGTCCTCGCCTGGGTGGCCTCTCCCTACAGTTCGTACTCGACCTGTCGCCAGTACGGCGAGGACCTCGATGCCGCCTGTCGTGCCGTGGGCGCCGGTGCACCCCGCATCGACCGGATCCGCCCCCACCACGACCACCCGGGCCTGATCGAACCCGCTGCCGCCCGTCTGTCAGAGGCCCTTGTCGGGCTCCCGGATGACCGTCGGGAAGGCGCCCACCTGCTGTTTTCCGCCCACAGCATCCCGACCTCCCAGGCGGAGACGTGTGGCTACGTTGCACAACTCCATGACGCCGCACGCCTGATCGCGGCACGCGTCGACCCCGACGGGCGGCATCCGTGGGAGGTCGTGTGGCAGTCCCGCAGCGGTTCCCCCCACCACCCCTGGCTGGAGCCCGACGTCGGCGACCGGATCGCATCGCTTGCCGTCGAGGGCGTACGGGCAGTCGCCGTGTCCCCCCTCGGCATGCCGATCGAGAACTTCGAGATCGCCTGGGACCTCGACATCGAGGCGGCACGACGCTCCGAGGATGCCGGGGTCTCCTTCGTCCGTGCACGTGCCGTCGACGACGACGGGCGGTTCGCCTCCATGGTCGTAGACCTGTTCGAGGAACGCCTCGCCCCGAGCGCCGCCCGCAGGTCGTCGGGAAGCCTCGGGCTCCGACCAGACACCTGCCCCGCCGACTGCTGTCCGGCTCCCGCCCGCCCCTGAGGGCATCGCCCGATCCCCACGGGCATACCCCGGTGCCCCGATGCCCCCGACTACCGTCGACCTGACGGCAGGCGGGGCCTGTCACAGGGCCTCGGCATGCTGTCGTGACCAGTCGGACGACCACGCACCCACTCCCCGAGCACCACCGAATCCGAGGATCCCAGCACGATGGCCCAGCAGCAGAAACTGCTAGACGACGAAGCCCCGTTCGCCCGGGAGGTGGTCGATGTCCCGGTCGCCGAGGAGATGCGCGAATCGTTCCTCGCCTACTCGCTCTCGGTCATAACGTCACGGGCGATCCCCGACGTCCGCGACGGCCTCAAGCCCGTACAACGCCGCATCCTCTACTCGATGCTGCGCATGGGAATCCGCCCCGAAACGCCGCACCGCAAGAGTGCCCGCGTCGTGGGCGACACGATGGGCCGCTACCACCCCCATGGCGACTCGGCCATCTACGACGCCCTGGTCCGTATGGGCCAGGACTTCTCCCGGGGGATCACGTACGTCGACCCACAGGGCAACTTCGGCTCCCTCGACGACCCGCCCGCCGCCCCGCGCTACACCGAGTGCCGGTTGAGCGAAGCCGCCATGGCCATGGTCCGGGAACTCGACGAGGACACCGTCGACTTCCGACCCACCTACGACGGCGAATCGGAGGAACCCGTCGTCCTGCCCGCCCTGCTTCCCGGCCTGCTGCTCAACGGCACCACGGGCATCGCCGTCGGCATGGCGACCAACATGCCCACCCACAACCTCGAGGAGCTCTACGCCGCCATCTCGCTCGTGATGACCAAGCGCCGACCCAGGCCCACGACCGACGAGCTCCTGGCACTCTGCCCGGGACCCGACTTCCCGAGCGGCGGCATCGTCGTCGACGACGGCATCCGCGAGGCCTACGAGACCGGCCGTGGCAGCATCCGCATCCGGGCCAGGGCCGAGGTCGAATCCGTCGATCGCGGCAGGCAGGCGATCGTCGTGACCGAACTCCCCTACCTCGTCGGCCCCGAGCGCATCATCGCCAAGCTCAAAGAGCTCAACGAGGCGGGCCGCCTCGAAGGCGTCGACGACTTCAAGAACCTCACCGACCGGGTGGGCGGACTCCGTATCCAGATACTCGTGCGCAAGGGCCACAACCCCCAGTCGGTCCTCGGCGAGCTCTACCGTCTGACCCCCCTCGAGGAGACGTTCGGCATCAACAACGTGGTGCTCGTCGACGGTGTACCGCACACCCTCGGCTTCGGCGATCTCTGCAGGCACTACGTCGACCACCGCCTCGAGGTCCTCGTCCGACGCACCCGGCACCGGCGGGGGCGGGCCGAGGACAGGCTCCACATCGTCGAGGGCCTCCTGATCGCCCTCGACGCCATCGACGAGGTCGTCGCGATCATCCGCAGCTCCAAGGACACGGCCGCCGCCCGCAAGGCCCTCATGAAGCGCTTCAAGCTGAGCCAGGTACAGACAGACCACATCCTCGACATGCCGCTGAAGCGACTCACGGCCCTCGAACAGATTCGCTTCGAGGAAGAACGGGACGAACTCTCCGCCACCATCGCCGAACTGCAGAAGCTGCTCAAGTCCAAGGATCGACAGCGCACCACTGTGCTCCGGGAGTTCGGCGAGGAGGTCGAGCGCTTCGGGCGGCCCCGGCGCACCGAGCTCGTCCACCCCGACGACCTACCGGTCTTCGAGGCCGCCGAGGTTGCCGACGACGTCGTCGACGAGGCCTGCGTGGTCACCCTTTCGACGTCCGGCCAGATCGGCCGACTCCACACCGACGGCGCCAGGCGGGCCACCCCCGGCCGACACGACGTGCTGGTGGCCTCGATCGTCACCCGTACCACCGAACGAATCACGGCGGTCACCTCCGATGGTCGCGCCCTTCAGGTGCCGGCCGTCGAACTCGGCGATGCCACCGGTCGCACGCGGGGCGGTGGAGCCGCCCAGGTGTTCGGCACAAACCGGGGCGAGGCCATCCACACGGTCGTGGCCGACGGCGACGAGCACCTGGTCCTGGTCACGGCCGAAGGGGTCGCCAAGCGCCTCACCCTCGAGGAGGTCCGCGGGACCAGGTCCGGCAGGACCCTGTTGTCCCTCAAGCCGGGCGACCGGGTGGCGGCCGCCTTCTGCGCTCCCGCCGGGGTCGACGTGGTGATCGTCGCCAGCGATGGACAGGTACTGCGAACGCCGGTCGAGGGCATCAGCATCCAGGGGCGCGGCGCAGGCGGCGTGGCCGGCATGAAGCTGCGGCCCGGCTCAACGGTCATCGGCGCCGGACCGGTGCTCGGCGACGACCTGCTCTTCACGGTCGGCGACGACTGCAGCGCCAAGGCGACGCCGATCTCCGACTTCGACAGCAAGGGCCGCGGCGGTGTCGGCGTCCGCGTCGGGAAGCCTGCCGACGGATCGGCGCTCCTCCTGGCCCGTGTCGGACAGCCGCTCGGGCTCCTCGCACTCATGGCCGCCGACGACAACCCGAACAAGGCCGACCCGTCCCCGGTGCCGTTCCTGCTCGAGCCCAGCCGCCGCGACCTCTCGGGCACCTCCACCGAGCGCCAGGTCCTCGACCTCGGCCCGGCGAGGTGGTGACCGTGGCAGCCAAGGCATCCACCAAGAAGCCTGCCGGGAAGGCCGCCTCTGTAAAGGCATCGACCAGGAAGACCACGAAGAAGGCTGCCTCTGTCAAGGCTTCCGGCAACGGCTACGACGCCGATGCGATCCAGACCCTCGAGGGCCTCGAAGCGGTCCGAAAGCGACCGGGCATGTACATCGGCGGCACCGGCAGCCAGGGCCTGATGCACCTGATCTGGGAGTTGATCGACAACGCAGTCGATGAGGCTGCCGCCGGTCATGCCACCAGGATCGACGTCACCCTCCACCGCGACCAGACTGTCGAGGTCGCCGACAACGGCCGTGGCATTCCGATCGACGAACACGCCAAGCGCAAGGTCTCGGCGCTCGAGGTCGTCTTCACGGAACTTCACGCCGGTGGCAAGTTCGGTGGTGGCGCCTACGGGGCGTCCGGAGGCCTCCACGGCGTCGGCGCCTCGGTGGTCAACGCCCTCTCCTCGCGCCTGATCGCCCAGGTGGACCGTGGCGGCCACACCTGGGAGTTGGCGTTCCGCGATCGTGTCGCCGGCCACGTGGACGCCGAGACACGCAAGTTCAGGGCGGGCCACGAACTCCACAGGGTCAAGAAGGTCGCCAAGACCAAGACCGGCACCCGTGTCCGCTTCCTCCCCGACCGCGAACTCTTCGACGCGGACGCCAGCATCGACTTCGACGAGATCTGCGAGCGCGCGACCCGTTCCTGCTACCTGGTCCCGGGTCTGAAGGTTCGCGTCCACGACAAGCGCACCGGTGGCCGTAGGGAACCCTTCGAGTTCGTGTCGCGCGGCGGGTTGAACGACCTGGTGAACAGCCACTCCGAAGGCGACCGGGCATCCGAGGTCATCTCACTCTCGGGCATCGAGACCTTCACCGAACGGGTCCCCGTCGACGGCAAGATGCGCGACGTCGAACGTGAATGCACCGTCGACGTGGCGATGCGCTGGGTCAAAGGCTTCGACTCCTCGTTCCACTCCTTCGTCAACACCATTCCCACCGATCAGGGCGGAACGCACGTGGCCGGCTTTGAGCGGGCCCTCACCCGTGCGGTCAACGACGTCCTGCTCAAAGACGCCCGCAAGCTGGCGAAGCTGGCCAGGTCCAGCAAGCACCGCGCCACGAAGGACGACATCCAGGAGGGGCTGGTCGCCGCCATCAAGATCGAGTTCCCCGAACCCCAGTTCCGCGGCCAGACCAAGCAGGAACTAGGCACCCCCGCCGTCGAGAAGATCGTCTACGACATCGTCAAGTCCGGGCTCTCCGACTGGTTCGGCGGCTCGGGACCCAAGACGCACATCAACGCAGTGCGCGACAAGATCGCCACAGCGGTCGTCAACCGCGTCGCCTCCAAGCAGGTGCTCGAGAACCGCCGCAAGGCCGCCAGCATGGGCTCGACCGGCATGCCCGACAAGCTGGCCGACTGTCGCGTCCACGGCCCCGACGCCGAACTCGTCATCGTCGAGGGCGACTCGGCGGCCGGCCCCGCCAAGATGGGCCGCAACTCCGAGAACACGGCGATACTGCCCCTGAGGGGCAAGGTGGTGAACGCCGGCAAGGCCACCCTCAAGCAGGTGCTCGACAACGCAGAGGCCCAGTCCCTGTTCACGGCGATAGGCGCCGGCCAGGGCAGGGACTTCGACCTGGACAGCGCCCGCTACGGTCGGATCATCATCCTCTGCGACGCCGACGTCGACGGCAGCCACATCCGCTGCCTCCTCCTCACGCTCATCCACGAATACATGCGGCCGTTGCTCGAAGCCGGCCGCGTCTACGCCGCCCAGCCACCCCTCTACAGTTGCCGGGTGGGCGACACCCTCCACCGGGCCTTCACGGAGGAGCAACGCGACGCCATCACCGCCGAGCTCACGAAGGGACGCCGAAAGGCGACGAACCTCACCTGGAACCGCTTCAAGGGACTCGGCGAGATGAACGTCGACGAGCTGGCCGAATGCGCCCTCGACCGCGACAGCCGCGTCCTGCGGCGCCTCACCATGGAAGATGGCAGGGAGGCCAAGGACGCAGCCCGGTTGTTCGACGTGCTGATGGGCAGCGATGTCGCCCAACGACGCGAATACCTCATCAGGAACAGTGCGCTGCTCGACCCCGACGCCCTCGACATCTGAACCGTCACAGCCTTCCGTTACCAGTACCCCCGATGGCACAACTCCCCCGCTTCTTCTCGCCGACCGCTGCCGGCACCTACCGGCAGTGCCCGCTCCGCTGGAAGTACCGGTACATCGACAAGCTGCCCGACCCACCCGGAGAACCGGCCCTCGTGGGCACCTTCGCCCACCGCGTCCTCGAGCACCTCTGCGACGAGCCCGCCGACGACAGGACCCATGACCGCGCAAAGGAACTTGCCGGAGAGGCCTGGCGTTGGATCTCCACCCGGGATGACTTCGCTGCCCTCGGGCTCGATGCCGCAGCCGAGCGCAGGTTCCGCTGGAAGGCATGGACCGCCATCGATGCCCTCTGGCAGCTCGAGGACCCCGCCCGAGTGGCGGTGCGCTCAACCGAACAGCACATCTCCACGACGCTCGACAAGGTGCCGTTCCGCGGGGTGATCGACAGGCTCGACGATGCCGACGACGGGCTGGTCGTCACCGACTACAAGTCCGGGAAGCCGCCGCGCCGTGACCGCCGCAACGAAGCACTGGCCCAGGTACTCCTGTACGCCGCCGCCGTCGAGGCCGACACGGGCGAACGACCCGTCCGGGCCCGGCTCCTGTTCCTGGGCGGCAACCGCGAGATCGTGGAGACCCGCGTCGACGACGCCCTGCTTGCCACCACCACGGGGAACCTGACCACAACCTGGGCGGCGCTGGAAGGCGACTGCGCCACCGACACATTCGCGCCGAGCCCCGGGCCCCTCTGCGGCTGGTGCGCCTATGTCGGAACGTGCGAGGAGGGTCGCAGCGAGGTGATGCAGCGGGCGGCTGCCGGACGGCTCAGGGACGATGCCCCAGCCCGTCAGGTTCTCGACATCTCCGGCGCCTGACGCTCCGGTAACAGGGTCAGCGCGACCGCCTGCGCTTCCGTCGGGCCAGCAGCACCAGCAGCACGGCGGCAACCGCAGCCAGGACCCCGAAACGGTGCAGCCGGTCTGCGTGCTCGTCGGTCAGCTCGATGGGGGGCGCCTCAAACGGCCGCACCTCTCCGTCGGGCATGCCGGCGACCGTCCCATCCCCTACCGCACTCTCGACTGGCGGGTCGGATGCCTCAAGCGCCCCGTCAAGCACCTCGTCGTCCCCGAGAAGGCTGTCGACAGGACTCACTGCAGCGGGTCGGCTACGGGCACGACGGGCCTGGGGGTCATAGGCGTTCATGTGGTCTCGTCTCCAAGCACTCGGTCCAACAGGACATCGAATTCCGCTGCCGCCTCGGAGGCACCCGGCCGACTGCCCAACCCGTGGATCGGCAACGACTGGGCCGCTGCCTCCGCCACGGCGGCCCGGAGGTGGATGGGCGGCAGGCAGGTCTCCGGATACGTCTCGGACAACTGCTCGTGCCAGTAGCGGCCGTCCCGGGTCCGTCCCAGCCGGTTGATGGCGATCCCAACCAGTCGGGGGCTGTCGTCGATGCGTCGAAGGCGGATCCGTTCGATGGTCTGGAGCATCCGGGCCACCCCGTCCGCCGCCCAGGCGCCAGGCTCGGTCACCAGCAGGACACGGTCGGCTGCGAACAGCGCGTTGATGGTCAGAAGGCCCAGGGACGGAGGGCAGTCGACCAGCACCAGCGGCCATGACGAGCCGTTCATCGCCATCTGGAGGCGGTCCTGACCGCCGAGGGGGTCGGTGGCGAGCTGGGCCTCGCGGACTGAGAGACCAGGGGACGCAGCAGCCAACAACGGGCTGCGTCCACACTCGTGGGGCCATCCCGTTGACTCGACCGCCGCCAAGAGGCCGCCGGGCCGCTCCTGTTCGAGGACCAGGTCGATACCACGCGTCGGCTCGAAGACACCGAGACCGGTAGAGGCGTTCCCCTGGGGATCGAGGTCGACGACGAGCGTCTCGATCCCCCGGGCCGCCGCCGCCGAAGTCAGTCCCAGGACCACGGTCGTCTTCCCGACGCCACCCTTCTGGTTCACGACCGCGACCACAGGCATGGGGGCAACCTATCCGAACCCGACCGGTGCCAGAAGACCCCCTCCCCGTAGATCGGTACGGTGGCGGGATGCCAGAGCTCCCCGAGGTCGAGACCGTGCGCGGGCAACTCGAACCGCTCCTCGTCGGAGCCCGCATCATCGACGGGGACTCCCATCCCTCGGGCAAGTTCAACCAGGCCCCGGATGCCGTGGGACACTCCATCGAGGCGGTACGGCGGCGCGGCAAGTACCTCCTGGTCGACCTGCTTCCCGACCGGGGCGGCCGGCGTGAGCTCATCGTCCACCTGGGCATGACCGGCGGTCTCCATGTTGTCCCTTCGCCCGACGACGACCCGTACCAGCGGGCCCGTTGGGGCCTCGACGACGGCCGACACCTGGTGTTTCGCGACATCCGCCGCTTCGGCCGCATCGCGGTCGTTGCGCACGGCGACCACCGCTCCCTGCCGACCCTCCACCAACTCGGGCCCGAGCCGTTCGACCCCGGCCTCGATGCCGCCGGGTTCCACGCCCGCCTCGTACGGAGCAACCGTCGCATCAAGACCCACCTGCTCTCCCAGCGGCCCATCGCCGGGGTGGGCAACATCTACGCCGACGAGGCGCTCTGGCGGGCCTGCATCCATCCCGGTGCGCGTCGGGTCGGCCTCGAACGCTCAGGTCGCCTGCTCGACGCCCTGCGCTCCGTCCTCACAGAGGCCCTGGCGCACAACGGTACGACCCTGCGCGACTTCCGGACGGTCGACGGCGCCACGGGATCGAACCAGCACCGCCTCGACTGCTACGGCCGTTCCGGCCAGCCGTGTGGTCGATGCGGCTCGGCGCTCACCAGCAGGTCCCTCGACCAGCGGACCAGCACCTGGTGCCCGACCTGTCAGGCCCGCTGAACCCGGCAGGAGGTGGCGGGGGTGCCCACCTCGGACAGGGGCCGCCCTCTACGCTCGGCGCCGTGCATTCCCGTCCCCTCCGTCGTCTCGCCGTGGCATCACTCGGTTTGGCACTCGGTGTGGCACTCGGTGCGCTAGCGGCCATGAACGTCGCAGACGCAGGCCCGAACGACGGAGAGATCGCAGCGCTGCACGACGAGATAGCGGCCGAGGAAGCTGAGATCGCAGTCCTGGCCCAACAGGTCGGGACCATCGAGCAGCAGGTCTCCGATCTTCGGGCTCTCATAGCCGAGGGCGATCAGGCGATCATGAACCTCGAAGCCGACATAGCAGAGGCCGAAGCCCGCATCGCTGCCGAGGACCACGAGCTCGAGGTCCTCCCGGTCCGGATCGAACTGCTGGCCGACCTCGTGATCGAGCACTACCTCGAGCTGGACGAGCCGACGACGGTCCGACACGTCATGGCGATCGATTCGTACGTCAAGAACGACGAGCGCATGAACGCAGTTCTCACCCAGTCCGCTGAGATGACCGGCGATGCACTCGAGAGCCTCCGCACCCAGATGCTGTACGAGGCCGTGATCGACGCCGCCAGCGACGAACTGGACCAGGTGTACGCCCACCTGCGCCTCGACAGCGACCGGGCACTGTCGCTCTACGACCTCGTGGAGTCGTCCGAGGAACGACGCCTGATCGCCGTTGGCGACCGCGACGAGGGTGTTGCCGCCGTTCCTGCGCTCGAGGGCCGCATCACCTCGTCCGAGGACGAGATCGCCGCAGCGCTCGCTGAGGTCGCTACGGCACATGCCGCAGTCGGGGACATCCAGGTGACGATCGCCGCTGCGCGGACAGAGATCGCCCGCCTCGAGTCGCTCAACGTCTCGAAGGCGTGGACGGGCCTCCAGGGACGCGACACCGGCCGTCCGGCACTGGCCGTGAAGATCGACAACGCATCGGCGGCACGCCCCCAGACGGGCATAAACGAGGCGGACGTCGTCTACGAGGAGATCGTCGAGGCGGGCCTCACACGCTTCATAGCCATCTTCCAGACCACCAGCCCCGGCACTGTCGGACCCGTCCGGTCGGGACGGACCTCCGACCCAATCCTGCTCGAGGGCTTCGACCGGCCCCTGTTCGCCTACTCCGGCGCCAACCGGGGCACCAACAATGCCATCGACGCCTCCCCGCTCGTCACGGTCGGCTACAACGACGCAACGTCGGCCTACTGGCGGTCCTCGTCGCGGCGTGCACCACACAACCTGTACGCCTCCACCGACAGGCTCTGGGCGACCCATCCGGACCGCACCGACCTGTCACCGGCACCGTTCGAGTTCGGCTGGCTGGGACAGCCCCTGCCCGACTCTGCGGTCGCTGCAGCGGGCGTCACGGTCGACTTCGGCCGGTTGGTCGCCGACTACTCGTGGGACGGATCCGGGTGGCAGCGATCGACCAACGGTGACGCCCACTACGACATGGACGGAGTCCGCGTGGCACCCGCCAACGTGGTCGTCCAGTTCACGCCGTACGGCAGGAGTTCGGCGGACAACCGCTCACCTGAGGCCCGGACGGTGGGTTCCGGCACGGCGTGGGTGTTCACGGCCGGCCACCTGATCGTGGCCGAGTGGAACCGTCCCGACCCCGCACGTCCTGCCACGATCACCATCGACGGCGAACTACTCCTGCTCTCACCCGGGCGTACCTGGGTGGCGCTCGCCGATGCCGACAGGCCCGAAGACACCGTCTGGCGCTGACCGGGGAGCCGCCGCGCCGCCTTGAGTCAGGCAAACAGGTCGGCCGGGGGCGTGCCGTCCGGGAGGACGGTGAGCCGTTCGACCCCGTCCTCGGTGACCAGCAACGTGTGCTCGAACTGGGCGGTGCGTCGGCCATCGAGGGTCACGGCCGTCCAGTCGTCGTCCCAGAGGGCGCAGGAGGGGTTGCCCAGGGTGAGCATGGGCTCGATCGTGAACGTCATCCCGGCGACGAGGACGGTGCCGTCGCCCGGATCGAAGTAGTGCTTGACCTGCAGTCCGCTGTGGAACTCGGTTCCGATGCCGTGGCCGATGAACTCCCGGACGACGCCGAGACCGTGCCTGTGTGCGTGGCGCTCGATGGCCCGACCGATGGCGTGCACCGGCTGGGCGGGCCGCACGGCGTCGATGCCCCGATCCATTGCGACCCGGGTCTCGGCAACGAGGCGCCGGGAGTGGTCGTCGACCTCGCCGACCAGAAACGTCACCGAGGTGTCGCCGTGGACCCCGTCCAGGAAGATCGTGACATCGATGTTGACTATGTCGCCGTCGGCCAGGGGCCGGCTGTCGGGAATTCCGTGGCAGATGACCTCGTTGACCGATGTGCACACCGACTTGGGGTAGCCGCGGTAGTTGAGCGGGCTCGGATACCCGCCCCGGGCAACGGTGGCGTCGTGGACTACGGCATCGATCCGGTCGGTGGTGACGCCGGGCCGCACCGCACGTCCGGCCTCGACGAGGATCTCGGCGGCGGCCATGCCCGCCCGGCGCATCCGCTGAACCTCGTCGGTGGTGCGCACAGTCGACGACCGGGGAGGCCCCGGATCACCGGTGGCGGCGTAGGGGGGCCGTCCGATTTCGGAAGGGACAGGGCGGGTCGGGCTGAGAAGCCCCGGACGCACCGGGGGCTCGGAGACAGGAGCGTCGGGAACACTCCGCCGTTTGCGCTTCGCCATCCGGCGAGGCTACCGGCGGCCACCGGCTGAAATCAGCGGAGGAAGCGGCTGACAGCGTCGACCACGCAGGCAGGGCGGTCGCTGCCCTCGATCTCGACGGTTGCCCGGATCACGGTCTGGTAGCCGCCAGGCACCTCGTCGACCGAGACGAGTTCCGCTGCGACGCGGACCCGGGAGCCCACCGGGACCGGCGCAGGAAACCGCACCCGGTCGGTCCCGTAGTTGATGCCCATCGAGATGCCCTCAACCTGCACCACCTGGGGCAGGAGGAAGTTGGTGAGCGCCAGGGTCAGGTAGCCATGGGCGATCGTCGAACCGAACGGACCGGCTGCCGCCATCCCGGGATCGACGTGGATCCACTGGTGGTCGCCCGTGGCGTCGGCAAACAGGTCGATCCGGGCCTGGTCGATCTCGAGCCACCCGCTGTGTCCCAGGTGGCTGCCGACGGCGTCAGGGAGCTCGTCCGGGCTGGTGAACACGGTCGGCACGGCAGATCCTCCTGGTCGATGACGGGCCTCCGGATCGGGGGCGCATGGCGACACTACGCTGCTCTCCGACCCGAAACCCCGACCGACAGGCGCAGACCGACCCATGGCCGCAAGCGGAGGCACCCGTGCCGTGGTGGCGGCGCTGTTCGCCAACCTCGGCATCGCCGTGGCCAAGTTCGCCGGGTTCCTGATCACCCGTTCGTCGTCGATGCTGGCAGAAGGCGTGCATTCCATAGCCGATTCGACCAATCAGGCGCTCCTGCTGCTCGGTGGCCGCCGGTCCCGCCGACCCGCCACCACTGAGCACGCGTTCGGCTTCGCCCGGGAGCGCTACTTCTGGTCGTTCGTGGTGTCTGTGGTGCTGTTCACGCTCGGGTCGGCATTCGCCTTCTACGAGGGAATCGACAAGCTCCGCCACCCCCACGAGATGAAGGGACTCGGATGGGCGATCGGAATCCTCCTGATGGCCATCGTGCTCGAGGGATGGTCGTTTCGGACCGCCGTCATCGAGTCGAACCGACTTCGTGGACCTACCTCCTGGGGTCACTTCGTCCGCCACACCAAGCACCCTGAACTGCCGGTCGTGCTCCTCGAGGACCTCGGTGCGCTGGTCGGCCTCGTGATCGCCCTGGTGGCGGTCACCCTCGCCGAGGTCACGGGCGAGCCCCGCTGGGACGGTGCAGGCACCCTCGTCATCGGTCTGCTCCTCGGGGTGATCGCCCTGGTCCTCGCCCGCGAGATGAAGAGCCTGCTCATCGGCGAGTCCGCCGGCCCCAGGGACCAGCGGGCGATCGTCGAGGCGATCGAGTCGGCGCCTGCGACACGGCGCATCATCCACCTCCGTACCCAGCACCTCGGCCCCAACGAGATCCTGGTCGCCGTCAAGGTCCTGTTCGATGCGACGCTCGACACCGCCGGTGTGGCTGCCGCCATCGACGATGTCGAGACGCGTGTCCGTGCCGTGGTGCCGGATGCACACCCCATGTACGTGGAGCCGGCACTCGAACAGCCCCTCGTGGACTGATCCAGGTCAGGGCTGGTCGGGCAGGTTCGTCCAGCCCCTACCGTCCGCACGTCCGTACCAGCCGCCTGCGGCCATCGTGCCGCCGTCGACCATGAGGGTGTTGCCGGTCATGAACGACGACAGGTCGCTGGCCAGAAACAGCATCACCTTGGCGTAGTCGAGAGGTTGCCCCCAACGGCCGATCGGGATCCAGGAGCGGATCAGTGCCGGATCCCTGCCCCGCAGCATGCGGTCACCGGGCGTCTGGAGCGTGTCGGCCATGTCGGGGGCGATGCAGTTGACGCGGATTCCGTCCTTGCCGACCTCGACCGCCAAGGATCTGGTGAACGCCGAGACACCGGCGTTGAAAGCCGAGTAGGCGCTGTTGAGCGGTATGCCCCGGAACGCCTCGACCGTAGAGACGTTGATGACAACACCGCTCCCCCGCTCGCTCATTGCCGGCAGGAATGCGCGCGTGCAGCGAAACACGTGGTGGAGTTGTATCTCGTACTGCGCAGCCCACTGCTCCTCGTCGGTCTCGGTGAACAGGCCGTTGGGCCGATAGTCGCCGACGTTGTTGACAAGGATGTCCACGGCACCGCCTGCTGCCTCGGTTGCAGTGGCATGGAGTAGTTCGATGGTCGCCGCCTCCCGGATGTCGCCGACGACGGCGACGGCCGTCCCCCCGACCGCCTCGATGTCGGCGACCGTTGCCTGCGCCAGATCGGCGTCGATGTCGTTGAGCACCACGGAGGCACCTGCTGCAGCGAACAGGCGGGACGTGGCGCCACCGATTCCGCCCCCGCCTCCAGTCACCACCGCAGTCGTTTCAGCCAGCGAGACCATCGCTGCAACGTCCGTTGGGTGCATGTGCGAAACCCCCGATCTACCGACCCCTGCGGCCTGCCTACCAGTTGGATTGTTCAGTCATCCAGACGGAGCGGCGTCAACCGTGCCTCAGGAGACCGATGCGCCCAGCAGGTTGCCGATCAGGTAGGTCGCCCCACAGGCCCCGATCGCCACCAACGTCTGGCGTAGCACCATGCGCCATGCGGGTCGCTCGGTGAGTCGGGCCAGGACGGCCCCGACCATCGCTGCAGCGCCGACGCCGAGCCCGACCGAGGCCCAGACGGCCCCCGTGCCTCCGCTCCCCAGCCATGGCACCAGCGGTATGAGCGCCCCCAGTGCGAAGAACGTGAAGCCGGCGAGTGCCGCCTTGAGGGGGTCTCCCAGCTGTGTCGGGTCGACGCCAAGTTCTTCGCGGGCGTGCACGTCGAGTGCCACCTCGGGATCAACCATGAACTCCTCAGCGATCCGGACCGCCTGCTCGTGGTCGAGGCCGCGGTCCCGGTAGATCGAGGCCAGTTCCTGTGTCTCCATCTCGGGGTTGTCGCGGATGGAGATGCGCTCGATCTCGAGCTCTCGTTCGACCAGTTCGGCCTGGGCCCTCAGGGACACGTACTCCCCCGATCCCATCGAGATCGCTCCGGCCAAAAGGCCCGTGATGCCGGCCAGGCGGACGAGGGTGGGGTCGGTGCTCGCTCCTGCAAAGCCCAGGATCAGCGCCACGTTCGAGACGAGGCCGTCGCTGATGCCGAACACGGCGGCTCGGGCCGTGCCACCCTGCACGTCCCGGTGGCGGTGGACCATTGACGGTGACATGGATCGGAACCTACTGCCTCGTCCGGGGCACGTGTGGGGGTCAGGAGGGATCCCCGGGTGGCAGCGGGTCGTCGCAGGGATCGACGTCGAACCTCGTATCCGACCGCCAGGCCCCGTCCTCCCAGCCGTCCCCCACCGTGAACCCGTGATCCACTGCGATGCCCTCGGCAACGACCCGTCCGGCCAGCTCCGAGCCCTCCCGGCACAGGTGGATTCCGTCGACCTTGCGGATGGGCCAGTCCACGCCATTGCGATCGACCAGGCGGACATGCTCGCCTTCCCTGCTGAATGCCGGCGTGAGGTCCACGATGAACACCCGTTCATCCCGCAGGTCGAGGGCGACGACCAGGCGGTTGAGCCGTTCGGGTGATGCCTCGTCGGGAGGTGCCGGCAGCATCGTGAGCCAGTAGACCGCGGCCCCATCGGCGGTCAGGACATCGACGGCGACGTCCATGAGGAAGGCGAACTGCTCCTCCCAGTCGGCGTCCGTCGGCGTGGGCCGTCGCAGTCCACCGGCGACAACGCCTTCCTCGATATCCCATACCCCCGCCTGGAGCACGACCACATCGGGTCTGGCCTCGGCGACGAATTCGGCCCAGGTCTCCCACCAGGGGAACACCGGCCAGCGGCTCAGTCCGAATCCGACCTGCGTGTGGTTGACCACGTCCACGAGACCGGTGTGCTCCAGCGCAGCCGTCAAACCCGGTTCGATCTCATAGGTGACGCTGTCACCCAGCACCAGGACGCGCAGTGGATCGTCTGGTGTGGGTATCCGCCCCCGTTGGGGCGGCGTCGCCATCGAGGTGGTGGTGGGCGCCGCTGTGGTGGTGGGCGCCGCTGTGGTGGTGGGCGTCGCCATCGAGGTGGTGGTGGGCGTCGCCATCGAGGTGGTGGTGGGCGTCGCCATCGAGGTGGTAGTGGGCGCCGCTGTGGTGGCGGGGGGCATCGTCACCGGAACAGACGTGGAGGTGACCTGGTCATCGTGGGCATTGGCGGACAACCCTTCACTGCCACAGGCAGACAGGGCGCAGATACCGAGCCCGATTGCCAGCCCCACCCGTCGGCCACCCGCCAGTCCGGGGCTCACCACCGCCTTGTCGACTCCATTTCGTGCCGTCCCTGCTCGCACCGTAGACGAGAGACCCGCACCCTACGAGCGGGATGCCCGTGTGGTGAGCCAGGCTCCGCCGATCAGGGTCAATGCGCCCAGCAACTGCCACACGACGAGCGTCTCACCGAGGACGACCACCCCGAGGACCGCTGCAACGACCGGAACCAGATAGGTCACGACCGACATCCGGACCGGACCGACCCTGCCGATGAGCGTGGCGGCCGCCACGTACGCGAGCCCGGTCCCGCCGACCCCCACTGCCAGGTTGGCGGCGAACGCCTTCGTCGACCAGGACGAGTCGGCCAGGCCGAACAACCCGTACGGCAGGGTGAGCACCGTCGCCACCGTCGCCACCCGCGCCAGTACCGCCGGAGCGCCGTACCGGCGCTGCAGTGGGCCGGCGAGGTTGGCGGCCACCCCGTACGAGGTCACCGCCAGGAGCACGAGGACCACGCCGACGCCGGTCGTGCTGCCGGTGGCGGCGGTGGGCAGGCCGATCATCGCTATGCCTGCCACTCCGACCGCCACGCCCAGCAACTGGACCCGACCGGTCCGCACCCCGAACAGCGCCACACCTGCGAGCACGGTGGTGACCGGCATGCCGCTGTTGAGCATCCCGGCGACCGAGGAGTCGATCCACTGCTGGGCCAGCGGGAACATCGTGAGCGGAAACGCCATCCACAGTGCCCCTAGTGCGACGAGGCGAGGCAGGTCTGCCGGGTCGACCGGCTGCCGCGCGCTTGGAAACGCCCAAAGGGCGAGCATCCCGAGGGCCGGGCGCAGGAAGGCGACCAGGCCCGGGTGCTCGTGGTCCAGTGCCACGTCCATGAACAGAAACGACGCCCCCCAGATGCCGGCCGCACCGACAAGGAGCAGCCAGTCGAATGGCAGGAAGGGACGGGCCTCGACCGACTCCCCCGTCGGATCGCCCTCGTCTGCCACCACGGCGGCACGGTATCGGCACCGGGCTGTGCCCGAAGGGCCGGGACCGGCCAGACTCTCGCCATGCGTGGATTCACGATCTTGCTCGTCGGCCTCACCCTGTCGGCGGTCGGCTGCTCCGGTTCGACGACCGGCGGGGGGATTCCCGCGGGCGGGGCCTCCCCCACCACCGGCGCCCCCCCCACCCCCCCCCCCCCCCCCACCACCCCCCCCCCCCCCCCCCCCCACCCCACCACCCCCCCCCCCCCCCCCCCCCCCCCCCCACCCCCCCCCCCCCCCACCCCCCCCCGCCCCCCCCCACCCCCCCCCCCCCCCCCCCCCCCCCCCCCCCCCCCCCCCCCCCGCCCCCCCCGCCACGACCACCACGACCACCACCACTGCCCCCACCACGACCACCACCACGCTCCCTCCGCCCGACTGGGAGGGCATCGTCGGCGAGGTCGTCGATGTCTGGCTGGCCGAAGGGACACCGGTCACCCCGGGTGTCAGCGTCGCCGTCCTGCTGCCCGACGGCACCGAGGTCCTGGTCGCACGCGGGATGGCCGACCTCGTTGCCCGGGAACCGGTGACCAGCGACGACTACTTCCGCATCGGGTCGATCTCGAAGACGATCACCACCGTCGCCCTGCTCCAACTCGCATCCGAGGGCCTCGTCGACCTCGACGAGCCGGTGGCCACCTACGTGGGAGACCTCCTCGACGGCTACGTCCTCGACGACGTCGACTACGGCGACCTTGTCACGGTCCGCCAGACGCTGAACCACACCGACGGCTTCGCCGAGTACGCCTTCGACCTGGGCTTCTACCTGGAGACCTCGGAGCGGCTGGATCAGGTGTTCGACCCGCGGGAGATCGTCGACTGGGGAATCCGACAGGGGCCCCAGTACGTCCCCGGCACCGACTACGCCTACAACACGGTCGGCCACAACGTCGTCGGCCTCATCATCGAGTCGGTGACCGGACAACCCGCCCACGAGGTGCTCAGGGAGCGCATCTTCGACCCGCTCGGCCTTGAGGCCATCTTCCTGCCTCCGGCAGAGGACCCGCCTCAGCCGGTCGTGCACGGCTATGCGGCAGCCGAGTTGAAGGCCGCCCTCGACCTGATCCCGGCCACGGCGAGCTACCCCGAAGCCGACGTGGGCGACCTCTACGACATGCTCGCCATACCCCAGGAGGCAATCCGCACGGCCGGTTGGACCGGTGGCAGCATCGAGGCACAGGTCGCCGATGTGGCCCGCATCTTCCGGGCCATGTTCGACGGCACGCTTCTAGACGAGATGTCCGTCGCCGAGTTCCTGACCACCAGCGAGTTCAGCGACTATGCCCTCGGCATCAGCGTCGGCACGACCGCCGACACGACCAGTTGGTCGCACGGCGGCGGAGTGCCGGGCTTCCGCAGCCATGCGGCCTGGTACCCGGACCTCGACACCGCCCTCGCCCTGTCGGCCAACGTGCTGCCGGCCGACCCCGATGTCGGCGAGTTGGCGGAGCGAATCCTCGGTGCGCTCACGGCAACTGGCCTCGAGCCGCTCCCGGTCTCGGCAGACGCAGACGCCCCCGGTGCGATCCTGTCCAGCGAGCCGGTCGAACTGGGTGGCTGGGCCCACCTCGGTGAGGCGTGGCGGGTCGTCTACCGGTCCCAGGCCGTGAACGGAACGCCGATCGAGGTGACCGGCACGATCATCGCCCCATCCGGGCCCGCCGACGATCCGCGCCCGGTGCTGTCGATCACCCACGGAACGACCGGTGTCGCAGACCAGTGCGCACCTTCGCTCGACTTCCCGAACGACTGGGTCCTCGGGTCGATCACACCCTTCCTCGACCGGGGGTGGGTCGTGGTCGCCACCGACTACGAGGGCCTCGGAGGACCGGGGCTGCACCCCTACATCGTGGGCGAGAGCGAGGCCCGTGGCGCCTTCGACATCGTCCGTGCGGCCCAGACGGTTCCCGACCTCGGTGCCGACGGCCCGCTCGTCGTCTGGGGTCACTCACAGGGCGGCCATGCGGCAATGCACGTCGCCGAGCGCTGGACCGAACTGGCCCCCGAGCTCGACCTCGTAGGCGTGGCCGCCGGGGCACCCCCTTCACAGCTCGCTCTCCTGAGCGCCTTCCTCCAGGGCAGTGACTTCCAGGGATACCTCACGCTGGCCGGCGCCGGCCTCGCCGCCGCCTACGACGATCTCGACCTGGAGTCGCTCATCGCCCCCGAGTACCGGCACCTGCTCGACGAACTAGAGAACGGCTGCCTCGGGTACGTCTTCGACATCTTCAACCCGATCCCGTACAAGGACCTCATCACGGTCGACGACGTCTTCGCCCTCCCCGAGTGGAATGCACGGCTGATCGAAAACGACACCAACCAGCGGCCCAACGAGGTGCCGACGATCATCCTGCACGGCGACGAGGACGAACAGATACCGGTGGCTTCGAGCGAGGCGCTCCTCGCACAGCTCTGCGCCCTCGAGGGACATGCCCCGCTGGAGCGTCGCGTCTACCCGGGCACCGACCACGGAACCTCGGTCACGGCCTATTGGGACGACCTGATCGCCTGGCTGGATGCCCGGGTGGCCGGCGAGGAACTGGTCGACCAGTGCGAGTGATCGGGTACGTGTGATCGGGGACGGGCCTGTATCACCGGGCCTGGTATCACTCCGGGGGCCTGGCGCCTACCTGTCGCCTGCGGCCGACGTGACGGCCGGGTACTGTTAGTCCCGGTCCGGGAAGCACACCCGCACGAGCGCAACGGCCACGCCGACGCCCGCCACCTGCATCAGCACGAACATCGGGGCCGACGACGGCTCGATCCCGGCGAAGGTGTCCGACAGGGTGCGGGCCACGGTGACCGCCGGGTTGGCGAAGCTGGTCGATGACGTGAAGTAGTAGGCGCCGCCGATGTAGGCGCCGACCACGTAGGGGATCGCCGAGGACCGGGCGGTGCGCAGCAGGCTGAACACCACCAGTAGCAGGCCGACGGTGGCGACGACCTCGGCCAGCCAGAGGTGCCCGCCGCTGCGTACCTTCGTGGAGGCCTCGATCCACGTCAGGTCGAACATGAGGTTGGCGAGCACGGTACCGAGGCAGCCGCCGACCACCTGGGCTACGACCATGCCGGGGACCTCGCGGCCGGACCGGTGTCCGAGCATCCATGCCGCAAGGGTGACCGCCGGGTTGAAGTCGGCCGAAATCGTCCCGAAGATCGAGATGATGGCGATCAGCACCGCTGCGGTGGCGGCGGCGTTCTGGAACAGCTGCAGCCCCACATCGTCGGGGCTGAGCCGCTCGGCCATGATCCCCGACCCGACCACTCCGATCAACAGGAAACAGGTCCCGACCCCCTCGGCAATCAGGACACGGCAGCGTTCGGTCGACACGGCGTGCAACCCTACGTCGCCGCACACTTCATGACATGAACTCGATCAGCGCGTCGAGCACGAGGCTCAAAGACCTGCCGCCGCCAGCAACTCCGCCTCCCGTTCGTACCCGCGCCGGCGTGCCAGTTCGGACGGCAGCCCGTTCCACATGCCCTCCTCGCTCACCGGCCGGTGTCCACCGTTCAGGAGCAGCCCGACCATGTCGACCTCGACCCCCCTCGGGTCGAGTGCGTTGTAGAAGGACTCCCAGCGGACCGGTGCTCCGGCTTCGAGGAGCAGCGCCGCGACCTCCCGCCGTCCGGCGAACAGGGCGAAGTCCATCGGTTGGTCATTGAAGTCGCTGACGGCGGCCAGGTCAGCGCCGTACCGGAGCAGCACCTCGGCCACCGCCACGTTCTCTGCATAGTGCAGGGGCGTGTCGCCCTCGACCGTCACCGTACCGACGTCCGCCCCGTACTCGAGCAGCAGGTCGGCGATCTCGGGGAAGCCGGACCCCGCCGCCTCGTGGAGCGGACCCCCGATGCCCGACCGGAGATTCGGGTCGGCGCCGTGGTCCAGGAGCAGTTCGACGCCGTCGAGGCACCCGCGTGCGGTCAGTATCCAGAGCATCGTCGATCGTCCGTCCTGGACGAAGGCGTCAGGTGCTGACCCGGCCGCGAGCGCCGTCGCCAGCGCTTCGAGGTTGCCGGCAACCGCCGCCACTTCCGCCGGTCCCGGATCGTCACCCACCCCCATTTCGTGCGGCAGGTAGGCCCGCGAGGAGCTCTTCACCGCCAGCGGGCACTGCCAGTCAACGGTGTCCTCGATCGAGACCGGCACCGTGAACGCGGGCACCGTCGTCTCGGGCACCGTCGTCTCGGGCACCGTCGTCTCGGGCACCGTGGACCCGGGCAGCGTCGACCCGGGCAGCGTCGACCCGGGCAGCGTCGACCCGGGCAGCGTCGACTCGGACGCGCAACCCGTCAGAAGCACCAGCATTGCGCCGATGGCAAAGGGCCACGAGGGCATCTCGCCTGATTCAGTCGGTGGCGTGGAGGAGGCTGTAGACGACGGCATCGACGAGGGCCTGCCAGGAGGCCTCGATGATGTTCTCCGACACGCCGATCGTCGACCAGGTCCGGGAGCCGTCGGTCGAGTCGATCAGCACCCGGGTGACGGCGCCGGTGCCCTTGCTGGTTTCAAGGACGCGCACCTTGTAGTCGGTGAGGTGCAGCCGCTCGAGGCTCGGGTGCCGCTCCCCCAGTGCCTGCCGCAGCGCCGCGTCGAGGGCGTTGACGGGGCCGTTGCCCTCGCCGGTGGCAACGACCAGCTCGTCGTCGATCCAGAGCCTGATGGTGGCCTCTGTCTCGACATCTACGGCGACCTCGTTCCAGGCCCGGCTGCCGCTTCCCGAACGGTGGCCGACCTCGACCGAGAACGACTCGAGGCGGAAGAAATCCTGCTCCCAGCCGGAGGCCGCCCGCATGAGCAACTCGAGGGACGCATCGGCCGCCTCGAAGTGGTAGCCGACGAACTCGAGTTCCTTGAGGGTTTCGACGATGTCGCCCATCGTGGTGGCGTCGAGGTCGAGCCCGAGTTCGGCGGCCTTGACGGCGATGGTGGATCTGCCGGCCATCTCCGAGACCACGAAGCGGGTGCCGTTGCCGACGAGCTCCGGTGACACGTGTTCGTAGGCGTCGGACCGGCGCGAGATCGCGCTGGTGTGGAGACCGGCCTTGTGGGCGAAGGCCTTGGTGCCGACGTAGGGCTGCTGCGGGTCGGCCGCGAAGTTGACCAGTTCGGCCACGTGGTGCGCCACCGATGTGAGGTGGGCAAGCCGGTCCTCGGGCACAGTCTCGACGCCCATCTTGAGGCTCAGGTTGGCGATGATCGGCACCAGGTCGCAGTTGCCGACCCGCTCGCCATAGCCGTTGATCGTGCCCTGTACCTGCGTGGCGCCCCCGGCCACGCCGGCCAGTGCGTTGGCGACGCCGCAACCCGTGTCGTTGTGCAGGTGGACGCCGACCGGCGTGTCGAGGTGGGCGACGACCCCCCGGACCGTCGCCTCCACCCGTCCGGGCAGCGAGCCGCCGTTGGTGTCGCAGAGCACGAGGCAGTCCGCACCGGCCATGGCGGCACCTTCGAGAACCGCCAGCGAGAACTCGGGATTGGCGTCGTAGCCGTCGAAGAAGTGCTCGGCGTCGTAGAAGACCGTGAGCCCCTGCTCCTTGAGGAACCGCACCGAGTCGGCCACCATCGCCACACCCTCCTCGAGCGTGGTGCGCAGCGCCTCAGTGACGTGGTAGTCCCAAGCCTTGCCGACAATGCACACCACCCCGGTACCGGCGGCGACCAGGTTGGCGAGCGTCGGGTCGTCGTCGACCCGGCCCTTCACGCGGCGGGTCGAGCCGAAGGCGACCAGCCTCGAGGTGGTCAGGTCGAGTTCGGTGCCGGCCCGCTCGAAGAACTCCACGTCCTTCGGGTTCGATCCCGGCCAACCGCCCTCGATGTAGTGGACACCGAGCCGGTCGAGCTGCTCGGCGATGCGCAGCTTGTCGTCGACGGTGAGCGAGATGCCCTCCAGTTGGGCGCCGTCGCGCAGCGTCGTGTCGTAGATCTCGACGGCAGCCGGCAGCGAACCCCGCAACGGGGAATGGTCAGCCGACATGCTCGTTCCATTCGGCGTATTCGGGGCGCCTGCCGCGAACCGCCTCGTAGAAGACCTCCTGGATGGCACGCGTGATCGGGCCGGGGTCTCCGATCTCGCGGTCGTCGACGGACCGGATGGGCACCACCTCGGCGGCGGTGCCAGACAGGAAGGCCTCGTCGGCCGTGTAGAGGTCGCTGCGCAGGATGTTGCCCCGGACGTATTCGTAGCCGAGGTCGGTGGCGATGCGCCGGACGGCGTTCTGGGTGATGCCCTCGAGGGCTCCGGCGCTGCTCGGCGGCGTGACGATGCTGCCGTCGATGACGACGAAGATGTTCTCGCCGCTGCACTCGGACACGTGGCCCTGCGGGGAGAGCAGGATCGCCTCGTCGTAGCCCGACTTGAGCGCCTGGACCTTGGCCATCTGCGAGTTGATGTAGTGGCCGCAGCCCTTGGCCGCCGGCGGCATGGCGTTGGGGTCGTGGCGCTGCCACGACGAGATCATGGTTCGCACGCCCTTCGCTATGCCCTCGTCGCCGAGGTACGAGCCCCACGGCCAGCAGGCGACCGAGACGTCGACCTGGCACGGGATCGGGTTGAGCCCCATCTCGCCGTAGCCCAGGTACGCCAGGGGCCGGATGTAGCAGGACTGCAGCCCGTTTGCACGCACAGTGTCGAGGACCGCAGCCACCAGGTCGTCGACCGACCACGGAATGTCGATGAAGAGGATCTTCGCCGAGCGGAACAGGCGCTCGATGTGGGGCGTGAGCCGGAACACCGCCGGCCCACGGTCGGTCTCGTAGGCCCGGATGCCCTCGAACACGCCGTTGCCGTAGTGGAGTGTGTGCGTGAGCACGTGGATCGTGGCATCGTCCCAGTCGACGAGTTCGCCGTTCATCCAGATCTTGTCTGCCTTCTCGATCGGCATGTTGTCTGCTCCTGGTTTCCTGTCGTGGTGTACCTGTCGTGTGCGGGGCCTAGACCCTCGCCGCTATCGCGTCGCCGATGGCGACCGTGCCCTCGACCTGGGTGGCCGGATCGGCACAGGCAGTGGTGATACGTCGGGCGGCATCCTGTTCGCCCAGGAAGTCGAGCATCATCGCCGCAGAGAGGATCGCTGCGGTCGGGTTGGCGATGCCCCTGCCGGTGATGTCGGGTGCCGAGCCGTGGACCGGCTCGAACATCGACGCTCCGGTGCGCTCCGGGTTGAGGTTCGCAGAGGCTGCGAAGCCGATGCCACCGGAGACGGCACCCCCGAGGTCTGTGAGGATGTCGCCGAAGAGGTTGTCCGTGACGATGACGTCGTAGCGCTGCGGGTGCTGAACGAAGTGGATGCAGGCAGCGTCGACATGGTTGTAGGCGGTCTCGACGTCGGGGTAGTCGGCGGCCACCTCGTTGAAGGTGCGCTCCCAGAGGTCGCCGGCGAACGTGAGCACGTTGGTCTTGTGGACGAGCGTGAGGTGTCTGCGCCGGGTCCCGGCCAGGTCGAAGGCGAAGCGGACGCAGCGTTCGACGCCCATGCGCGTGTTGACAGAGCCCTGGGTGGCGACCTCGTATGGCGTGCCCCTGCGCAGGAAGCCGCCCTCGCCGGCGTAGGCGCCCTCGGTGTTCTCGCGCACGACGCAGAAGTCGATGTCGTTGTCGGGGAACACGAAGGGGCGGAGGTTGATGTAGAGGTCGAGTGCGAAGCGCATCTTGAGCAGCAGGCCGCGCTCAATGATCCCCGGAGGAACCTCGGGGGTGCCGACCGCACCCAGGAAGAGGGCGTCGAGCCCGCGCCATTCCTCGATGACCTCGTCGGGCAGGACGGTGCCGTCACGGAGGTAACGGCTGCCGCCGAGGTCGTAGTCGACGGCTTCGAACTCGACCCCTGCCGCAGCGACGACCTTGAGGCCCTCTGATACGACCTCGGGCCCGATGCCGTCGCCGCCGATGACGCCGATGCGGTGTGCCACTGGAGTGCTCCTGATGTGTCGGTCTGCTGGGAGAAGAGAAAGTGTGCCCGGAAAGGAAAAACCGCCCACCGAGGTGGACGGTCGGGCGCACGCCGGGAGGGCGTGCGCTACGAAATGAGGATCACGGTGCGGGTAGTGCTCACGGGAGGGAGTGTAGCAAGGCCCTCCGGGGGCCGGTCAATCGGCCCCGCAGCGTCAGCGCCGTGGCGCGTCGCTACGCTCCTGACATGCCCGAACCGCAGCAGCTCTCCCCGGATGCACATGCACGGCTCGCCGAGGAGCTCGAGGACCTCACCACCCGCGGACGCATCGACATAGCCCGCAAGATCGAGACGGCCCGCGAACTCGGCGACCTCTCCGAAAACGGCGACTACCACGCCGCCAAGGAGGAGCAGGGCAAGATGGCGGGCCGGATCCTGCACCTCGAGGCCCTCCTGCTCGACGCCGTGATCGTCGAAGGCCCCACCGGCGACGGCAAGACCGTCACCACCGGAGTCGTGGTAACCGTTCTCTACGAGGGCGACGACGAACCTGAGCGCCTGTTGGTCGGATCGATCGAGGAACACCGAGACGACCTGCTGGTGGTGTCTCCGGGTTCGCCGCTCGGCGAGGCACTGCTCGGCGGCGCCCCCGGCGACGAGGTCTCGTTCGAGGCACCCGGGGGAACCCTGAAGGCGTCGATCATCTCCATCGAGGTCTGAGGGCCCCACCGGGTCCGGTCCGCCCCACACCCCCACACCCCCACACCCCCACACCCCCACACCCCCACACCGCTGGTGAGTCTGCAATGCTGAAGCGATGGACGTAGCGGTCACAGGATCGACAGGCCTGATCGGCTCAGCCCTGTGCGCAGCCCTCCGGGCCCGCGGTGACCGGGTGGTGCGCATCCTGCGACGGGTACCGAACGAACCCGACGAGATCTGCTGGGATCCGACCGGCTCGGAGCTCGACCCCGCTGACCTGAGGGGCATCGACGCCGTCGTCCACCTGGCCGGCGCCGGCATCGCAGACCGCCGCTGGACCCGGAGCCAACGTGACAGCATCCGGGAGAGCCGAACCCTGGGGACGACGCTGTTGGCGGGTGCACTGGCCGCAATCCACGACGACGGTGGGCCGTCGACCCTCGTCAGCGGTTCCGCCATCGGCATCTACGGTGATGCCGGCGACCGACCCCTCGACGAGGACTCTCCCCGGGGCACCGGATTCCTCGCCGATGTCTGTGCAGAATGGGAACAGGCCACAGCGTCCGCAGGGAACGCCGGCATCAGGGTCGCCCACGCCAGGACGGGCGTAGTGCTCTCCACCGATGGCGGCCTGCTGGCAAAGCAACTTCCCCTCTTCAGGCTCGGCATCGGCGGCCGTCTGGGGAACGGGCGCCAGTACCTGAGCTGGATCTCGCTACGGGACGAGGTGGCGGCGCTCCTCTGGCTGCTCGACCGGGAGGTCGAGGGACCCGTCAACCTGGTCGCACCGGAACCGGTCACGAATTCCGAATTCGCCCGATCCCTCGGGAGCACACTCGGTCGTCCTGCACGGCTTCCCGTCCCGTCGCTGATGCCGATGCTGTTGTTCGGCCGGGACCTGGTCCGCGAGCTCATGCTGGCCAGCACCAGGGTTCGACCCGGGGTGCTCCAGGACACGGGCTTTCCGTTCAGCGACCCCGAACTCGGTGGTGCCCTGAACTTTCTGATCGACGGCCGTTAGCCGGGCTGCCTGCCGGGCTGCCTGCCGGGCTGCCTGCCGGGCTGCCTGCCGGGCTGACCGATGCCCACCTAGCAGGAATCGCCCGCCCACAGTTGGAGGACGAGGCCCGAGTCGCCGGTGTTGCTCGTGGCACCGGAGATCCTCCCACCGAGTCCGACCGAGTCCAGGTCGAAGAACCCTGCGGGGTCGGCCGGATCGGGCTGGACGACCAAGAATCCGTCCGGGTAGGCGAGGCGCATGTCGGCGACCGTGGACCCGATTCCTATTCGCTCGAGGGTCCAGAAACCGGAATCGACTGAATCCACGCCACTCAGGAACCACCGCCCGAACCCGGCACCGAACCCGGGCTCACCCGGCGGTGCCACGGTCGTGGTCGCCGCTTCGCCTTCTGCCGCTTCGCCTTCTGCCGCTTCGCCTTCTTCTGGCACACCTTCGGCGGGTGGGGCATCGGTCGGGTCCCGGTCTACGAGCACCACCTCGAGCCCTCCGAAGCCGACCCGTCGGACAGAGACATCACCGCAACTCGGGTCCGACACCCAGCCGCTGTCCCGATCGGGATCGCCGAGCACTGCGGACACGGCGTCGATGGTGCTGTCGGCCGGTTCACCAAGTTCCAGGAGCGTGGGGTCGTCGCTGGCGGCGAAGAGGAGGAGACCCCCACCGGAGATGCTCACCGGGCCCAGCGGTGGCCTCGTGGTCGTGGGTGGCGGCTCGGTCGTGGTCGCCTCCGTCGTGGTGGTCGCCTCCGTCGTGGTGGTCGCCTCCGTCGTGGTGGTCGCCTCCGTCGTGGTGGTCGCCTCCGTCGTGGTGGTCGCCTCCGTCGTGGTGGTCGCCTCCGTCGTGGTGGTCGCCTCGGTCGTCGAGGTCGTGGTAGTGGTCGTGACCGGCGTTGTGGGTTCCTCGTCGGCGAAGAAGCGCTGGTATCCCAACACCGCAAGCACGGCGATCATCACAAAGACCAGCAGGGGTACCGGTGTCCGTCGTGGCCGACGGCGGACAGGTGCCGGATCCGACTGATTCGGCGGCTTCGAAGGTGGCGCGTCGAACACGGAGCGGGGTCCGACCGACACGACGCTCGGCGGTGCCGGTTGCCGCAGTGGCTCGGGCGCTGAGCCCTCGATGTCCTCCCGTGTGAGGATCGGCTTCGGACCGGTCGGTGCGTCGCCGTGGCGGAGCCACAGCAGCGCTCCCAGCGCCCCCGTGCGTTCCGGTTCCATCCCAGTGGTTCCCGGTGGGGCATGGCCGCTGAACGCCGACCGGGCCCTGGTCTCATCGAGCATCCTGATGTCGCCGACCAGGCCCCGACCGGCGGCCGCCTCGTACGTCGCCTCGTCCGGGCCACCGGCCGCACGCACGACGACGACCTGGTCGGGTGCCCCGTCCAGGATCCGGAGACAGGCAGCGTAGGACTGGGCCAGGAGGTGGGCGAGGACGGCCTCTGCCGTGAGCGTGCGGCCGGACGCCTCAACGACGCCGTCATCGAGGAGGCGTCCCATCACATCGTCGATGAAGCCGTCGGGTTCGTCGACGGCCCGGCGGACGGCCTCCTCGCCGACGGCCACGTCCCCACCGGTCGAGACGTGGAGCACCATCGGCATGCCGGCCCGGTCCCCTCCGAGGGCGACCAGGTCGATCCTGCCCGCCCGGTCAACGGCGGCGTGGGCCTCGTGCAGCCCGAGGTGCAGGGCCAGGATGCTCGGGGCGCTGGGAACGTCGGTCATGGGCCTCGGGCGGGGCGATCGGGAATGGGCGGGCAGTTCTCGCGGGCGACCCTAGAGCCTCACCACCCCGTTCGGGTCGACGCCCGCCGGGATCGGATCCACCGGGGTGCGCCCCAGGATGCCTATCCGCGACGCTGATCGAGATCTTCGTGGCATCCTCAACAGCGATGGACCTCCGCCAACTCACCCACCTGCTGGCCGTGGCCGAGCACGGAAGCTTCTCAGCGGCCGCCCGCTCACTCCACACGGTGCAGTCAAACGTCTCCACGCACGTCGCCCGACTCGAAAAGGAATTGAACGCCTTGCTCATCGACCGCCGCTCCATGCTCCCCACCGCCGAGGGCGAGGCGGTCATCGAACGGGCACAGCGCATCCGAACCGAACTGCAGGCCCTCGAGGACGACATCTCGTCGATGCGCGAAGAAATAGGGGGGACAGTTCGGATCGGCTGCATCGGCACCACCGCCCGCTGGATGGCCACACCCCTGCTTGAACGGCTGGGGGCCCGATACCAGGGCCTCCACCCGATCCTCGTAGATGCGACCTCGGGCTCGCTGTACCCCCTCCTCCGCTCCGGAGAAGTCGACCTCGCAATCCTCAACGGCCCGGTCCTGGATCCCGACTTCGAAACGGAGCCGCTGTTCGACGAGGAACTGATAGTGGTCACGACCAGGGACCATCCCCTGGCCCAACATGATGCGGTGACCATCGGGGAACTCGCCGAACACGAGGTGATGCTCACACCGACCGGCACCACGTACCGCGACACGCTCGATGCCGAGCTTGCCGCAGCAGGCATCCGCCTTCGCCCGAAGGTCGAGATCGACGGCCTCCGCCTCCTCACCTCGCTCGCCTACCAGGGCTACGCTCCCGCCCTGCTTCCGGCCAGCGCTGCCTCCGGCTTCCCGGCCGGCGACTGGGCGCTGGTCCGCATCGAAGGGCTCGACCGGCGCACGGTGGTGTTGGCCCACTACCGGCGCACTACGCCGTCGCTACCCGTACAGGCCGCCCGTGAGCAGCTACGCGAGGTCATCCGGGACATGGGACCGCACCAGCCGGGAATCCATGTCACGATGGCCGACGATCCAGCACCCCGCACCGGAAGGAAGCCGTGACCGCCGTCGATACCCCGAGGACGCCCCTGAACCTGCGGGCCCGCACGGGAGGCACCGTCACCTTCCGCCTCGACGAACTCGCCGGCCGGCGGGTGATGGTGGTCGAAGTCGGTGGGGAGAACCGCGGCGCCCTGCGTTCCGAAGATGGCGAGAACCTGGCTGTCGCCGCCCGAACCGCACGCCAGCTCCGTGTCCCGCTGGTCTGCTTCGTGGCGTCCAGCGGGGCCGACCTGTCCGAGGGCGTGGCCGCAATCCACGGCTGGGGAACCGCCGCCCGCGAGTTCGTAGCCTGCTCGGGCGTCATCCCGATGGTCTTCTGCGTGGACGGGCCCGCCGTGTCCGGCCCGGCGCTCCTCCTCGGCCTCGCCGACCTGGTCGTGATGGTCGACGATGCCTACGCCTTCGTGAGCGGCCCGCACATGGTCGAACGGTTCACCGGCGAGGAGTTGAGCAACGAGGGCCTCGGCGGTGCTTCGATGCACGCACGCACATCGGGTGTCGCCCACTTCACGGTCACAGACCGTGACGAGGCCGTCGAGTTGGTCACCGAACTCCTGAACTTCCTTCCCGACCATGCCGACGCCCTCCCGGCACCGGTTCCGACCATGGACCCCGTCGATCGCCCCACCCCCGAGGCAGGCGACCTGATTCCGGACACCGCCACGGGAAGCTACGACGTCCGGCAGGTGATCGCATGCATTGTCGACGACGGCCACCTGCTCGAACCCCGGGCAGCATTCGCCACCAACCTGGTCACCGCCTTCGCCACGATCGGCGGCCGACCCGTGGGCATCGTCGCCAACCAGCCGCAGTCGGTGGCCGGCACGCTCGACATCCCCTCGTCCCAGAAGGGAGGCCGGTTCGTCGGCTTCTGTGATGCCTTCAACCTGCCGCTCATCACGTTCGTAGACACCTCGGGCTTCTACCCGGGCAAGGACCTCGAGTGGAGGGGCATGATCCGCTACGGGGCCCAGATGGCCTTCGCCTATGCCCGGGCCACCGTCCCGAGGATCTGCCTCATCCTGCGCAAGTCGTACGGCGGCGCGTACATCGTCATGGACTCGAGGCACATCGGCAACGACATGATGCTCGCCTGGCCATCTGCCGAGATCGCGGTCATGGGCGCCAAGGGTGCAATCGAGATCCTCCACCGCACGGCCTCCGACGAGGAACGAACGGCGCTCGTTGCCGCCTACGAGGAGCGCCTCCTCAACCCCTACATAGCCGCCGAACGCGGATCGGTCGATCAGGTGATCGAGCCCGCCGACACCAGGAGCGCCCTGGGCGCTGCCCTCGACGTGCTGATCGGCAAACGCGAGCGCCTCCCGAGGCGGCGCCACGACAACACGCCCCTCTGACCGCCCCGGATCATCCCTTCAACAGCGGGTCTCGAAGCGCCGCGAACCGCTTGGATCGCCGCTGACTGCGAATAATCCACGTTTTTCGACCGCGGCCGGACCGTTTCCGACCCGACGACGCCCGATAGGGTCAAAAAGTCAACGAAGACGCCCAATCTGTCCCCGCGTGACCTGAGGCCACCACCTGTGAAAGAGAGCATCACCCTCACCGACAACCGGACCGGTGCGAGCGTCGAGATCCCGATCGTGGACGGCACCGTCGACTCCGGAGAGTGGGCCAGCCTGCTTCCCGGCGTGTACTTCCACGACCCCTCCTTCGGCGTCACCTCCGGTGCTGCCAGTGCCGTCTGCGAACTCGACGGCGAAGCCGGCTATCTGCGCTACCGCGGCCACCCGATCGAGCAGCTCGCCGAAAGGGTCAGCTTTCTGGAGATAGCGCACCTGCTGCTGTTCGCGGAACTCCCCACCCGGCCCCAGCTCGACGCCTTCGCAGGCGAGATCGCCGAATCCGCATCGATCCACGAGAACTTCCACAAGCGGATCCTCGAAGGCTTCCGGGACGACGCCCACGCAATGGGGGTCCTGGTCTCGAGCGTCGCAGCGCTGTCCACCTTCTACCCCGAGAGCAAAGACGTCGAGGATCCAACTGTCCGGCGCTCCCAGATGATCCGCCTCATCGCCAAGATGCCGACCCTGGCAGCCAGCGCCTACCGTCGCCTCGTCGGCACCCCGTACGTCCAGCCAGACCCGGACCTCGACTACACCACGAACTTCCTGACAATGATGTTCCGGCCCCTCGAGGGAGGCTTCGAGGTCGACCCGGTGCTGAGCAGGGCCCTCGACCTGCTGTTCCTGCTGCACGCCGACCACAGCCAGAACTGCTCCACCACCACCGCCCGCACCGTCGGCAGCTCGCACGCCGACCCCTACGTCTCGCTCTCGGCGGCCTGCGGCGCCCTCTACGGGCCCCGCCACGGCGGCGCCAACGAGGCGGTCCTGCGGATGCTCCAGGAGATCGGCACCTACGACCAGGTCGACGACTTCGTCGCCAAGGTCAAGACCGGCGAACGGCGCCTCATGGGCTTCGGCCACCGCGTCTACAAGAACTACGACCCGCGGGCCCAGATCCTCAAGGACACAGCCCACCGGGTGTTCGACGTGGTCGGCAAGAACCCGCTGCTCGACATGGCCCTCAAACTCGAAGAGGTGGCGCTGGCCGACGACTACTTCGTCAGGCGCAAGCTCTACCCCAACGTCGACTTCTATTCGGGCCTCATCTACCAGTCGATGGGCTTCCCGGTCGAGATGTTCACCGTGTTGTTCGCCATCGGCCGTACGCCGGGCTGGCTGGCCCACTGGGACGAGATGCTCACCCAGAACTCCCGCATCGCGCGGCCCCGCCAGCTCTACATCGGCGAGGCCACCCGGGACGTGGTCCCGATCGACCAGCGCTGAAATCCTGCCAGCTCAGCCGGCCTGCACGTCGAGGGCGATCTTCCCGACGTTGGCGTTGCCCTCCATGTAGCCGTGAGCAGCGGCGATGTCGTCCAGGCCGAACCGACGGTCGACGACCACCCGCAGCGACCCGTCCTCGAAGCGTGGGAGGACCTGTTCGGCGAACGCCCGGCTGAGCGCCACCTTCTCCTCGAGTGACCGGCCCCGCAGCACGGTGCCCACGATCTTCGCCCGCTTAGGCAGCAACTTGCCGAGCCCGAAAGTGGCCCTGCCACCGCCCATGACCCCGACCTGCACGATAGTGCCGCCCACAGCGAGGGCATCGATGTTCCGGTCGAGGTAGTCGCCTCCTACCACATCGAGCACGACATCGACCCCCTGACCAGCGGTGTGCCCGCGTACGGCTGTCAACCAGTCGTCGGTTGTGTAGTCGACGGCAACCGCTGCTCCGAGGTCGGTGCATGCGGCGCACTTGGCTCCCGAGGCGGTCACGAGCACCTCGGCCCCCATCGACCGGCAGAGTTGGATCGCGGCGGTGCCCACCCCCGATGCGCCTGCATGGACCAGCGCAGTTCCTCCCGGACCGAGGCCCCCCTGGAGCACGAGGGCGTCCCATGCGGTGATGAACACCTCGGGCAGGGCCCCGGCGGTCGCCAACGGCATCCCGGCGGGTACGGCCATGGCCTGCTCGGCATGGACGACGGCCTGTTCGGCATGCGCGGCGCCGCTGGTGATCGCCATCACCTCGTCGCCGACCGACCAGCGGTCGGCGCCATCGCCCACGGCGGCGACCCGTCCGGCGAACTCGAGGCCCGGTACCTCGTATTCCATTTCCGGTCCCGGATAGAGGCCCATGCGCTGCAACAGGTCCGCACGGTTGAGGGCACTGGCGACGACATCGACGAGCACCTCCCCGGGTCCGGGATTCGGGGCCGGGACCTCGCGGATCGCCAGCACCTCAGGTCCGCCGTACGACTCGATCACCACTGCACGCATGGCGAGATCATGCCCCAGCCGGGAACCGCCACAGGTGTCCGCGGCGTCAGACCCCGCAGACCCACATGCTGGGATCCCTGACCTGCTCAGCGACCCTTCCTGATCTCGGAGTACGGGATGCCCTTGTCGACCCGGGGCTCGGGCGGAAGGCCCAGCACCCGCTCCCCCACGATGTTGCGCTGCACCTCGTCGGTACCGCCGCGTATGGACATGGACGGTGCGGTGAGGAAGGCCAGGTGCCCCGACGAGTCCTCGAGCATCCCGGCCGCCCCGGAGAGGTCCTTGACCAGGTACGCGCGGTCCTTGAACGCAGCCACGCTTCGGAGCTTGGTCCCGGAACCCTCCGGGCCGGGGCGGCCGCCCCGCGCCGTAGCCGCTGCACGGACGATGGTGAGCCTGTTGACCCGGCCCAGGACGAATGCCCGCATGGCCAGATCACGGGCCACGGGGTCGTCGAGGCGACCGGAGTCGGCCAGTGCGGCCAACCAGCCGGGGAGCGCACCGTCCTCCCCGTCGGAACCCCCGAAGACACGGCCCCCGAGCGACTCCCGCTCGTGGGCGAGCGTCTCGATCGTGATGCCCCATCCCCCGCCAAGGTCGCCGATCCGGTGAGCGTCGGGCACCCGGACCTCCGACACGAACACCTCGGTGAAGTGCCGGTCGCCGTTGACCTGCACCAGCGGACGGACCTCGATCCCGGGATCGTGCATGTCGACGGCGAACATCGTGAGCCCGCGGTGCTTGGGCAGGCTGGGGTCGGTACGGGCGAGGCACATGCCCCACTTCGAATAGGCACCCCGCGATGTCCAGACCTTGGATCCCGTGAGCACCCACCCGTCGCCGTCACGGACCGCCTTCGTGCCGACGTTGGAGAGATCGGAGCCGGCATCGGGCTCGCTGAACATCTGGCACCAGATCTCCGAGCCGTCGGCGATCGGACGCAGCCAACGATCCTGCTGTTCGGGCGTTCCACGATCCCGGAGGACGGGTCCGACAAGGCTGAGTCCCACGCCATAGGGGTACAGGTCGGCCGACCCGTAGTCACCCAACGCAGCTGAGATTCGCCGGGCCTCGTCGTCGGTGGCGCCGCGGCCACCGTGCTCCACCGGCCACGTGGGCACCATCCATCCGCCGTCCACCAGGGCCCCGAGATACCTCAGGCCGGCACCGAGGTCGTCGCTTCCGGCACCGAGCACGGTTCCGGGAGCATCGCGATCGCGGTGCTCCAGGATCGACGAGAGCGCCTCGTGGATCTGATCGTCGGTGAGCGTCACCGTCGTATTGTGGCCGCTCGGTGTCCGGTTCCGGCAACCCACCCCGACTCGGCCATGATGTCGCTGTGCAGGACCTCCTGGAATCCGCCTCGGCGGTGGCCGACGATGTGCTGGAGTTGCGACGCGACCTGCACCAGCACCCCGAACTCGGCCTCGACAACCCCGGAACCCAACGGCGGATCCTCGACGCACTCGACGGCCTCCCGCTCGAGATCCGCACGGGCAGCGGCCTCACGTCCGTGGTCGCCGACCTCGACGGGTCGTCAGACGGCCCAACGATCCTGCTGCGGGCCGACACCGACGCCCTTCCGATGTCCGAGGACAGCGGCGAACCGTTCTGCTCAACGGTCGAAGGGCGCGCCCATGCATGCGGCCACGACGCCCACACTGCGATGCTCGTCGGCGCCGCGAAGTTGCTGGCCGGCCGACGCTCCGAAATACACGGCCGGGTGCGGTTCATGTTCCAACCCGGCGAGGAGGGTGGCGGCGGCGCCGGCGTCATGCTCGACGAGGGCGTCCTCGACGGCGTCGACCGGGCCTTCGCCATCCACATCACCCCCAACCTCCCGGTGGGGTGGGCGGCCTGCCGTCCCGGCCCGCTGATGGCATCGACCGACGAACTCCACGTGACGGTCAGGGGCCGCGGCGGCCACGCATCGATGCCCCACTTCTGCACCGACCCGGTACCGGCTATGGCCGCCATGATCACGGCGATCCAGACTGCGGTGACACGCGAGATCGACGCCTTCGACCCTGCGCTCGTCACCGTGGCACACGTCGAGGCCGGCACCACCACCAACGTGATCCCCGAGACGGCCTTCTTCGAGGGCACCATCCGCTGTGTGTCCGAGCAGACCCGTCGACGCATACGCGCAGCAGTCGAACGGGTCTGCACCCAGGTCGCCGCCGCACACGAATGCACAGCCGAGGTGGACCTTGCCGAGGGCTATCCGGTCACGGTCAACGATGCCGCCGAGGCCGCCCGGTTCGCCGGGGTCTGCCAAGCGACCCTCGGAGACCAGTCGTTCGTGGCACTCCCATCGCCCGTCATGGGCGGCGAGGACTTCTCGATGCTCCTCCAACGGGTCCCCGGGGCCATGGCACTGCTGGGCGTCTGCCCGGCCGACATCGCCGATGCACGCGAGGCGCCACCGTGCCACTCGAACCGCATGCGAATCGACGAGGCCGGCCTGCGTCACGGCATCGCCCTCCACGCCGCCATGGCGCTCGACCGCTAGCGGGCCGGAATGGGGGTTCCCGTCGAAGACTTCGCCACCCTGATGACGCTCGAACCACACGGGTCGGACATCTTCGTCGGCCTCAGCCCCGACTACTCGTGGGGACGCGTCTACGGCGGCCAGGTGATCGCACAGGGGCTCCGGGCGGCGATGGCAACCGTCGATCCCGACCACCTGGTCCACTCGGTCCACGCCTACTTCATCCGTGGAGGCAACAGCGACGAGCCGATCCGGTTCGAGGTCGACCGGATCCGAAACGGCCGCTCGTTCGTCACCCGCCGTGTGGTCGCCCGCCAGTCCGACGGCGCCATCCTCAACCTCTCCTGTTCCTTCCAGGTCGTCGAGGACCAGGCCGACGTCCAGGAGACTTCGCTCCCCACCGACGTCGGCGAGCCGGGTTCCGGCACGAACGAGGACTGGGGGCTGCTCGCCCGACGCGTCGTCCACAGGGGCGACGGCAGGGCGTCCGGCTGGATGAAGGTGGCCGGGCCGCTCGGCGACGATCCGATCCTCCAGGCGTGCGCAGTGGCATACGCATCCGACGACCTCGCCACGACAGCGGTCAGCACCTCGCATCCGCGCATCGGCGAGGTGGACCTCGGCAACAGCACCTTCGGCGACCTCTTCATCGGTGCCAGCCTCGACCACGCCATCTGGTTCCACCGGCCGGCACCGGCCGACGCCTGGCAACTGCACGAGTTCCGCTCGCACGGCCTCACCGGGGGCCGGGGCCTGACGATCGGTGAGATCTTCGCCGCCGACGGCACCCACGTGGCGACCGTCGCCCAGGACGTGCTGATCAGGGAACGCACCCGTTGACCACGGTGCTGGTCCACCTCACGGTCGACTACCTGGGCACGGACCGGATGGACGACCGCTTCCCGGATGTGCGCTTCGTCCACGTCGATCCCGACGGTCCAGTGGATCCCGACCTGCACGGCGAGGTCATGGTGACCCGGGGAGTCGACTCGACCAACTTCGCCGAGGCACTCGAGCGGGGGGTGAAGTGGGTCCACTGCACCGGCCACGGCGTGGACGAAATGCCACTCGAGGTTCTCGGCGATCGGATCCTGACGTGCGCCAGGGGGGCGACCGCAGTGCCCATCGCCGAATGGGTGGTGGCGATGCTCCTCACTGCCGCCAAGCGACTTCCGGGGAGCTGGGTGGACGAGCCGCCGGAGCACTGGTACCTGTCCCGCCTCGGCACGCTCGAGGGTGCCACGGTCGCACTTGTCGGATACGGATCGATCAACCGGGCCGTCGCAGCCCGACTGGCACCGTTCGGTTGCCGGTTGCTCGCTGTCCGACGGACCGGTGCCCGGGTCGACGACCCGGGTGTCGAGGTCGTGGGCGACGTCGCAACCGCAGTCGGCGAGGCGGACCACGTGGTTATCGGCGTCCCGTCCACGCCCGAGACCGGGCACCTCGTCGACGCCGGCTTCCTGGCCGCCTGCCGGACCGGCACCCACCTCGTCAACATCGCACGGGGACCGGTGGTCGACCAGGATGCCCTTCGTTCGGCACTCGACACGGGACAGGTCGGCCTTGCCTCGCTCGACGTGTGCGACCCGGAACCCCTGCCGGCGGGACACTGGCTCTACACCCACCAGGGTGTCCGGCTCAGCCCCCACATCTCGTGGTGCAGTCCCAACTCGTTTGATCACATGGCCACCAACTTCGCCGACAACCTCGAGCGCTGGTTGGACGGCAGGCCCCTGGCCGACACCGTCGACCTCGACACCGGCTACTGACGCTGTCCGGGGCTAGGTTCGCCATCCAGACGACCCGGGAGAAGGCACCATGCCGCTGAGCGAACGTTTCCTCGACCTTCAGGGCCGGGTGCGCAACTGGGGGCGATGGGGCGACGACGACGAACTCGGCACCCTCAACCTGATCACACCCGAGGTGGTGCTTGCTGCCCGGGACTGCATCCGGACTGGCCGAACCTTCCCGTTGGCCGTTCCCCTTCAGAGCGACGGGATCCAGGTCGGGTTCATACCGGGACGCGACAACCCGACCCGGACCATGCTGATGGTCGACCAGGGCATGGACCCCGAGGGCGACCCGGACCTGTTCCACACCAGCGACGATGCCGTCCAGTTCGGCCTTCAGGCGGGAACCCACTGGGACGGGCTCTGTCATGTCTCCTACTCGGGCCGGGTCTACAACGGCTTCGACGCCTCCACGATCACGGCCGAGGACGGCGCCACCCGGAACGGCATCGAGAAGGTCGGTTCGCTGTGTTCCCGTGGCGTGCTGCTCGACGTGGCCAGGTCCAAGGGGGTCGAACTGCTCGACTGCCCCTACGCCATCACCGCCGAGGACCTCGACGAGGCTGCGGCGATGGGCGGCATCGAGGTAGGGGCCGGCGACATCGTGCTGGTCCGCACGGGCCGAATGGGCATCTACCACGAGTCGGGCGGCATGGCCTACTGCCTCGGCCCCGGTCAGGACGGTTCGAACGCCGGGCTCTCGCTGTCGACCGTGCCGTGGTTCCACGAACGGGACGTGGCCGCCGTCGCCAACGACACGCTCACGTTCGAGGTGTACCCGTCCGAAGACGTCAACCTTGCGGTCCACATGCTCCATGTCGTGGACATGGGCCTCACCCAGGGCCAGAACTGGGACCTCGAAGCGCTGTCCGCCGACTGTGCAGATGACGGGGTCTACGAATTCTTCCTCGCCGCCACACCCGAGCCGTTCGTCGGGGGCGTCGGTTCACCGGTGGCGCCGGTCGCCATCAAGTAGGAACCGTCGCCGCTGCGTACCTTCCGTGACACAGGACACCGGTGAAAGCCGTCACCCGGCCGAGGCACACGCCTTCAACGCCGTCACACTCGAGGGAGGAACCGACCCACGCGGAGAACGACATGTCCACCAACGCTGCCACAACACCAACCACACCCCTGGCAGACCTGGACCTGTTCGCCGACCTCTCGCGGTCCGAGTTGCGTGCCGTCCAACGCCTCATGACCCCCGTCCGGGTCCGAGCCGGCCGAAACCTCACCAACGAGGGTGAGGCGGGACGGGAGTTCATGGTCATCGTCGACGGCACCGCCACGGTGCGCCGCCGGGGAAGGGTGGTCGCAACCCTCGGCGCCGGCGACTTCATCGGGGAACTCAGCATGCTCGCCGGCGTTCCCCGCACGGCGACGGTCACGGCCGACACCGACCTTGCGGTTGAGGCGCTCAACCGCCGCGAGTTCGCGACCCTGCTCGACGAGAACCCCCGCCTGGCCCGCAAGGTCATGATCAGCGCCATCCGCCGCCTGCACTCCGTGGACCACGGCCCGGCGGACTGACACCCGGCGGTCAGCCCCCGGCAAAGTCCTCCAGGGCACCCGAACTGGCCGGCAATCCCAGCAGCCGGCCGAACGCCGCCCCCTCCCTGGCACGGGCGTCGGCCAGCCCGTCCAGCAGCGGTCCGACGATGAGGCGCTTGCCCTCGACCAGCGACTCGAGGGAAAATCCGGCGAGATGGCCGGCGTGGTCGAGCGCCACGTCGAGCAGTTCTTCCGGTGCGCACACCTTCCAGGCCAGGCCGACCTCTCGACATCGTTCGGCGTCGATCCATTCGCTCGAGAGCAGCAGCCAGGATGCCTCCTGACGACCCATCATGCGGGGGAACAGGAACGACGACCCGGCCTCCGGTGCGACCCCGAGGCTGGTGAACGGGCACCTGAGGCGCGCATCCGATGACATGAACACTAGGTCGGCGTAGCCGAGCATCGTCGCCCCGAGGCCGACGCCGAGGCCGTTGACGGCACAGACCAACGGCTTGGAAAGACCTGCCAGGGCCTCGATGAACCCGACGAAGCCGTGTCGACCCGGCGTGAAGCCGTCCGGATCCGTGGTGCGTTGACGCAGCTCACCGAGGTCCTGGCCGGCGCAGAAGGCCCGTCCCGTGCCCGTCAGCACGACGACCGAGATGGCGGGATCATCGTCCGCAGCCAGCAGCGCATCGGTGGCGGCGTCGTAGAGCTCCTCGCAGAAGGCATTGAGTGCCTCCGGGCGCTCGAAGGTGATCAGTCGGACCCGGTCGTGGTCCTTCGCCGTCAGCATTCACGGAGCATGACCGCCGCCCGTTCCCGATGCCAATCCCCTTCCCCACTACCGTGCCCGGATGCGCCGACGCTGCACCCTGTACCGCTACCGGGTTCCTGCGCCCGGGGAGTTCCCGGGATCCGGACCGGTGAGCGTGGACGTAGTGCTCGCCGACCAGGCGCTGCTCGGCATCCGCGGCGGCCCCGTACCGGAGCCCGACTGGGCGGCAATCGCCTGGACGGACCCCGACGACCCGCCCCCCGGCGGCGATCGATCCTGGCTGGTCGACACGTTCGTCGCCTGGAGCGGGACGGGCCCGGCCGCCGTGAAGCAGGTTTCGCTGGTCCTCCGACTCGAGGGACTCGACGCCGACGGGTTCACCGGCCGCTACCGGCACCACGCCACGGTCGCCGCGGCCAACCACGGGATGGACAGATATGTGCAGAACTCCGTCGTCGATGGACCCCCCGGGCTGGACGCCGTGTCGGAACTCTGCTTCTCCTCGGAACGGTCATGGGTGGACGACTTCTACCTTCTGGCCGACTCGGCCGAGGTCGTACGGCAGGACGTGCGCGGTTTCATCGACCTCAGGGCTACGGCATCTGCGCTGGTCGCAGAGCACGTGATCCGACCCCTCACCGGTAGTGACGCTGTGCGGGTGGTCGGGTAGAACACTGCCCATGGCCGACCGCCCACGGATCATCCTCGACTGCGACCCCGGCGTCGACGACGCCATCGCCATCATCACGGCTGCACGCTGGACCGACCTGGTCGCCATGACCACGGTCTCGGGCAACGTCGACCTGGAGAAGACCACCGCGAACGCACTCCGGATGCGCGACCTCCTGGGGATCGAAGTGCCCGTCCACCGCGGCGCTGCCGGTCCGCTCGTAGGCGAGCCGTTCCATGCGAGGTACGTGCACGGCATGAGCGGCCTGGGCGACGTCGATCTTCCGCCTCCGGGCGTGTCCCCCGACTCGGATGACGCCATCGAGGTCATCGTCGAGACGACCCGGGCGGAGGAGGGACTCCACCTCGTTCCCATAGGGCCCCTCACCAACATCGCCCTCGCACTGCGGGCAGATCCCGGAATCGCCCAACGGGTGGCATCGATCACGATCATGGGCGGGGGCTCCGACGGCGGCAACGTGACCGCTGCAGCCGAGTTCAACATCTATTTCGATCCGGAGGCGGCAGACGAGGTCTTCCGGGCCGGTGCGCCGCTCACGATGGTCGGACTGAACCTCACCCACCAGGTCCGGATGGACGCCGGCCACGCCGATGCGTGCCGCTCATACGGAAACCGGGTAGGCGACATCGCCGCGCAGTTGATCGACCACAACGTCGAGGTCCACGCTCTCGGGGGCCTGCCGGGAAGCGGCGCCATGCACGACCCGTGCGCCGTGCTGGCGGTCTCCCACCCGGATGTGATCCGATCGGAACCCCGCAACGTCAAGATCGAGGTCGACGGCCGGTACACCCGCGGCCAGACCCTCGTTGACGAACGCGGTCGGATGGCCCACGACCCCAACTGCCGGGTCGCCTACGAGGCCGACGCAGACCGGGCGCTCGAACTCATCCTCCAGGCCGTCCGGGAGGCGCCGAACACCTGAGGACCGTTCAGCGGGGCCGGTGGACGGTGGCCACCCAGCCGCCGGTGGTCGGAACCGTGGCGAGCACGACGGTGCCCTCGAGCAGCAGGCGCACCACCGCCCCGGCATCGACCTGCCCGGGGTGGACCTCCCACACAAAGCCCCGCTTGGGATGGTTCTGCCGGGCGGCCCAGTCTGTGGGCGGGGCGACCCCTGCTGCTACAAGCCATTCGACGGCGTCCCTGCCGGCACCGTGGGACAGGCCCACCGAGGCGGGATCGCGACCCGAACCGGGCACGAACGTCCCGACGGGGACCTTCGGGCCACGGGCGGTGAACCAGGTGAACATCCCCGGGGGTTCGACACGATCCTCGTCGTCGACCGCCGGTTCGACGTTCATCCAGCCACCACCTCCGGCTACGAGCCCGGCGACCGCCTCGACGAGGGATCCGTGGTCCTCGTCGATGTGCAGGATCTCGATGTCGTGACGGGCCACAGGGCGACGCTACCCCCGGCCTGTGGGCGCCGACGCCGTGCCGGTACGTTGACGCCGTGCCGGTACGTTGACGCCGTGCCTTCCCCTGCCGCCGATCGGCCCCTGCGCATCGCAGCGCTGGTCAAACAGATCCCCAAGTTCGAGGAGATGCGGCTGGGCGTCGACGGACGCCTCGTGCGCCACGGCGTCGAACTCCATATGAACGACTACTGCCGGCGCGGTATCCGACAGGGCTGCGACCTGGCCGAGGCCACGGGTGGCACCTGCACGGCGATCACGCTCGGTCCACCTGAGGCCCACACGGTGTTGCGGGAGGCGATCCTCTGCGGCTGCGTCGGGGGCCTGCACGTGTCCGATCCGGTGTTCGCCGGGAGCGACACGCTGTCAACGGCACGGGCACTCGCCGCTGCCCTCGTGGCCAACGGTCCCTGGGACCTGGTGCTCTGCGGTCGCAATTCCGTCGATGCCGACACAGGGCAGGTACCCGCCCAGGTGGCCGAGTTGCTGGGGCTTCCCCTGCTGACCGGCGTTCGGGAACTGGAACTCGACGGCGAGACCGTGCGGGTGCTGCTCGAGCACGACGACGAATGGGTGCGCTGCGAGGTCGAACTGCCGGCGGTGCTGTCGTGTGCCGAACGGCTGTGCGACCCCTGCAAGGTCAAGGAGCCCGATGCATGGGCCACCGTCGATGCCGATCTGCTCACCACGGTCCCTGCGGCGGACCTCGGAACCGGACCATGGGGCCAGGCCGGCAGTGCGACGGCGGTGGGCGACATCCGGGTCCTGGCGGTCGAACGGGTCGGCGAACGACTTGAGGGCGCCGGAGCCGGGCAGGTCGAACGGGTCGCCGAGGTGCTGCGCCTCCGTGGCGCCCTGGCCCCTGCTGGACTGCGCTCGGACAGCGTCGCAGAACCTTGTCCGGAGGCACCGGAGATCGTCGTTCTGGTCGAGCCCGACCGCGAGAGGGTGACCGCAGAACTCCTGGCGGCGGCTGCAGTCCTGGGTGGCAACGTGACGGCGATGGGTGTCGACCTCAGGGCCGAGTTATCCACCCGGGGCGCCGACCGGCTGCTCAGCGTGACCGGCGACTGTGGCGAAGACGACCTGGCGGCGGCGATTGCCGACCATTTGGCCGACGACCTGCCATGGGCGGTGCTCGCTCCCGGTACCGCATGGGGTCGACACGTCGCCGCCCGGCTGGCGGCCCGCCTCGGCGCAGGCCTCACCGGCGACGCCGTCGGACTCGAACGGCGCGGCGACCGGTTGGTGGCGCTCAAGCCCGCCTTCGGCGGGCGCCTGGTCGCCGAGATCACCTGTACGTCGCAGACCCAGATGGCGACAGTTCGGCCGGGCGTCCTTCCGCTCCCGGGACCACGGGAACCCCGATCGATCGACCTCCAACACCTTCAGGTTCCCGCCCACAGCCGGGTTCGAGTACACGAACGCTGGCGGGACGACGACGCCGACCTCCTGGCAAACGCCGAGGTGGTGATCGGCGTCGGGCAGGGCGTGGAACCCGGCGACCTCGATCTCGTGCGCCGATACGCGGACTCCCTCGGTGCCGAACTGTGTGCCACCCGCAAGGTCACCGACGCAGGCTGGATGCCGCGGGCCCGCCAGGTCGGCATCACCGGCCACTCGATCGCCCCGCGCCTCTACGTCGCCATCGGGACCTCGGGGCGGTTCAACCACATGGTCGGCGTCCGTCGGGCCGGAACGATCGTGGGCATCAACCCGGACCCGGACTGTGACCTCTGGGCCGAGTGCGACATCGGGCTGGTAGCCGACTGGCACGAGGCGCTCCCGGCCCTGGTCGAAAGGCTGGCCGGACCCTAATCTCCGGCGGCGTTCACACCAGCCGCCCGCAGGGCATCGGCGTCGACCCACTCGAGCGTGAGGATATGGGTGGCCTCGAGGACGACCCCGGGGGCTTGGCCGGCCAGATGGGCCTCCTGCCACCGTGAGGCGCACAGGCACCAGCGGTCGCCGGGCACAAGGCCTGCGAATCCGGGTCGGGGCGTCGACAGGTCGTTGCCCACCTGTGCAGAGAACTCGAGGAACTCGGCGGTCATGACGACGCACACCGTGTGGACGCCGAGGTCGTCGGAACCCGTGTTGCAACAGCCGTCGCGGTAGAAGCCGGTGAGCGGATCGTGGCTGCAGTCGACCAACTCGCCGCCGAGCACGTTCACGGCCATCAGGCGACCTCGTCCAGAAGGGTCCGCACCCTCGCCTCGATCTGGTCGCGTACCACGCGGACCATCTCGATGTCCTGACCTGCCGGGTCATCGAGAGCCCAGTCGAGGTACTGCTTCCCGGGCAGCACCGGACAGGCATCCCCACACCCCATCGTGACCACGATGTCGACCTCGTCGAGCATTTCGTCGGTCCAGCGCTGCGGATGCGCTCCCGAAATGTCTATCTCCACCTCGGCCATTGCCCGGACAGCCATCGGATTCAACTCGTCGCCCGGCGCCGAGCCGGCCGAGAACACCTGCACCCGGTCGCCGCCCAGGTGGCGAAGCCAGCCGGCACCCATCTGGGAACGCCCGGCATTGTGGACGCATAGGAACAGGACGCCCGGGGTCTCGCTCACGGCCCTGATGATGCCACGGGAACCGTCAGACCTGTCGCCGTACGTCGGGTCGTTCGCCTCATGACACGTCGCGGCGGCGGAAGACGACAAACCCGACCGCAGCGAACCCGGCCGCATAGGCGGCGAGGAGCGCACCCGCTGCCAGGTAGGTGTGGGAGTACACCGTTTCGTGCCAGCCGTTGAGTTTGACCAACTTGCCGGCATCGCCCTCGGTGATGAAGGCGATGGCATTCTGGAGTGGATCCCACCGGTAGAAGCGTTGCAGCCAGATCGCTATGGCGATTCCGGCGACGATGTTGTAGCCCAGCATCCCGAGGATCGCTGCTGTGGTGTGCTTGGTCACCAGGGCCACGGTGGCGGCGATGATCCCGAACAGGCCTGCGACCACGCCCGTCCGGCCGATGACCGAAGCCAGGTCCAGCCAGAACCGGCCGTCGACGCCGGAGGTGGAACCGCGCCAGACGGCAGCCGGCCAGAGGGCGGCGGAGAAGCAGGCGATGGCGAACATGGTGATCAGGGCGGAGCCGAGGAACACGACGATGTACTTGGCGGCCAGCAGGCGGTGGCGACGAGGCTCCCAGAGCAGGACCTGTTCGATGGTGCCGTAGCGGTACTCGGCACCGAGGAACGAGGCGCCGACGATCCCGCCGAACAGCAGCGCCACGGTCATGCCGATGGCGCCAACGATGCCCTGGAGGCCCGGATAGGGGGTGTTTCCCCAATCTCCGAACCCGTCCTCGCCAAAACCCGATCGTGTCGGCCGTTGCTCCGACCAGTCGGCCAAGTCGCCGCCGGAACCAGACAGGAGCTCGGTCGCCCGGAAGCCGCTGTTCCAGGTGTCGGGATGCGAGTTGATGAACACGAGCACGCCGACGAGGGCGCCGATCGCCAGGACCGTGAGCACCAGGCCGCGGGCCAGACGGCGGGCGAGGAAGCGCTCAATCTCGCTGCCGAGCAGTCGCAGGAAGCTCATGCTCCGGACTCGCCTTCCGTCAGCGCCAGGAAGACCTCTTCGAGGTTCTGGCCCTCAATGCGCAGGCCCTGCAGGTAGATGCCCTGGTCGGCGAGCGTCCGCGTGATGGCCGCCGAATCCTCGGGAGGCGACTCGACGTCGATCGTTCCGGGTCTACTGCCGCCGGTCGCCTCGAAGCCGGCGGCCAGCAGCACAGCCAGGGCGGCATCGACGCGGTCGACCTTGACGACGGCCCGGTCGGACGAAGCCGATGACATGATCTCGTCGAATGACCCGGCTGCCACCACCCTGCCGTGGTTGATGATCACGATCCGGTCGCAGACCTGCTCGATCTCACCCAACTGGTGGCTGGAGACGAACACCGTCTTGCCGGCGTCGCCGAGGTCGCGCAGCATGCGCCGCATCTCGACGATGCCCGCGGGGTCGAGGCCGTTGGCGGGCTCGTCCAGCACGAGCAGGTCGGGGTCCTTGAGCAGCGTCGCCGCCACTGCCAGACGCTGCTTCATGCCGAGGCTGTACTTGTGGAACTTCATGCCCGCGGCGTCGGTCAGGCCCACCAACTCGAGCACGCGGTCCATGTCCGAACGGGAATAGCCGCCGATCCTGGCCAGCAGGCGCAGGTTGCGGCGACCGGTGAACTCGCCGAAGAACTTGGGTTGCTCGACCAGCGCACCGACACGACGGATGGCGGCGGCCGCCCCTGCAGGCATCACCTCACCCAGGAGCCGGACGCTGCCCGCAGTCGGACGGACCAGGCCGAGCATGCAGCGGATGGTGGTGGTCTTGCCGGACCCGTTTGGGCCGAGGAATCCCACAACGGTGCCGGGATGCTCTATCACGAGGTCGAGGCCATCGACGGCGAGCGTGGGCTCGGAGCGGAAGGTGCTGTACTCCTTGCGGAGACCAGCCAGCTCGAGAACGGTCACGGCGGGCACCCTAACGCCAGCCGCACGCCAGCTCAGGTCGCGCCGGGGGTGTCAGCGACTGTGGCTGTGGCTGCCGCCCCAACAACCCTTCGACTGCACCCAATGGTGCTTGCCACCTGAAGTTTCGTAGAGGAGGTAGGCGGTGACCTGTACCTGGGCGACCGGGTCGGCGATCGAGGCCCCGGCGATTCCAGCCGCTTCGGTGCGCTCGCCCCAGAACTTCGGCAGGTGCTGGAACCAGCCGGCCGCACGACTCGACTCGTTGACGGCAAAGCTGAACACGTCGTCGGGCTGGGCACTCGACTCGCAGAACGCCACCTCTTCGGCCCAGGCCTGGTCCTCGGGTTTGATGTACGTCTGGATCAGCTCACGCAGGGTGGGTGGTCCCGAAGGTGTTTCGGCCTCGACAGGATCCTCCGCAGGGGGATGTGCGATGAACTCCATCCTGGGAAGCGTCGTGGTAGGAGGAACAGTCGTGGCCGGAGGAACAGTCGTGGTCGGAGGAAGCGTCGTGGTCGGAGGAAGCGTCGTGGTCGGAGGAAGCGTCGTGGTCGGAGGAAGCGTCGTGGTCGGAGGAAGCGTCGTGGTCGGAGGAAGCGTCGTGGTCGGAGGAAGCGTCGTGGGGGGCGCCGTGATCACGCCGGAGACCGGGGTACCCAGTTCTGCCGACCGGCAACCGGTCGCCAGGGACAGCACGGCCGCAAGCGCGGCGAGTACACGAAGAAGGGGCGTCGGTGTCATGAGGGGCATTCGGTGGACATCGGTGGCTGCACACTGCAGCGATCTGTCGCGACCGTCTCGAAGACGTCCCGCACATCCTACCGATACACAACTCCCGGTTCCGCCATTTCCCACGAGACGGTGGTGAAAACCGTCACACCCGGCCCACATTCGACACGATTCCCGCCTTCCCCACACCGTTGGTAACGACAGTCAGTTTCTGCAAGGATGCTTCCTCCGGACGTCAAGGGGAGGCGAAGGTGTACAGGGGCGCAACTTTGAGCCCGACAAGACATGTGCTTGTCGCGTGCGCCCTGTTGGCTTCCGCCTGCGGCGGGGGTGGAGGCGAACCGGCCGCTCCCACCTCCACGATCGACATCATGGACGAGGAGGAGGCCGACCAGGTCCTCGAAGAACTATGGGAGGCCACCGAAGCCGCCACCGAAACCGACGACGGCGGGCGTTCCCTCGGCTTCGAGATCGAGCAGCACGGCTGGTCGTTCGTCAACTACGCCGCCGACACCGGCCAGCAGTTCAGCACCGCCGACGCGATCGCCCTGTTCGGCGCCCAGGCCGTGTGCGGCTCGGCCGAAGGAACCTGCACACCGACCCCGGCTGCCAGGGAATGGATCAACATGGTCGCCCAAGCCATGTCCGGCGGTGTCTGCGAGGGCATGACAGTCGCGATCCTCGACCGCTTCCTCGTCCGCACGGAACCCGGGGCCTTCGACGTACGCAGGGACCGCGTCGTCGAGCGCTCCCTCTCCCGCCTGTTCGCCACGCAGTTCCTCGGCGATGTCATCGATGCCACGGCCCAGTGGCGGGCACAGCCGATCAAGGCCATTGTCGCCGAGTTGGGTCGGTCCCTGTCCGATCCCCGCAACGAGCAGTACACGATCGGCATCTACTCGTCGCACGGAGGCCACAGCGTCCTCCCCTACCGGCTCGAGTGGGTCGACCGAACCAACGTACGGGTCTACATCTACGACCCGAACTGGCCGGGAGAACTGCGTTGGATCGACATGGATGTCAAGGAGGGCACCTGGGTCTTCGCCTTTGCTGCGACCAACCCGGACGAGGCCGCCGATGCCTGGGCAGGCGGGCAGGGCACCATCGACCTGACCCCCATCAGCGCCCGGGCTGCGCCGTTCCCTGAGCCGTTCAGCGGCGCCGGTAGCGGCCAGGGAGGGCTCCTCCTCGCCATCACGAGCCCCGATCGGAACTGGACGATCAAGCATGCCGACGGCACCTCGTTGCAGGGCGGAGAGGCAGTTCCGGGCGAAGGCGGCGTCGTCGCTTCCATCCGCGGATCGTTCGGCGTCTCGACGGCCATCGTCCGGGTCGACGCTTCCGAAGTCGACATCGAGACGGGTTCCGAGGCGTTCGTCGCGGTTCAGACCGAAACAGGCGTCGCGTCCGTCGAGATGGAAGAGGGCGGCTCGGTCGGCTTCGAGCTCTCGGACGAGGCCCGGGACCTGTCCCTGGACGTCGGCACAGGTACGGAAGCCACCGTTTCGATCGCCACGGCAACAGAGTACATCGTCGTCGAAAAGGCGGCGGACCTCCAGATCGAGGTGGCCGTCACCGAGGAGGCGACGCAACTCGACTACCTGGACGAGGCGGGCACCGTCACCGAGCAGGTGGAAGTCGAACGCGGCACCGACCAGCAGGACGTGCAGATCGACACGGCGTTCGATGTCGCATTCAGCGAGCCGATCGAACTCCCCGAACAGATTCGTGCCGAGGAACTCGAACTCGAGACTGAGACCAACGACCTGTTCCTAGACGACTTCGTGCAGGTGGTGGTCAGCGACGAGGGCGATTCGTTCTACGACGTCCTCGACAAGGTCGACGCCGACGGGCTCGACAACTGGGAGTTCAGGGCACAGGTGGTCGACCTCGGGTTCGAGGACTTCGACCCGAACCGCGACCGGACATCGGAGCAGACCATTGCCGCCGACTTCTTCGGGGGTGACCCGGTCGACCAGTTCGTCGACCCGGACGGTGGCTGCTCGAGGGTCGTGTATGCCAACGGCACCCGCGGTCAACTCTGCCCTGACGGCAGCGGCGAATGGGTCGACGGCCGTGGCGGTGTCCAGAGATGGGGCCCCGGCCGGACTCCTGATCCGGCGGACCTGTTCTCGGGCATGACCTCGCCCGATGAGGGTCTGGGTATGGGTGGACCGGGTGAGCAGTTCCCGGACGACATGCCCGAGGAGATGCGGGACCTGCAGCCGACGTCGTTCGAGTTCGACGAGGCGACCGGCTGTGAGTCGGTCACGTTCGAGGACGGCTCGACCGGAACGCGCTGCCGGAACGCCGACGGTTCGTTCACCAACACGTTCACGGGGACGGACGGTGAGGTCCAGGAATGGGAAGAGACCGGATTCGTGGACCCGATGATGGCCCCACGGGGATCTCCCGACGAACCGATGAGCGCCCGGGACGCCGCCCGCTTCGGCAATTTCGAGGAGGGCATGGGTCCCGGGGACTTCAGGGACGAGTTGATTCCAGGTGGCGCCGACCTACCCGACGAGATGCGCGACAAGATCCCCGCGATCGTGATGTTCGATCCTGAGACCGGCTGCGAGGAGGTCATCTTCGAGGACGGGACCACCAGCACGCGCTGCCGGAACGACGACGGGACCTTCACCAACACCTTCACAGACGAGTCGGGCGAGGTCCTGGAGTGGGAGGAGGAGCCTCCACCCATGATGCAACGCCGCCAGCCCGTGGACATGCGTGGCGGCATGGGACCCGACGACGGGATGATGCCAGATGACGGTGTGCCCGGAAACGGGATGCCCGACAACGTGCCCGAGGAGCTGCGAGACCTGCAACCCACGGAGGTGCGGTTCGACGAGGAGACCGGCTGCGAGGTGATCGTCTTCGACGACGGGTCCGAGGGCATGAGGTGTCCGAACCCCGACGGGACCATGACAAGCACCCACATCGGCGTCGACGGCGAGGTCACCGAATGGGAAGAGCCCGCGATGGGTCCAGCCAACGGGATGCCGGGCGACGGGATGGTGCCGGGCGAGGGTGTACCCGGGGGAGGCATACCCGGAGACGTGCCCGCAAAGGTCCGCGACCTGCGACCCGTGGACGTGAAGTTCGACCAGGAGACCGGGTGCGAGTTGTTCGAGTACGACGACGGGTCCAGTGCTACGCGCTGCCCGAACCCGGACGGGACGGCAACCATGATCCATGTGGGCCTCGACGGTCAGGTCACCGAATGGCAGGAACCCGGGATGGGCCCGGGTGACGGTGGGACACCCGGTGACGACATCGGTGGTTTCGATAACGGTGGATTCGACCCCGGTGGAGAAAAGCCGGAGAACCTTCCGGACAACCTCAAGGACCTGGAACCCGTCGACTTCCAGAAGGACCCGGTCAGCGGCTGCGACATCATCACCCTCGACGACGGCTCGACCGTCGAGAGTTGCATGAACGAGGACGGCTCGCTCACCAACACCCACATCGGCTCCGACGGGTCGATCACCGAGTGGGACGAACCCCCGCCGGAGGGTGGAACCGGTGGCTTCCAACCCGACGACGGCTTCCAACCCGACGATGGCTTCGAACCCGACGACGGCTTCCAACCCGACGACGGCTTCCAACCCGACGACGGCTTCCAACCCGACGATGGCTTCCAACCCGACGACAACCCGCCCCCGGACAATCAGGGCGACAACAACGAAGGCGACCCGCCACCAGACGGCCAGGGCGACAACAACCCGCCACCAGACGACAACTTCCAACCCGACGACAACAACCCGCCA
>JACKQG010000213.1_pt1 | contig 84512 bp, 85 predicted proteins | sample 8237621 | NCBI WGS metagenome assembly JACKQG01 (sample SAMN15677084, study PRJNA649215) | marine metagenome | biome: marine; feature: Black Sea; material: saline water; isolation source: suspended particulate matter (SPM) from the Black Sea western gyre | collected 2013-06-09/2013-06-10 | depth...
CTCTATATAGCAATTCATTAGGTCTCCTTGGAGACCCAATTAAGTTGACACTACCTAATTCTATATGATCTAAAGATGTTGTTAAATCACTATTATATTGTTTTTCTCTTAAATCATTTAACTGGTGAAAAAGAGAAACCAACTCGGGCGATTGAACGTTCATTTCATGGAGAAGAATAATCTTTTCTAGTGTGGTAATATTAATCTGGATAAACCCATATTTTTCAGAAATGGGAATAATTTTATCTAAATATGTCATTGCCGATTTTAGTTGTTTACTCCTTTCATAATATGTTGCAATAGTCAGATAAAGTGTTGCCAAATATTTTGGATTGAAGTCCGATAAATAATTACTCTCTGCCGCAGCAAAATGAACCATCGCTTTTTTTGATTTACCTGTCTTTATATACATCTCCATTAAGGATTGATGCGTAAGTCCTTTTATGTTCCCCTCTCCCTCTGGGATGCCCACGGTCAATAGTTTATCAAAAGTCTCTTTGGCGTTTTTATAATGCCCCAATTTTAAATGTAAATCTCCGATATACTTGTAAGAATGGAGAATTAAATAGGGTTCTTTCTTATAGTTTATTCTACGTTGAAGGGCATCTTCAAAATACACAAAAGCTTGGTTGTAATTTTCTCGTTTAATTTCAACCAAAGCCAAATTATTAATGCCTGTTCCTTGCCCCACTATATTTTCTGTGAGTTCAAATATATTAACTGCTCTTTTAAACTTTCTTTCAGCTTCCTTAAAATAATGACGCTGATAATAAATATTACCCATTTCAATAAAATACCATCCCAGTTGTAAAGTGTCTTCTTTTTCGATATGAAATTCAACACTTTTAACCAAATGCTCCATGGCTCTTACTGGGAATCCTTGTTCTTTCAGAATAACACCAATTAACGCATGTACCTCTGAAATGTCGAAATCCAGAGTAGACTCACTTTTGCTCAATAGATTAAACCCCATTTCTAATGCCAATTTTGGATTCGATGATTGATAAAAATTCATAGAATCTAACTGAGAAACAAAATGAGGTTGATCTAAGTTTTGTCCTGAAATTAAGACCACAAAATAAAAATAAAAGAGAAAACACCTTTTTGTGTGGGTTAACATATAGAAAATTTACAAATGAAAATAAAAAGAATATATCACCATCTTATTTATCCATACCCGTATAGGGTAATCCTTATGATTTCAACACGGAAGTACATCAAATAAATATGCCATGCCTAACCTGGTTATGGCAATGAGGATAAAAATGAGCGGAGGGGGTGGGATTCGAACCCACGTTAGGATATTTCACCTAAAACACCTTAGCAGGGTGCCGCCTTAAGCCGCTCGGCCACCCCTCCAAATCGGGTAAAATTCTTTAAAATGTACTTCTGAAATTACTGTATTTAACCGAAAATCAAAATAACCTATGCACGTGCAAACTGTTTACCGCTTAACTGGACCACCGCACCTTTCAATTCTAATTTCAACAGCAATGTCAATGCCTGGGTTATCTCCATATCACCCTTGGATACAATATCATCAATATATAATGGATCATCTTCTAATAAGTCAATCAGGGCATGCTCCTCTTTGGTAAGGTGAAGTTTGATATTTTGTTGGATTGATTCTATGGGTGAAAATAATTGATTTTTTATATGATCTAATATTTGATCACCTGATTCAACGGGAATTGCGCCATTCCGAATTAATCGATTGCATCCAACACTCATTTTATCCGTCAACCGGCCTGGGACTGCAAAGACTTCTCGATTTTGATCTACGGCGTTTAATGCAGTAAGAATTGCACCGCTTCGGTTTCCAGCTTCAATCACAATTGTACCATGACTTAATCCACTGATAATACGATTGCGTTGAGGAAAATTACCTGCATCCGGTTGGGTGCCTATGGGAAATTCAGAAATAATGGAGCCTTTTTCCATAATCATTTCTGCCAATTTTGTATTTTCTGAAGGATATACAAAATCAATTCCATTTCCAAGAACCGATAGAGTTTTCCCTCCCGCACTCACCGTTTTTCGATGAGCGACACTATCCACTCCTCGGGCCAATCCACTGACAATAATTAAACCGGAGGAAACCATACTGGATACAATAGATAAAGTAATTTTTTTACCATAAGGGGTGATATTTCGCGTTCCCACAACACCAATACAATCCATTTCTTTTTCGAGTGGCATTCCTTTCACATACAACAGAACAGGCGGATCATAAATTTTCTTTAACAGTTTGGGATATTCCTTATCCCAAAAAGAAATGATGCATGCCCCCACTTTATTCATGCGATCAATTTCTTTTTCCCCATAATTCTGATCACTGAATTGATGAATGGCTCGAGCAGTTTTTAGATCAACCCCAGGCGCTTTGCATAATTCCTCAGATGATAGGGAAAAATACTCTGCATTTAACCCAAAATGTGAAATGATAAACCTTACCCGTTGAGGCCCCAATCCCTTAACAGACAATAGATTCAGAATTCGAATAAGTGAATTATGCTTCATCTAATCGATTTGTTATTGCTCGAACTAATTCCGTTAATCCATTACCCGTCACCGCAGAAATCTCCATGGTGTATTCTGGTATAGAATCCCATTTAGATTCCTCGATATCATCAAGAATATCTTCTTTAGTACGGACCAATATGATGGGTTTCATCATGAGTGCTTTATTAAAGTTTTTTAACTCATTTTTCAGGGAATTAAATGTAGCTGCCGGATCAGGCTCTGTCCCATCTATTAAAAAAAGTAAAAGACGATTTCTTTCTATATGGCGTAAAAATTGATGCCCTAATCCTTTTCCTTCGCTTGCACCCTCAATAAGCCCCGGTATATCGGCCATGAGAAATGATTTGTACTCACCCGATTTAACAATTCCTAAATGGGGCTCTAAGGTCGTAAATGGATAATCTGCTATTTTTGGTTTTGCTTTTGATAAAACAGACAATAATGTTGATTTACCAGCATTCGGGTGTCCAACCAGACCCACATCTGCTAATATTTTAAGTTCAAATTCAAATTGACCAGTTTCCCCTGGTAATCCGGATTGTGCATATCTGGGAGTCTGGTGGGTTGAGGATTTAAAATTTACATTTCCCCTTCCTCCTTTCCCTCCTTTGCAAATAATAAACGCTTGTCTCGGTTCAACCAAATCTGCTGCAATTTCTTTAGAATCAATATTTCGGATGAGTGTGCCTACCGGAACTCTAATATAAATATCATTACCGTTTTTTCCTGTTTTTATTCCAGAAGAACCGGGAGATCCATTTTTTGCATTGTAAATACGTGCATAACGCACATCCTGCAATGTATGGAGGTTGGTATCGGCAACAACAGTAATATTCCCCCCATTTCCTCCATTGCCCCCATCTGGACCTCCTTTTGAAATGTACTTTTCCCTTCGGAATGAAACACATCCCTTACCGCCATTACCGGCTTTGAGTTCAACTTTGGTATAATCAATAAACATAATTGTTAAAATATTTAGAAATAAAAAAGGTGCGGAAAAATTCACACACCTTTTTTTGAATAACATTTTTCATCAAATTACATATGGGCGATTATCGCTTCACCAAAACCTGAACAGGAAACTTTCGTTGCCCCATCCATTAATCTATGAAAATCATAGGTAACCGTTTTCGCTTTTATTGCTCTTTCAATTCCCTGTGTGATTAATTCTCCTGCTTCGGACCAACCCAAATGATCAAACATCATTACCCCAGATAATATAACTGACGAAGGATTCACCATATCTTTTCCTGCATATTTCGGTGCAGTCCCATGTGTAGCTTCAAAAATGGCATGGCCCGTCATATAATTAATATTCGCCCCAGGCGCAATGCCGATTCCACCTACAATTGCGGCCAGTGCATCTGAAATATAATCTCCATTTAAATTTAGGGTTGTAATCACATCGTATTCCCCAGGACGCAATAATATTTGCTGCAAAAATGCATCTGCGATCACATCTTTAATAATCAGTTGTTTCCCATTGTTATCAATCACCTGCCAAGGGCCGCCCTCATAATCTTTAGCACCATATTCGCGTTTAACTAAATCATATCCCCATTCTTTAAACTTCCCTTCTGTGAACTTCATAATATTGCCTTTATGAACAATAGTAACGCTGTCTCTTTTTTGGGAAATTGCAAAATCCATTGCTGCCTTTACAATCCGTTCAGTCCCTTCAATCGAAACAGGTTTGAGTCCAATAGAAACAGTATCCGGAAAGCGAATATTTTTGACATTCATTTCTTCTTTTAGAAACGATTTGACTTTTTCCACTTCCTCGGTGCCATGCAACCATTCAATTCCGGCATAAATATCTTCTGTATTTTCACGAAAAATAATCATATTCACTAATCCCGGTTCTTTCACGGGCGAAGGAACACCTTCAAACCATTTAACAGGACGTACACAGGCATACAAATCAAGGATTTGTCGCAAAGCCACATTCAAGGATCGAATCCCACCACCCACAGGTGTAGTCAATGGTCCCTTGATAGCAATTAAATATTCTCTCAAAATGTCAATTGTTTCATCAGGAAGCCATGACCCGAAATGGTCATTCGCTTTTTCACCGGCGAATACTTCCTTCCATTCGATGGCCCTTTCACCATGATACGCTTTTTCAATTGCTGCTTCAAAAACAGATCGAGAAGCTCTCCATATATCCGGACCAATACCATCCCCTTCAATAAAGGGTATGATAGGATGATTCGAAACATTTAATTGACCATCTATACATGTAATTTTTTCACCTTGTTTTGCACCACTCATGATTTTGTACTTTCTTTTACGGGTTTCTTCTTTCCTGTTTTTGTTGATTTTTCTGTCTTTTTTTCATTTGAATTCTTTTTGGCATAATCGGTAAGATAAAATCCACTTCCTTTAAAAATAAGACCGGATCCGCCACTGACCAATCTGCGTACTTTTCCGGTACATTCAGGACAATTTGTTAATGGTAAATCAGACATAGTTTGAAAGAATTCGAAAATATGGTCGCATTTTTGACATTTGTAATCGTACGTAGGCATTTTGTTATTTATTTCCTAAAAATAAAGTATAGAATTTACAGAAAACCGAGAATTATTATTGTCGGTAAAGTTACATATTGAAAAGAAAATTATTTTGGGAAATATTTTTCGTTCAATTTTGCCATAACATTCATCGGAACAAATTTTGATATATCGCCTTTGAGACGGGCCACATCTTTAACGACTGTTGAATTAATATGTATGAATTTTTCTGATGTTACCATCAGTAGTGTTGAAACATCAGAATTTAGATGATGATTCATTGTAGCCATTTGGAATTCAAATTCAAAATCAGACACATGCCGAAGACCCCGAATTAAAGCTACAGCATTTTTCTCCCTGGCAAAATCGGCAACCAATCCGTCTATGGAAAACGCTTCAACATTAGTTAGGTGAGTTGTAGCACCCAAAATTAGTTCGATACGTTCTTCCGCCGTAAACATAGGATCTTTCTCCGTATTAACGGCGATGGCGAAGATGACCTTATCGAATAACGCAGATGCACGCTCTGCAATATCGATATGACCGCAATGGATTGGATCAAATGTGCCTGGATAAATTATGGTTCTCATTGTTCTTTTTTCCAAAAAGTTAGCTGTGTATCGCCATATTCCTTTACTCTCGCTGGTGAAATTGAATACGATCGAGGGGAAGATTCAAGTATAAAAAACCTGTTTTCATTTAACTGATTGATGCACGATTCAATTAATAAATTTGTTTGATCGTATTCATAGGGCGGGTCGGCCATAATTAAATCAAAATGATTAGACTGTTTCATGAACTTGAGCGCATCCATCCGAACATAATTAATTTCAGTATCCTTAAAAAATGATCCATTTATTTTTAACAAAGATGAAATTCTCATACTGGTTTCAACAAATGTTACCGATTTTGCCCCTCTGCTGGCAGCTTCAAACCCAAGTATTCCTGAACCAGAAAATAAATCCAATACATGATACCCAGTCAAATCCCCGAGTATATCGAACAAACTTTTCCGGACAAGTGCCATTGTGGGGCGATAAGACACGTTCGCCACTGTTTTTATCCGACGGCCTTTATACCGACCGGCGTGAATCTGCATCCCCTATTCCTGAGGGACTGATTTTGGTGGTAAAAACAGGGAAATATAAAAAATAGCAGATTGGGTAAATTTTTCAAGTTCACTTACATATATAAACTTTTCTAACGCCAGATTTTGACCGGACGTAGATAATTTGAATAAAATATGTTTTATATTATCCAACCCACTTATCTTGACAATAACGGGCGTTTGAGACTGACCGCCTCTTTCGATGGGGTCCAGAATTTTAATGAATGATGATTCAATACTTGAAACCAATAATTCTAACCCTGCAACGGATATATCTGTTTGATTTATTGGTTCTTCTAAGAGTGGATATTTGACTAAATAGCCATGTTTAAATTGACTATCCACATTTACCTGCCTAAGTGAATAGTTCAAAACATCTCCCAGGGAGTCTATCGGTGTATCCATTGTTTTATCGCCGACTAATTCTAAATCCATTCGTCCGGTTCCAATAGATAATAAAGTAATATTTTGTGAACTGGACATTTGAAGAGTGCGGATTACCGTGGAGATTAAACTTTGAGACTCAATAATAAACTTCGGAATATTAGTTTTAGATGATTCCACCTTTTGTTCCACAGTGGGTACCATATCAGGTTCTGGTGCGTTTATAATTTCTGACTTTTCTTCTACGTCTCTCAAATAGATGAAATCTAACAATTCCGGTTTTTGATCATAAATAAGCATGATACCGATAACGGCAAAGAAAAAGAGATAAAGTGCCGTCTGGAGTATGTTTTTATCTTTTTTAACCTTTTTCTTTTTAGGTTTTATCTTCTTTTTCTTTGTTTTATTCTTTTTGGATTTAATGCGTTCCGGCTTAGGTGTTTCTATTACTTCAGGTTTCTCATACTGATAAGGTTGAAGCCCCGGCCGGTTAAAGAAATTAAGGGTAGGTCCATGAATTTGTACTGTGGCAATTGCCGTTAAAATATAGAGATCATCTTCCTTCATATCTTTTGGGAGAATTTCACCCTCTACTGCTAACCCTTTAAGGGCGGTCAGTTGTTTAATCCTACGGCCTTTAAAATTAGCTTTTCTTTTATCTGACAGTTTCCCTGCAAAAACAAAATCCCCTTTAAATGCTTCCTCATTCGAATCGCTTCCGACAATTGGATGTAGTTTCCATTGATTCTTAATATATCGTGCGGTACCATTTTGAAAACTGTTTTGAGAATACTGGTAATATCTATAGCCATTGCTTTCCGGAAGGAATACTGTACATCCCGTTTCAGGATAAAGTCCAAAAAATGTACTGGATTCTGTCCCCATCCAAACCGGATCACCGGCCAATTCCTGAATGGCCAATTTAATCGGCTCAATAATTAAATTTGGAACGCGAATTGCATAAACTGATTGTGGTTTTCCTATGAAGGATCGTCCATAATACTGATAGGAATCTTTAGATGTCCATCTTTGGTTAATTGTCCATCGAGCAAATTCCCAACCGTCATTTTCAGTCAAATCCGGATCTACCGGCACCAAGACATCGTTGCAATATTTATCAGGAATTGTCACATACACTTTATCTCCATCAAAAGGAATGTCTTCTCGGATTAAATGTAATCCAGCATTTAAAACCGAAATTATTTCCGATTCTGAATCACTAAATACATCCAGGGGTCTTGAAAGCGCTTTATAAGAAAAAGAAGTGAGGATTTGATGACCGTCTTTTACGGACCATTGGGCGCATAAAAGATGGCTATCTGAAATAGCAAGATGGATCACTTATGAATAATCACCTATCCCAGCTTTTTGAACCGTCGTCAATAAATCCGTGGTTCATAGCTTTAAAAGCAAAAATGGCATACCGATTTCGAACCACTGTGTCTTCAATAGGACTGTCCACCCGAACTGTATTTCCTTCATCCTTGATAGAAATTAAATATGGTTTTTCTGTCACCGGACAAAAGTACATAGAAGAATCAGGCATATATGAATCATAATAATTCACAACTTCTACACGTTCAGTTCCCACTTGATCTAATAGAGCAACAAAATTTGAATCCGATTGAAAATGATTCAATCTTTTCTTTTGAATATAAATCGTATCATTCCGGGATAAATCCTCGGAAAACATTACGATTGTAGCTGTCGTATCCAGAATGGTATCCCGACGCATCATTGGAAAACCAAATGTGGTATCAAAATCAATATCATACCCTTTTGGAACATTTACCGTAAAGGAATTGCCATTTAATGTTATGGATTGCTCCCCAAGATATGTAGAATCACCCGTAAGAGAATCCCGAACTGAGTTTACAACATTCATAACCCAAAGACCATCCGAATCGTATTCTTCCATAAGTGAATTATAAAAATTTTGGACATCAAACATATTTTCCATATAGAATCTACTTTTATTTTCAAAATACGCTTCTTCATCCCAAATCGCTCTTGGAACATAAATGCTAATAATCAGAAAGATAAAAGCGAGCACAATAGCCACTTCCAATAAATCAGAATGCAGTTTTCTTTTTTTCGTTAATTCAGAAATATTTTTGTTAGACATTCAGTTAATCCTCTACCTTAATATAGGTTTTTATTTTCTCTAATGTTTTAGGGCCAATACCCTTCACGTTTAATAAATCTTCAACAGAATTAAATAATCCATGATCTTCTCTATGGAGTATGATTCTTTCAGCAGTTACAGGGCCAATTCCGGGAATGGTCATCATATTCGCTTTATTTGAAGTATTAATATTAACACTTTTCAGTAATTGATTCTGCTTGTTTTCATCTGGATTATTTTCTATTTCCTCAGCCATACGTACAGCCGCAGCTTTAAAAGCCATAATCTCTTCTTCCGCGGAGGGCACTGATTTCCCGAACCAATGTCGGTAACCTGTCACAACGATGCCAAGCATGATGACACCCAATAGAAAATTTATGATTAATTTTTCCTGCTGGGTAAAAATACTCAATCTAACTCGACGCGGGTAAACACAGGATTCGATTTCCCATTTAATGACGATAATTCTTCCAAAAGTTTTTTCTGTTTACTCGATATTGATTTGGGCGTTTTTATCTGAATTTTTACCAGTTGGTTGCCTCGGGATGATCCTCTGACTCTTGGAAATCCCTTACCTCTCATACGTAAAATTTGTCCAGACTGAATTCCTGGTGGAATTTTTAGTTTAGCTTTCCCCTCTAATGTAGGTACTTCCAGAACAATCCCTAACGCCGCCTCATGGAATTGTATTTGAGCTTCCGTGATCACATCTTCTCCATTTCGAGTAAAAACGGGATGTTCTTTTTCCTCAAAATACACAATTAAATCTCCTGGATGATTCCCTTTTGGGCCTTTATTCCCTTGACGATTAAGGGTCATATAATTTCCTTCTGAAACACCTGCGGGAACTTTAACTTTTATTTCTACCGTTTTGCGGACGATTCCATTCCCACCACAGGAACGGCATGGATTTTCAACCATTTCACCAGAACCATGACAGACGGGACATTCCCGAACCACAACGGATTGTCCAAAAAAGGATTGAGACATTTGACGGATTTGGCCTGAGCCGCTGCAATGTCGACAGGACGTGGGCATTGTTCCCGATTGAGCACCACTCCCGGAACACGAATCACACGTTTCATGGCGTTTGATTTTAATTGTTTTATCGACACCTGTGACGATTTCAGAATAATCCAATTTGAGCGCAACCTTCAGGTCCCGGCCTTTTCGTACACCCCTTCTTCCGTCACCGCCAAACATACCGCCAAATGGATCAAAGTTTCCGCCGAAAATATCACCGAAATTGCTGAAAATATCTTCCATGGACATATGTCCTTGAAAACCACCACCTCCCGGCGTATCACCCAATCCTACTCCAGCATGACCGAACTGATCATATTGGCTTCTTTTCTGATTATCTGAAAGGATTGAGTAGGCGTCCGCTGCATCCTTAAATTTATGTTCTGCTTCAGAATCACCTGGATTTTTATCCGGGTGAAATTTCATAGCGATCTTGCGGTAAGCCTTTTTGATTTCACCATCACTGGCACCTTTACTTACACCCAGTATGTCGTATAAATCTTTCATGAAGATGACGACTGGTTTACAACCACTTTAGCATGTCGAATCACGCGATCTTTATATCGATATCCCTTTTCAAAAACTTCCAATATTTCATTCTCACTTTTCCCTTTTTCAGAACGCATCATGAGTGCATCGTGCAATTCAGGATCGGCTAATTCTCCCGGCTCAGTAAATGGGTTAACTTCCAGATCTTCAAAACGTTTATTTATTTTATTTTTTATCAGGTCAATACCTTCTTTGATTTTTTCTGAATTGCTATTGCCATTTTCATCCGACGCCTTAGATAATCTTTCTAAGTCATCTAAAACAGATAAAAACCCTTTAATGATAGATTCACCATCATATTTTAACAAACTGATAAATTCTTTTTCTTTTCGTCGACGGTAATTATCAAACTCAGCTTTTAACCGTAGATATCTGTCACTTTGAATTTCCGATTCAGCTTTCAGAATATCTATTTTTTCGTTGAGCTTTGCTGTGGGAGAAAGTTTGGTTGCTTTTGCTTTCCCTTTTGTTTTTGTTTCTGATTTTTTAGAGGGCACTATGAATTATCTCCGCAAATTTTTCCAAGATGGCTTGGACTGACATATAAGGAATTCGTTTGGGTCCAACGACACCAATTCTTCCTTTAATGAGTCCACTGTCAAACTGGGTAGTGATGATAGCACAATCATTCAGTAACTCATCCTCATTTTCTTTTCCGATAAGAGTTGCGCTTGAATGATCGGTAAAATTGATTTTAAAATGTTTGTTTAAATATGTTTTATCCAATGCAGGTAAAATGCGTTGAAAATTAGAAATATTTTGAAACTCAGGTTGGTTAAGTAATACATTAACTGATGAAGTGTATATAGATTTATTACGATCTATATGGAAATATTTACTACTCCCTTTTATCAAGACCTGTACCAGTTCATGGGAATACATTTCTGTATCATTCAAACGACTGTTTATCGTGGATTGAATTTCTTTTAATGAACAGCCCACGAGTCTTTCCTTCAAAATGTAAGTAATCTTTTGAATTAATTTAGGCTGAATGGTCAAATTCAGGTTTAGTACAATGGATTCTACCAATCCCGTATCCATGGCCAATACGAGCATGACACGATTTCCTTCGAGTACAACCAATTCAATATCCGTTAGAATACTCTTTTGATATCCCGACACCAGGATAATACCAAACATATGGCTCACCTTCGCCAGCATAAATGCAGTGGCATCTAATAATTCATCTACGTTATTAGATATGATTAATAATTCCTGTTCTATCTTTTCCGAAATCTGATTATCAAGAGAGTGGGATTCCGGTATTATATTCACATAAAATCGATATCCAATATCAGTTGGAATTCGACCGCCGGATGTATGTAAATGAGTTAAATAACCTTTTACCTCCAGAGATGACATGGCGCTTCTTATGGTAGCAGAAGAAATATTCAACCTGCAGTTCTTTTTAAGGTACCCCGAAGAAACCGGGTTGCCGGTCTCAATATAGGTCTCAACAACGGCAGAAAGAATTTCTGCCTCCCTTTTCGTCAAATCTGGAATATTAATGGATAACATAGCTAGTAAAATTAAATGGATTAATTTTCATCAGTCAAGAGGTGAATCGTTTCTATTTTAAAAATCTTGAAATAGCCCGGCTACTGCCTAAAATGCTGATGACGACACTCAAGGAAGTTAATATTCCAATGAGGACTAATGGGCTGTATTGAATTGTTATTTTGCTGACTGAATAGAGAATATCAGACCCAATTTCCAAACCGATGATTAAAATGGCTGATGCTAACATGGCACCAATTAAACCGTGGAAAACTCCCTCGATTACAAAGGGTGCCTTCACGAATGATCGTGTTGCACCAATCAGTTGTAATGCTTGGATGAGTTCCTTTTTAGCAAAAATTGTCAACCGAACCGTATTTGAAATAATAAATACAGAAATAACTAAAATGAGAATGAGTAATGCAGTCATGATTTGAACAAATTTCTGATAGTAAGTTTCGATTCGATATATGAGCCTGCCCTGATATAGAACTTCATCGACCTCGGGGTAACTTTTAATCCGTTCCACAATAGGCAGAATATTCATTTTATCACTTTGAAATTTTACCACATTCACAACGCAACTGGCGGGCAATGGGTTATATCCGACAATATCTAATATATTTTCACCAAATTGGGATTTGAATATTTTTTCCGCATCTGATTTTGAAATTATAGTTGTAGATCGAACACCATTTATTTTATTGAATTCCTTCACAACAGCATTAATCTGTTTGTCGGGTACACTTTCTTTAAAAAATACTTCGATTTTATATTTGCCTCTCAGATATTCAATGACCTTATTTGTATTTTGCCCAACAATCATCAACGATCCTGCCACTGCAAGCGTAAGAAATGTTGAAAAGATTGCTGTAAAGGCTGTGAGTTTATGGCGCCAAAGATTTTTAAGCCCTTCGGAAAACAGGAACATCATTTTATCCATCAGGATTGCCTTACGCTTCCTTCCTGGATTTCGACAATTCGATGCCCCCGGCCTTTGATTAAATTATAGTCATGAGATGCCATGATCACAGCCGTGCCCTCTCGATTAACTTCTTCTAATAATTTAATCAATTCAAAAGAAGTAACTGGATCCAGATTTCCTGTCGGTTCATCCGCTAATATAATATCCGGGTTTTTAACAAATGCACGGGCAATGCAGGCGCGCTGCTGTTCACCGCCTGACAATTCTTCCGGATAACGATCTTCTTTTCCATTAAGCCCCACCTCTTCAATAGATTCCGTAACACGATCTACAATTTCGTCTTTTGAGCATCCAATCACGTGCAAAGATAAAGCGATATTATCAAATAAATTTCGATCATCTAACAAATGATATTCTTGAAAAACCATGCCAATTTTCCTTCGCAAAAAAGGAATTTTTCGTGGTTTAATTTTTTTAGAGTCAAATTCGTCCACCACCACTTTTCCTACTTGGGGTAATAAATCCATATATATCATTCGGAGAAGTGTGGTCTTTCCGGAACCGGTTGGACCAATAATGAATGCAAACTCATCGTTTCCGATTGTTAAGTTTATATTCGAAACTCCACTGCCTTTAGGGTAGTTATATGAGGCGTTATCAAGTCGAATCATGGGATTAATCTAAACGAAGGCTTTGCAGAACCCAAAGCTTAAACTAAAAATGAAAAAATTAATCAGTTTACTATTAGGAAACTGATTAATAGCGATATTTTTACCTACAATCCCTGTCCCAATCAAACAAAATTTCTCTCTTTTTATTTCACACATTATGCTTCGAAATTCCTTCTTTTTCGTTTTATGCATCGTTAAAACAGGAGATACAGAAAAATAAAATAACCTGACAATAGAATAAACGACGTAAATCTGTTTATGGGTTGCGGCAGTTTGGCAACGAGAAGCATCGCAAATCCATACCCAATCATAATGGGCACTTCTAAAGACATAATCGATTTTGGTGAATCCAACGGCTGAATGATAGACGCAATCCCTAATACAGATAAAATGTTAAATATATTGGAACCAATTATATTCCCAATAGATATGGCACTCTCCTTACGAAATGCTGCCATGGCAGAGGTGGCTAATTCCGGCAGGGATGTTCCAAAGGCAACTACACTCATTCCGATGGCGATTTCGGAAACGCCTAACAATCGTGCCAGGTAAACAGCACCGTCCACAAATAGGTCTGCACCAAAACCCAATAAAATTATGCCAGCAATGAGGGTTGCCAACAGCCGTCCCATCCTTCCTTCTGCACCTTCTTCAGACGTGGACTCCTCTCCATTTGGATGTTTAATACTCAGTAATACATAAAAAATAAGGCTAATGAAAAATACCATTCCTTCAAATCGGCTTATTCGTCCATCAAAAGCGAAAAGTGCAAATAGAGCACATACGCCCAAGTAGATAAATAAATCACGCCTGAGATGGCCGTAATGAACTGATATGGGGAAAATAAGTGCGCTTAATCCCAAGACTAAACCAACATTCGCAATATTAGAACCCACTACATTCCCAACAGCGATTTCGGAACTACCTTCTATCGCAGCAATAATACTCACCACAAGCTCTGGCAGTGATGTACCAAAAGCAACAACGGTTAATCCTATGACTAAAGGAGGAATCCCTAGGCGATCCGCAATACTGATACCACCTTTTACAATCCACTCTGCACCGAAATACAGCATGGCTGAACCCACAACCAGAAAAATGAGACTCATCAGCATAACACTAATATAAATTATATTTATTAATAAAAGTCCATACCGGTTGGGTTACCATATATCGAATTGTTTTATCTTTCACCCATCGGGCGCGAATTTGTGTTGAAGAGATTTCTATTCGTGGAATATTCGCAAATTGTACTTTTGCCAGAATCCAGTTTGGAATATCACTGGGACGAAACCCCGGACGAATAGCCACAATTAATTGGCACTCGTCTAAAATTGCTTTTGGATTTTGCCACGTCTGAAATTGTTTTAGTGAATCGCTTCCAATTAGATAGTATAAATCTCCCCTACCCAATCCAGTTTGCTCTTTATACGTTTGAATTGTTTCTAAAGAATAGGAAATGCCGCCGCGTTTTAATTCGATATCTGAAATTTCAAAATTCGGATTATCCATTGTGGCAATTTTTAGCATTTCAAGCCGGAGTTCAACTGATGATATTTTCCGTTCTTTTTTATGTGGCGGAATATGGGCAGGCACAAATACAATTTTATCAAAATGCTCTGCTTCAAATATGGTTTGCGCCACAATTAAATGTCCGAAATGGGGCGGATCAAACGTGCCGCCGAATAAACAAGTTTTCACTCGAGTTCAAGCCTGTCAATGACTTCACCTCGATTGAACCATTCATCAACGAGATCGTCCATTTTTATATTTTCGATATTTTTACGCTTTAAATCGTAATGTTCTTGAGCCTTGTCTATTTCTCCCCTGTGGAAATAACATTCGATTATTTTCAAATGGGTTTTGTCAATGTAGTCCGTATCATAATACAAATCCGTCACTTGTTTAAACGTAAGTAAAGCAGATTTATACTCCTCCATTTTCATATAGAGAATCCCTGTTTCATACGATTTATGAGACATTTTATTTCTAAGTGATTTGATATCTTTTTCCGCTTCCGTAATACGGTCAGAATTCGGATAGTCATCGATGAACTCTTGTAGTTTCCCTAAAGCCTTTTCTGAATAGGTTTGATCCCGATAATATTTAGGCGACAATATCACATACGAATTTGCGATCCGATATCGTGCCTGCTCCACAAATGGACTAAAAGGCATCCGGCGAATTAAACGATCGTACTCCGCAATAGCCATGATGTACTCTTTGGCGTAATAATGGGATTCTCCCATGTAAAATAAGGCATCATCTCCTAATTCTGTATGGGAAGCTCCGATTACTACTGTGTTAAAGAGTAGTTGAGCTTTTACATATTTCTTTTTATTAAAGGCAGTTTTCCCTTTTTCAAACTCCGCCTCATAGTCAATATCTCTAAGTGGCTTGTTCCCGGCACACCCTGTAAAGACCATTGTCATACACAATAAAAAAACAACTGCATTACGCATTAAATCTTTTCTTTCTATCAATTTTTGAACGAGGAATTTACCACGTAAAAGTGATTCCCACACCCCCAACTCCCCACTTATTTCGCGGATCATAATTCAGGTGAAACCCTGGGAGATGTTTATCTTTTTTATTGGCAGTCCACGCCGCTTCCATTCCACTGACAATATGATTAAACATCACCACCGATACGGCATAACGAGAATAATGTTTCAATAAATTACTCCGATGTCGAAGGTCTCGATAATAATCTTTTTGTTTTGTGAGGATAATCGACTCTACACTGCCTTTTTGAACAGTCCACCAATTACCTACAGTATCAAATGGATCATCATACGCGTCATCCCAGCCACCCACAAACTGATCATATTTTCCGATATTTTCATAAAAATCTCTATCACGAATGACAGAAATTTCCGACCAAGAATGGTAGACCAACAAATCGGTTAATTCATCAGTATGATAATAATCCCCATTAATTTTTAATCCCATCTTATGTGTACCAATGATAATATTTTCCCACATATCTGGGAAAATAGTTTTGGTTTGTGTATACCACCGTTCAATCTCCCAATGTATATCTCCATATGATTCAAAATCTCTTCGAATATCCTCGGCGCGATTACTATAACGATTGGAAGAGACCCAACCCAGAGTTTCTACACCTGCAAAAAGAACAGGTTTCCACCATGGGTCTTTATTTTGAAGTTGCCCCCATCCAGGAATAATTAATGATTTAAACATGGCCTTGACCGGGAGTGGTAACCCAATAGAATCCCGCTGCACAGGAAAATTAGCCTTGTTATACAGATCGTACTGGGCCGTTCCATTTGACAAAAACAATAAACATAGAATAGTAAATCTCATATTAGAACCCGAATAATACCGTAAAATACATTCGATTTTCTCCACCATACTGAATAGGATTTCCATCCCCAATATCCATTTCGAATGTGTTTAAGCCTCTGTGATATTCCAAACCGATAGATGTGGGATAATTATAAAAAGAATAACCGGAGAACCTCAGTTCAATGCCTGCAGAATATTTCGTGCTAAATGAAGAGACATCACGGTTCCAAGCATCCCCTGATTGACTGATAAAACCAATGGTTGCATGTTGAAGCGTGAACCAGCCCAAGGGGATATGTTTTTCCCTAAACAATGGTATTCGTAATCCCAATTCTCCAATAGCCATATTGGTACCTTCAAGACTGTAAAATGGATATCCTCTCAATCCGGGCATTCCACCCGCAAAAAAGTGGAAAAATGAATCAGCAGATGTATTAGACATCCAGCCAACCTGACCACCCAAAGAAAGTGTCCATCGGTTTGTTTTGGGAATCTCCCATAAATATTTTCCATTTATTTCCGACCGAACCAGATTATGTTTATTAAACTTTGATATTAATGTACCAGATTCGGATAAATCCAGTCCATCAATAAATTGATTCCACTCATTCGCCATGCTCACATTTAATTCATATCCCACAGGATTGATGTTTTGATCTATGCGTCTTTTATACTGGCGGATTGACCACTTTGCCCCCGCTTTATTTCCCAAAAAATAATCATATCCAAAACCAGACTGGAGTTGAGGCTTTCCCACCACTTGATCCTTGATAGAGGCGCGATATCGAGACCAAGATCCAAACAATTCAAAATTAGACCCATAAAATGGAATGCGTAATCCACCGCGAAATTCGATCAATCTGAACTTGAGATTGGTGTCCAATTTGTAAACAGAATATGCCGATCGATCTTCGGTGTTTCGGGTGAGATAAAACATTTCAAAAAAGTATGTGGGAAATAAATGTTTATACTCAAACAAGAAAAACAAATCCAGATCTTTCGATCGATTTGCAGAAGCACCCCCAAGAAGAGATACTTTTTCTAATACCTCCGATGAATAAAAATAGAATCCCGGTTTAAATGTGCCATAATCCATGGTGATTCTTGGCATGGTAAACATGGGCGGGAAGTGATCTTTATACTTAGATGGATCTAAATCCATCTTTTCATTAATGGGAGATGATAAGTTTTTATTCCGTTGGAAATAAAGTGGTGTGTAGCCCACATTTGAATCATCCATGATTGAAATGGAATCCAGTACTGAAATTTTATATGCACCATTTTCAAATAATGAATAGGCGATTTTGCCACTTTTATGGGCATCTGCCATAAAAGCCCCACCGGGGACGTTCGTTAAATAGCCCTGATGATCTTCTCCAATAAAATACAAATTAAAAATTCCTGAACGGTCATCACTGTAAACCATCCCATTTGATATAAAATCTGCCTGGCGCTCATCCCACAACGCATTTTCTGTAATTCCACCTAATGTACTGTCAGCTAATGATAAAAATTGAATATCCTTAAAATGATGAGTGGTTATATCATAAATCAATCGATCACTTTCCGAATCATAGTTCAATCCACTTAATATTTCTCTATTTTTAAAATCGGTCAATTGTTCGGTGGATTTTGAATTGAGATCTATTTTAAAAATATTTTGGGTACCATCTTTCGTGGATAAATAAAATATTACACTATCATTTTCACTAAACACCGGAGAAAAAGCTCTCGAATCTTGGGTGATTTGAAATTCTTTTTTCGATTCAAAATTATATTCAAATAGATCATAATACTTCGACCCCACTTTATTGGGTCTCTTCGATTTTTTTGAGTAGTAAATGATATTTCCATTCCATGCAGGTTTTGAATAAACACCCTTGGCTATTTTTGTCGATTCTTTTGTTTTCTCATTGTAGATAAATAAATCTGTACTGCCAAAGTAATCGTATTCTTGATTGGACAAAAAAGCTATTCTCAAACCGTCTTCACTCCATGTGGGAAATAAATTTGCGGTACCACTCTCCTGAATAATACGCCCTTTCACTTCATTCTCCAGAATAGATTGCGTTAATGTTTTATATCGTGTTTCTAATACAGTTACAAAATCATTGTAAACACTTTTACCTTCTTTCCCAGTTGCATCCTTGATGGCTTTATTGATTGAATAATTCATAGGTTTTCTCAAAGAAGCCATAATCTTTTTTAAGGATTCAGGACCATACTTCACGGATAAATATCGAGACAATGCAAATCCTGCATTATAGACAGATTCATTCCCAATACCGCTTTTACCGAACGTATTCATTTCCTGCCATGAAAGCATATTATTGTTCAATATTCTGTCCCGTAAAATCATATCCCGAACTGAATCCCAGTTATCCCAATCTGCACCGGCATACATATATTGAGCGACCCCTTCTGCCAACCACGGCGGTACAGCCGTCCCCGGGAGTGGATAACTCACAAGCGTGTTGGGGTACCCATAGAGTACATCGGGTCGTTTTTCTTTTTCGTAACCGATCCATTGGACATATCCACCGGGGATGGACTTTCCAAATTTCTGGGCTCGTTGGATAGAAACAATATGGGTGAATTCATGGGTGATCACGTTTTGCAGCCAACGGTGGGAACCGCGAAGTTCAAAATCTAATGGACTCGTCCAGATAATAATTTTATTATCATAAAAATAGGCAGCGCCGTTGGAGATGTCATCTACGTCGGTGAATACAATATCGGTCTTATCAAATGGTTCGTACTTGTAGAGTTTGGTGACAAAGGGATAAATCCGCTCTGCCACATAGGCTCCCTCCCGTGCTGACTGCTCCGTCTCTGAATAATAATGAATCCGGAAATGATCGGTCTCAATAGTCTGCCAATCCAACTCTGGATGATTGTAACTCACTTGCCCGAAAGCGACGGATATCAATAAAACTACCCAACACTTCATCATTTAATAACGCCCACTTTAATAATCTTTTCTTCCGATTTCCCATCTTTACTCACCACAACTCTTGCTAAATAAACGCCTGACTGAATATTGGATACGTCCCATTTAATTTCGTGTGCACCAGCGTTTGGCGATAACAGGGTAACACCTGGCCCCGGAATATCACTTATTTTAAATAATTGTTCTTCAAGTTTCTTTATGGGAAACCCGGCAATGTCATAGATATTAATTTCAATATAATCAGCCCATCCGATTTGAACTCTAAATATAACATTTTCACCATAACTTGGGTTTGGGTATGCATAGGATTGATCCTTGTCCAAAATAAAATATTTTGGAGTCATAGTAGTGTCAACCCTTAATAATCGAGAATTGTCTGGTGTAGCATATGTGTAATTCCACGCATTGCCACGGTAATCTAAACTCTTTTTATATGAAATAATTTTGTGATCCGTAATGATAGAATGATTTCCATTATAAAATCCGAGCCCCATTAATTCATTTCCGGAAGAAAATCGTTCCATTACCTCTCCATCCATATTCAGTACTATTATATTTCCATCGATACTTTCATATACCAATTCCGGACTTTTATCTCCAATTAAATCCAACCCCAATACTGGTCCGACAGAACTTGTCTCAATAGGAAAACCATATTTATAAATATATTTAGAATCCAATACATGGATATTGCCCTTATAATCGGTAAGAACGATCTCTACATACCCATCATTTTCGAGGTCAATTAATGAAAAATATTTAAAATCCCCTTCAAAGTTTAAATTTCCCATCGTTGGATCCCACCCTTTTCTTACCCCGGTAGAATCAAAATAATAGGATTCCCCTTTGTAACGATTACGGTAGACAAAAGGATCATTATCCATTAATAAATTTTCAATTTCATCTTTCGTAATTGTAAGAAGAAATTCTTTTTCCTTTATCCATACTTGTTGGTCATTTGCCTTTAGTAGTTGAATAGAACCTAAAACTGGTTTCTTATTTTCCCATATTCTTACAAATTCTTTTATGGTTGGATCAAACTCAAACCATTCAACCACCCAATCATTATCCACAGATCTGAGTGTAGCTAATGCTGTTGGATTCGTATTTTGCGCTACACAAACTTGAAGATCCTTGCCTTCATTTTTGTAAAATGCATTTATATCATTTAGGTCATCTCCCCACCAGAGAGAATCGCCTGCTCCGATAAAATCCAAGTCACCATCACCATCCACATCCCACTGAAAAAGAATGGATTTATTTTCATCCTTCAAATAAGCCACATCATAACTTGATGAAAGGGTAAACGACATGTTTTCCCCAGCTTTGGAGATGTTGCTGATATTGATGCCCGAATTCGCGCCAGAATTCGATTTTGTATTGGGATAGGTGAAAGATGAAAAATCCATACTTCCTTCTGCATTGGCGCGAAAATATTCCGGATTATCAGCAAACCACATATCGCCCCAATATCCGGAAGATGGGTCTGTAAATAGATTCGATATATATCCCATATCCTGGGCGCCGTCCGCTTCTTCCAGATCAATACCTCGATGTTTTCTATCGGAATTAATAGAAAATAAATCCAACCCTTCTCGAATTTTCTTTTCGTCAATATGCCAGATTAATAATCCCGATGCAGGCAAGCCCAAATTATAATTCAATATTTCCGTTATAACACCAGAATCATTCTTTTTTACACCTACAGAATCCATCAACACATGTATAAAAGGAGGATATTCATCCGTTTTTTCCCAGACGACATACTGAGCGGAATCAACACTAACTCTATTTCTATACCAATTATTCCGATTTTCGATTAAAAAATATTCATCTGTGCTAATTGGAATTTTGATAATACCAATTTTAGTATCACTGCTCATTGCAATATTTCCAGGATATTTAATCGTAGATGGAGTCTCCCAACCGGCATAAATCCGCGTCCATGCATCTGGTGGTGCAGGGATTATACCTCTCCCATTATTTGACCCTTGATCCATAAGGGAAAAAACACCCACACCAGATAGGCCGGATTCCAAATCCCATAATGGAGGTAAACCAACCGCAAAACCTATCATCATGGCAAATGTACCCGTGATACTGTATTGTATATCACAAGGGCTGGACAATTGATTAAAAATAGAATCGTCGTAAAAAAGATGATTTTGTGTTTCAGGAATAACAATTCCATTGGGGATGAACATCCGCCCAACTTGTATAGGTCCACCCAAATGGGTATTGACCATATTTTTATCCACGTAAGTGGATGGAATATCTTCCGGTGTTGGATCGAGGAATGGTAAATTAAAATCCTGTCCTACGCCGGGATGAACAATCGTAATTAAATCAAATTGGCTAAAGTCAATATTATCCACTTCATATGCTCTATTAGTAGCATCCCTTAATAATTCGGTGATCCGTTTCTCATGGACTTCATCCTGGCTAATCTCATGGTAATAATTCATGGGAGTATTGATTAAATAGCTGGATTCATTGGCTGAGGGAAATACTGTAGAATTCTGCAGATCGATCCCAAACTTTCCATAAGACACTGATCGGTAATAGTTATCAACCGCTATAAGATGGGATTGAAAATAATTTTTATCATGCGGCGGCGGATCGATGGTATAATCCCCGCATTCGATTGGTTTTGCAGTATATAGAAAATCCCCGTTTCCTGAAACGCCAGGGTAATCCTGAACAGGAAATGACACACGAATGACTGCCACTTTCAAGTCCCCCAGGACTTGGGCATTTAGGGAGATCAATGCAGAAAGCAGAAGGACAATTGTCCACCTGCTCAATGGAGAATGGTTCATTCGAAATTCAGGTTAAAACTGAATATTCATGGAGAACCGCATGGTATTGGTCAGAGGGTGACCCGGTTGCCCAGATGTATATCCAAAATCAAAACCATAATTAGAGAAGCGCAATCCAACCCCAAAAGTTGGGTTTTGAATTTTCCCGGTTTTATCAAAATAATAACCGGTTCTCAAAGCAAAATAGGAGGAGTACCAATACTCTAAACCAAAGTTATGCACCAACTTATCTAATTCATCAGAAATAGAACGGTCTTTGGCTGACCCCACTTCTTTTTGGCCCCATTCGTTATATATTCCCCAATTATCATCTCCAAATGTGGCACCATATTCATTGGCTGTATTGATCATTTCTTCCGGATCGCGATTTCCATTGTCATTGGCATCCCCTGCCCATTCCCAGCCACCAATCTTTTTATCCGATTCTTCCCCAGCGGGAGACCGATCAATATCACCTCCCAATAGCCAGTCATCTACCCAAGACGTAAATATGGCTTTAAATAGCCGATCCTTGTGTGCGGATTCCAGTACACCATTTTGATTATAATTCGCATTTTTTATCGCCGCTTTCCCATCTTTATCAAATCCACCTACAATACCATCACCATCCCAATCCATGTCTGGATAGGACGCCACTAAGAGTTTATCAACATCATACACCATTTTAAGGCTGTTATAATCATTTTTGAATATTTCGTATGCCAGCCCAAGAGTCAGATTAGTCGGCTGGGGATCTGCCTGATCCGGATCAATGAATGAAACCTTAGGGCCAATGTTTGTCATAGTGACACCTATATCCAACTTGGGTGTTAAGAATTCTTTATGCATATAACCTAAATCGAAGCCAAAATCAGTGGAGGTTCCTTTTCCCTTTTCTGACCCGGTACCCAATTCAACTAAATGCTGGTAGGATATTTTGGCATTCATGCCAAAAGATGATGTGGACGAAAGTTTCGTACTATAAGAGAGGGCTGCAGCCGTCATATAAGAAGTGAATTTCCCTTGATATTGAGCGTATTCATCCATCCGGACTTGTTCACCCAGATTTAAATAAATTAAATGACCACCCAGACTTCCCAAAGTCGGAAATGTTTTCCGAAATCCTAAAAATTCGTAATACAAGTCATCGGCTAAGTTCGGGAGCCAATTCACGTGCATAAATGCAATTTCAGATCCAGTTTGAAAAGCGAGCCCTGCAGGATTCCAATAACTGGCATATGCATCATTGGCAATGGCAACTTGTGCTTCTCCCATACCACCGGCACGTGCACCGGGAGATATGAGCAGAAAAATAGCGCCTGCTTCACTTTGCGCATTGAGGGACGGACTGCAAAAAAGCAGAAGCGCCGCCACAATTGAATATATTCGTTTCATAGAAATAGTCCTTTCCCCGATTCGGGGTATAATGTTTAAAAATGTTTGAAACGTATCAACCGTTAGCGATGTTTTATTGGCACTCCTGTGATTTGTATGAAATTACCCTATTCTGATCTATCGAGGCAAGGAATTGTAAAATTATTAATTGACAGTCCATGTAGATAAAATCGGGATATAAGTGATGGCCAAAACACTCAAAAGCATGACCATAAAAAATGGCAAAGTGGATTTATATATGGTAGGCATATTCTCGTCAAATCGATAGGCAGACAAAAATAAATTCATTCCAACAGGGGGCGTTAAAAACCCAAGTTCAAGGTTTGCAATAAATATAATGGCTAAATGAACCGGGTCTATACCAAAATAAGCACCCAAGGGCGTAATGAGGGGTACCACAATGATAATTGCGGAAAAAATATCCATCATGCAACCAACGGCGAGTAGGAAAACATTTAGCATCAATAGAAAAACCAATTTCGAGCTGATAAATGTTTTAACCCAAGCCAGCAGTTTAAATGGAATTTCTGCATCCACTAAATAACTGGTCAATCCCATAGCCACACCTAAGATAATCAGAACGCCGCCAATCAGCGTGGAGCAATCAAGGATAATTTTCCTCAAATCTTTACTCTTTAAATCTTTATATACAAATACCTCTATAATAAATACGTAAACGACTGTCATCGCAGCCGTTTCCACCAATGTTGTAAATCCGCCAAAAATTCCGAATAAAATAAAAAAGGGAATCATGGCTTCCCATTTCGTTTCAATTATGGATTCTTTGATTTTCGTTAAATCGAACTTCTGTCGTCTTATGTGTTGTGCTTCGCCCTGCCAGACGGCCCATCCACCGATTATAGCCACTCTCAAAAATCCTGGAACGATTCCGGCCAGAAAAATCGTTTTCACTGAGACTGCTGCCGTTACGCCATAAATAATTAAGGGTAAACTGGGTGGAAATAGTAAACCTAAAGATCCAGCAACCGTTATGAGTCCCAAAGAAAATTGTTTTGAATACCCTTCTTTTGTTAACAATGGATACAGCAACCCACCCAACGCCAGTATGGTGACGCCGGAACCGCCTGTTAAAGCAGTAAAAAATCCGCATAAGAGAACGAGGACAATTGGTGTCCCTCCCGGGATCCATCCAAAAGATGCCCGAAATAATCGAACTAACCTTTCAGAAGCACGGCTTTCAGCCAGGATATACCCCGCCAATGTAAAAAGAGGTATGGTGGATAATGTCGGTGAAACAACAATTCGATATGCTTCAGCTGGTATAGCTGAAAGTGGTATATATTCCCGCCAGAAAAAAAGAATGGCTAATCCGCCCAAACCAATAAATATAGGTGCACCTTTGTAAATTGCAAATAATATGAAAAGGATACTCACCCACATGAAAACGGTTGATTCACGTAAAAAGTTAAATCGATTTACCTGGGCTAAGAGAACAACACCCATCAGGAGAATTCCACGATTCCGCCATTTGTTATATCCGTTCATAAACAAATGAATCACAATGAGAAATAAACCGATTGGCATAACAAGCTGGGCCACCCACCGTGGCAAATATGGCGCAATATTCATGGGATAAGCCATTTCAACTTTTACTAATTCCCAACTGCCGTATGCCAAAGCTAATACAATAAAAATAGTCGTGATTTTACCAATAAACTTTGCCCAGTTAATGGACGGATTCACAGCAAATAACGGCTCGGTTGTCAGCGCCAATAATTTATTCCGCCGCGCTGCAATAACAGCACCGGTAAAACCAATCCATAAGGTTAAATGCTGCACAAGAACAGGAGAAGCGACAACACCTGTCGTCCCAAATAACCGTGTTATGACTTCAATAGCCGGTAGTAATACAAGTGCAATAAATACAAATAAGGTAAAATACTTTTCGATGGATTTTATATTAAAATAATGCACAAAAAATGAAATTTATTTCTTACGGGAATCCATTTCGTTTTTGACCTCCATTAGCCGGTCAAAAGTGACTTCATCTATTAGAGTTCCCCTAAAATCAGGATACATTCTTTCGATAAGTGCTTTCCACTCCATTACCTGTTCTGGAGTGGGTGTATTCACCTTAAGCCCGTATTCCACCATAACATCAATCGCTTTACCCGATTCATGTCTGTTTTTTTCCTGAAAACCTGTCCCAATTTTTTGTGCAATTTCCATCATCGATGCTTGGTGTTCCGGTTTTATGCGACGCCAAGTTCGGTTATCAATCACGATGGCAGCTGTCAAATTTCCCCATTTCATGTTAAGCATGTTATCGGCAATTCCAAACAATTGCTGAGATAATGCATAAATTGGATTGAAACCAAGAGAATTCACCAAACCCGTTTGTAAACCGGATAAAACATCTGTCATAGCCAAAGGAACGGGTTGGTATCCGTGTTTTTCATAAAGCTGAGCTGTTTTATAATCTCCAGCCCAAATAAATATTTTTGTTTTTTTAAGATCCTCTGGTGTGTAAACAGGTTCCGATGAAAACCAATACGCCCATCCCACATCAACCATGGTTAAAATTTTGAATCCGTTTTTTTCCGTTACTGACAATAATTCATGACTGAGACGAGAGCGAACAAAATCAACTTCTTCATACGTTTGATAGAGCATGGGCATATAGAATGCAGTAAAATATGGATTAATTTCTGTCATTCCCTCATTGGTAATTGCAGCACCATGGATTTGGCCAATACGCATTTTACGAATCATATCCCTTTCATCCCCCACGACGCCTCCGGGGTAAATCCGTAATCGCACCTCACCGTTAGTGACTTCTGTCCATTGCTGACCTAAATCAACAAGTAAACCATGCCATTCAGTGCCTTCCGGTGCTAATGTTGCCATTTTTACAATAATCTTTTTTGCCCATAATAACTGGACAGAAAAACAAATAATGAGAATGAGAATGTGTCGTTTCATAGTTTTTTATTCATAGAAGAATTCATCAATATTATCCAGAAGCCATTGGGCCCGATTACGGTTGATTTGATTTGCCAAAGATATATCTTTGTCTTCCTTCATATCAATATTTAACGCCTTATATAATAGATTAGTGAATTCATTTCGATTCTGAGTTTTAATAGCAACACTTTCAGCCATGGTTACATACGGTCCTAAATCATGACCTTTTGATGCAGTCACTGCTTTTTCAAAATATTCCTTCGCAATAATTTCTTTATCATCCGGAGGGTCATGTCGATTCATGGTAAAGGAAATCATCGCTGAATATAAAGCGCCCTTATTCCAATCCGGATCGATAGATAGTGCAGTTTCCAAAAGGCTCCCTACCCTTGGGAGTAAAACCACCCATTCGGGATTGGCTCTGCTTGATTTAATTGCACCGCCATAAGCCGCTGCTGTCCAATACAATTTTGGAATATCTGACTTATCAAATTTTGGCATTTGATTTGATTGATTACTAATCCAACTATCATATTCACCATAGGTTATTGATAATGATTGATTCCCGTACTCCACTGCTTGGCTAAAATATTTGTTTGCCTCTACATACAATATTTTTCCATCATTATAATCAGTCATAATCAGTCGATCTGCTTCTTCCATTATAAACCCAAATGTGTACTGGGTTAAGGCTTGGCATCCTTTCTGTAATAACTCAGGGTCTTCCTGATTTTTTGAAAGTTTATTTTCGATTCTTCCAACATAATAATGATATCCGCCCTTAGCCCATTCCGGTTTTTGCTGAAGAATTATCATTTGGGGGCTGCATGCTAAGCCCGCAAATATGATGAAACTCAATAATAATTTGGAGAAATTTTGTTGAATGAGGACCGAAAAATTAATCGTGTAATTCACGATATAGAGGGAATGAATCACAGATGGTGTTTACCTCTGACTTCACGCGGTCGTTAGTTGTATCATTTTCTATGTCTGAAATGACCTGATCAATAAGATCCACAATATGGTTCATTTCATTTTTACCCATACCGCGCGTTGTAATGGCTGGGGTTCCCACACGCATTCCACTGGTAACAAACGGACTCCGTTCATCGAATGGAACCATATTCTTATTCACCGTAATGCCAGCTCTTTCTAATGCTTTTTCTGCTGCTTTCCCTGTAACACCTTTATGTGTAAGGTCTATGAGAATCACATGAGTATCCGTACCACCGGAAACCAATTGATAGTCTTTTTCCAAGAGTGCATTTGCCATGGTTTGGGCATTGTCCACAATTTGTTGGGCATAGGTTTTGAACTCCGGCTTCAATGCTTCACCAAACGCAACTGCCTTTGCAGCAATAATATGCATGAGTGGACCGCCCTGGATTCCAGGCATTACTGTGGAATTTAATAATTCTGATATCATTTTTGTCCGGCCGGACTTCGGTGCAACAACTCCCCATGGGTTTTCAACATCTTTATCCATTAAAATCATTCCACCTCTCGGCCCACGAAGTGTTTTATGGGTGGTGGTGGTCACCACATCGCAATAAGGCATGGGAGAGGGGTGAATACCTGTGGCCACCAATCCAGCAGGATGGGCAATATCAGCCATTAAAAAGGCACCGACTTCATCAGCGATTTCACGAAATTGTTCAAATTCAATAAACCTTGGATAGGCACTTCCCCCGCAGATAATAATTTTAGGTTTATGTTCCTTCGCCTGTTTACGACATTCATCAAAATTAACGCGACCCGTTTCTCGGCTAACTTGATATGAGACAACATTATATAATTTCCCCGAAAAATTTACAGGGCTGCCATGGGTCAAATGTCCACCATGAGCTAAATCCAATCCCATAATGGTATCACCCACATTCAGGAATGTCATGAGTGCAGCCATATTCGCTTGTGAACCGGAGTGGGGCTGAACATTGGCATAGCCGCAATTGAAAAGTTTTTGAGCCCGTTCCCTGGCCAAATTCTCAGCTTCATCTACATGCTCACATCCCCCATAATATCTTGCGCCGGGATATCCTTCTGCGTATTTATTGGTCATGACCCCGCCGGCCATTTCAAGAACAGGGTAACTGACAAAGTTCTCTGACGCAATTAACTCTAGAGTATGATCCTCTCTGGAGACTTCGCGCATTAATATATCATATAATTCAGAATCTGTATTTTGTAGAAAAGTATAAGGCTCTTTGGTGGATACCACTATTTACCATCCTTTTCCTTTATTCAGCCTTTCAGATACCCAACTGTAACAACTGCTTTCTGCTTTAATATATCCACGATTTTTCACAGTTGCATCCATCATAAACCATTGTGGCTTTCCAAATAAAACTTCATTCTCTTTCAACCAATCTTTGGAACGATTATAGCGCGAATATCCTTTTTCCTCTGCATCATCAAACAGTTGATATGCTAATGTTGCCACTACGCGATCATCTACAGAAATTTCTCCGGTACGACATGCCTGGAATCCTTTATAATAAACATTTCCTTTAGCGCCAAAGGCCTCTCCTTCACCAGAAATAGTTACTGCTTTATCCGCCCAATCGAAAGCAGACTTATAATCCTGTTCTTCAATATATGCTTCTGCAATTTTTATAGCCACCCGAAAATCACGGGGATCTAAACGGAACAATCGTTCGTATGTTTTGGCTGCGTCTGATAATCGATCTCCCTTATCATAAGCCTCAGCCAGTCTGCGATAACCCACTTTACTTGTTGGATCTGCCGCAACAACTTGTTTTAAAACTTTTGCTGCATCATCCGGGCGATCTGCCGTCAACAATTTATCTGCATAATCTAATCCATAAGAAATATTGTCTGGATTATTGTTAAATCGCTTTTTATAAACGTCTAATGGATCTCGTCCGCTTAATTCATACGCACGTGCTATATCACTTTGGGCACCCTCATTGGTGGGTTGGAGTTTGAGAATGGAATTTAATACAGCTATTTGGTCATCGAATCTTTCTTTATCGGCATATAGCTCCGCCAATTCAATTTTAATATCTACATCTTCAGGAGCCAAAAAAGTCAACCGGTCCAATTCGTCCATTCGAAGTTCTGCTTTTCCTTGTTTATCATAAGCATAAGCAAGACGTTTTCTTAAATCCACATTATCCGGAAGAAAAGTAAGTCCCTTTAACAGGACAATTTCAGAACTATCATATTTTCCCATATACTCATAGGCAATTGCATAATAGAGGTACACCTCCTTGGGATCATCACGATCACAACCTAAATCAGTTAATTCATCATAAGCACGAACGGTGGCTGCCCAGTCACGATTTTTATAAAATTCTGCCGCACTACTGAAAACCCGAGGACAACGCACTTTCCGAATAGAATCCAGCCGTGCTTGTTCCGCTGCATCCGCATCCGCATCAGACTGTTCCGGCGGGGCACACATGGTCATAAAAACGGATGCCACACCCAACATTAATAACTTTTGAATAAATTTTTTATGAATCATTGTTTTGCTCTCCTTCTGAGAAACCAAATATCTCCCAGGCTAAGTCCTATAGTAAATTCTTGAATTGATTCTTTATAATCTTTCGTCATAAATCTAGAACCGGTTCGATAAGCTATATCTAACTGATTTCCAGTGGCGGCGAATTTAAATCCAATCCCCACTGAAATTCCATTCTCATTTATTTTTCTTCCACTATTTTTTAAAACATAAGATTCCTTAAATGTGCCCAATCGCATTGTGATTCGATCCTGCCAAGATCTTGCACCCATTTTTCCAAATTTAATTACGCCACCGCCAAGATGTGTTTTAGACCCAATTTGATCTGTGTAAATACTGGAATAATTACCATTTGTCGCCTGATCATTCCATAGTTGGAATTCCCCAAAAATATTCAAATCATTTTTAAATCCAGCATTCAGTCCAATGCTAAAACTACTGGGAGCATAAATATTTGAAACATCGATGGTATCTACACCAATCGTTGCTGGATAATCGTCCGTATCAAAAGAATAATTATCATTCTTATCTTCAAATAAATCGAATTGATATTGAGTGCCGGAAATCGGTTCTCCCGTCATACTAATTCTCGCATAACCTGTTACCATAATATCTCGTTCATCATAAAATTTTCCGGCAAAATTTAAACTAAAAGTTGAACCACTGTACGTTTTGATATTAAATAGGCGATAATGGACTGAATCTAATATTAATGTTTCTTCATCCCTGGACGATCCGAATAATCTATCAAAAGACAAACCAAACCCCATCCGGTCGTTCATGGGCAAGGATATTCCAAATGATCCAGCTAATATTCCGCCGCCTGACCTAAATTCTTTGTTGAATATTATATCCCGTCCTTGAAAATTCATCCGAGTAGAATCTGTTTTAAAGTAGGCATTATGGTCATTGACTGGTTTAAGGGAAAGACCGATAGCAAATCGATTCTTGATTGGTATTACAAATTGGATTTTATCAAAACCATTGCCATAATTTCGATTGCCATTTTTGCCAATTCCTATGCTTCGATTCCCATAAGATCCACTGACATAAGAAAAATTCAATCCAGGCCATGTTGCGGGATTATCTAATGAAACACCGGGGTAAAACGAGGGTACAAGTCCAATGCTCCCTGCACCGGCCGAAGCGGTATGATGGGTACTTATTGACATACCCAAACCGTAAGCATTAAATACGGATTGAGCACCCAATAAACCTATAAATAATATGGTAATGCTTAATTTATTACGGAAGTACATAAATCACTCGCATAACTGGATAATAATCCTGATTATTTAACCCGTAAAATTGAACGGTAGTAAAAGGGTCATTATTAAAGCTGGATTGGAGTTTAAATCCAAAATTAGTGAATTTCTTTTGTCCTATTTCGGAGGCGACTTTTCGATGATTTATTTTCAGCACATTATTCACAATATTAGTGGATGTAAAGAAGTTCAAATCCTCATCATAAGGATCATTCGTAAATGAAGTAAATTGATCATAAATCCCATCGCTGGTCATGGGATGAGAAATCACTTTGAATGGTGCAATCGAATCTGTTTCAACACGATTGAATATTAATTCCGCTGATGAAACGATTGACTTAGACGGCAATGTCCAGCCGTCCATATCGACAAACACTATCGATTTAAGTCCTTTTGCCATGCTTACAGACAACATAGCAGTGTCCTCATTGGAAATTGGAGCCGGAGACATAATGGTTATATCCGCTACGGAAAGGTATGAGCGAGATGTGGTATCCATTACAACCGTATCAGACAAAAATACTCGATAGAATACAGTCAACTCAGGTTTGGTTCCTGCCTGAATGTCTGTACTGTGAAAATTAAACGATTCCGCAGATTCATTTTCTAATTCTACAAGAAATGAGCGGTTAAAATCCAACACACTCGTATCCCTGAATGCATTTACGATTGAGGAATCCAGCATGAAGTTTAAATAAACTTCAGTCTTATTGGTATCAATTGAATCAGTTTCCATTTGTGCTGTGCTGATTATATCCGATGCAATCCCTTGATCAAAATTTAAGTAATTTGATTCTAAATCACTAAATACTGAATCGCCGCCATTTGGGAAATACCGAAGTTGGAATCCAACATTGTTAATAATAGAATCCTTTTCAAACCGCAATGATAATTTCAAGCTGTCCACAATGACTAAAGAATCATTATAAAAAGAAAATGGTGTATTTGCTGTAACACTGGAACTGTCAAATTTGATTAAATTATATTGGAAATCATACCCATCTTGTTTCCCAAAATATAAATATTCGGTCTTCCCCATTTCCGGTGGAGATTGGTAGGCAATGGCTTTAACAACAGGAAATGAAATTGTATCCAAAGAAATTGGGGTGTCATCCGCACTGACGGGTATGGCCGCTTCCTCACAGGCAGAAAGGACAAACAGACCCATGAGACACAAACCAATGGTTGTGTTCAAAATATTATTTTTCATGAATGGTTATTTAGGAAGTACTGCTACGATAAATCAAGAAAAATGTTTCATCAATTCTTCATTCAGTGCATCCGCAGTGGCTTTGAAATTCGGCGATTCCTCATCGTCGATAGATATAGAGACCAATTTCTTTTTATTTGCTTGAATGCCGGGTAATTCCAAAAGTTTAGATGTCACATCATTCGTTGGAGAATTTACCGCCACAATCAAGTCGGCAAAGGGGGCTGCTGCTTCATAGCAATTCACCGTATCGCCCTTAATCGTTTTAGGTAGTGTCACACCCACTTTATCATATGAACTTCGTGAAAAATGACAATATTCATCTACAGAATGGACGGTTAGAACCGTTTTAATTTTCCCGTAGAAATCTTTAGAATCATAAATCTGTTGATAAATGAGAGGTACAAACGAACTTTGCCATCCATTACAGATCAGAACGTCTGGTTTCCAAAATAAATGAGGTAAAGTTGCAATAGCTGCCTTTGAAAAATAGGCGTATCGTGCCTCATTATCAGATAGGATGCGACCATTTTTTGCTTTGTAAAGCAAATTAGTTAATGATTTATAGAACTCAACATTCTCCAAAAAGTATACTTGAACTCTCGTCTTTGGAATAAATGCACTTTTCGCTGACGTAATTACTTCTTCACCATCGAATTCAAATGGAATTTCTCGAAGCCGAATCACCTCCCTTAATATATATTTTCTTTCACTGACAAATCCGTATTTTGGAATCATCGTTCGAACATCATGTCCTTTTGTTTGAAGGGATAAGGGAATAAAAACGGAATAATCTCCCAAATGAGATGTACTCGCAAAGGGGGATATTTCAGTGGTGAGATAAAAAAGTTTTAAAGACATATTCTCTCTATTTCTATTGGATATTTAGTTGCTTTAAGGATTCCCGACCTTTATCATAAAACTCGGAACCGGGAAAATAATCAATTAATCTTTGATATTCTTCTCGTGCTTTATCAATATTTCCCATACTGCGGTGGCAATGCCCAAGCTTTAATTGCGCATCGTCATCTTTATCCGTTCCCGGGAACATAAATACTTTTTCAAATTCAATAATCGCACGTTTATAATTTTTCATTGTATAATAACATTCGCCAAGCCAGTATTGGCTGTTATCTGCCAATACATTAGATGGATCACTCATCACCAAACCAGCAAAACCAGTGACTGCTTTTTCTAAATCTCCGTTTTGATATGCAGAAAGTGCATCGATATAGGTTTTCTTATATTCAGCAGGACTGATTTTCGAACTCACCCTATCGCTTACTTTGTTATTTCGCAAATTATACATTTCAGTAAAACTGTTGGTCAGGGTTACAATTTTATTTTCAACCATAACTAACTGCGCTAATATTTCAAAATTGACACTATCGATATAGGCTGCTTTATCCTCCATTAATCGCATTTTATTTTGTATCGTGTTGATACGATTAATTAATAATATTGCGACAGAATCCGTTTGTTCTTTGGCTTTCAAATTTGCTTTAAGTGCGTTTTGTAATTCAGGCAGCAGGAGTCGAATTTGTGTATCTAAAGAATCTACCCTTACATTTCCTCTGTCAATTTTTGCATTAAGCCGTTTTAATTCTCTCTTCGTCGCTGTATCCTGACCATATATAGTGGTGCAGGAAATTAGTACAATTAGGGTAACGATAGATTTGAGAAGTCGATTCATCATGAATATTAGCCTCGGATTAAACATTCAAATTTCAGTTTAGAATTTACCGCCGATAATGCCAAACCGGCATTATCTTTTTCAAGTAGGTTCAGTCTAATTTTTCCCGACCAAAATTTAGGACTAAGCCGATCATCATAAAGCAGGATAATAAAAATGATCCTCCATAAGAAACGAATGGGAGCGGTAAACCCTTTACCGGGATCATACCAGCAGTCATGGCGCAATTCACGAAAACATGACTCAAAAAAATAGTTGAAATGCCAACTAACACCAAAGATGAGAACCGATCTGTGGAATTCAAAGCCAATCGGATTATTTTGATAATGAGCCATGAAAATAGCACAAGCATGATGATCAAAGTCAAAAACCCGAATTCCTCTCCGATCACACTCACGATAAAATCTGATTCCTGAACTGGTAGAAATTTTAAATGAGTCTGAGTACCCTGTCCCCAACCTTTACCCAAAAAACCACCAGAACCTAAAGCTGTTTTACTTTGAATAATTTGATATCCTGCACCAAGTGGATCCAGTTCAGGATTAACGAGAGTTAAGATACGGTTTTGCTGATATGGGCGAAGAGAATTCCACAATAATGGAAAAATTAACCCTAAAAATATATTTCCGAAATATAACCCGACTGCATGCCATAATCTTAATCGAGCCAAAAAGATTACACCTGCCATGATAGCTGCCCAAATAGAAAATACGATTACATTAAATGCCGTAAGAATACTGAATAATGGTGCCATGATTAGAAATAAATGGATGGGGCGTGCACCAACCCAAAACAGCATGGTAAAAACAGGAATCATCATCACGAATGCCGTTCCTAAATCGGGCTGACTAAGAACGATCACTGTTGGAATTAAGGCAATAATAAATGGAATAATATTTGATCCAAAGTTTTTCATTTTAAGATTATGGTCGGATAAATATCGAGCAAGTGCAATCACAATAACCCATTTGGCGATTTCTGAAGGCTGCAGTCCAAAAGGGAGGCCTAAATTTATCCAACGATATGTACCGGCTATTTTTTCACCAAAAAACGGAAGTGTGACTGCAATAACAATAATCCCATATACCATAAAAATATATTTATGAATTACCCGTCGAGAAGCCATGAGCATAATAAACATTAAGATCAATGCGGGGACTAAGAAAATAAGCTGCTTGGACAAAGCATTGGGTGGTGGCTGTCCTTGTGTGGCAGTAATACTGAATAATGTTGATAATCCAAGAAGCAACAACCCCCCAACAGAGAGAAGTACGCTATAGGGAGATTCAATTATTTTTTTTCTAAAATCAAGTAACATTAATTTTTAGCTAACTTAGAATTATTCGAACCGAAATAATGTTTAAAAACATTACGGGCGATTGGTGTTGCCACTTCCCCGCCATGCCCGCCATTTTCAACCATTATAACAAGTGATATCATTTCACCGTCTTTCTCACCATAGGCAATATACCATGCGTGAGGCTCACCGTGGGGGTTTTCTGCTGTTCCTGTTTTACCCCAAATTTTTAAACCGGGGATTTTTGGATTTGACCGTCGCCCTGTTCCCTTTGGCGCAGTCACAACTTTTCCCATATAGTCCTGCATTAATTTCCAAGACCGATCATTGATGAATATTTCTGGGATTACATTACTATTTTTCTCAACAATATGAAGTGTTCGCGTTTTACCTTTCGTTGCTAAAATGTTAATGTATCGGGCCATTTGGAGTGGCGTAACTAAAATTTCTCCCTGACCAATCGCCATATTTAGTAATGCCCCTTGTGCCCATCCCCATCTGCCATGCAGTTTATTCATGAATTGTCTGGTAGGCATTCGCCCTTTCATTTCTGATGGAATATCGATATTTGTTTCCAGACCAAACCCAAATTGTTTTGCTACGACCGCTAATTCATCCAATTTTATTTTCTGGATAGCTTGATAAAAATAGACGTCACATGATTGAACGATTGCTTTTTCCAGATTTACTTTACCATGACCATTTTCGCTCCAGCAGCCAAACGTACGGTCATAAAAATCATAAGATCCGGTGCAGAAGATTTCTATTTGGGGCGTGATTATTTTTTTTTCTAACAATGCAATGGCTACCACCATTTTAAAAATGGACCCCGGCGGATAGGTCCCATTTGCTACGCGATCTAATAGAGGTCTGTTGGTATCCGCAATGACGGACTGCCAAACTGCATTGGAAATTATTCCGGTGAATAAGTCTGGTGTATAATCAGGTGCACTGACGTAAGCTAAAATTCCACCTGTTTTCGGACGAGATACAATTGCCACTCCACACCTACCACTCAATTCATTCTCAAGTAATTGCTGTAGAGATACATCCAATGTGGTTGTGATATCGTTTCCAGGGTTGGGTAGTATATTTTCTTCGCCCCCAATTTGTCCCGCTTCCCTACCGAAAGCATCCACCTGATAATATGCGACTCCTTTTTCCCCTCGAAGGATTGACTCGTATTTTTTTTCTATGCCTGACCACCCGATTAAATCACCATATTCATATCCATCTTTATTTGTTGATTTTTCCATGGGCAATTTGTCTATTTCTTTCACATACCCCAGTATATGTGAAGCATTAATTTTTTGGTTATAAATCCGTTCTGGATATTGCTTATATATGATGCCGCTTAGCTCATTTTTTTCTTCTTCTAAACGACTCAATTGATTGATAGTCAAATCTTTGGCAAGACGTGTTGGAATAAATCGATTTCGATAATAATTTTTATAATTCTTTTCGAGAATCCCTATATCAATCCCTGTTGATTGACTGATGACGTCATAATTATGCTGTTTATCTATTATTTCAGCTCCAATTCCATACAGTATATATGTGGGGTAATTATCAACAATAATTTCTCCATATCGATCAAGGATTAATCCACGTGGTGCTGGAATAGACATGGCGCGAATCCGATTACTTTCTGCCCGCTGACTGTATAGGTTAAAATCGATAATCTGTAATTTAAAAAATCGATATGCAAGCACAACGTGCATAAGCACCACAATACTTATCAAAACCCAATAGGTTGATTTTGAAACTGAATTAGGTGATTTCAGCACGGGAGGCTTCCTTGACTGGATAAAAGAATTGGGTAATGAAAAAGAACATCATTGTGTATGAGAAAGACATAAACCATAACTTCCAAAATGTGATTGGGTCGGATACAAATACAGTTTGAAATCGGAAATATGAAATTAAAAGAAAGTGAAAAGCAATGATGGAAATCCATGTGCCATGGAATACATAAGGTAAAAGACGTTCATACTTCCCATGCAAGATTCCTGTTAAATAAGCCGTAATCGATAACGTGAGTGGAGACAACCCAAATAATGAACCTACTCCGGATAAATCGGACAATAATCCTAAGGAAAATCCCACAATCACTCCGGGGGTTTTTCCAAAAACCAAACTAATATAAAAAATGTAAACCACCATGAAATCTGGACGAATCATTTTTAAAGAGAGAAAATCAACCAGGAAAAATTGAGCCAAAAATACAGCTACGGCCGATATCATAATGTTAATCAACTTCATCAATTTCCTCAATGACAATAAATACATTTAACAATGCACCTAAATTGGGTCTAATTCTCACTTTTGCAACGGTTTGAAAACTCCCTCTTTCGTCCACCACTTCAATCACTTCACCAACGGGTAGATTCTCCGGATAAATTTGACTAAACCCTGATGTCACCACTTTATCACCTACAGATATGGTTGAATTCTTCTGTAATTCGCGAACTTCGCAATAATCTTGGGCAATATACTGAAGGATTCCTGCATTCCCTGACGGCATAATCCTGACAGAAAGTCTGTAGTTTCCATCCTTGATAATTTGAACAGTGGCTGATTTTTCACCGACAACGACTGTTTTCCCAATCACTCCCTCCGGGACTAAAACGGGTTGATTAACCATTACGCCATGATCAGATCCAATATCTAGGGTGATTGAGGTTAGATTTGATGATGCGCCCATATTGATTACCCGTGCGGCTAATAATTTCAACTTACTTTCTCGCTTGAAACCAAGTAAATCCCGCAGTTCATTATTTTCTCCCTGGGCGATTAACATGGCTTCCATTTCCAAAGTTAACTGGATATTTTTATCACGGAGAAGCTGGGTTTCACCCTGAAGTTGAGTCATACTCTTTACCCAGGCAAATGGGGAGGAAATAAATGAAAAATAATCGCTGAATTTTCCCCGAACGATTAAAACATCTGGTGTATCATTTTTCAACAACAACGAAAAGGATAGCGTTACAGCTATCAGAAAAATTAAATGGTCTTTATATTTTAAAAGGGCTAAGTATAGATTCCGCATTCAAATGTTAAATCAGAACTGACTCATATTTTTTAACATCTTCAAGTACTTTCCCCGTTCCTTTTACAACAGATAACAGCGGTTCTTCATCAATATTTACAGGAACATTTGTTCGCTCTCGAATTAATTGATCAATTCCCTTGAGCATACTTCCCCCACCCGTCATAATAATACCGCGATCAAGAATATCAGCTGAAAGTTCAGGGGGGGTTAACTCCAATGCCCTTTTAACCGCTTCAACAATGGCATTGATGGGATCTTTAAGGGATTGACGAATTTCATCCGATGATACTTCAATCGTTTTTGGAATGCCCGAAACAAGGTCTCGCCCCTTCACACCAATCATTTCACTTTTAATCCGCATTGCAGATCCAACCGTTTTTTTAATGGATTCAGCTGATGAAGTACCGATATCCAATTTATGTTCGTTCCTGAACCACTGAATAATTGCTTCATCCATTTCGTCGCCAGCGACCCGAATAGCTTCTTTAGTCACAACGCCATTTAGAGCAATAACCGCAATTTCTGTCGTGCCGCCGCCAATGTCGACAATGATGTTACCAATAGGTTTTGATATATCCAGCCCCATTCCAATCGCAGCAGCCACCGGTTCTTCAATTAAAAATACTTCACGGGCATTGGCTCGTTCTCCTGAATCCCGCACAGCCCTTCGTTCAACTTCTGTCACACCAGATGGTACACAAATGACCATCCTGGGACGGGCCAGACGATTCATATTTATTTTCTGAATAAATCCTTGAATCAATCCATCCGTCATTTCAAAATCTGCAATGACCCCATCTCTAAGTGGACGAATGGTTTCAATTTCTCTATGGGTGCGGCCCACCATCGCTTTGGCCTCATATCCAACGGCAATAATTTTACCATTATGAACAGATCTGGCAACAATAGATGGCTCGTTCACCATAACGCCTTTACCCTTTATGTAAACAAGTGTATTAGCTGTACCCAAGTCGATAGCTATATCGCCGGATATCCAATTTAATGGTTTGGTAATAGATGTAAAAAATCCCATTTTAATAGTCTTTTAATATTTTATGCTCGGATTAATGACTATAAATCTAATTTAAAATCACCCATGGATTCATCAATAAAAATGAGAATAGTATTTATTTTTTTCCTTTCAATCGACCCGCTTTTGCCAGTTGATCTGCCGCATCATTTTTTTCACGTAGAACATGGCTAAATGTCCAAGCATCCATGTGACGAAATTGGTCCATCGCCTTTTGATACAACGCTTGCATTCGAGGATTCCTTACCTTGTACTCCCCTTTTATTTGTTTGACAACAAGCTCGCTGTCCGAGAATATGTTTGCATTAAATAATTTCAACTGAATGAGGCATTTTAATCCGGTGATCAATGCAGAATATTCCGCTTCATTGTTTGTGGCATCATGAAGGTATTCAGAAAAAGAATATACCTCTTCCCCATCTTTTGTAATAATACCACCAATACCAGCTGTTTTCGAGTGCAAATCTGCAGCACCATCTATATATAAACTCACTTCACTCTTGGATGTCATTTTATTGTATAAATTATCCAGGGATTCATCAATTCTATTTTTTGGATCAGAAAGCAGTGCTTTCAATGCATTTATCTCATTATTATTTAATCTCATTGTATCCTATATGTAAGGGTTTGTCCCCTGTTTAATTGAACATTCTTCCCAATAATAGCACCAGTTGCATAGAATTGATTTTTTGGGTATAAATGCACCTCCATTTTGAATATACTCTCGAATACCGTCAATTCTTGATTTTGTATTATCCCTCAATTCATTCAATTGTTCTTCATTTCTATGCGAATATATTGTTTGATTATATTGAAGAAAATGCCATACAAGTTTTACGGACTTAACATTTTCATAAGAATGTTGAAGCGCAATTTGATACAGGGCCAATTGACCATCTTTATCTGCTGCATTTTGAGATAACATTCGTTTCCCACTCTTATAATCATGAATTTCATAGTTCCCATTACCATCATGATCCAAACGGTCCATAATTCCTTTCATCATATAATCTTTTGATTGATTAACTGAAAAAACGAATTCAATTTCTGTCCCGACCGCAGGTTGATCAAAAGGCGTATGGGTACGGTAATAAGCTGCGATACACCGTTCCCCCAGTTCAAAATAAAATTTCGGTTTATTTTCTTTCCGGACAATAGCAATTCGATCATGCCAGTTTTTATCCCACACCTCATGATACTTTTCCATAACACCATCCATAAATGGCAGACGGTGCGCCATAACTTCTTCATATAAATATTCCAATGCTTCATGAACCCGTTTGCCCATGAATGCTTCGATCCCTTCATCATTTTTATATATTTTATCGATATATCGGAATCGAAATTGCGCCGGGCATTTCTTATAAGTCTCAAGGCTGCTATATGAAAATCGTTCAATCATTTGTAATCCTGTCAGGGAATAAGTTAAAAGTTACGGTTTGAATATAGAATAAAACTATCTCAGATCAAGATGTTGCCATTTTATCTGATAATTTGGAACAAATAAAGTCCCCGATTTCAATGGTACCCATACTTCCTCCAAGATCTCGCGTCACCCAATCTGCGCCAATAGCTTCCTCAATAACATTGCGGATCGCAACACCAATAGATTCCTTTTTTTGTGAATTTAAGAATTCAGCTATGGCCAGAATGGCACCAATAGGATCCGCTGCATCCTTTCCTACATAACGACGACTGGCAGGATGCATGACCTGGAATAATGTTTGTTTGTTTTTTGAACTATGGTACTCGAATCCGGCCCCAAGCCCTCCTTCCAGTGCCGAAACCATTTTTGAAAATATTCTTCCGTAAGGAGAGACCGTTAATACTAAGTCGAATTGGTCCGGTTTTTTCAAAATATTATAATAGAACTGATCTACAGAAGACCATTGTATATGAATCCCGCGATCCGCCAATTGATTTGCAGGTTCAATCCATGGACTATCCATTTTTTTCAATTCATCCGGTAACACCAGAAGTAATCGATTGCGACTGCCCGTTTCAATTAAACTTTGGGCTTCACTAAAAATAGATTCCAAATGGGATTGTGATAGATAAGTTGTCATTATATTTAATTTTTGCTCACTCACAAAAGTAGCCGGTAATTCGCTGGAGACTGTATGAGAGTAATAATTGCTCTCAATTAACAACACATCAATTGGATTATCCGTTTGAATTTTTTGAAGGGATGGCAATGGTTTAAAATGACGGTAAAAAAACTCCAGACCCTGATCGGAACATATTTCTTGTACAATATTTTTTCGATTATATCCTTTCAGTTTGGATTGGTTTGTGACTGGGCCTAACCAGATTGAATCTGCTTCGTCCGCCATTTTATGTAATACTTTTGGAATGAGTATATTTGTATCACGATAATGAGATTCACTGATATCCAGTGTTTGGCTAGATATTCTCAATCCAAAAACGGAATGAATGGTTGCGATTAACTTATGAACTTCAGCCGCTAATTCATTCCCGACACCATCACCGGGAATGAGGAGAATTTTCACCAGCTTCTCCCGCGGAAGAATGGGGTGGATAAACGATAATCGCCAAAGCCATTCTCGTCGATAAAATCAAAATATTTATTGATACGATAATAATGCCACCGTTGTGAATATATTCGACTCATGGGATCGTTATAGACTTCTAAATCATCAGGGGGACCAAATAAAATATAAATCATTCCCATATCGGTTTTCCAACCGGGCAAATAAGATTTAAAACTATTGTTAGAATAACTGACACGCGTAAAATATTCATCCATCACTTCATTCTCAGGTGTCTCAGGTGTCGGATCTCGACTCGCCCAATACTCAAGAAAAAGAGTTTCTTTATCGGTACCCTTTGATTTACTCAATTTTTTCCACTCATCATCATGAAGGATATATCTCATATTTTCAACAGCTTGATCAATATTGCTGATGGTTGCAGAAATACCAATTCTGCTCAACGATAATATGACCGATTCTTTCTTTTTTTCTGATCCCTGCGTTAAAACGATATCTACTTTTTTCCGCAATCCCTGTTTGGCAATATTTTCTGGAATGATAATTCTCTGGTGAAAATAACCCTTATCTGAATTCGACTGGAATGATTTCTTCCATATTTCTTTTTTCTTTGAACTAAATACATTCACATCTAAAGTATAGTCGCCAGGTTTTATTTTTCCTGAAACAAATACAGACGCACGTGTAACTTTGACCCCCATGATATTTTGAAACATGGGAATTTCATTTTCGTTTAACCCCCAATTCCCGGATAAATAATCCAGGAAAAAGGGTGTATATAAAGCAATTTCACCTTCATGTTCAGTATATTCCAGTTCTTTTTGCCGAACCCCGCTATCTTTCGAATCCCCATCCAGCACTTCGGCAGATATGACATAATCTCCTGGAGCGACTTTAAACTCAACTTGATGAATGGTAAAAATATCTTTTGAAGTGGATTCAAGATAATCTATTGTTTTTAATTTGTTCGACCAATTGCGACGCCCCACCAGATTTCCCTTTTTTCTTTTCAGGGAAATGGTGGCTTCATATTCCGCTTCAAACCCATCTTTAATTTTTAGGAATTGCAGCACATGATTTGGGACAGAAAGAAACGCTAACACACGGATTGAATCAGAATGTGCATCCGCCACACTATATACAGAAAATCCATATTGCCGAATTGTTTCCTGATTGCGACCACTATTCGGCCGCATTTGCGCGAACAAAACCTGGGTAAAAAGTAATAGCGTGATTATGATATATTTATTGATATTTTTCATCTATATCGATACGAGATAAGTCCTTCAGTAGTTCCCAACCAAATTTTCCTCCCCTTAATATACATGTCGTTTACCTGTCCTATAAATGAATAATTAAACACATCCATCAGGTTTTTTTTCATATCATATTGGACAATGCCATTTTCAGTAGCGATAAATACTATATTTTTATGCAATGCCATGGTTTTTATTTCTAATCCGCCAAATATTGAAGGATCAACTGCATTAGACCACCGTCGATCCTTAAAATTAAATTTCAATACACCGGATCGATTCGAAGTCAATATGTGCTGTGAATCCTGTGTAAAAGCTGTATAATCATAATATTTTAAAGGAAAGGTAACATCTTTTGCTTTATATCCGTATGTGGTGTATTCTTGTATAATTTGTTTTTCCAGATCATATAAAAAAAGTCCTGTTTCAGTTCCAATCCAAATTTTATTTTTTCCTACTGCCAAGTCATATATATAAATATTATTGAAGTATTTTTCTACTTTTGACACTATGGGTTTTTTATCAATCTTTTTTAGGATCGTAACACCTTGTGAACTGCCCACCCATACATGCTCACCAACATCAATCATGGATGTGGTCCAACTCTTTCCTCCGCCCAAGCGTAATTTATATGTCCGCCAGAAATCCTTCTTTTTATCATAAACCAAGAGGGCATTTTCTCCTCCAAACCATATTTCTTTTTTTAACTCTAATATGGAGGAAATAGATGTTTGATCTAAATTGATTGTTCTACTAAAAATATAATTATCAGCAATTTCTCGATCCGCATCAAAATAAGTCAGCCCGGATTCATGGGTTGCCAACCGCCCCCCAAGCCAAAATGAATCACCTCCACTGATGGTTTGAATATCATTGCTGGCAAGACTAAATCGGAATGGTGACATGGTTTTCATGGTAGGGTCACTTCGAAAAAAGGTGCCATCTTCTGTACCAATCCACACTTCGTTGAATGAATTTTTTGCAATCGTAGTAATATCAATATACTGTCCGTTTGGATGTACCAAATTTTGCAAATCTGTCATCCACCCATCCAAGAATGAATATTCAATAAGAAATTCAGATATATCAGGTTGGAACCGTAATAAACCTGAACTCCAAGCCACAGGTTCATCAGGGCTCGCCATGATGCCAATCATTATACCGGTCAATGGATCAAGGCGATAAACCAATCCTGGCGTATCTAACCAAATATAATGCTCTGACTCACCAATTCGCTCTATATAGGCTCCAGAGGGGAGTCCTAACATATCTCTGTCAATAAAATGCCAATCGCCCTTTTCATCCAAGCTGGATTCAATTCCCATGGGTGTTGCTACCCATAACATACTATTTGATGATCGATGAATAGCTGTAATCGTGTTACTATGTAGACCCTGTGCTCGCGTAATAGGTTCTTCAAATCTATCCGAAAAAAGATTAAATCGCACGACACCGCCGGATTGAGTACCCATATAGGCAAACCGATCACTAAAAGTGATTGAATTCACTTTTCCTGTGTAACGATACTGAACCCAATCGAATGTTTGAAATCTTAATTCAGGCTGAGCGAAGGAAAAACCAACTGATAAAATGGTGATAAGAATGTGACGAATCATGAAATTTGAGATATTAATGTTGTGAATTTAGAAAAATAAATTGATGAATTAAATGCTGTTATGGTGATCGAGCATTTCATTCAGCATATCAAGTGTAATGGGCACCACACCCACTTCTTCACAAACTCGGCCTGCGGCATAATTCGAAACTGCCACCGATTCTTCAGGGGTAGCACCGCATAGATCCGATAATGTAAACACAGCTATCACCGTATCACCTGCACCGGAGACATCATGCACGTGACGGGCTTTGGTTGGTATATGATGATAATCGGAACCATTAAATAGGGAGACACCTTCCGATCCGCGGGTAATCATTAGAATGTCCGTATTTAACTCATTCTTTAACTTAAATCCCGCCACTTCTAAAGACTCATTCTCTGCGTAAGCATTTTTAAATTCAACTAAATTCGGTTTAAATAACCGAACATTTTTATATAAATTAAAATTATCCTTTTTCGGATCAACATAAATTGGTTTTCCTGCCTTGTTAGCCATTTGAATCAAATCGATTATTGAAAATGAATTAAGAACACCCTTGTTATAATCTTCTAATACAACCGCATCTACATCATCCAAATTTAATTTCACAGCTTCGGCCAATGCTTTATTCGATATTTCAGATAGATCAGTAACAACTTCTCTGTCCGCTCGAACCACTTGTTGATTATGGGCTATAATTCTGGATTTTACTGTGGTAGGTCGATTGTCACTTTCCACCAAATTGGTGCATACAATATTTCTTTGATCGAGAATCTTTGTTAATATTTTTCCTTCTTCATCGGACCCAATCAATCCAATCACAGAAACTTGGCACCCCAATGATGCGAGGTTTAGGGCAACATTTGCTGCGCCACCAGGGTTATGTTCGATTTTATTGACTTTTACAATTGGGACCGGTGCTTCCGGTGAAATTCTTTCTGCATTTCCCCACAGGTATGTATCCAACATCAAATCGCCCACAACCAGAACTTTTTTCTCTGCAAAACCAGATGTGATTTCTTGAAATCGATTGAACCTCATGAAAGCACACTCCCACGAGAAATATTACTAACACGAAAAAAATTACTCTCAGAATTAAGTATATTAATGATTGCCATTAATTCAAATAGGGATCTTATCATTTTCATGTGTTTTACAGGAAATATCTCAAGCTAATTCCATCGTCTAAATATCTTCTGTACTGACAATTTGTTCTGGCAAAAGTAACGCTAAAATAATATAAAGTAATACACCCACACCAATACTCATAAACGTACCGAATACCCATAGAACACGAACAATATTCGAATCGATCCCCAGGGATTCACCTAATCCCCCGCATACACCTGCTAACTTTTTATCATTGGCAGATAAATGTAATGGATTATTCATGACATCTTCATTCATGGATTTCAATTCTCTTTGCCGGTTATAGAGAAGATAAATTCCGATTCCCAGCAACATAAAAGCAACAGACATGTTAAGGAAATTTCCCCAGAAGGCGGCCCATAAAAGGAAAAAGATATGATCATATTGAAGGAAAAGAATAATGCCAGCAAAAATAAAAAGTATGCCCCAGAGCGGATTACTTTTTAGGGAGTCGATGTTTAAAAACCGTTCATACCCATTTCCATCTGGAATCATTATTGTTGCAATGATATAAGCCAATAATCCAGATCCACCAAATAAGGTGAAAAATATCCAAATTAATCTAACAATTGTAGGATCAATTGAAAAATAATGTGCCACGCCGCCGCATACGCCAGTCAGAACGCGATCAGACTTGGATCTTGTTATCCGCTGCATGTGTAAAATTTACATCAATCAAGAAGATTTACGATAATTTCTTTGCCCTCCCCGCCGAGATTGTTTTCTATCCTTATTAAAACTACCTCTTCCAACTCCGGGGCGAATTTTAGAAATATGACCATTATCAAGATAAATGAGTACAGAAGCAACACGTTTTATATGCTGATCTGACGGCGCGGCTAAAACAATGGTCGTTCCCAAATCTTTATTCATTCGAACAATTTTTTTCCGAAAATCCGATTCCATATTTTTATCGAAGAATACGCCATAATCATCAATCATTAATACCCGTGGATCAGATTCTAAAGCTATAATCATATTCAGCAAGGAAAGTTCTCCGGGAGAAAGAGCGGCTAACTTTCGCTTTAATAAAACTGAAAGGGATCCATTTTGAAAATAATTAGATGTATGTTTTTCTAATCTGTTTTTATCGATAGATTTTACAATATCGGATACAGTAGATCCACTGGATATAGAGGCAAAATTTGCCAGTGCTATTTCCCGATTTTGTTTGATTTTTCCTAACCAGTTTGTTTCAAACTCTTCATTTTCAAACTTGACTGTACCATCAGTTTGTTTTGTAACACCGGCGAGAATATTAAGAAAGGTTGATTTTCCAGAACCAATGGACCCGATCATGCCATAAATAGTTCCCCGATGGATTTCCAGCCGTCGGATATTTAATATTAGATGATCCCCATAGGATTTTTTCAATCCCTTAATATCGTAAATTGTAGTCGTTCTTTGACTCATCTTTCACTCCTTTTTAGTAAAAAGATGAATCGAAAAGTTATCTAAGTATTCTGGCTTTCTAAAAACCGTTCAGCATCAATGGCTGCCATACAGCCTGATCCTGCAGCTGTAACTGCTTGGCGATAAACATGATCCTGAACATCACCACAGGCAAATACACCTTCAATATTTGTGGCAGTAGTACCGTTGTTGGTAACCAAATAACCTGCTTGATCAGAATTGAGAATATCGATAAATAATTCTGTGTTTGGTTTATGACCTATAGCCATAAACACACCATCACAAGATTCTTCACGAATGTTTCCGTTTTGCGTATCTTTCATTTTAACGCCATGGACACCTTTTTCTTTGGTGCCAAGAATCTCATCAATGACAGAATTCCATGCCACTTTAATTTTGGGATGAGCCAGTGCACGTTCAGCCATTATCTTAGACGCCCGGAATTCCTCCCGGCGGTGTACGATAATCACTTCTGATGCAAATTTTGTGAGATAAGTTGCTTCTTCAATGGCTGAATCGCCGCCACCCACAACAAGTACTTTTTTATCACGATAGAAAAATCCATCGCATGTGGCACAGGCAGAAACACCGTATCCCATCAGTTCCGCTTCACTTTCAAGACCAAGCATTTGCGCTGAAGCACCAGTGGCAACTACGATAGTTTCACCTGCATATTCTTCATCACCTACCCACACTTTAAATGGGCGCTTGCTTAAGTCAACTTTCGTCACATGTTTGAAATGGCATTCTGCGCCAAATCGTGTCGCTTGCTCACGGAACAAATCCATTAGTTCAGGTCCCATGATCCCTTTAGGAAACCCTGGATAATTTTCTACATCAGTCGTAATGGTCAATTGACCCCCTGGCTGATTTCCTTCTAATACCAATGGATTTAAGTTGGCCCGGGCTGAATACAATGCTGCAGTTAATCCTGCAGGACCCGAACCGATAATGATAACCTTTCGATTCATTGTCTATGAATTAAATTAAATAACTGTATCGAGTATTTCAGTTATTTTTGTTTTGGGTACAGCGCCAACAATTTGATTGACCACTGCTCCCTTATTGAATATTAAAAGCGCCGGAATACTCCGGACACCGAATTGCATGGCCATTTGATTTTCATTGTCCACATTTAGTTTACCTACTTTGACTTTTCCATCATATTCATTGGCCACTTCTTCTACTATCGGCGCAATGGCACGACAGGGTCCACACCACTCTGCCCAGAAATCCACGAGGACAGGTGTATCGGACTTAATTACATCAGCATCAAAATTGGCTGAAGTAAATTCTTTGACATTTTCAGACATGTCTTCTCCTTCATTAGAGGTTAAAAATCGGCTGGAAAGTTACCCGAATTATATGTGTGTAGAAACATGAAAATCAAAAGATTTTCTGTTTTATCACATTCAAAGGAAATTTACTTCTTCATTTACTCTTCAAGAGGTATTGCTTTTCCATCGATGTTTTCTGGAAATTGAACATTTAAGTATTTTGAAATTGTTGGTGCAATATCCACAGATTCAATCCGTTTGGAATTTACTTTTGAGTTGAAACCTCCTCGAGAGAATAGGAGAGGAATATGGGTATCATAATCATAGGGCGTACCATGACTAGCGCCATAGGGAAACCGGAATGTCCAATATTCCTTTGGAATTAAAAATACATCAGGACTTTTTTGCGGATGAACCATATTTTTTAATCGACGTTCATAAACACTATTCCCACCCTCTAATATTTCTTTTTTTGTAATGACACTTCTTATGCCATCTAATTTTAATAAGGATGATTTTAGAATATCCGTCGCTAACTCGCGTTCCAATTGATTCATTGAGTCGTTATAGTAAAATGAATTACCATTTCGATAAACTTTATTTATTCCAATCTGCAGTTCAATTTTAGTTTTAACATCAGTATAAAGAGAATCTTTCGTTGGTTTTGAAATTCGACCCGCATCTATACCTTTTGCCTTTAGATACTCGGGAAGTTCAATAGATCCATGATCACTCGTTAATATATAAAGCGTATTCCCAATTCCAACAGACGATTCAATTGATTCGATAAATGATCCTAAATGTTTATCTACTCGAAGATAATTATCTAATTGTTCATGTGAATGTGGTCCAAATTCATGCCCCACGCCATCCGTGGCGGAAAGGCCTAAAAACAAAATGTCCGTATTTTCGTCTTCACCTAATTCATGTTTTTCTGTTGCAATCAATCCTAACTGCAACATCGCCGCATCACCAAAAGGTGTATATGGAAAAGAACCAAGCATAGATTTTATTCCCCGTTCTTTAAAAGTGATGGGGAAAGTTGGACTATAACCATTATCCTGAGACCAATCCGCTTCTCCTTCATAATGGTCCGCACGAGTGTTTGAGGTATATATGGATTCATCTAATAGGCGATTCCATACCGTATCAACGTATGATGGAACATTCAATTGAGAATTAAATGATGAAACCCAATCTGGAATATTTGAAGAATAATAAGTTGACGTTGTCCATCCCCCATGCTTTCCATACCATAAGGACATATCTGGATTTTTTCCACCCAACAATACAGCTGCCCTGTCCTTACCAGATATGGACACCACCTTAGCATTTAGATTTGAAGTTTTTAACCAATCACCCAAAGTAGTCACATTTATATTTTTGTATGAACGGCCTGCGTTCCCATTGATTACATCAGTTGCAATCGTATCCTCCACGCAATACCAACTCTCTTTTGTGTCTCTGTTAAACCAAAAATTACCAATGACGCCGCCACTACTAGGATACCTACCAGACGACAAAACAAAATGCCCTGGCCCTGTAACTGTATAGCCGTAATCGTGGTGAGTATTGCTGAATGAGATACCATTATCTTTAAGCCAGCGATATCCACCAGTAAAAAGGTGATCGTATTTATTCAAAAGTTCAGGCATTCCCTGGTCCACAACAATGAATACAACCAGTTTTGGTTTTTTCTTATCGCTACAACCTACAAAGAAAAATGCCGCTACAAGCGGCATTAAAAACCATTTTTTCATTTCACCCTCAAAAATCTTCTTTTCCCGACTTTAATCACACCCTTAAATCCTTTTGATATGACAAAATTCATATCGATTATTTTTTCACCGTCAATGCGCACTGCACCCTGCTGAATCAAGCGTCGTGCATCCCCTTTGCTTTTCGTTAACCCTTCTGATGAAATCAAATCAATAAGAGCTATGTCAGTTTTAAGCACTATGTCATCCATCTCTTCCGGTATATCTTTATTGACAACCACACGATCAAAATGTTGTTCAGCGGATTGTGCTGAATTGTCACCATGATAAAGCGCTACAATCGTACGGGCCAATTCCCGTTTAATATCCCTTGGGTTCTGGGTTGAATCATTTAATTGTTTCCTGATCCTTGTTAAAGTTTTTGGTTCAACATCTCCAGCCAATACAAAGTACTTTACAATCATTTCGTCAGAAATAGACATAGTTTTTCCATACATATCCTCTGGGGAATCTGTCAATCCAATATCATTCCCATATGATTTTGACATTTTTTCAACACCATCTGTACCCTCCAATAATGGTAAGGTAATAATGGATTGAGGCGCTTGGTCATATTCCCTTTGTAAATCTCGCCCAACCAAAAGGTTGAATTTTTGATCTGTTCCCCCTAATTCAACATCCGCTTTTAATTCAACTGAATCCATCCCTTGTGCCAAAGGATACATAAATTCGTGGATAGATATGGGAATTTCAGATTTATAGCGTTTGGTAAAATCGTCCCGTTCTAACATTCTTGCTACGGTATAGTGACTGGATAGCCTGATTACATCACTAAATAACATTGCATTTAGCCAGGTTGAATTATATACAATTTTCAATGAATCAATATCTAAAATATGTCCAGCTTGCTCTATATATGATTTCGCATTTTCCTTTGCTTCCTCCAATGTTAACTGGGGACGCGTTTTATTTCGGCCAGAGGGGTCACCAATCATTGCGGTAAAGTCACCAATAACGAGAACAGCCTCATGACCTAAATCTTGAAAATGTCGCAATTTTCTTAATACAACACCATGTCCCACATGTAAATCAGGACGACTGGGGTCACAACCTAGCTTAATGATTAAGGGAGTCCCACTTTTTCGAGACTTTTCTAATTTTACTCTCAGTTCTTTCTCGGGGATAATCTCCTCAGCACCACGACTGATGAGTTCCCATTGTTTATCTACACTTAAAAAGGCCACTATCTATTCCGTAATTCTCGTTGTGCATCTCGTTGAATATCTCTTTCTCTAATTGTTTTCTTTTTATCATACGTCTTTTTTCCTTTGGCAATTCCTACTTCAAGTTTGGCCCGTCCATTCGGATTAAAATATAATTCCAATGGAATTGCTGTTAATCCTTTTTGATCTAACAAACTTTTTATTTTTCCAATTTCACGTTTATGAAGTAATAGCTTTCTATCTCTAACTGGTTCATGTCCCATATCTCCCGTATGCGAATAGGGACTGATATGGACGCCAATTATAAAAGCTTGACCTTTTCTTATGGTAATATATGCTTCTTTTAAATTCGCGCTACCTTCCCTAAGACTTTTAACTTCACTACCCAATAATTCAATCCCAGCTTCATATTTATCCAGTATATGATATTCATGGTAGGCTTTGCGATTTTTGGTGACACTTTTCGTTTCCATAGACGTTATTTCGACGGTAAAAGTAAGGAATTACTATCTGCCCTTCCAAGTTTATTCCTTGCTCATTCCACATTCAAAAATGTAATTTTAGAAGTTGTTTATAGCCCGGGTGGCGGAATTGGTAGACGCGCTAGGTTCAGGATCTAGTGTTCGCAAGAACGTGCTGGTTCGATTCCAGTCTCGGGCACAAAATTATCTATCCTACCTAAATAATTCTGAATGGGAACCCGTCCGAACAAGTTTAATGTTTTCACCATTATCATTCCAGATTATTAACCAATCCGGTTCTAAATGGCATTCAAAATGATGTATCCATCTTCCTTTTAATTGATGTGGAGAATATTTAGATGGTATGCGATTTCCCTCTTCTAAATAATAAATTATTCTCTTTAGTTCTGCCATGTTTTTTTTGCTTTTTTACCCGTTTTAAATCTCGTTTAAAACTATTGGTGACCTTTATGGTTTTTGTCATTTGTTGGCGATTCCATGATCTTCAAACATTTCATCCGCATTTTTAAATGTTGTTAGATTTCGATTAAACTCGGAGTCAAGTATTGCTTCCATCGATTCTTCATTTGGAATTCGCAATTCAAAAGGGAGCCCTTTTTCAATGATAACTCTTCTTAAAAATAAATTAATTGCTTCAGATGTTGTGAGGCCAAGATGTTTGAGAATAGCTTCGGCTTGTTTTTTTGTTTTAGGTTCTGTTCTGATACTAATGCTTGCTGTACGCATATTTTCCTCCTATAATGTATCGCAAATGTGATACATTGTCAATACACAATCAAGATAAACTAAGAAAGTAGAAATCCATATTTGGTTAAATTCACCAATGAATATCCTCATAATCGATCCATACTTCACCGGTTCCCACAAAAGTTGGGCGGAAGGATATAAATGTCATAGTAATCACACTATTAATCTTCTCACCATGAAGGGACAGTTCTGGAAGTGGCGCATGCATGGCGGTGCAGTTACCTTAGCCAATCAATATCTAAATTCGGATTTTAAGCCGGAGTTAATTCTGGCCACCGATATGTTAGACTTCTCTACCTTTTTGAGTCTGACACGACAAAAAACAGCTCACATTCCCACCGCTATATATTTCCATGAAAATCAGTTATCCTATCCCTGGTCACCCACGGATAGAGATGTAAAAGAGAATCGAAACAAACATTACGGTTTCATCAATTTTACCTCCGCATTATCATCAGACAATGTTTTATTCAATTCCCAATATCATTTGGATTCTTTTATTCAAGAAGCCAGTCTGTTACTTAAACATTTCCCAGATAACAACGAAATTGAATCCGTTCAAATTATTCGGGATAATAGTCAGGTACTATACCTTGGTCTTGACTTGAAGCGGTTTGATGCTCATCAATCTCACTATGATGGTCCGCCGCTCATCCTTTGGAACCATCGTTGGGAATATGATAAAAATCCTGAATTATTTTTTGAGACCTTATTTCTATTACAGGCAGATGGCATAGACTTTAGACTTGCAGTTTTGGGTGAAAATTTTAAAACAACACCATCCATTTTTGACGAAGCACAGAATAGATTACGTGACAAAATTCTTCATTTTGGATATTGCGAATCTTTTAATGAGTATGCCCAATGGGTGTGGAAAGCAGATATCCTTCCTGTCACCAATATTCAGGACTTCTTTGGTATTAGTATTATGGAGGCAATGTACTGCAATGTTTTTCCGCTCCTTCCCAACAGACTTACATATCCGGAGTTATTTCCTGAGGTATTCCACCAAAATCATATATATAAAAATGAAACAGATTTATTACAAAAACTTAAAGAATACATTGCAAATGTAAATGAAAAAAGGAAAATACAATTTAGCCATATCGCAAAGCCATTTGATTGGGATATGATGGCACCCGTTTACGATAATCTATTTACAAAACTTATTTCTAATCCTTAAATAGTTCCGGATTAATACTCATTGCAGAGGTGACTTTTTCAAAAGCATCAATAATATCTTGCGTATCTTCCTCATTCCCCAATAGATGGTTTTGTTTTAACCACACAGCTTCTTCATCTGCCAACCGTTCTGTTACAGGAAATTCCAAAGAAGCAAAATCATAATCCTTTAGCCAGGGATATTCGTTACCATCCGTAACAAATAATTTTTCTCTATACAGGGGTGTATATCCCATATAAGTATAAACTCCTTCCGCCTGCATGGCTTTGTAAAATTTTTCACGGGGAATACCGTTAAAATATTCCGATTTGTACCGTGTTAAATATATATGATTTGATTGCCGAGTCGTACCCCTATAGGCAATATTAATAGTAATACCATCCAATTGGCCTAAGGCATCATCCAATTTCTTCCTGTTCTTATCCCTAAGTGTCATATCCTCTTGAACCGTGTCAATTTGAGGAATAAGCATACTTGAGGCCATAGCATTCAGCCGAAAGTTACCACCTAAAAATTGATGCTCATAAAATGCACCACCTTTAGTTCGACCACAATTATGGTAAGAATAACAAATATCATAAAATGTCTCATTATTTGAAACGATTGCTCCTCCCTCACCAGCTGACATATTTTTGGACGTTTGAAAACTAAAAATCCCTCCTGTACCCAGAGCACCTACTTTGTTATTTTTCCATTCTGCCCCGTGGGCTTGGGCTGCATCTTCTATTATTGGAATATTATGTTTTATTCCAATGGATAAAATTCGATCCATATCTACCGGATTCCCTGCAATATGGACAGGCATAATCGCTTTTGTTTTTCCCGTAATTGCGTCTTCGATAAGTTCCGGATCAATATTAAAGGTGTTTTCATCAATATCTACAAAAATTGGCACCGCATTGGCCATGAGTACTGCAGATGCTGTTGCAATAAACGTATATGGCGGCACAATCACTTCATCACCCGCCTTAACTCCGGCGGCTTTTAATGCCACCCATAGGGCCGTGGTTCCGGAACTGGTGCTGATACAATATTTTGCATCGTGAAATTCAGCAAATTTTTCCTCAAATCGAGCTATGGCTTGACTCCCAACGCCCCATCCTTCATTTTCTAATGTTGATATGATTGCATCTTTCAGCTCAGATGTGGGGCGCGGCCATTCCGGGAATGGTTTGGTTCTAACGGGTTCCCCGCCGTGTATTGCAAGTTTTGACATTATAATAGCTGCTTATCCTTCGTTCGTGAATGGTGATATTACTTCATTAATAAAATTCAAACCAATAATCCTTTATCATTGGACTACTTTTCATACGCCCACGCCATATTGCCATATGCGGGTGTCATATAGGCATGCCACTATGTAAAATGGACAAAACATTATTTTTGGCACGAAGATTGAAACATGTTGAGTGAAATATTTTTGAAACAAAAACAATAAGGAGTCAACAATGACTTTAGTAAAATGGACACCAACTCGCTCAATTACAACCGATTTCGATCGGATGCTTAACAGTATCTTTAATGATGGCTGGAATGGCATGCCCACAAATAAGCCCAACACAATCGCTGTGGATATTAATGAAAACGACACAGCATTCATTATGACGGCTGATTTCCCTGGGTTTGATAAAAAGGATGTGAGTCTAAAAGTAGAAGAAAGTGTTCTGACACTTAGTGCAAATCGTGATTCTAAAAATGAATCTAATGATGGTTCTTATCGAATCCGTGAACGCAGAACTGGATCTTTTAGCCGCAGTTTCAACTTACCTGAGAATGTTTTGGCTGAGAATATCAATGCTAAATTCAAAAACGGATCGTTAAAAATAACGATTCCAAAAGCGGAAGAAGTCAAACCAGATATACATCAAATAAAGATCGGGTAATAATATTCTTACAGAGGAAGCATCAATACTTCCCTTGTAATAATTATACCAAATCAACTAACCCCTGGAGGATTCTCTTTGCTGAGTCTTCTTTCAGGGGTTTTTCTTTAGTAACGGAAATTGTTCGAGCCAGCACATTTGTCCCCAAATATTCTAACTGACTTCGAAAAGCCGTCAAAAACCGATACCCATCGCCACCACTATGGGTTCCGATAATTGCATATTTTCCATTAAATACATCACGCCAATTTTTGGATTTGACAGATATCCACGTAATGGCATTTGATAGAACCGGCGGCACGCCGCCATTGTATTCGGGTGAACAAAAAATAAATCCAGATGCGAGATTCATTTTATCGATTAATTCTTCTACAATACCGGGATCAACTTCCGCTTCATAACTGTATAATGGCAATTCCAATTTGTCCATTACAATAAGATCGCTCTCCATTCCCATTGATGACAACAAAGACTGGAGTTCATTTGCCAGTTCCAGGTTTTTATCTGCAGTAGCAGAGATAATTAAAATTTTAGACATTAAACTACCACGCCTCCATCCACATTCAGGACCGTACCACTAATATAAGATGCTTCGTCACTGGCGAGAAAACAATAGGCATTGGCCACATCTTCAGGATCTCCCCATCTTTTGACCGGTACCTTATCTCCCATCATTTTGATAATTTTTTCCGGCATTTGAGCCGTCATTTCTGTTGTAATAAATCCAGGGGCAATGGCATTGACCCGTATCCCATCCTTGCCTAATTCCCGTGCCCATACTTTGGTCATACCGATTACACCTGCTTTCGTTGCCACATAATTCGTTTGACCAAAATTTCCATTGTGAGCAACTACAGACGATGCATTTAATATGACACCGCTCCCTTGTTCTTTCATAATAACTGCTACGGCACGGCCACAAAGATATACGCCTTTTAAATTGACATTGATGACAGCTTCGAATTGATCTTCCTCCATTTTTATCAAGGTGCCATCCATTAAAATACCTGCATTATTGATTAGCACATCTACACGACCATATTTGTTCATCACTTCTTTAAATAAGGAATTTACACTTGATTGCTCGGCCACATTCGTTTGCACAAATAATCCGCCAATATCATCAGCGGCTTTCTGACCCGTTGATTCATCAAACTCCGCGATGATCACTTTTGCACCCTCTTCGGCAAATTTGACAGCGGTGGCAAATCCAATCCCGCGACCGCCTCCTGTGATAATACAAATTTTTCCATCTAACAAGTTCATTGGTATAACTCCATTGTAATTTCATTAATTTCTGAGCGTAAAATTACTCTTTGGAATTGATTTAATGAAAGCAAACACATGATTTTAGAAAATATTTTGGGCGCTGTTGGAAACACCCCTATTGTAAAACTGAATTCTATCGGAAAAAATTTAGATTGTGAACTATATGTAAAGTGCGAATTTTTTAACGCCGGCGGATCTCTTAAAGATAGAATTGGACTTCGGATGGTGGAAAATGCGGAAAAGTCCGGTCGCATAAAACCGGGAGATACATTGATTGAACCGACCTCAGGAAATACGGGGATCGGTCTGGCTTTGGCGGCGGCAGTTAAGGGGTATCGCATGATTATCGTTATGCCGGAAAAAATGAGTATGGAAAAGGAATATACACTCCAGGCTCTTGGCGCAGAAGTAGTTAGAACACCTACAGAAGCGGCCCACGACGATCCGGAAGGATTAATTGAAGTGGCAAAACGCATGAATAAAGAAATTCGCAATTCTCATATTTTGGATCAATATGAAAATCCAGACAATCCCGATGCCCATTATGAAGGAACGGCAGAAGAAATATGGAATGATTTTGGGGCTGATTTGGATATGGTTGTGATCGGAGTCGGTACTGGCGGTACCATCACTGGGATTGCCAAAAAACTCAAGGAAAAAAATCCCAATATTCAAATTGTGGGAGCGGATCCTTTCGGTTCAATCCTCGGAGGTGGTGATGAGATTTTTCCTTATCATGTGGAGGGAATCGGTTATGACTTTTTCCCCGATGTTTTGGATAATTCACTGGTAGATCAATATGTCAAAATCAATGATCAAAATTCATTTGATGTAGCGCGGCGTTTAATTAAAGAAGAAGGCTTACTCTGCGGTGGCTCTAGTGGTACCGTGGTTTGGGCGGCACTTCAAGCAGCAAAATCATTAAAACCTGGACAAAAGTGCCTTTGCATCCTTGCCGACGGCATTCGAAATTATTTAGGCAAATTTGTATCGGATGATTGGATGACAGAAAACGGGTTTACTGTTTGACAGTCACTGATAAGATCATGACACTTCACCCCAACCCTTCTAAAAATGGGGTGAATATTTCAAAAGAGAAATATGATCAAATGAAGGGGGCCATTCTTGAATCCATCGAAATGGCCGGTGAAATAAAATTCATGACGGATTTAAGGCATGAAGTGAATCGAAAATTAGGCAAAAGTTTTGAAGGATCAATCGGTTGGTACCTCACTTCGGTCAAATTGGACCTTGAAGCTCGGGGATTAATTGAACGGGTGCCGGGCAAAAAGCCACAGTATTTGCGATTGGTGTCGTAAAGACCCGGCCTGTTCACCCGCCCTTAGTGATTCAGTGCCCTTACTCGCTCAATTCTTTGGATTGAAATGATGAACGATTTGCTGACGAAAGAATAGTGCAACCCTGTTGTGAATCATTTCGTATCTTTTGAGTCGCAACGATTAGTCTACCTTTTGCTACACTTTCCTCTATAGAGTTAATTGTAAATTATTACTTTAAAGTTATATAACTTGTAGGTTATATTCCTACATGATTTGGGAAGTGGAATTCACAGATGAATTTGAAGAATGGTGGAATATACTTTCCGAAACAGAACAGAATTCAATTGCAGCAATCGTAGGGGTATTAGAGAAGAAAGGCCCTCGGTTACCATTTCCATATAGTAGTGAGATTGAATCTTCGCGGCATAGTCACATGAGAGAATTGAGAATACAACATAGTGGTAACCCTTACCGAATTCTGTACGCATTTGATCTACGAAGAACAGCATTACTTCTCATTGGCGGAAACAAAACCGGTGACGACCGATGGTATGAACAATTTGTACCCCAAGCCGACAATTTGTATGACAAACATTTGATAGAATTAAAAAAGGAAGGATTAATCTAATGGCCAAACAATTTAGCACACTCTTAAAAAATATGCCCAAAGAGAGAAAAAATCAAATAAAAACACAGACCGAAAATATCTTAAAAGATATAGATCTTCAAGAATTACGAAAAGCTCTGGAACTAACACAAAATGAACTGGCAGATACACTTCACATTAAACAAGCTGCTGTTTCTAAAATTGAAAATCAATCAGATATGTTTATTAGCACCCTTCGCCGTTTTCTTATTGCTATGGGTGCCAATTTAAAAATCATTGCAGAATTCGAAGATCACGAAGTCGTCATAAACCAGTTTAATGAATTTTCTAAAAAACGTATTCCTCAAAAAGTGTAAAACATTATTTGCCAAGTCTTAATCGTCATTCCAAATGAATTATGATTTTTTGATTATTTCAACAGAACCATCCGTCTCCGGCGGATAAATATTCTTTACTATTTCATCTGATCGTTCAGGACGTGTCGTCCTGAAAATACATATATTTATAGGTATAATGTCTTGTTTCATCAAAGTACTCGCAGGACGGCACGTCCTGCAGGAGGTATAGTTGGATAACCATCCATGGTTGTACACGACAAGCCACGTCATAGGCAGACAAGCAAAATGCTTGTCGAACAATTTCAGCAACAGCATCAGGCTATTATTTCCCAGTGTATTGTTGTAGAGACCCGGCCTGTTTACCCGCCCTTAGTGATTCAGTGCCCTTACTCGCTCAATTCTTTGGATTGAAATGATGAACGATTTGCTGACGAAAGAGTAGTGCAACCCTGTTGTGAATCATTTCAGAATTTTTAAATCGCAACGATTCGTACTCTCATCGCTCCAATCCGATAGAAGGATCACCCTTTATTTTTTGCCAATTCTATAATCGCCTCCGCGATCAATTTCGGGAATCTCAATCTCTCCTTTATTTGTTCCGGTTTTAACTTTGCGATGGTTTTTACATCTTTATATTCTGACAATAATTTCTTCACCCGTTTCTCACCCATTCCCGGCAATGCATGAAAAATGGATTTGGTGACAGAATCTGTACGTTTTTGTTTTTGGTAGGTAATGGCGAAACGGTGTGCCTCATCCCGGATTCGACGTAATAAGATCAATCCCGGACTTTGTTTATGTATGGATTGAGCTTCAGACTGCCCGGGGACAAAAACTTCTTCCAATCGCTTTGCCAATCCAATAATGGGTAAATAGTCCAAACCCAATTCTCTCAAAGCTGAAACGGCCATGGATAATTGCCCTTTGCCTCCATCAATCAAAATTAAATCGGGAAGTCCTGCGCCCTCTTCTTTCACTCTTTTATATCGCCGGAATACAATTTCCCGCATGGATGCGAAATCATCAATCCCATCAACAGTCTTTACCTTGTACTTTCGATATTCCGATTTTCTGGGCTTTCCATCTACAAAACAAACCATTGATGCTACCGTATTTGTGCCGCCCAAATGAGAAATATCAAATGCTTCGATGCGCCGAGGCGGCACTTTCATCTGTAAATCATCCTGGAGTTGATTCACCATTTTTGGTACCAATTCTCTTCGCTTCTTGCGGTTTATCATCCATTCACCCAAAAGAAGTTTTGCATTCTGAAAGGCCAATCGGACTTCCTTTGCTTTTTCCCCTTTTTGGGGCACTGTAAGATGAATCGCCCCATGTCGTTTTGCTTTCAGCCAGGCAACCAACTGATCCTGATTTTCTGGTCCTACAGGAAGAGTAATCTCTTTTGGAATAAAATCAGTTTCCAGATAAAACCGTGTAACAATTGTCTCCATCATTATAGCTTCCGAATCGTCCAAGTTTCGCAGAGATATTTTTTCTCTACTTGCAATACGACCATTCCGAATTCGTACAATCACAGCAATACCGTAATCTTCTTCTTTCGCCAATGCAAAAACATCCCGATTTTCAAAGTCAGCAGATACTTTACGCTGACGATCTTTAAAGCGCCCAATAGCATGGAGTTGATCCCGATACATCCCCGCATCTTCAAAGCGCGTCTCTTTTGATGCTCTCTCCATTTGATTTTGGATATACGTTTCTGTTTCCTTCGTCCGTCCATGCAAAAACTGAATGACCTGTTGAATCATTTCATTATAGTCTGCCTCTGACACCATTCCCTCGCAGGGCCCCTGGCATTTTTTAATATGGTAGTCCAAACAAAGACTTACTTTTTTAGCTTTAATTGACTCATCATTTATAAAATAATCACAACTGCGAACAGGGAATATTTTATGGACAGCTTTCAATGATCGACGAAGGTGTAGCACATCTGTATATGGACCATAATATTTGGATCCATCCCTGACGATCACACGGGTGATAAAAACACGTGGAAAGGGTTCTTTGGTAATTCGGATATAGGGAAATGACTTATCATCCTTGAGGCTCACATTGTAATGGGGCTGATGTTTTTTTATCAGGTTGGCTTCTGTAAGGAATGCTTCTACTTCGCTTCGAACCACAAGCCATTCCACATCCGCAATCCGTTTGATCATGGATATATTTTTCGCAGACTGATGTTTACTCTGTTGAAAATATGATCGAACACGATTCCGAAGTTGTTTGGCCTTCCCGATATAAATAATTTCTCCTGCTTCATTCTTAAAGAAGTAGACACCGGGTTGGGTTGGGATTTGTTTAATTATATTTTGCTTCATTTTAGAGATTATTTGATTCTGAATCTTGATGGAATTTATCCCTGTTCTCATGATAAACTAAATTTTCGTTTCAACTTCTCTCCATTATATTTAGCCTGGATTATTCGCCACAAAATGCTCAAAATTCACAAAAGGTTGATAACATGGGAATTACAATGAATATTGTAAATATATTTTGTAATTTTATTTTTGTCATCATTTTATCTTTTTTCTTCGTGTTGTAAATCCCGATTCAGCGGGGAAACTTCGCGACATTCGTGGCTGATGAATTAATCAGGTTAGAATATATATTTATTGAATGTGGAAATAAAACAAACGTGTAATATATTCGCGCCCTCGATTTAGGGTTAGGAGATTCAACTGAATAATAATATTGATGATAATCGACTCAAATCCTTGGTGAGGCAACACATTTTAGATCCAAAATTTCGGAGCACACATTGATTTCAACTTCCAATATTTCTATCCAATTTGGTGAAAAACCACTCTTTGAACATATATCTATCACTTTTGGTAAAGGTAACCGCTATGGCCTTATCGGTGCCAATGGGTCGGGAAAATCGACCTATATGAAAATCCTTTCTGGTGAACAAGAGCCCACAACCGGAAATGTAGCCATCGATAAAAATGACCGTGTTGCAAAATTAAATCAGGATCAATTTGCCTATGAAGAAATGACTGTTATCGATTGTGTCATCATGGGCCATGGAAAATTATGGGAGATTAAACAGGAACGCGAACGAATCTACGCCCTTCCAGATATGAGCGAGGAAGAAGCCATGAAAGTAGGTGACTTAGAAATGGAATTCGCCGAAATGGATGGATACACTGCCGAATCACGCGCCGGGGATTTATTGTTAGGTGTTGGTATTCCTTTAGAACAGCATGAAGGCATTATGAGTGCTATTGCACCCGGTTGGAAACTTCGTGTACTACTTGCACAAGCACTCTTTGCAGATCCGGATATTTTGCTTTTAGATGAGCCCACTAACAATTTAGATATTAATACAATTCGATGGTTAGAAGAAATTCTGAATCGTCGAAACAGCACCATGATTATTATTTCTCATGATCGCCATTTTCTAAATAGTGTTTGCACCCATATGGCAGATTTAGATTATGGTGAACTTCGCATTTATCCCGGAAATTATGACGACTTTATGACTGCATCTACCCAGGCGCGTGAGAGGATGCTTCAAGATAATGCGAAGAAAAAAGCACAAATCGCTGAATTGCAATCATTTGTTAAACGGTTTTCCGCCAATGCATCTAAAGCAAAACAAGCCACATCTCGTGCAAATCAAATGGCTAAAATCAAATTGGATGATATAAAAAATTCCAGCCGCGTTTATCCTTTCATTCGATTCAACCAAGAAAAAAAACTATTCAATACCGCATTAGAAGTAAAAGATTTTACCAAAGGATTCGATGACATATCTCTTTTCAAAAAATTTAACTTATTAATTGAAACAGGCGAACGGGTAGCCATTATTGGGCCAAATGGAATTGGAAAAACAACATTATTAGAATGTTTAACTGATAATCTACTACAGGATAGTGGTGAAATTAAATGGTCCGACAATGCAAAAATCGGCTATTTTTCCCAAAACCATGGGGCTGACTTTAAATCAAATATGTCATTAATCGATTGGATGGCCCAATGGAAAAGTGATGAGGATGACATGCAGGTCATCCGAGGTACACTCGGACGGTTATTGTTTTCCCAAAATGATATTAACAAACCCGTTAATGTTATTTCCGGTGGTGAACAAAGGCGAATGATATTTGGAAAATTAATTCTACAAAAACCCAATGTGATTATCATGGATGAGCCCACCAATCACCTGGATATGGAATCGATCGAGTCCCTAAACGGCGCTTTAGATAGTTTCCCAGGAACACTCATATTTGTGAGCCATGATCGAGAATTCGTTTCAACCCTCGCGACGAGAATTATTGAACTCGCCCCAAATAAAGTGTTAGAATATAATAGTAATTATGACAGTTACCTCCATAGCCGTGGCGTCGAATAATTATTAAACGATTAGATTCAATCGATGGTATCCTCAATCCTTTGATATAAGGTTTCTTTTCTTCTTATATTCGGCTTGGCAACCAAAACAATTAATTGAAACATATATCAATCTCATGAAAAACATCACATCTAAACTTACCTTATGTCTTCTTTTTGCAAATTTTATCTTTGCATCGGACATTGAAAAAGATCTCCAAACCCAATTTATTTTAGCCGAACCGGGTGATACGATTACTATCCCTGAGGGGGTACATCAAATCCGAGGCACCCTTTCTATAGAAGGAAAGAAAAATTTGCTTATTCGTGGATTAGGCATGGATAAATCAATCCTTTCCTTTTCTGGTCAAACGGATGGTGCTCAAGGAATCAGTATAACCAACTGTAAAAATATTATTTTGGAAAACTTCGCCGTGCAAGATTCTAAAGGCGACGCCATCAAAGCTCAATATGTAGAAAGAATAGAATTCCGTTCTATAAAAGCAGAATGGACAAATGGCCCCAAACCTACCAATGGTGCTTATGGCATCTATCCGGTTCAATGTCAAAATGTGCTTATTGAGTTTTCAGTAGCTATAGGCGCATCCGATGCAGGAATTTATGTGGGGCAATCCAGCGATATTATTGTCCGACATTCTACCGCCTATCACAACGTAGCAGGCATTGAAATAGAAAATTCATTTGATGCCTTGGTTCATACCAATAATGCATATGAAAATACAGGTGGCATTCTCATTTTTGACCTCCCTGACTTAGTTCAAAAAAAAGGGGGGAATATCCACGTTTATCACAATATTGTGCGAAATAATAATTTGGATAATTTCGCCCCGCCAGGAAATATCGTGGGTAAAGTACTACCAGGTACCGGTATAATGGTTTTGGCCGCCAACGATGTGCATATCTATGAGAATACGATTCAAAATAACAAAAGTATTGGTACCGGTATCGTGAGCTATTTCATTACGGAAGAGGCCATTACCGATAGTTTATATAATCCATACACATCGGATATTCATATCTATAATAATATATATAGTCGTGAAGCTGGATTACCAACTCTCGATTATGAGATTGGCAAACTCATGGCGATCAAATATGGCCGCAATATACCGGATATTATTTATGATGGCATGCAGGATCCGGATGTTAAAGAAGGTCTGTGTATTCAGAATAATTTTCGCGCAGAATTCACAAATATGGATATTGAGCATAACTTTGAAAAATGGTACTCACCATTCATTTCTAATTTTTCCGAAGATCCTTCCCCCCACGATTGCGGCAGACAACACACAGCAAATTGATGTTTAAATTTTCGAGCAAAGTCCTATGTTCGATTTTGCTTTTTTCTTCTATTCTTTTCAGCGGAAACCCTCTCAAATACGCCAAACCTAAATTATCTGATTATGGGGTTTTTCTAGGTAACTTGGCTGACCATACACCAGGGAAAGGTGTGATTCCTTATGATGTATCTGCACAATTATTTACGGACTATGCCTTGAAATCCCGATTTATTGTCTTGCCCAAAGGAAAACAATTATCCTATAATTCAGATGGATCTTTTGATTTTCCTCGCGAAACGATTCTCATTAAAACATTTTATTATCCTGCCGATTTTCGAAACCCCAATAAAAATATTCGGCTCATGGAAACGCGCCTTTTAATTCATACACCGGAAGGCTGGCTGGGATATCCATATGTATGGAACGATGCCCAAACAGAAGCACTATTAGAAATTGCCGGTGAAAGAATGAATGCTACATTCATTGATATAAAAGGTGACCGTACCACCTTTGAATACCTAGTTCCCAATTTCAACCAGTGTAAAGGGTGCCATGTAAATCAAAATCGTATGATTCCCATTGGACCTAAAGCCCGCTTACTCAACCATGAGTTCAATTATAAAGATGGAAAAATGAACCAATTGAAAAAATGGACATCCTTAGATATGATTAAGGGACTTCCGGATATATCTACATTACCCCATACATCGAATTATAGCGACGTGAGCGACGGTTCTACAGCAAATCGAGCTCGCGCATGGCTGGACATTAATTGCGCCCATTGTCATCGTTTAGGTGCCCCGGGTGAAACATCTGGATTATTTTTAAATATAGAAGAAACAAATGGAACCAAGTTAGGCGTCTATAAACCACCCATTGCCGCTGGTTTAGGCGCTGGAAATTTCAAACATACGATTGTGCCGGGTAAACCGGACGAATCTATTATGATTTATCGCATGGAATCGACCAATCCTGGAATTATGATGCCGGAATTGGGCCGAAAATTAGTCCATAAAGAAGGGGTTGAATTGGTGAAGGCATGGATTAGGGGATTGTCCGACAATCATCCCCCGCCTGAGTGACTCATTCGGGCAGGTTGATTGTCAAATGTTTGCGCTATTACGATTAACCGTCAACCAGGGATGCATGACGAACCTGTCCGATAATCATCCTTGATTGTCGATCGGTTGCGCTATTACGATTAACCGTCAAGCAGGGATGCATGACGAACCTGTCCGATAATCATCCTTGATTGTCGATTATTTGAACTACTCCTTTTATCGTTAAGTTTGAAGCCTGACGAACTATTTCCAATAAGACCAAGGCCAATCTTCAGTTTTAGAAACTAGCCCTGCTTTCATCGGGTTATCAATTACGTACTGAATAATATTTTCTGTCTCAGCATCTGACCTGGAATAATGATCAAAACTTTCATGGGCCCAAAATTGTCCATTTCTGTTAAGTAGAATATTCGCCTCACCTGCGCAAAGCTTTTAATACTATGGGTAATTTTTTCAATAGGAACAAAATCATCATCTCTAATTATTTTAGGCTTTAGAACAATGTGGACATGATTAGACATGACACAAAAGGCGTTTAGGTCATATAAAGATTGATCGTGGAAATGTATCGAGTCACACACCATTTTAGCAACTTCAACGTCTTTTAGATAATGGGGACCGGTTCCTTCTTTATGAAGATAATGATCATAACGAAAGATTAATTTTCTTCTTTCTAAAAGCGCATCCTTACGAGATGAAGGTTTTCTCATTATAATTTGATTTAATCGATTGTATTCACTTTTTATTGAATCAATTATTTCTTTCGGTAAACTGCCAGCTAAACGAAACGTGATAAACATTATAGCGCCCGGTGGTTGAATATGAGGTAAGTGGCGTTTATATATCATTTTCATAATTAATCCCGGATAATCTTAGGATTAAACAATCATAGATTACAATTGTTTATTTATCCGACAAGCATCCCCCGCCTGAACGAGTCATTCGGGCAGGTTGGTTGTCAAATGTTTGCGCTATTACGATTAACCGTCAACCAGGGATGCATGACGAACCTGTCCGACAATCATCCTTGATTGTCGATTATTTGAACTAATCCATCATTCGTCAAGTTAGAAAGATTAACGAACAAATCAATCCAGTTCATCCACCTCTTCGTAATCGGACGGTACTTTAAAATCCGAAGGATTAAATGGTACTTCTTTCATCGATTTGACTTCCCACACCATTTTAAAACCATCATCCTCATCCTTCATTTCCATTGTGTATTTTATCATCCTTCCGGGCACAGATTCAAATTCTTGCTCTGCCTTTTTTAACATGGATTCAGAAAAACTGCGGGGATTGTTCCGTTTCTTCCCACCGTAGGATGCCACCAATCCTCCTTCAACTTCTGCTAAAAAATGAAATAATGTCGTATCAGTTGTAAGCCATTCCTCTATCAACACAAACCCATCTTCACTCTTAATTTTAGTCGTCACTTTTCGCACTTCAAATCCGGACACTTTTTCCAATGATTCGGAAATAATGCGCTCATATTCGCTTTTACTTTCTTCTTCATCCGGATCTTCATTTTCTTTTTCACTATCATTTTTTGACCCACTACCGAAAGATATCTTACTGCTCCCTCCCTTCAGTGTCGGCTTCCCTTCATTTCCGCGAATCGTGTTAAAAGTCTCCATGGCATATTCTTCTTCTTTGGCGTTATAGACAATCCGCAATTCGGTTTTTCCATCAAGAATACTGCCAATTATTTTATTCCCACCCATGGCCAACCGAATTAAAAATCGATCTACATCGACAGCGGACTCCTGGCGGAATAGTCCCTCAGCAGCATATTTAGTGGTCGTTGTGGTGACTTCTCCGATATAGGGCGCATCCATAAACATGACGTCTTTTATAACAACTTGAGTTTGGGCAAATATATTTGCCATGAATAAAATAAATAAAAACAATCGAAATTTCATAAGAACTCCCTTTGGAATTAATTTGAATCTAAGACTTAAATATTATTGAAATGGTTGTCTTTGATCTTTTGATTTATTTAAATGTACATTGACAAACTTGTCCGACAACCATCCCCCTCCTGAACGAGTCATTCGGGCAGGTTGCTTTTCAAGTGTTTGCGCTATTACTATTAACCGTCAACCAGGGATGCATGACGAACATAACACTACTACTTTCTCACAATTGAATAGGAATTCCATCAACGACTTTCTTTCACACACCGAAAACCCATCATGGCCGACTGCATATCATCTATGGTACCGACGCGAGTATAATTCCTTTTGGCGTTTGTACCAAAACTGCCCCCGCGAATAATGCGAATTCCGGTGATGGAATAATCAGCATAAACCGGTGCTTCTCCAGAATCGGGATATTGAGGATAATAATCTCCAATCCATTCATATACATTTCCCGTCATATCATATAGACCAAAGTCATTGGGATTTTTCTCCCCCACATAAAATGAATATTCCAAGCTATTATCCACGTGACGGGCATATTCATCAATTTCTCTATAGTCATTCGTTCCGGACCATAATTCATCTTTACCCCCGCTTCGGGCCACATATTCCCATTCCGCCTCAGTGGGGAGACGATACCCATAACATTCACAAAATGCTTTCGCTTCGAACCAATTAATATTGACTACCGCGCGATCGCCGCGATCATAACCCATATCATCGGGTAAGGGCATATTTTTCAATTTCGCGAATGTATCATACTGACTGTAGGTGGTTTCATACTTTGACATGGCGAATTGTTTAACGGTCACTTTATGAAGCGGTAATGCATCCGAGTCTTTTTGGTTGTAAAAATCACCCATCATAAATGTGCCGCTGGGGATGTCAACAAATTCAATCGGCTCCAGTTTTTTCCGGATTTGTGCCTCGTGGTAGGCGGTACAACTGACAACAAACCCAAATAGGAATAATATAAATAATCGGTTAATCAACATGAACATATGTAGTGGCGAGACATGCTTTTCGAAGTTCACCGTATCCTTACTATTTAAAACTCATCATGAAATAAACTGATGCATGGATTTAGCAAGATCGGGGAAATTTTCTAAAAGTTGATTATCCTGCGTAATTAGCGGGATATTAATTTCCATTGCTAATGACACAAATTGAGCATCATAAGCACTAATTTTATGATGTTTCGTCAAGGATAATACATTATCATAATTGGGTTCTTTTTCAATTCTGGATAATATTTTTATCGTCTTTTCGTAATGCTTAATCACATCATTTAAATCAGCCCGACCGGTATTGACCAACGTTGCCAAAATATTTAAAAATTCATATTTCCATAAAACAGGAGCCACCCACTCTGGATCTTTCATAAATACTTTTTTTGCACGATCTGTAAATTCTCCATTGATCATAAGATATGCAATAACATTGGTATCAACGACTATCATTCTCGTCCGGATCTTTTTGCGCGATTAATAAAATCATCGTCTATAGGTTCAGAAACGGAGAGAGGTGCAGGCAAATCAAGTTTGTAATCACCGTTTTGCAGCACATTTTCCAGAATAGTAATGATCTCCATATTCATGCTACGGTGATGCTTCTTGGCTTGATTTTTTATTTCAATGTGTAATTCAGGCGGTACTTTTTTAATTAATATGTCGGGCATGTTGACTCCTAATAGTATAATGCTATACTAATACTACCATAAATATAGTTAATAGCGCAATAAAAAAGATCCATAGAATAATACAGAATGTAGATTGAACTCTGTTTACTCGCCGTTAGACATGAGTTCTACTCTAAATACTTCCACTAATTCATAATATAAATGGTTCCACCTCCCTCACCAAATCTTGGATTTACCACATTACTGAATTTGGACCCAAAAGTATAGGATAAACTGATCCCGGAATAATATGAATATTGGGTAGCTAATTCTTGCCGTTTTAGCAACACTTCTTCATCTGGCAAATCGCCGCTGGCTAAATTAAGTTGATCGCGAATTCGGGAATAAGATCCCCAAAAATTTACACTCAACCCTTTAAGAATACGTAAATTGAGTGATGTGAATATTGACACTTGGTTTTTAGAGTTGTCATGCAAATAGGATGATCCATTTATGTTAACATCAGCTGATCCCCAGGGCTGAACGAATGTAACAGACATACGGGCTGCCTGTTTCCATAATTGTTCCTTTGTCTTAAAATATATGGTTTCTTTTGCATAATTACGATCATTAAAACCCACACCATATTCAAACCGTAATTGGTGATGATTTGATTCAGAATAGGGAAAATAGTTGTATTCTACCTTAGGTGTAAATACGATACTCCTGTTAAGATTGCTATAAGAAGATGATGAGATTGATCCCCAAAATCCTGTTGAGAAGTGATTCCCCAAAGATTTTATAACAGAACCGGAAATACGCTTTGATTCTTGGGTACTTTTATAACTGAAATCCCCATAATCAAAACTGTCCTTATTTTCGCTCATTCGCACAGACATATTAATCTTCCAGTCTTTTGTAATACGGGAGGCACCAAATGAACCGGATAGCCGCTGGGACTCATATGTTTTTTGTCCATTAAAGTTGCCGCTCAAACGAGTGGTAAATACCCATTTATTCCACGGATCCACCGGCTGGATCATTTTTCCTTTTTGCATGGGCATATATGAGATATTAAATCGTTCTAAAAGAGGGTCATCAGTCAAAGATGGCAGCAATCCCAAATGTAGATATTTAACCATTTTTTGCCGGATATCATCGGTTGTGGCATTTTTTTCAGTAATAAACTGAAGTGTATCGGACGAACTTTTTTCTTGAGTCAATTGATAAAATACCATGGTGTACTCACTGCCGCCGGAACCGGTTGTTTGAGTTGTGAGCAGCATATGGATATCCGCATCTTCTCGATTGCGGACATGATTTACATAAGGCAGTTTTTCTTTGAAATAATCCTGATCACAAAATTGACAATCTATAAACAAGTTGAGCGTTTGGGAAAATATTGCCGAGGTAATCATCATAATGGAAAATAAATATTTCAATTTTCACTCCTTTTTTAATTGGTTAATCAATGAATAAAGCATCTACTTTTAGAATCCTTTAAAAACCTGTGTGTAAAGAAAAAAGAGATAACATTTTCCTGATTCCTGCCCGCCACATTCTATTTATTTCAATTGTGGCAGGCGGGAAGGCGGGAAGGCGGGAAATGAAGTCAATAATGGTATTATGGACAATGTTTCCCCTGTCCCGTACCTTAGGTCGAGAAACGAAAAGTTAGAATGCAATGGAAATCCCATCAGTATTGCGGGGCAGGGAAATTTTAGACTTTTTAATATGTGCATCAAGTTTTGCAAAGGATTCTTTTATTACGTTCTCAAATAGAAAATCGTTTACTGAGATTTATAATTATATAACTCTGGATTGAATTGGAATCCCAATAAGCACCAATTATCCATCACTCCAATATTCCATTTATCCAATGGATTTCCAAATTCAATCCTTCAAATAAATATCCGTACTGTAACCATCAATCCGTAGCGTACCCTTTCCACTTCCACGAAGGCCAATTAATGAAGATGTACTTTCTTCTTTTTCGATTGCATCTTCCATAAAAGAATAATGAATAGAGCCGTACTTTGTTTTAAGCACCATCCTTGCAATGATATCTTTTGGCAGATTTAATTTTACTTTTCCATACTTGGATGTAATATGCATATCTGCTTCACCACCGGCAATTTTTTTCATCACAATATCTCCGTTATACACATTGCAGGTAATGATTGGATTCGCCGATTCAATCTCAATACTACCGTATTTTGTTTCTGCCGTAATAGCGCCATTAATTTGATCCAATTCAATATCCCCATTATAGTTTTCCAGTTCCACAGTAGATTCTGCATTTCTCACTTTAATGGTACCATATTTATTCAGGGCCAGAAGCGAACCTTTCAAACCGCGAACGGTAATATCACCATTATAGTTTTCAATGTCTAATTCACGGCCAATATCAACAGCATCAATGGATCCATATTTGGTTTTAATGGTGGCAGATTTACCGATATTTTCAACCAAAATATCCGAATTGTAATTGCTGATTTCCACTGTTCCAGAAATTTCCATGGCCTCCACATCTCCATATTTATTATCGATCAATACATCTCCCTCTATATTCTGGACACTGATGGAACCATTATAATTTTCAACCTCAACATCACCCTCAATCATTTCGATTTCAACTTCACCATATTTATTTTCTACTTTAACAAATACGCCGGTGGAAACAAAAATATCTAAATCAATTGAATAACTCCCCTCATCTTGAATTCCGAAAACTAATTTACCAACTCGAATAGATTTATCCCCGATTGCAATAGGTCTCTTTTCATCGGCTCCGGCAATTTCCGTCGTAATCTTTAATGATTTTCCCCACGTTTTCATTCGTACATCATAATTATCCAAGGCGCGAATGGCATTTTCTTCTGATCGTCTTCCAACTGTAACAATTGCTTTCACCAACACGCTGTCCTTATCCCAGCCAATGACCGTGACATCGCCATATTTATTTTCCACATCTATTTTTCCATTGGGTGGTAAATAAAAACGCCTTTCAATTTCTTTGCTGATTTTCGTTTTGAATGCACTATTTTCAACCCTTGTTTTCCAGGAGCCTCCTGCCAATTTTCCTTGTAGGTCATATTCTGCATTTTCCATGTCAATTTTAGCCTGAATAAGTTGCTCCATTACACTTCTTTCGCCATCCGGTTTTGGGGCATCTCCGAAGGTTTCTTCCATTTCCAAATTAATTTCAAGCAACTGTTCTATTACATCACCAATTGAATCATCTCCTTTTAATTCAGATAACTTTTTTGTGATTGCTTTTAACTTTTCATTTTCAACCAATTCCAATGCTTTTGCTCTATCTAAAACCTGATTTGGAAGAGGTGGTACAAGTGGAGAAACAAGAGTTGTTTTATAAAGCGTATCCTGTTTTAAAACAGGATTTACCAGTGCCGGCGGGAATGAAGGAATAGGCGGGTTGGGTAATGAAGCATAATAGTTCGGGACAATGACATTGTCCTGTGCTTGGATAAATCCAAAAACAATAATGATGTTGAGTATTGTTTTAATCTGTCTCATGATATAATCTCCTTATTGAGGGCTAACATTGTTTTAAGGTTGGTTAGCTTTTCTGAGTATGCATAAAAAAGTGATTTATGAATATTGGGGTTATAGGGGTTTTCCTGGAGGTTCAATTTGCATTCGGCAATGAGCGTATCCAGCATTTTGACTTTTTCTTTATAAAGTTCAAATACCTCATGAGCTTCTTCAGGGATTTCCATTTCGACTTGTTTTTCTAATGCAGCCAATACTTCTTCGTATAACCGCTGTGATTCAAATACTTTGCGATCAATTTCTGTCGCCAGCATGGCAGCTTCATTATCCGATATTAACCGCAGTTCCGGCTCCCGATTCATCACCATAATTACAGTCACGATTATCATGGTAAATGCAGCAAATGCTACTTGATATTTTGGCTTTGGGGCTACCATGTCAAGCGCCCGATCCCACCATGGTTTTTTTATTTGTTCGGTTTTGATTTCATTTTGAATCTTATGCCAAACGCTATAAGAAGGTTCTAACGAGGAACCTTCCTTTTTGGCTTCTTTCAGCCAATGATCAAACTGTTTTTCATTTTTCATAGTGAACACCTAACTCTTTTAATATTTTCTGCAATTTCATTCGCCCCCGATGATATTGTGATTTTACCGTACCGATAGAAATTCCCAAAATTGCTGCCACTTTTTCCTGAGGCAGCTCCTGAATGGCATGAAGTACGAATACGTTACGATACCCCACCGGAATACGTTGAAGTGCAGTGGTAAGCAAAAACCATTGACTGTCATTTTTGGGTTGAGTGATTAACGATTCTTCTTCCACTTCATCCCATTTTCTTTGTTTCGATTTTGTCATTGATTTTGCTGCATTAATTACAATCCGATACATCCATGTTGTTAAATATTCCGGTTTTTTAAGTGTATCGATTTTGGTGAATATTTTTACAAAACTGTCCTGTAAAACATCTTCTGCATCATTTGAATTGTTGCAAATAGCCACCGCCGTTCGGTACAGAGGTTCTTTATAATTATCATAAAGCGTTTTGAAAACCGTCTGATCTCCGGCTTTCAGTCCCTTCACAATGTGTTGTGCTTGATCTTTATTCACGGTTTTTCGTCGTCACAATGATTAAGACGGATGGATGGGTTAAATGGTTGCATGGGAATTTGAGGAAAATCGCAAAAGACTCTAAAAAAAGTATTAGAACATGTCTTTATGTATTGTTGAGTAAAGATTTAAAATTATCGAATGTTAATAAATCAACTTTTGATAATTGACTTAGAAAAGGCTGGACATCCTGTTGAACTAATTGCCAATCAATATTTTTTAATTTTTCAAGCATCAGTAGTTTCCAATTATCAGAAGAAAATGGAATTCCTGTATAACCGGATTGCTCAAGACAATTATTCAAATAAGTAAAATTTGGTTGAATATCTTTCCATCGAGACAGATAAAACAGCAAGTCAAAGTAATCTCGACCCTTAGTATATCGCCTCTGTAAAACAGCATTGCACTTCCCTGATAAAAAGGATTCTTTGTCATGATGAATAACTGAAAAGGGAAAATAGGTATTCACCATTGATTTGTCGTACATAAACCCCATGGGTGAATTCGTGTCAATCTCTAACTTGATACTAATATTTTCTTCTGGTAAGGGAGATAAAGTAGCTTCAAATAACAAATTTGAAAATTTGATAAAAGCACTTTGAACCTTCTTATTGATTTTCACTTTGATTATTGGTGAGTAACCGTTCAATTTTAACTCTCGAGCAATTTTTTGAATAGACAATTCCAGATCAAACGCGTTTTCAGGTTTCAAAGTATGAAAATCCAAATCCTCGGAAAATCGATCTAAACCATGAATAATTCGCAAGGCAGTACCGCCATGAAAAACCAATTCACGGTTCATATTTAATTCAAACATTTTACGCAAAATAACATGCTGCAGATATTCACGTAATTCATTTTTTGCCTCACGAATATCTGTTTTGCTTTTTGCAATGGCAACAGCTTGGTCTTTCATAATTTATTCCTAATTTTTGAAAATACATGAATGGCTGCATTTACTTTTTTACTATTCATTTTTTTTCCCATTTTTTTGAATACTTTCATGTTAATATTTTCAATATTTTGAAACCTCATTTCATTAATCCTAGCTTCATTCCATTCTCCTTTTCCAAAATAAAATAAATCAATTAACGCTTTTTCAGGTGCTGCACAAAAAAATGGTACTTCATTTGAAAACTGAACTTGTTCATATCCAAAAAATCTTTCCTGCTTAATATGCTGATAGGAGAAAAGACCCAATGGTGTATGCCAAGATTTAGTCTGGCGTGTTGTAATTCCTTGAATAGAATAAATGGCTTCCGGAATCATACCATAAAAATCGAGCGCTGATTCCAAACTAACATAAGATGGATGATACAATTTATTGGAGATAGAATAGGCGGAAAGTGGTGCTTTGCGATACACTTCCGGCAATAAATATTTCCCTTTTCGTAATTGGATTAATTTATCCTGTTGAACCCAACGGGAAATTCTTGACTGGATTTGCCGCACTGGTTCATTAAACCATAGGGCCACTTCCACCGTTTCAATACAATTTCTATTGGCGAATTGTTGAATTAATGCTTCATATTTCATATACATAATATACCACTTATGGTATATTATGTATATAATTAATGTGACAACAAGAAAACTTTATCTATGGATAATCTTCCCGGTCTATTTTATTTGTTTTCATTTTCATAATCATTCCCTTCATGCAATAGGTTATTGCATAACATTGTATATTTTAATCATATCACTATTTTTTGCGTAAAGATGTAGCATGTTTACCCGCCTTTGGCGTGGCTGCGTCTTTACATTATTAAATATTATCTCTTAAACGATAAGCACCATAACTGATAATCGTAATCATTAAAAAACTAATCGGAATTCCAAATAATCCAATTGGGGACTCACTCATGAGTTGTATCCACTTTCCAAAAAGTGTGTTCAACTCTATAAATAGGTTTACAATAAATAGCCTATTCCAAAGAAGAAATATTATTAATGAACACACACCAATTCCATTGAGAATGTTATATATTTTTTCAAAAGGTCTATTCATTAATGGAATTGATTCTAATTTTCTTTGAAGGGATAATGGAATTTCCTGTTCCGATTTTACAAACGCTATATTTAGCTGTTCATCCTGATTTGTATGAATTGAATTCATTTTATCTCCAACATTTTTGCTAATTCAAATTTTGCTCGACGAATATGGGATTTGAGTGTATTCAATGGAATATTCATTATATCCGATACTTCTTGATAGGAATGGTCATTAAAATAATATAACGAAATAGAAAGTCGAAGATTTGGTGATAGTCTGCCTACCGCTTTATGTAAATCTAAATGCATATATTTCTGTTCCATTGTTTCTTCAAGTGAGTCTTCATTTGATAAATAGGCAGCAGTATCAACATCGTCCATTTCTCGATATTTCTTTTCTCTTTTTAAAAAATTGTAACATGTATTTTTTGTTATCCTATATATCCAAGTTGAAAGCTTTGAATCTCCTCGGAATCGGTGAAAGTTTTTATATATTTTGATAAATACTTCCTGAGAAATATCCTCTGCAGCGGTCTCATCCTGCAAAGTATGGTACGCAATCGTATATATTTTATCGCCAAATTTGTGTACCAATTCAGTAAAAACTTTATTATCCAAGGCCCACTTCCATGCTTATCTTTCATTGGATTACTAACCGTTAGAGTGAAATTTACGGTTGATTGTTGCAATTATTTTTATTTTTGCAACAATTCAGGGAGACTTGTTGTCATAAGTGAAAAAAGGAATTAAAAATGGATATTGATAAAATAGCTGTTATCGGCGGTCAAATTATTGGATTATTCTCAGTGTTGGGTGTGTTCGGGATGATTAGTTGGGTATTCTGGGTTGGATACAAAGAAAAACAACTCCATCATGAACAAGTATTGGCAGCCATTGAAAAAGGTGCAGATATTCCAATACCTCCCATAAAGGAACGAAATTATCGAAACCAGGGATTGATTTGGTTATTTGTTGGATTGGCATTTCTTATCGCAATTTGGATTTCATCTGGTATGATACAAGGAGCCATTTGGGGCTTATTACCCATTGCAATCGGAATTGCGCTTTTATTAATTCATAAATACGAATCTAAAGATAATAGCAAGTAAGTAAACAAATTGCAGAGGCGCGATTTATCATGCCTCTACTTTATATTACCAGGGCAAATTCTCCAAATCTACATTGCCTCCAGAAATGATTAAGCCCACCCTTTTCCCTTCAAAAATGGATGGTGATTTCAATATAGCCCCCAATGTAATGGCACTGGATGGTTCCACAATAATTTTCATTCGTTCCCATATCATGCGCATAGCATCAATAATTTCTGATTCTGTAACTGTGATAATCCCATCCACATATTTTTGAATTATAGGAAATGGTACCGTCCCCAATTGGGCACGAAGTCCATCACAAATTGTATGAGTTGATATATTTGTTTCTATCTTTCCCGATTTCAATGATCGGTATGCATCATCTGCCTCAGATGGTTCTGCCCCATAAACAATTATATTGTGATTGATCCCCTTTGCCGCAAGCAATGTGCCGCCCAATAAACCGCCACCACTCACGGGCGAAACAATCATATTCAGATTCGGTTCATCCTCCATTAACTCTTTGGCACATGTACCCTGCCCCGCCACAATGCGCTCATCATTGTAAGGATGAACAACAATTGCACCGGTTTGTTCAACAAGGTCTGCCAACACACTTTCTCGAGAGGATTGTTCCGGCTCACACCACACGACGATTCCACCATTTCGCTCAACATTGTTAATTTTAATCTTCGGTGTATTGTTGGGCATTACCACTTTGGTTTTCCCCCCTCTTCTTGTCACTGCCATAGACAATGCTGCTCCGTGATTCCCTGAAGATGTTGTTGCCACACCTTTTTCTATTTCTGCTTGGGTAAGCTGTTCCACCGTATTGGTGGCACCGCGAATTTTAAATGCACCCACTTTTTGAAAATTTTCACATTTGAAATAAAGTTTGGCGCCACTCAACTCATTTAGACTTTGATTGGTCAAAATGGGTGTCCGATGAATTAAATGACGGATGCGATTATGGGCTGATTCAATTTCTTTTAGTGTAACCATGGTTGAATATAAATTTGACCTGCATAAAAAACATATTCTTTAAGGAATAAAATGAATAAGCATTCAAACCAACACATGACCACCGATGAATTTCGGAAACAAGGCAAAAAAGTGATCGACTGGATTGCCGATTATTATGATCAAATTGAACAATACCCTGTCCTTTCTCAGGTAAAGCCAGGAGAAATTCGTTCCAATCTTCCCCAATCTGCTCCCATAAAAGGACGAGATTACGGAGATATTTTATCTGATATGGATAAAATGATGCCCGGTATTACCCATTGGCAATCACCCAATTTTCATGGATTCTTCCCCTGTGCCACCAGTGGTCCCGCCATTCTTGGGGATCTTATTTCTACGGGTTTGAGCATTAATGGCATGAATTGGGCCACCAGCCCTTCTTGCACCGAAGTAGAAACCCATGTATTAGATTGGCTTGTGGATATGATGGACTTACCGAATAAATTTAAATCCACTTCTACCGGCGGAGGCGTTTTGCAAGATACGGCATCCAGCTCCAGCCTCGTGGCATTAATTGCTGCGCGAGAAAAGGCATCCAATGGACAAACAAATAAAAACGGCGGTAATCAGCAATTAACAGCCTACACTTCTTCTCAGGCACACTCATCCATAGAAAAGGCCGTAAAAATAGCAGGAATCGGCAATGACAGCCTTCGCCTGATAAAGGTGGATGACTCTTTTGCCATGAATCCAAAACACTTGAGAGAATCAATTGAAACAGATATTTCCAATGGGCTCACCCCCGCATTTGTATGTGCAACCGTTGGCACCACATCCAGCACCGCATTGGATCCCATTGAAGATATCGGAAAAATTTGTCAAGAATTCAACATTTGGCTCCACGTAGATGCAGCCTTAGCCGGACCAGCCGCTTTATGTCCTGAATTTCGTTTTATCCACGACGGATTGGAATATGCAGACAGTTACACATTTAATCCCCACAAATGGATGCTCACCAGTTTTGACTGCAGTGTTTTTTATGTAGCCAATAGAAAAGTATTAATTGATTCTTTATCCATTTTACCAGAGTACTTGAAGAACAAAGATACTGATTCCGAGATGGTAATTAACTATCGTGATTGGGGAATTCCCCTTGGGCGACGGTTTCGTGCCCTAAAACTATGGCATGTGATTAATTACTATGGTGTGGAAGGGCTTCAGAAATACATTCGATACCATATTTCTAATACACAAGAACTGAAGTCATGGATCGAGGAAAATGATCGGTTCGAGATTGTGGCGCCGGTGCCCATAAACCTTATATGTTTTCGTCATAAAAACGGAGATGAATTCAACGAAAATTTATTAAATACGCTAAATGATAGTGGTAAACTGTATTTGACCCACACCAAATTAAATAATCAATTTGTCCTTCGCTTTTCTGTGGGGCAATCAAACACCACATTGGATCATCTAAAGAAAAGTTGGAATTATATATTAGATACAGTATATGAGATGGAAAAGGATTAGGGCTTTTCGGCAAGTTCAACCAAAACACCACCGGTGCTTTTAGGGTGAATAAATACCACTTTATAGCCTTCTGCTCCACCAGTTGACTCGTCAGACAACACTTGAATATTAGATTCTTTAAGTTCTTTTATTGCTTCAGATATATTATCTACTTCAAAACATACATGATGTATTCCGGCGCCACGATTTTCCAAGAATTTACCTATAGGTGTATCTGCCCCCATAGATTCTAATAATTCGACTTTCCCTTTTCCTGTGTCGTAAATATCGGTCGTTACCCCTTGGTCTTCTATCACTTCTTTCCCAGAATGGGATATTTTTAAAATATGCTTCCAAAAAGGTGCATCCTTATCTAAGCTATTGACTGCAATTCCAATATGTTCTATGCCCAGTATTTTCATATTACATCAAATTATTATGATTGGAATTTAATGATACTCCCAAACCATTCCCTTTCGGTAAAACCAATTTCCCATTTTCAACAGTTACACCCAGATATGGATCGTTATTAATGAGTAGGTTCCCATCCAAATCAGCATAATCGACCAATGGGGATAAATGGGCCGCTGCGGTAATCCCAATTGAGGATTCAATCATACATCCAAGCATAATGCTCATATCTCGTTCCCGTGCCATTTTAACCATCTTCATTGCTTCAAATAGATTCCCACATTTCATTAACTTAATATTGATGCCATCAAAAACACCATGTATTCCGGGTATATCACCTGAATTGAGACTATTCTCATCAGCAATCAATGGTAATGGCGATTTCTCTCGTAATGCAGCTGTATCCTTGAGGTTCGTGGACTTAAAGGGTTGCTCAACAAATTCCACATTACGCTCCGCAAGCCATTTGCACATTTTAATCCCAGTATCAAGGTCCCACCCCTCATTGGCATCTACACGGATTAATGTATCTGTTTCCGCTCGAATTGCATTCATAATGGCTTTATCCTGATTTTCCCCCATGCCCAATTTTATCTTTAGAATATGATATGGGGACGCTTCTGCAACTTTTTCCGGAATAAGGCCCATATCGCCAATTGAAATCGTAAAGGATGTTTTCGGTGTCTTTTCTGGATTTGCACCAACATATTCAAAAAGGGAAATTCCTTCTTTCTGGCACCACCAATCCAGGATGGCCATCGACAATGCCACCTCTAAAGATTTAATGCCTTTGGATTGAGGTAATACATGGTTCGAAAACTCAACGGGGTCAGTCATGGAGTCCGGCAATGAAATACCGTCCTCAAGTACTTTCATTATACCTTCTGTAAATTCGTTGTATCTCGCTGATGGGGCAGCTTCTCCGCGACCCATTACCCCTTCGCCTTCCAGATACACATAAACAATATCGTAATAATCGTGAGAACTTCTGGAAATCCCAAATGGATGGGTGCAATTAATTCTAAATGTGGTAAAAGATAATTTCATGATTTATTTTGGTGCGCCCGCACTCCCTTCCCAATCCGGATCTGCCACGCCAATCCAATCTCCTGTTTTATTATTCTTAATTATTCCATGAACACGCCCGAATCTTCCGTTTTGTTTTTGGATGGTTACAGCATGTCCCATTTCGCTAAAATAAATACTATCTGTACTTGTCCAACCATCCATACCGACCCACTCTAAATCAATACCTTCCTTTGTGGGATATACTCTTGGGAGTGCCATGGCGCGATCCAAGGAATGATTCTGGTCAACCACTCTGCTGATGACAGCGACAATTGCAGAAGGAATTCTGGCGCCACCTGCGGCCCCTAAAGCTAGAGTCGGCGATCCATTCTTTGATACAATTATGGGGGAAATATGGGATGCGGCCCTCTGACCGGCCTTTACTTCTCCTAAATAACCACCCAATGTTTGGGCATATATAAATCCCAATCCCGGTGTGGCAACTTTCGATCCCATAATAGTACCAACGGTTTGGGTCAATGATACAATCATACCGTCCTTATCTACCACGGTCAAATGGGTCGTATGCCCCATGGGCACCGTAAAAGATTCTGGCAATCCATCCCAATCAACAAATGCTTGATCATTGTGTATTTCTGCCGCCCGCTTTTTTGCCCATTCCTTCGAAGTAAGTTTTTCTGCATCCAATAATGATTTTTGATTCCGTCTATCTAAGTATGCGGATTCAATGGCATGGTAAACTGACTCACCCCACACTTGATTGTCTATTAAATCGTCTGAAAGTACTTCTAATATTTGTAATGCTTCAATCGTGATGGCACCATAAGCCGGCATCCAAAGTGCCGAAAGATCATACCCGCGATATGAACCAACTACAATGTGAGATACTTCAGCCTCATATTCAGCCAATGCTTTCATACTAAGCACACCCCCATTGGCTTGATTATCTGCTACAATCTTTTCTGCAATCCATCCAGAATAAAATACATCTGGCCCTTCGTCAGCAATGGCTTGTAATACACTCGCTAAATCTTTTTGGATAAACCAATGCCCTGGAGAAAAAGATGATCCATCTATATTAAGAAAATGCTGACGCGTCCCTTCGAATTCATTTAACTTTTCATTCACCATAGATTGACGAATAGCCTCCCCTGCAATGATCGCATGTCCTTTTTCTGCAAGCTTTATGGCAGGATTCATTACGGACGGTAACTTTAAAGATCCAAATTCTGATTGCGCTTTTGTCAATCCTTTTACCACACCGGGAATACCAATACTGGGATACCCATAGCGTTTTTTAGGTGCATTTTCATAATCGTAATCATTGGGTGCTGCCGTGGTACCATCAATCCCGTGGTATCCCTTTTCCGGGGAATAAATTAAAATTTGATTTCGACCGCCAATCCCATTCATAGAAGGCTCAACCACAGCCAGTGTGAACGCCGCCGCTACGGCTGCATCAACCGCATTACCACCCTGAGCCAAAATATCAACACCTGCTTGGGTCGCTAATGGATGCCCCGTTACCACCATACCATTATTAGACTGGTGCACTTTTTGTCCTGATTCTAAATATAACCCATTGGTAGATGGTCGAAACGAAGCACATCCAATCCATACAAAGAGAACTAATAAAATGGCACGTTTCATTTTCTCAATATATTTTCGATGGCATCTATAAATTTCATATCCCCGAATCGAACTAAATCTGTCGTGGCAATACCAAATTCTTTTTCTGTTGTATAAATTTTGGATTTAGCATCTTCTTCGGGAAGTTTAAATGTGAGCAAATTGATTCCGATAAATATAGAATTACGAAAATTCTCCATCAAATCAACATGAAGCTCCATGACCTGTTTCATAGAAGAAATAGGGAAATCTGTTACATCCTCTTCACGACCGGGATCGTGGGTCATGACCATATATTCCGGCATCGCGCCATGGAGTAATCCCAAAGTCACCCCCGCATAATACTGGTTTGTGAGAGAGCCCTGCCCCTCCACAACCACCAATTCTGTGTCATCCGGACATTGATCAATAACGTGCTCTATTTCCCCTGCCATAAAATCTGCCGTCACAGCATCAATGGGGACACCGGAACCGCTCAACAATATACCGGTCTGCCCTGTCCCAATAAATTCTACTTTTCGTCCCCGTTTTTTTAACCGCTGCGTAATTTCCCAGCCTGTAGTCATTTTGCCAGTATCACAATCTGTCCCCACAATTAGCAGGACAGGAATGGTCCGATTATGCCAGGACCCTTTCGGAAAATTGGGTGGATATGGCGGTCGTCTCAAATCAGTTAAGGTGACACCATATTCATCAGCTAAATGGGCTAATTCAGGGTCATCCTGAAGAAATTGATGCATACCACTGATAATGTTACACCCGGATGTAATGGCTTTTTTCACTTCTCTTTTATATTCATCACTGATAAACCCACCCTGAGATGCATTTCCAATTACCATCGTATCCGGATTAAATATTTTGCATGCTTCAAAATTTTCAACAACCGGAATATCGCCACCATATCCTAATTCAGATTCTGAAACTGTGCCTGATTTTTCTCGATCAATGATTGCCACAACATCATCCGGTCGATATCGAATAAGCATATTCCCTGTTTTGTTTAATATATAGTTAAATGCGCCATGGCATAAAATAACAATTCGTTTTTGTTTGTCGCTCATATCAATTATTTATTTGGTAATTTATTTTAAATATATGGCAATATCTTCTTAATTTTGACTATTAGCTAAAGAACAATTTAACAAAATGATAAATTATTTACACTTCATTTCTTTGCAATATCTAAATGATGGAGCCCCAGCAAATGGCTATCGAATTAAACTTCTACCCAAATGTTTTTCATAAAAGATACCGGTAGCAATGCCCATGGCATGGGCAAATTTTGATCTTGTGGCCTGATTCTCTCGAATAGTTGGCTTGGGTGCTTCAATCTGAATTGCACTAATCATTCCTCCAT
>JACKQG010000023.1_pt1 | contig 84135 bp, 91 predicted proteins | sample 8237621 | NCBI WGS metagenome assembly JACKQG01 (sample SAMN15677084, study PRJNA649215) | marine metagenome | biome: marine; feature: Black Sea; material: saline water; isolation source: suspended particulate matter (SPM) from the Black Sea western gyre | collected 2013-06-09/2013-06-10 | depth...
GCAGGGTGGTGTGAGAGGACGGATAGGGAATTAATCCCTATCCTCCTACTCGATTAATGATATCCATGCTTGTCATCCCGAGCGGAGTCCAGGGATATCTATAATAATCAATTATCAGGCCCCTCGACTCCGCTCGGGACGACGGCAGAAAAAACCTACATTTAACACGCCTTTTAAGGCGGGGATAAGAAAGCACCAAGACCAAAGGGCTTGAGCCCCGACAGATGATGATATCGATCCGGTTGGGGTTAAAACCCCATATTATGTTGAGTGGTATACCCCCGGCTTAAAAGCCGGGGTAAAGGGGCATCAAATCTATTTTATCCTCTTGAGGACCATTTTCCGATGAGGAATGCCAGCTTCGTAAAAAATTTCCCCCTTTGCTTCAAATCCCATGCGGGCATAAAACGGTATTGCTGAAACCTGTGAGTTTAAATAGGCTGGGTCCGTATCATCGATCTGATCCAGGACAAATTTCACCAGAGCCTCACCAACACCTTTTCCCCTTGCGGATTTCAGAACGGCGAAACGCTCAAGTTTCTGGCCGTTTTCTGTTTTGCGCCAACGAGCTGTGCCCACTAGAACTCCATCTAAGCTGGCCAGAATGTGTGTCGAACTCTCTTCGTATTCATCATATTCTATTTCTGGAGGCACCTGTTGCTCCACAACGAAAACCTCTTCTCGTATCTGTCGCGATGCGAGATGTTCACTTTCAGACTGAATAAGAGAAACCGTTATGAACTTTTCAGAGATCAATATTTTATGCCACTTTTGCTGGGCTGTCTTCGAAAGAGGTAATTCGTTTTTGGATCTGTATCCATTTTTGTTCAAGCCGGGGACTGATGTATAGAGCCGCAGCTATGACAGGAAGGGCTCCAATGATGTCGACGACGTAATGATATCTTAAATACACAGTTGCGAAGGGCAAGGAGATGACCAATGGAAGCTGAATCCAGAAGTATGTCCGATGATATCGGCAGGCCAAAATCATCGTCAACAGGACGGTAGCATTGTGCATAGATGGGAAGGCATCACGCACACGATAGGGAGACATATCAACAATGGTATAGGTGAGCCAGGAGAACCAGGTTGTGTCCTTCCAGATATCAACCTCGTACAGTTCTGGTATAACCAAATAAGGTGATTCCGCTGGAAAAATGATATAGCCGATAAAACCAATAAACTGGCTAATCATGACAGTGACTACTACCACTCTAAAATCCTCATATCTCTTTTTCTGGTAAAGGAGACCTAACAGAATCAGAGTCATGAAATAAAAATTCAAATAGGTAAATGCGAACCAATCAGTAAGTCGAGGATGATAAAACCTTTCAGCCCAGACAGTAGGTTGTATCCCGAATATTCTTTCATCCAGGTCTACCAGTGTGTGGTGGATGTCCTGTGGATTTATGATGAATATGGCATCCTGAAGATTGAAAAAAATGAACAGGACAAATAAAAATGGTGCAAAATCGCGAAAGATCTGAAAGCCCCTGTTTTCAGAATAAACAAGAATGGATCGGCAAAACACAAAGATGAAAAAAGTAGAGACAAGAATGCGAGAAATATTGGCGACAATGTTTTGCGCTTCAGGTAAGTCATTTATGAACATATAAAGATTGGAGAAACTGGCAAACAACAGTGCGAATCCAATTAGTCCTATACCGATGAGCTCCTCAATACGCAGTGCCTGGAGCAGCTTGTTGGAGAATAATGTGTACTTTCTCATGGTAATCAAAATAAGGTGAAGAGGAATGATTTATAGGGCAAAATGTACTTTCTGAACAGATAATGTATGACCCCTATTTGTCACACTTTCCTCATAAGTTGTTGTTTGCTAAATCATGCATGATTATATGCACCGAAGCATACCTTGAATTGCGTGTTGGCGGGATTAAATTTTTGCCCATAATTGTATACAGAATTCTATTGAATGAGTGAGAGGAGTTTTTTTTGGATATAAAAGCACCAGAGGGGAAGCTGGGAGTTTTAATTCCTGGATTAGGGGCAGTATCAACCACATTCATTGCTGGTGTTGATGCCATTATTAATGGACACTCAGCTCCCATTGGAAGTGTCACTCAGATGGCGACGATTCGACTGGGCAAAAGGACTGAGAATCGCAGCCCTAAGATAAAAGAATTTGTACCTCTGGCAGAGTTGCAGGATCTGGTTTTTGGCGCGTGGGATATTTTTGAAGATGATGGATATCAAGCGGCTACACGTGCACAAGTTCTGACACCCCAAGATCTTGAAAGAGCACGACCTATACTCGAGACAGTAAAACCTATGAAGGCAGTTTTTGATAAGGAATATGTGAAAAACCTGGACGGGGTTCACAAAAAAGCTGCTCCCAATAAGATGCTCCTGGCCGAAATGCTCATGGCTGATATAAAGTCATTCAGAAAAACAAACAATACGACGAGAGAAGTCATGATCTGGTGCGCCAGCACAGAGGTCTATATAGAACCTTCAGATATCCATAGCACTTTGGATAAATTTGAAGCTGCTATGTTGGCCAATGATCCACTCATCGCACCCAGCATGATCTATGCTTATGCTGCGTTAAAGAGTGGTGTACCTTTTCTCATGGGTGCACCAAATCTCGCAATAGATGTCCCAGCAATTCAAGAATTGGCTATGGCAGAGGGACTCCCTATTGCTGGAAAAGATTTCAAAACAGGTCAAACCCTGATGAAAACCATCCTCGCACCTGGATTAAAATCCCGAATGTTGGGAGTTGAGGGTTGGTTTTCCACCAATATTCTTGGCAACAGGGATGGTGAGGTTCTTGACGATCCAGGTTCATTTAAATCCAAAGAGGTTTCAAAAAAGGGCGCCCTGGATTACATCCTCCAACCTGATACTTATCCAGATCTCTACAAAGATCTCTATCATAAGGTTCGGATCAATTATTACCCACCCCGTGGTGATGCTAAAGAGGGCTGGGATAACATTGATATCTTCGGTTGGATGGGTTACAAGATGCAAATCAAGGTCGATTTCCTCTGTCGGGATTCAATCCTGGCTGCACCCATCGTACTGGATTTAGTATTATTCGCTGACCTGGCCCTTCGGCACAAGATGCGGGGCATTCAGGAATGGCTATCTTTCTACTTTAAAGCACCAATAGTTGGTCCAGGACTTTATCCTGAGCATGACATCTTTATCCAACTTACAAAATTAAAAAACACCCTGCGATGGATGATGGGTGAGGAACTCATCACCCATGTTGGGCACGAATATTATGATAGCTACGAATAGAAATGTGAATCGGAATGCTTAATCGCCATAACCTTATTGAAGGTTACTATAAGGTTGTAAAAACCATCGTTTCACATTCACCCTTGGCAGGGATGAATCCCAATTCAATTTCGTTTACAGCCTCCATTATTGGCGTTATAGCGGCAATCTTTTTTATGTTTGGACATAGTGCCACCGCAGGGCTTCTGCTCCTGTTCAGCGGTATTCTGGATACGCTTGATGGAACCGTAGCCAGGTTGGGTGAGCGATCTAGTAAATTTGGGGCCACCTTAGATTCAAGTCTGGATCGTTATGTAGAGATGTTCGTCTTTATGGGTATCACCTATCATTTTAAAGATAGCCCCATGTTTTTCTGGTCATTCCTGGCCCTGATGGGCTCCATGATGGTGAGCTATATTCGAGCCCGTGCCCAATCACTGGGGGTGCAGGAGTTGGTCGGTTTCATGCAACGCTTTGAACGCTTTATCATTCTTTCGGTCGGTGCGATACTCAATCCCTGGGGAGTGAGTTATTTTGGGTCCGAGATTGTCCTGGAATTTGCTATCATCATTCTCGCTGTGGGAACCAATTATACAGCTTACCAACGTCTGATGATCGTAAAAAAAGTTGAGGACGATTCAGCTGATCAATCCTAAAATACTGGCTATTATCCCGCTGCTTGTAGCCCAGTACACACTGGGAAAAAAGGCAGCCTTCCCTCTCGGTCTTATCATGGGTCTCAATGCCTGGGAGATAGGAATCATTGTCATTCTCTCGGACTTTGTACTCATGGCATTTATCAATCACATGTTTGATCTATCTTTTGAAAAATTCAAATGGGCGATCTATTTGCAGGATCATTCCAGGCGAATTCAGGACCGCTTGAGCAAACGGAGATGGACTGCAGGGCTCATGAAAATTGGCTGGCTGGGTCCTCTTACTATCACGACTATTCCCTTTGGGGGTGGTGTTTGGACGGGAATATCCCTGGCCAGGGTGATGAACCTTTCCAGCAGACAAACAAGTTGGGCCGTGGGCATAGGGGTCATTTTGGGTTGTCTCATTTTTGTGCTGGCAGCTCTGGGAATCCTGAGCATTGTAGAAATTTCTGAAGTGCAGGTATAGAAAACTGAGGATGAGATTCATGATGGGAGATACGACGTGCTGAAAACCTGGATACGACGATTACAGAGTCTGCGAATTGAGGAAATCATATTCCTGGTCTTCCTGATCCCGTCCATACTGATTACCGTCAGGGCCAACTGGTATTTTTACACGACGGTGGGTGAAGATTCCAAAAAAATTGAAGGTGGAATTGCCAGAATCATAGTAACGATTATTCTCATGCTCATCTTCTACTGGTTCCTCTGGTATCGCCCGCATAAGCGTGTCTTCAAATTTATCCGAAATGTTGCTCCCTTTATTTTTGCCATCGCTGTTTATACAAATCTTCATGATACCATTCACTTTGTGAACCCACATGATGTTCATTTCCAACTGAATGCTATTGATGAGTGGATGTTTGGCGTGTCGCCAACCGTATGGGCCGAAAAGTTTTATTCTCCCTGGTTAACTGACTGGCTGTCCTTCGCCTATATGAATTACTTCTGGATTACTGTTATTTTGGTTCTCTATATGTATTACAAGGGTGAGAAACGGGAATTCAGAACCGTGATGCTGACCATGATGCTTTGTTATTATGGTGGCTATATGCTCTATATCTTGTTGCCGGCTGCCCCGCCAAGGCTGGCCCTGGCAGATTTGTATACCATTAATATTTTTAAGGGGACTTCGCTCATCTCAGATAGCGCTCGTGCCGTAGTGAATATCAGTTCTGCGTCTGCCAGAGGGGCCTTCCCTTCATTGCATTGCACCATCACTTTCCTTACCCTGGGGATGGCCTGGCGCTTCCACAAAGGTCTCTTCTGGATTTTCCTCCCCATTGGTGTGTCCCTTATCATTGCCACAGTCTATCTCCGGCATCACTACATAGTGGATATCTATGCAGGTCTGTTCCTCTGTGCCGGTGTCTGGTATATCACACCCTATATCGACCGCAAGTGGCGGACCTACCAGGACAAAAAGGGTATCATCACGCACTCACCACCTGTATTATCAGTTGGGGAGAAAGCCTAGCCTCAGCGCTTCAACATCCCGGACATTATTGTTAGGGTTAAGATTCGAAGTGGTGTAATATTTAATCATGCATCGATCAAGCCTCAGTATTCTAATCATTCTCATGCTGTTTGTTGTAACCATTCTTGGTAATGAACCAAAGTGCAGCTATTGCAATAAATCTATTGAGGGCAATTATCTCACAGCTGATGGTAAATCCTATCATGAGAATTGCTATCGTGACCATGTTCAACCGAGGTGTGCATACTGTGAAAAAGTGATCGAGGGAAAATACAATCTCCTTGATGAGAAAATGTATCACAACAAGTGTTACATCGACCACATAGTACCCAGGTGTGATATTTGTGGGGGACCCCTCCAAGGCACCTATTTAACAGACTTTTGGGGAAATTCATTTCATGAGCGTCACTCCTCAGAACTACCAGAATGCAGTACCTGTGGCAGATGGATTTGTGATGAGTTGACCAGGGGTGGTTTTGAGCTAGGTGATGGACGTTTTCTATGTGGAATCTGCAACGAAACTGAAGTTTCTGGAGACTTCCTGCTGGAATCTTCAATTTCATATGTTCGTCGACTTTTAGAATCCAATGGGATAACTAATTTGCCAGATGATATCCCTATTACCCTGGTTGATCAGCAGCGGTTAAAACAATTAGCCTCATCTTATTCCGATGCCATGCATGGGTTCACGGATCACAATACACAGACACGTAATGGCCGAGTGGTTTCTAAGGACAGCCACATCTATATTTTGTCTCATCTCCCTCTCACCATGTTTAGAGCCATATTGGCTCATGAACTGATGCATGTTTATCTTTTTGAGCGTGATTTGGATTTAAGAGCTGATATTCGTGAAGGATTTTGCAACTTGGGCGCAGCATCGGTATACAAGGATACTCCCTCTGAATATGCCAAATTCCGTCTCCTCAATATGGATAAAAGTCAGGATCCAGACTACGGCTATGGGTATCGTAAAATGTCCCAATTGTTGGAGCGGCGGGGATGGCGTTACCTGTTGGAAACCCTCAAGGAGATAAATTGAAATATTTATCTATTAACAATTCCCAAAGTCGCTTTTAGAACAATAAGTCTAATAATTGTAAAAACAAAAAAACCCGATCCTTCGATCGGGTTTTTTGTGATCCCTAGGAGAATTGAACTCCTGTTGCGAGAATGAAAATCTCGAGTCCTAACCACTAGACGAAGGGACCAAATGTCAAAGCTCGAAAAATTACCTTTTCGAGCCTTCATGGGGTGAACGGTCGGGCTTGAACCGACGACCACGCGGACCACAACCGCGCGCTCTACCAACTGAGCTACGCCCACCATGCATACTTTAAAAAGCGGGTCAATATATACGGTTGAAAATGACCTTCCAACTTTTTTTAATACAGTCTTTTACCCTAATTTCTTAGGGACCAAATTCCTTGTAAGTTGGCTGTAGACAGGGATTCCACCAGAATAATCTGGCCACAGCTCTCCCTCAATAAGGGGACGGCAATAGGTTCTAAACGCCTCAGTAACATGAAAGCCATCCTCGCGAATATACTCCGCGGGAAGCACCTTCTCCTTGTTGGCGATATTTACAATATCAGTATGTCCAACGGACCAGGAGTAAGGAGTATCAGAATCTCTGACAATGGTAACCATTTGACCGTTGAGACCTTCTGCCGCCAGACGTACCGCTTCTTTTCCAACGGCAATAGCCTGTTCTACATCTGTCCTGGATGCGATGTGACGACCAGAGCGTTGGAAATAATCTGGCAAGGCGTTGTGGACTTTGATATTCAATTTGTTTTTTATCAAATTGGAAATGAAATCTCCAGCCCCACCCAATTGAGTATGACCAAACATATCCACAGTTCCAGCATCAGCGACAAACTTGCCTGCTTCATTCTGCAATCCCTCTGAGACTGCAACGACGCAATAACCTACCTTGGCGCGAATTCGTTCTACTTCTGCCAGGAAAGCCTCTTCCCTGAAGGCAATTTCAGGTAGCAGGATGATGTGTGGACCTTCATTTTCGTTATTAGCAGCCATAGCCGTAGAACCAGCAATCCAACCTGCATGACGTCCCATGGTCTCCGCCACAAAAGCCTTGGTGCTGTCATGATGCATGGACGCCACATCAAAAGATGCTTCCCGCAATGAAACTGCATTGTATTTGGCCACGGAACCAAAGCCAGGGCTATTGTCTGTGACGGGCAAGTCATTATCAACGGTTTTTGGGACACCTATGCAAGTAACATCATAACCCATGTCACGGGAAAGTTGCGAAATTTTATGGGCAGTATCCATTGAGTCATTGCCACCATTATAAAAGAAGTAACGAACTTCATGGGCTCTAAAAACTTCGATTATTCGTTCAAAGTCGGCGCGATTCTTTTCCAGTGATGGCAGTTTCTTGCGGCAGGATCCAAAGGCTGCTGAAGGTGTGAAAGGTAGACGGTCAATATCAGCTTGATTCTCTTGACTGATATCAACCAAATTTTCTTCCAACACGCCATTAATACCATAGAGTCCACCATAGATGTTGTCAATGATACTTGATTCCTGGGCAGCTTTGATCACACCATAGGCAGATCCGTTAATGACACTGGTGACACCCCCTGATTGGGCGTATACGGCATTTGCTTTAGCCATTTTAATTTTTCTCCATTTTTAAATCTGAGCAATTAATCTTAGGAAATTCTTTCGCCGGATTTGAAATCCTTATCCAGCACGTCAAGTTCTTTAAGTTTATCTTCTAATTTATTGAGACGAGAGTTGGCAATCAGCGCAAAAGCGAGTGCTGCCAATCCAAATACAAATCCAATTGTTTCCATATTTATTTCCTACCAGTTACGTGCTTTGCGGATGGCTTTAATGGCATAAGGAGCGGCTTCTTCAGCCAGATCCAGAAGCTTGAGAGCGTATTGCTGAATTTCCCATTGTGCCCCAGTGTGAATTCGCAATTCAACAAAGTGGATCAGATTGTGGAGATTCACAGTAGCATACATCTCAGTATACATATTTTGAGGAAGCACCATTCGTGCTTGTTCTCTGGCGACACCCTGTTTGATCAATTCTTCATAAAACTCAAATGCGTCAGAAGTATGAGCACTCACAAGATCATGAATGTTTTTTCCATCTTTGGTTTCCTCTAGCAGCTCATCCCTGCTGGCCTGACGATTTGTTACAGCCTGTTGACGATATGCTTTAGGGACATAAAATTCAAGATTCATGGATGTATATCGACGGCTGATCTCATTGTAAGACCAGGTGCGATGACGATGCCATTGGCGGGTCACAAAGAGGGGACATTTTATATGAAAAGTAAAAGCGACGTGTTCAAAAGGGGATGTGTGTCTTTCATCAGCCAGATATTGAATAAGAACTTTATCTTTCTCATCTAGTTCTTCTCGTCGTTTTCCAAATGAAACTCTGGCTCCATTAACAATTTCGACATCCGATCCCATGGTGTTGATAAGACGCACAAAACTGATCCCATCTCCCAGAACATCAAATGCTTCCAATTGTTTTGAATCATTACTCATTTTATTTCCCTTTCCGCGCATTAAATGTACTAATAAAAGCTTCTACCAGATCTCTATTACCACCTGTCATTCCCGGCCTAATAATTGTGTCTGGCTGGTTGTATGATATTTCAGCCCCTGTGATTGTCTTCAGTGTCCCACCCAGTGCCAATAAGAGCGCATGTCCAGCGCACACATCCCATTCGTTTTTGGGGCGTAGGGTGACGAAGAAATCCTGCTGACCAGCTGCAACGAGACCCAGCTTATAGGCGACGCTCCCAATGGGGATTAATTCTTTAAATTCACTGGCCCAGGTTTTCCAGAGTCCACGTCGGGTTTCGGAACGACTATTTAAACATCCCACATCTATTAACGCGGTCTCCTGACAAAGCGTTGCCTTCTGATCTTGATACCAGACCACTCCTGCATCATCTGTTCGGATAAGCTCTTCAGTGACTGGGTTGTAAAGTACGCCCAGTATGGGAATTCCATTCTGGACCAGACCAATTGATGTCACAAAGTCGGGGACACCTTCAATAAATTCCTTAGTCCCATCAAGGGGATCAACAATCCAGACAAATTCCTTATCAAGACGCTGAGGTGAGTCTATGGTTTCCTCAGACAGCCACCCAAAATCTGGGGTTGCTTCCAGGAGAAAGTGCTTCAGAAAGGCGTCTGCCTCATGGTCAGCCGTTGTGACAGGATTGTGGTATCCTTTATCCTGAATCTCGTAAGCATTTTTGTAATATTTAAGGAGAATCTCGCCTGCTTTGATGGCAGCGTCAGTAGCCAGGGTATGGAGATTTATCATGGGCGTATCATAACATTTTGCACCCCTTGGTGCCAGCTTGTATTTCGAGGTGCCTCGTCTGGTTTTTGGATGAAGAATTCAGTGGACTTATAGGAGTTATTCATCCTTCAGGAGATCAGGAATGGCGATATCAGTCCGTTTCAACAAACCGCGATGATAATCGTATACCTTGGAGGATATGCGAGCCCCCACTTTTTGTGCGGAGGCATGATCATCCCAACCCCGGGTTAAAATAACCAAGACAAATGGAGGTGAATCAGGAGGAAAAACCAGGGCGGCATCATGTGCGATGCGTGTGATTGAGCCAGTTTTATGGGCGATAATAACATCCTTTGGCAAGCCTGCGGGTATCATAGTGTTAAAGTGCTGACGCTTGAGAATTTCCTGCATTTCCTGACGTGAAGAATCTGCAACCAGATCTGATTTATATACAGCTTCCATGACCTTCATCATCCCATAAGCAGAAGTCACATTGTTTAAACCCAGGCTATATGCTTTGAGATCTTCCACACCACGCATGACCAACACACCATCTGCTTCGATCATACGCATGGTAGCTCCAATTGAATCTGCTCCAGTGTGCTCTATCAAAATATTTGTAGCCAGATTGCTACTATGAGTTATCATTTTTTCTATGATGTCATAGAAACTGAGATTTTGATTTAGAAAGGGGTATAATATTTCATCTTTTTCTGATTCAATGGGAAGACTGAACAGAGAACCATCAACGATACTGGTGAATTGGTTCCTAACGGGAATCTCACTTTTCAAATCGATGATGCCCTTGTCTCTCATTTTGAATAACTGAAACATAACAGGGGTTTTCATGGTACTGGCTGCGTGAAAGAGCTCATGGGCGTTATAGGCGAGAATTTCTCCAGTTTCCAGATTCATGTATGCGATGCCTACTACATGCGGAACATCGACCTCATCTGTTTTTTTCAACCCTGAGCAAGAAATAAGAACCAACACAATAACGAAGTGAATTAAGACCAACCAGGTTTTTTTCATTTAGTGTTTCCTTTATCGTCTTCACTTGAGCTGCCAGCAAAAACATTTTCGCCAAAATAATTCTCAACCTCTTTGCGGATGATATCACCTTCTGGTGTATAGTGCGTGGCCATTCTCAAAATGAACTCAGGGAAGTATTCGTATTCTATGGCCTCAATGAATCGCTTATCCTCAATGATCTCATCTCTTTGCAGGCGACCTAATTCATCATAATAGAGCCTATTTGCACTTGATATCCCCGATAAGGTGGATGAGAAGGTCTTCCAGATGAGTTGGTTCTCTTCATTGTACTGGTTTTCAATGGTATGAACAAGGGCACCATTTTTATCAAGAGCAGTTTCTGTGAGCACTTGACCCTGGTCGTTATGGGTGTAGTCGGAAATGAATACGGGTTTCCCCTGGGGATCCATTTGAGCTGATTTTAAAAGCTTCCCAGCCCGGTAGGCATTGCGTTTCTCCCAGTCAGTCTCACCACTGGAATTGTATGAAATAACCTGAATGTTCTTGCCTTGCCGGTTCAACTTTGAAACCACACGCGAAGTCAGGTCGCCCTTGAATTGTCCTGTTGAGGCGCCATCCCCATAACCTACTGGTGCAAAAGTGGTACTGGTGATGCTCCGGTTGGGGTGATCGTAGGCGACTTCCCGGTAAATGGATCCATCTTTTTTTCTGTGGGTCTCTTTCTGGATACGTTTTTCGGCATCAAAAAATATTTCCCAACTTAAAAGACCATCTTCAGTAAATCGGTGTTGGGATATGAGGGTATCATGAAGTCCATATTTTGACTCAACCCTGATATAGTCAATGGTCTCAAAGGTGGAATACCGCGTCGTATCGCCTCCAGGTCTCAGGAGCCACGACTCGCTCAGATCAAATTGATTATTGTAGAAAAGAGTTTTATTGATGCCACCTCCATGATAGAACACCCAGGTTCCATCAAATGAATCAGGAGAGGTGAACCGTTCTGAGAAGGCTGGCAAACTGAAACTATCATAGAAACGACTCACTGCTGCAGTGAAGGTGTCTGGAAGGGCTGAAATTTCCTCTCTAATAACTCTCTGCTTATCATCTCTAAACCATTTATGGAGCCACTTTGGATTTCCTGATAAATCGGAGATGACTTCATCTATAATGAATCCCTCATCGTCAAATTTTCTCACAGAAATTGGGTGATATCCCTCTCGGCTTGAAAAAATACTGTCTTGAATAAGTAGATTGTTTTCATCTACCAGAGAGCGTTTAAAGATTGCTCCACTGCCAGGCAATCTGTATTCAATTATTTTGGAGTTAGACTCATGATTGGCAATCTCTTCAACGAAGGGACTCCGATGATTGAATTTGAATATTTGCTGCACCTGACTTGGGGAAGCAGGGTGTTTCCAGGATCGTAAAGATTGCTGGAAGAGCTCAATATCACCAAGATGGGTGAACAGGAATCGTCCATCAACACTGAAATTACTTCGTTCAATTACCCCGCTGGAATTGTATAGCAAGTCGCTTGACCAGACTGGATTACCCCCGGGATAAAGCTCAGAAATTCGTGTGACCTTTCCCCTTAGATTAAAGTCGTATTTGTAAGGAGGTTTGCCGGATTCATAGATGGTTTGATGGACAAGTTCTCGAAAAACAGTGTAGGTATTCTGAAGTTCCACTTCATCTGAACCAGGTCTAAAAGATTCGGTATAAAGAAGTGAATCGTTGCCATCAAAGATCATCCGCATGCGTCGATATCCGTTTCGATCAAAAAGAAAGAATTCACGACTCAATAACTCATCCATGGCGCCATACCATGAGCGCTGACTCAGTTGCCCCTGTTGTTTATAACTTAGGAAGCGTAGCTGGAGATGATGATTGGGCTCGGAAAAGTAGTACCCGCCGATGAGCTCCTCAGCAGCATATACCAGGGAATCGGTTCGAAGCGCGCGCCCATCTCTACCCCGATAGCTGATGCTGGTTAGCAGCCCATTTTCATCAAAGAAACGTTCCAGTGCAGGTCGCCCATTCTTGTAATAAACAATTTCGGTACCTGTCTCACCCTTGTATTCAATTTTGTCAGTCCAATAGGTCCGCTCTTTGTTTAATATTTTTCGGATTGGACGTAAATACTCTTTGAGGTGCAAGTCAGTGAGGAAACACGAATTGAGAACACCTGCCATGACCACAGAAAGCAAAATGTACTTCGATGCTTTTTTGTGTGACCTAATCAACGATCTGACCTGTTAATCCATCTATAGAATGTTAAGAGCAGGACGACAATCCCTGCAAAAATATATAAGCCACCTGGGAAAACCAGATCCATCATACTTAGTTGTCTATCATCATTTTGGGTTTTAGCATGCGACTGACATTTTCCAACTTTCCATCTGTCTCAGCTGGTTTGAGATTCAAGATTTTTGCGATGAGGGGGTAAATATTAACATTTTCAACCGTGGGGTGAACATAACCGTGTTTAAAGGCAGGACCTGCAGCATAGAAGATGGCATGCATGTCTTTATAGCGAGGATCATAGCCGTGGGCTCCACCAATCATGTGAGTTGGGTATCTTTTATATCCCCAGCCAATACTCCAATGGAGATCAGGAGTTGCTAGAATATCCATGACGCGGGAATTCTTGCCATAGTGTAGTGTGTCGGGGATACTGTCTTTTTGCCATACTTGTAAGTGTTCTGCCCGACTGAGATTCAGATAGACAGAATCTTCGAATCCCTCCTTGGCATCAAACATCCAGACTGGGGTGCTGCCCAGGGAAGTGTCCAACCAGGTTGGTTGGATGTAATCCTCAAAATAAATCCACTTGTCACCTGAAATTCTGGTCATGCCATGGTCTGCAGTCACAATGAAATTAACTTGATCCGCAATGGGAAGTTGTGCCAGCTTTTGCCGGAAATCTCCAACCAGACTATCAAGATATTCAAGTTTAATTCTAGTTTTATCGCTTTCGGGACTGTTTTTATGGGCAACTTCGTCCGGTTCCGGATAATACCAGGTGATGAGGCGGGGGCGTTCCTTTTTGGGGAGAGATAGCCAGGCAATAACACTATCTACTCGAGCTTCGTATGGAAAATGATGATCATATTTTTTCCATCGGGATGGATAGGTGCCATTGACGGGAGCTTCACTTCCCACCCAATAGAAAGATGCAGTCTTTAATCCCTGTTTCTCAGCAGTAACCCAAATAGGCTCACCGCCATAAAACGCACTATTTTCAACGGCCTCCCGATCCTTGAGTTTATAGTAGGCATCCATATCTGGGTCATAAAAACTATTCTGAACAATTCCATGGTTATCTGGATATAAACCTGTCGCAATACTATAGTGGTTAGGGAACGTTTTACTGGGGAAGGAGGGCTGCAAGGATTCCAGTTTTACACCCTCACGTGCAATCGATTCCAGATTTGGCATGTTTGCCATTTGAGGATAATCCCAACGACACCCATCCAACGACAGCATAACGACGTATTGTTCTTTTGGAATTTTCTTTACATAGGGATTACTGGTGCAACTATTTGTTACAAAGATAATCAGTAAAATAATAACGAAATATGGTATCCCTTTTAGACTTTTCATGCTTCCCCTTTATAAGAATTCCCTGAGTCGATATGAGCTCGATTAATCCATTCAATTATGTGAGCAACAATCTATCTGAAACAGGTAACCAATTCAATACTGCATATCTGAAGGTTGGACAAAGAGGGGTGAATTGCAGGTCAGATATCAGGGCTGGATATTTTTTGGGGGAGTCATTTTTGCCGTGCGATAGGCGCCATAAAAATCGGCTAACCAGAAAAGGGTCATAAAACTGGCATTTATCCCGGTCATGATGGGGTTCTCAGCCTGGTTATGATTGTAAGTGTTATAGGCGAAACCGGCCACAAGAATGAAACTGAACAGGCCATCTACCGGGTGTCCTGCATAGGCCCGACCCAGACCAGGAACGATGGACAGTGAAGTTGCCAGTAGAGGATTTTTCCCAGGTTTGGGATCTCTTACCCAAGCCAGAGGATCTACCAGCCGACCATCATACTGGATTCTTGCATTGGGGAGTTGCACGTGATAGTGCCTCGCCGCTGAGTTGCAACGGACAATCCGATCGGTACCAATCACCATTCCCGGTAGGACACCCTTCTCAAGGATAGCTGTAACCATAAAATTTGAACATGATTTTTCGAATTGACAGTTTAGTGCAGATGATTCATAGCTGAAATGCTGCCAGGTTTTGATGGGTGTAAGCAGCAATCTCTGTCCTAGGGTGAGGGAATCCTGGTTAAAAAGTGAATCAAGGGGAGTCACTTCCTGAGGAAAGACGTTACTCAAGCTCAACACGCATAAAAAAAAGATCAGTCTCAAAATAGCTATAAAATTGATTTAGGGTTGTGCCTGATTTGGGGTCAATTGATAGGTAGGGAATCCAGATTCCACATAAAGTTTTATCAATTCTTTAAATACTCTCTTTTTGTACTCTACATCAGTCGGTTGGCTGGGAGTTGGATTAAAATGAATATTATACCGATCTGCCTGCAGGGAACTTACCACCAATGTACCCAGACCTACTGCAGGAGCAGTGAGTAAACCCATAAAAAATAGTTCACCCTCTCCTGTTAATAAGCTGGCAGAAAGGGGCAAGGCTATACAGAGACCGCAACTTATCATAGCTGAGTTCATACCCTTTTTAAATCCGCGTTTGCCACCTTCAAATTGAATATTACGAATGTTTTCATAGCCTATGGTTTCCAGGATTGATTGGCCGTGAGACTCGCGATAAATAACGATGCCATTACTTTTTACATCCTGGATCAAAGCATTTGAAGCAGTCCTGTTAAGTGAAACTATTTTTAACCCTTTCATGAGGAGGATTGAACGTTCCTGTGGGGATAAAAGAGAGTGAGGTGTGCTATTCTCAAGGGGTAGACCCGTATAGGGATCAAAAGCTGCTGGTTTTGAATGAAGGCTTTCACCTGTATAGGGATCAAACTTCAAGGTCGTGGGCGATGACTTTTGCGGTATTGCCATCCCAGTATAAGGATCAAATTTTAAGCCTGATTCAGGAGTGACCATACTCGGGGAAGTGTCCATATAGCCAACAGGAATTTTTATTCTGCTTTGTGAACTTTTTGGAGCCCGGCCAATTGCCATACCGAGACTGACATATAGACCAGAACTTCTCATGGGTTCTAATTCAAGATTGCCATTACCCAGTGTTGCCAAATAAAGGTAGTCATCCTCATTCACATCATGCTGTTGACTCAGGTAGCTTGCATCAATCTGTGACTGGAGTAAGAATTCCCCAAAGCGAAGTTCACTCCCAATGCTTACTCCCAGACCAAGAGCAGCAACATTATAACTATAATCATAGTTTTCCCCGGCGAAGGAGGAACTCGACCAGTCATAGATAGTCTCTCTTGATTGCATATCTCCAAAGCTCATGATGCCGTGTACACCACCATAAAGGTCAATCAATTCTGAAGTAGCGGACATTAGGTAGGGTCTCAGTTGAATCACTGTACCACCTTGAATTCTTTGATCTATTTCAGGCAAGATATGGTTGAATTCTGTCTGCAAGCCATATCGGTACGGCCGGGATTGCTGAGTGTTCATGACCTTACGGATATCATAACCTATACTGAGACTATTATACGAGCCAGAACCACCACCATAAGAAATACTTGCACCTTGTTCAAAACCTTTACGATATCCCAGATAAGAAAATCCTGCACGCATCCCACTGACACCTCCATGACGAATATCATAAGATTCATATTGAGAATCTGATCCCAGCAAATTTATGCTACCATAGCCAGAGATAATTTTATCTCCAGGCTGCAACACCCTTTGCGTCCTGATGTGACTATTGTTGTAGCATGAGTTTAGGAACAAGGCTATTATGAAAATTGAAATGATCTTTAAGGGGGAATTATTCAAGCTCTATGACCTCAGTTTCATAAAAAGTCGAGTAGCCCCAAAGACCACCGCCCAGTAGACCCAGCAAGGTTGCTATGCCAACATCCATAGAGTTGGCTTCATCGTTGGCAATTAAGATAGCTCCACTTAGAAATGCACCCCCCATCGCAGCGGAAGCAATACTGAGTAATAACTCAGGGGTTCCTGGTTTGAAGCTCACTTTTACAACATCTTCAAGTGGGATGGTGATCTCTCCAGATGCTAGATCCATGTGATAATTGCCGCCAGAAACCTCAGTCAGTCGACCATGTATTTCCTGACCATCACGAGTATGCAAGGTGAGGATGGAGCCTTGCCACTCAGTGACAATTTTTTTGATGCGTATCAGTTTGGTCTGTTCACTGAAATTCCTGGAGGTTTGAGCCGACAAACCACTTGTCCCAGGAATCAGCAGGACCAATGTGAGGAATATTACCATCTGTTTTTTAGCTATACTCATTTGCCCATCTCATCCCATGAATCTACAGCTCGTATAGTTCCCAGTAAAAAACGAGGTAAGGTTGCTGGAAGTGAATCCCTAATCTGAATGTTTCATTTACTGCATATAGAAAGCCAAAATCAAAATCCAGCATGCTGTAATCTCCACCAGCGCCATCCAGAACAAATCGACTATCATCGCCGAAGTAATCATCCCAACTCTGTGAGAATGAGCGATACTTGTTTCCATTATCTGCCCAGACTTCTGCCAGAAATTTCATGTTTTTGGATAGATCATATTCAAAGCCGGCAAAGAGCCTAAAGGGGATTGCGAATTCACCATCATCCATCCACGTAAAGCTTGTGTCTGGATCAAGTAGGTTGTTCTTCAACAGGGGAAAAGTATTTGTTCTGGCTCCAAAGTGGGCACCTACTTTTCCGCGACCACTCTCCATGGTTTTACGGTAGGATTGTACGAAATAAATCTCGGCATAAACTCCACGAGCATCTGGATCCTTCATTACATAATCAACATTCAAATCGGATTGATCATTTAAAGTGACTCCTGGACTCATTTCAACAAATTGAGAGTAACGGGCAACCAGATTTTTCATGGGATAGTTACGATGTAGATTCATTCCTACTGCCGCTGCTGATTCTTTGGCAGCAGTTGGACGGTGATAAAATCGCCAATGAGCCTGCAGGTTTAAGTCACCTGAGAAGTTGCTGCCAAACTGTGTCCGCAACATAAAGCGTTCTGTAAAACCGTATCCAAGAGATAGTCCTGAAATATAAAATGTGTGGGCAGGCAATGGAAAGGCGGTTGGGTCCATAAATATATCGGTAAGGACCGCTTCACCTTGATAGAAAGTTTTCTTTTCTTCTGCCCAGGCTACACGTTTTCCACCATGATAGCGATCCATATCTTTTATGTCTTTTTTGTTGATGACGACATCCCCATACTTGGATCGTATCACGATTTCCTGCTGATTATCCCTGAGAACAGGTCCCACATATCTCGTGTCATCTTTTTTTGTAATTTTTGCAGTTTCCTCAAGAATATCAGCATTGGGGATACTAAGGGTGCCATCTGGTGTTTCGATTTGACAAATGTTTCCCTCAATTTTTAAGATGGTACCATTAATTATGTTACCATCCACCAGGTAGAACCGTTTTGACATTCCTTGTTCCAGGATGCTGGCCTTCAGTACCTGCTCCTTTGGAGTGCTTTTAATAGCAGGAACCACAGTTGCTGATTTCGTCATTGGATTGGTTGAACTTAATTCTGCGCTGGGTTTCTCACCTGCTTGAAAAGCCTGTATCACCTTAACAGCATTATCCTTGGATAGATTCTCCAAATCGGAATTATAACTTAACTGCAGATAGTTATCTAAACTAAGCATGGTAAAACCACTATTGGTGGCCAGGGTGACGATTGCAGATTTTTGTGCAGGCAAAATAGTAGCATCTTGAGCGGTGAGAGCGCAAAGGGTTAGAACAAGGACGAGTGCTATTTTAATGAATTTCATAGGTGTTACCTCCAGGGTGTGGATCGTTAAACCAGTGATACATGTTAACCACGGCATATTCTATTAAATGACCGAGTCAAATTTCTACTGGTGAACCAATCCAGAATTTATACGTTTCTTCACAATTTTACACAATATAGTGCAAAATTAGATGGAAACGCCTTTTTGATATCAATTACCTCGAACTGTAATCAAGAACTGCAATCAAAAGTCTGAACGTTTTCCCCTAGCGATTTAATGTGGTATGTAGGCGTGTAAAAAAATCAATAAAGAATTGTTGCTCTTGGACAGGGCCGGACTCAACAAGACTAGGACCTTCGTAGTGTTCTCCCTGAACAGTCAATCGAATCCGTGTTTGCTGAAGAGAAAGTTCTTCAAGATTAATAGTCATGATATAAGTATAAGAGTCAACACTTGAAGGACCAGAATCACTGGAGCCAAATATTGACCAGCTAGAATCATGATGGTGGGAGCGGGATCTGTGTGACCGCCGGGGGGGACGTCGATTATCATTTTCATTATCATCATCATCATCATCATCATCGTCGTCATCATCATCGTCGTCATCATCAAATGCATCAAACATCCAGGCAATAAATAAGCCTACGATGGCCATAGTACCTGCTATCAAACAGAAGGTTCCAAGCTCGTTTTCGAGATCATTATCAGCACTAGTTTCTCGACTTATGGGTGCCAAAAGACGTTCTGATGTTCTGCTGGCAGTCATGATGCCCAAACCCATGTCAACATTGTCCAGGGTGTAATGCATTTCTTGGAGGACAACGCTAACTGCTTTAGCTACTTCTTCAGGGCTGCCATTGAAATCCCGGGTTTGAAGCACACGCGCTTGCTCTGGAGTGAGCTCAGCAGGTCTATAACTACACCCCGACATGATAAATGACAGGTATATGATAAGTAGCCAGCTGGCTCCTCGTGAGAACTGATTGATGGATGTTGTTTTCATAAGGTATCTCCCTTCCATGTCCATAAGCCAGGATATGTTCCCCTGGGGGATCCATTTTTCTGCTTTGCACCCTTAGCATAAATCTTAATTTGATATTAGCAAAGGATAATTATCATAAAATATTATTGTAGGCTTCTATCATGTATATAAGAACTATGGTGTTTATAAGCATTGTACTGGTATTCACAAGTTGTTCACCTGATAGGACAAAGGTTATCAACGAGGAGAATTCTCAAATGCACGATTTCGATAAATTATGGAATTACAATGAACCAGGTGAAACAGAGCAGAAATTCAGGGATGTACTGGCCAATACAAATGCCCAGGAGAAACCAGAATATGCACTTGAGTTGAGAACCCAAATTGCCCGCACCCTGAGTCTTCAGCAAAAATTTGAAGATGCACATAAATTGTTAGATCAAGTTGACTCTGAATTAAAACCTGAATATCCCATCGCTAGGATTCGCCATATGTTAGAGCGGGGCAGGACGTTTAATTCATCAGGGAAAAAAGAAGAATCAATACCTCTATTTTTGGAAGCCTGGGAGTTGGGTTTACAGGCAAAAGCCGACTTTTATGCAGTGGATGCTGCTCACATGCTGGGAATTGCTGCGCAACAGGATCAGCAATTACTCTGGAATGAAAAGGCAATGAATTTAGCCGAAAACAGCCCCGATAAACGAGCACAGGGATGGTTGGGTTCTTTATACAACAACATCGGTTGGACCTACCATGATATGCAGGAATATGACCAAGCCCTGGAAATTTTCCTCAAAGCCCAGGGATGGCGTGAAGCCCACGAACAGGTTAGAGAAACCCAAATCGCAAAATGGTGTGTGGCCAGGACCCATCGCTCATTAGGTCATGTTGACAAAGCGCTTGAAATCCAATATGATCTTGAAAAAGAAATGCAGACAGTCGGTCAAGATGAAGATGGCTATGTCTTAGAAGAGATTGCAGAATGTCTTACCCTCCAGGGAAAACCTCAAGAAGCTGCTTCTTATTTTATGAAGGCCTGGACAATTCTATCACAGGATATTTGGCTTAAACAGAATGAGGCAGAACGTCTGAATAGATTAAAGAAGTTAGGATCTATCAAACCCTAATTGGTCTTTGCGAGCCTGAGAGGCGGGGCAATCTCAAACCTGAGACTATCGCAGTCGCGGTTCCTGGCTTGTGGAAGGGCTCCCTCGTGAAGACTCCAGTTTGATGTAACCAAATACATCATATTTTCAACCCATGATTCTACTCATTGATAATTACGATTCCTTTACCTATAACCTTTACCAACAGGTGTCAAGTTTTGGGCAAAAGGTTATTGTCAAAAAGAACGATATCCTCACTATCGACGCTATTGCTGATCTAAACCCAGAGCGAATTATTCTAGGTCCGGGACCGAAAACACCGGCCGACTCAGGTATCTGCATTCCACTTATTAAGGAGTTTTATGACCGCACTCCCATCCTGGGCATCTGTCTGGGGCACCAATGTCTGGCGGTTGCCTATGGAAAATCGGTTGTTCAAGCTCACCGACTTGTCTATGGGAAAACTACTACGATAACAACTAGGGGCTCCAGGATCATGGCTGATCTGGATTCATCCTTTGAAGTGGCACGCTATCACTCCCTGGTGATTGATGATGTACCTGCAGGCTTCCAGGCTACTTCCCATGATGCTACCGGAGATATCATGTCTATTGAGCATGAGAGTTTGCCTGTTTTTGGCTTACAGTTTCATCCAGAATCCTTTTTAATGATGAATACGGGGAACCATATCATCGAAAAATTTCTGGCACTCTGATATGAACAAGGAGCAACTATGGTCGCAAGTTTCTCAGGCAGATAACACCTGTTTTCGAACAGACAGTGATGGCACCTCCATGTGGCGCGATCTGCTGGCTGCTGATCCCAGCTCAGGCTTCGTACTCAGGGATATGGCTGAACTACCTGCTTTACTAGACTTTTTGGAAGTGAACCGGGACAAATTGTGTAGTGGGTATTTCAGCTATGACCTGGGGATGGCATTACAGGATGTGACCAGTCGCCACTCGAGCCAGGTTCCATTGGCTGTCATTCATGCCTATGATCACTGGGTTGAGTACCATCAAGGACAACCAAGTTATGTGGGAATAAACCAGCCGGATCTTGATGTTGAAGAACCGGAGCTGGACTCGTCTGCATCAATTGAATTCGTATCAACTATCTCAGAATCACACTATAAAAACACCATCGCTCGTATCCACGAGTATATCCGTGCTGGAGATTTTTATCAGCTCAATTTCACACACCAGCTCATAGGGAAGACCCGTGACCCAATTTCATATGCTTCAATGCTTAAAAAACATCCTGCCGCCTATGCCATGGCCCTGGAATGCTATGAACTGAAGGTCACTTCCCTGTCACCGGAGTTATTTCTACATCATAGTGATGGGATTGTAACAACGGAGCCTATAAAGGGAACCCGTCCCCGTGGGGCAACCCAACAGGAAGACGATGCACGTCGACAGGAATTGATGAGTAGTGAAAAGGAACAGGCTGAATTATTCATGATCACAGATCTACTCAGGAATGATCTGGGCAAAGTTAGTGAGATCGGCAGTATTGCTCTTGAAGCCGTTAGGGATATGCGAAAGCTTCCCAAAGTATGGCACACCTTTTCTAGAATCTCAGGACGTCTCAGGCAGGACCTCAAACCAGTTGATGCCCTGCTATCCATGTTACCAGGTGGATCCATCACAGGCTGTCCCAAAAAACACGCGATGGAAATTATTGATGAATTGGAAGATGCCTCCAGGGGTGTTTATACTGGTTCCATGGGGTATTTCCATCCCGATGGAGACTTCAGTTTTAATATTGCTATTCGGACCCTGGTTCAACAGGATTCAAAAATATCTCTGGGCTCAGGTGGGGGGATTACCATTGATTCGAAATGGGAAGAGGAGTGGGAAGAGCTTCTGGTGAAAGCCTCGACATTTAAATAATTCTTCAGCGCAGAGCCCTTGTGGCTTGCTTTGCTCAATTGCATCCATAGATTTCATCACAATCAGCGAGGGGATATCATGAATAAATTAACTATAAAATTATTACTGGTCACGATATGCGTTGTCCTTTGTCAGGCACAAATGTGGCAGCAAAATGATCAGATATTCAATCCCAGCGGTGTTCCATCCCTCCCCTTTTCCCAACCTCGCTTTGCCGATCTTGACAATGATCAGGATTTTGACATGATTCTGGGAAGTATCAGTAGTCCACCCCTTTATTTTGAGAATACCGGTTCGCTGACCTCTCCAACTTTCCAACCTGGTGATAACCTTTTTGCTTCAGTTCAGGAACTGGACTGTGAAATAGGGGTTTGTGTCGACCTGGACGCAGATAGTGATTTGGATTTTGTCAGCGGTGGATATACTGGACTACAACTCTACGAAAACACTGGGACATCAATCGTCGCTGTGTTTGAAAAGGTGGAGGGGTTTTTTGATGGACTGAGTCTTGCTCCGAATCCTGTCCCACATTTTGCTGATATGGATAATGATGGTGATGTTGATATGGTAATTGGGCTCAGCGAATCTGGGGTCATCAATTATTATCAAAATTATGGAACACCTGAAACGGCAATATTTATAACTGGGACTCAGGAATTCTGGTTTGATGTGGGCTTGTACGCCTATCCCTGGTTTTCTGATATGGATGCTGATGGTGACTCTGATCTCCTGGTGGGTCGGGATGGATATGGATTTTACTATTATCAAAACATGGGAACTCCGGAATCCTGGTCCTGGAATAATATGAGTTCACAGTTCTCAGGACTAGGTATCTCAACCTATTGGAATTCACCTTGCCTGGTGGACCTCACAGGTGATGGCAAGCAGGATCTGGTTCATGGGACAGCTTCCGGTCCTCTCAAGTATTACCGTAACACAGGCTCCCTCACATCGGCCTCCTGGTCTGAAGTGACCTCATTGTTTGGCGGGGTCATCGATGTGGGTGGTGCCAGCAACCCGGTTTTTATCGATTTCGACCATGATGGAGATCTTGACCTGCTTAGTGGCAGTCAGAGTGGAGATATCAAGTATTATGTAAACACTGGTAATGTCTCTGGACCTGCCTGGTCTGCCAACCATAGTCAATTCAGCATTATCGACCACTCCATATATTCCGCTGTTGCTGCAGGTGATCTTGACTCAGATGGTGAATATGATCTGGTGGTAGGGGACCTCAGTGGCAATCTCTATTATTATCGAAACACAGGTACTTCATTTGTTCTTGAGTCTTCTGAGTTCACCGGTATCAATGTGGGAGGATGGTCCAGCCCAAGATTGTACGACATAGATCAGGATGATGATCTGGACTTGTGTGTGGGTCGGGAAGACGGGCAAATTTCATATTATGAAAATACTGGAACCATTCTGGATGCTATTTGGACCGAGAATACTGACTTTTTTAGCGGTTTAGATGTGGGTAGCAATGCTGTCCTCACCATGGGTGACATCAATTTGGATGGTGAGCTGGACATGTTGGTAGGAAAGAGCTTTCGGGATGTGAAATATTTCAGTCATGTGCGTGGTATTTGGACTGAATACCCTGATTCATTATCAGGATTTACATTTGGCCAAAATGCTACACCCGCCCTGGCTGACCTTAACGGAGATGGTGATCTTGATCTGACTGTTGGAAATTATGATGGGACTTTTAACTATTTTGAAAACCTGAATATCGTAAGTATTGGGACTGAGAGTGTACAACCCAACACGACTAGGTTGCATGCTGCCTATCCCAATCCTTTTAATCCCTCAGTTACTATTCGCTATGAGCTCGATGAAACAATGCATACTACCATCACGGTTTACAATCTAAGGGGAGTCAGGATCAACACTTTGGTGGATGAGAACCAGACACTTGGAACTCATGAGCTTCAATGGACCGGCTTAAATGTGCAGGGGATGCAGGTTGAAGCAGGTGTCTATCTTGTGGTACTAGAAGAGGGTGGGATAAGTCAAACTCAAAAGATTACGTATTTGAAGTAAAAAAAAGAGCCCCGATGTGTATGTCGGGGCTCCTTTTTTTTACGAAACCTGTTTGGCTTCGCGAAAACAGGTTTTTAGGTGAGATCCATTTCAGTCACAGCGACCTTCACACCAGAATTCATCTTGCGACGGATATATGAGAAGACCTCCAGAAGCGGCAGATCCTTGGGACAGACATCGTCACAGGCCATCATACCGATACAGCCAAAAACACCAATATCAGTTGAGACCAATTCGAACCATTCCTGTTCTCCGCGGGTATCACGAGGATCAAACATAAAACGGCCGACGCGGTTCAGGCCAGCTGCACCGAGGAAATCTGGATAAACCTGGGCTGTAGCACAGGCTGCCACACAGCAACCACACTCAATACAACGTTCAGATTCATAGATTTTATTGGCAGTGGCGTTGTCCATGCGCTCTTCTTCGGCAGTTGGATCAAATTCCTTGGTAGTATGAATCCAGGATTCCAGCCGTTTGGCCATATCATGGAACCAGACTCCAGTATCCACGGAAAGATCGCCAAGTAGCTTAAAGAAGGGTAAGGGATAGAGTTCAATGGTATCTGCCAGATCAGCAGTAAGTGTCCGACAAGCCAAGGTGGGTCGACCATTGATCATCATGGCACAGGAGCCACAAATGCCAGCGCGGCAGACAAAGTCATACATGAGATCTGGGGCTTGTTTCTCTCTGATTCGGTGAAGCGCAGTAAATAGATTTAAACGAGGAGTTTCCTCAAGTTCAAAGGTATCGATATGCGGCTCATCATTCTCTTTGGTGGGGTTATATCTGAATATTTTAAATGTCAGGGTACGTGCCATTATTTTGCATCCTTATAGGGTGATTCTTCACGCCAGGCTTCCTTGGGAAGACCAACACCAATCGGTTCACTTGTCTCTTGCTTTCCCAGGGCTTTTTGCTCGGCATCGACTTTGGCGTTGTATTCTTCAAGACTGAGATCCATATCGATCATCTGTCCCCCACCATACCCACGATCACCTGGGGGTAGATCGAGAGGACCAACTGGTTCATAATTAAATTCAGGTTCATCGGCGCCAATTTTCCAGGATGCCAGTGTTCTGTTCAACCAGTTTTTGTCGTCTCTGGCTGGATAATCTTCGCGTGTGTGAGCACCTCGAGATTCAGTCCTCAGGAGTGCTCCCTTAGCAATGATGTAGGCTTGTTTTGCCATTCCTTCAATCCGAAGAGCCTGGGAGAGTTCAGGATTCATGCCTGGAGCCTGTGCTTTAACTCTCACATTCTTCAGGCGACCCAGAATTTCTTTAAGACCGGTGACAGCTTTTTCGAGACCTTCACCAGTTCTGAAAATGTGAACATGATCCTTTAGCAATTCAGCTATTTCATCACGGAGGGCATATACATCCTCAGTTCCTGAGTTGGTTAGAAGATGCTGTATAAGATCAGTTTGTTCCTTACCAAATTTTTCAGCGAGAGAGACATTGGCATTCAGTTCAGCGGTTTTGGCATAGTCTGCGATCTTGTTGCCAACCACCATACCTGCCACCACGGTTTCAGCCAGTGAGTTACCACCTAGCCGATTAAATCCATGCATATCCCAGCAGGCAACTTCACCCAGTGCAAATAGACCTTTCATACCATAGGCATGACCATCTTTGTTTACACGAATACCACCCATGGAATAGTGCTGAGTGGGACGCACAGGAATGAGCTCTTTAATGGGATTCACACCAATAAAAAACATACAGATATCATAGACTTCGCGAAGTTTGGTTGTGAGGTGCTCTTCACCGAGATGACGTAGGTCGAGCCAGAGGTGTTCACCATAGGATGATTGAACACCCTTGCCCTTTAAAATGTGTTGCTTCATTCTGCGGGAAACCACATCACGAGAGGCCAGTTCCTGCTTTTCAGGTTCGTATTCAGGCATGAATCTATATCCATCGACATCCAATAGAAGTCCACCATCACCACGACAACCTTCTGTAACAAGAATATCTGTAGGTACAATGCCTGTGGGGTGAAACTGAACGGCTTCCATATTGCCCAGCGGGACCAATCCAGTCTGGAGTGCCAACCAGGATCCAGTTCCCTCATTGATAATGGCATTGGTTGATTCACCATAGAGTCGACCATATCCACCAGTTGCGATAGCTGTGGCCTTAGCCAGATATGCGAGAATCTCACCATCTCTCAATGAGCGCACAATGGCTCCAATACATACACCATCTTCGTGAATGAGACATAAGGCTTCCATGCGATCGTGGATGGTAATGTCTAATTGGACAGCCAGATTATCCATGGCATAAAGTACGGTGTGTCCGGTTCCGTCAGCAGTATAGCAGGTCCGCCATTTTGCTGTACCACCAAAATCACGGGCGGTAATGAGACCTTCATTTGCATCATCTTCGACGATGGTGGTTTTCTTGCCCTTGATATATACATCACGGGGACCACCTTCGACGCGGTTCCAGGGAACACCAAAATGCGCCATTTCGCGCATGGCGATTGGGGCATTGTCTGCAAATATGCGAGCAACTTCCTGATCTGCACCCCAGTCAGATCCTTTGACAGTATCAAGCCAGTGAACTGTAGGGTTATCACCCTTGCCTTTCACGGAGTTACCTAGTGAAGCCTGCATACCACCCTGAGCAGCAGCAGAATGACTTCTTCGTGGGGGAACCAGGGAAAGCATGGTTACATCCAAACCCGCTTGCGCGCTGGCAATGGCGGCTCGTTCTCCGGCCAGACCAGCACCAATGATCAGAACATCACTAATTAAGGTTCTCATGTGAGTAGTCCTTCCCACACGCCGGATGCACTAAGAATTGTGATGGTGCCCAGCACGATATAAAAGGTGAAAAGTAGATAGAAAAATGCTTTGGCATAATTGCGGACAAACCAGGTATCTGCAAACCACTTGACCAGTAGACGATAGACACCAATTGCCATGTGTGCCACCACAGATACCATGAGTACTGAGTACAGAATCCATAGACCACTGCTCATGCGAGATACTGTCAGATCCGCGGTATACCCGATAGCTTGTCCAACATAGCCCATATCTGAAAACAGGTTCCAGGTCACCAGGACTAAATGGAACGAGCCTGCTGCTAAAACGATCATCCCCGTTCGAACTTGTGTAATCCACAAAGAGGTCTCAAAATGTGATCGCAGTTTGATATCTGATTTTGGATCTTGCTGCCACCCCTTGCTGGATTGCTGTAGTTTCTCACCCAATTCCAACATTCTTTTTCTATCACGTAGCTTACCTGGAATTTTACGACTGGCCCAGATGAAGTGAACGAAAAAAGCAATAGTTACAATAAATAGAACGGGTTGAGCCATTGGAATAGTATGTTCCATGAAGTTGGCAACCATGTTGTAGGTTTCTTTCCCAAAAATAATTGAAGACTCTGCAAGCAGGTGCCCCCAAATAAACATGGCTAAAAAGGCACCAGTAAGACCACTGATACGTTCATCTCGTAAAGCTTTTTTTGCTTTTTTGAAAGCGCTGCTCGTTTGACTGTGCCGAGTTTCTGCTTTCGGGTATAATTCAGTATCAATACCAGTCATGATACCAGCTCCGATCTATGTTTAAAGGCTAGGGTAATTTGCCGTTTCGATTGTTGGTTTAACACAGGGTAAATATGAACTCCCCAATACAAATTTCAAGTGTGAAGTATGCCCATCATCCTATCATTTTAGAATTGATGTGGATTAGTCATGGTTGCTCAAAGCAAATATTAAACCATTCCCATTAAATTTACTGAACTATTTGGAGGTCCGACTAATTCACATGTGCATATTAACTTCTCCCCATCTATTTTGTGATCATCATAAGACTCATCAAATAAAGGAGCCTGCATGAAAGATCGTATGATTTCTCTGGATGTATTTCGAGGTTTGACCGTCGGATTGATGATTCTGGTCAATAATCCCGGAAGCTGGTCGCATATATATGGACCCCTGCGTCATGCCCGGTGGCATGGCTGGACACCCACAGATCTGGTCTTTCCATTTTTCCTCTTTATCGTTGGCGTGGCCATGGCCCTCAGTTTTGGGAAACGTATGGAGGCTGGCGCGGATGTGGCAGCCCTCAAGAAAAAAGTCTGGTCCAGAGGTGCTATCATCATTGGCTTGGGTCTTTTTCTAAATGGATTCCCTTTTAATATTCCACTCAACGCCCAGATGGCTTCTGATTTCGAATTTATGGATATTTTCCGGCGGTTTCTCACACTACGATACTGGGGTGTTTTACAGAGGATCGGTCTGAGTTATCTCATTGGTGGACTGATCATCCTCTATTTCCCGAGGACCTCCTCCAGAATAATTGCAGTGGGAGCTCTGGTAGTTATTTATGAGTTTTTTATGCGAGTTCCACTGGTAGATGGCTGGGGAGCAGGTAGTTTTGAACTGGCTGATAATTTTATCCGTTACATGGATATCCTGCTTTTTGGTAAAGCTCACTTGTACGGTGGTACAGGTGTCCCTTTTGATCCAGAAGGATTATTGTCGACCCTGCCTGCAGTTGTGACCCTCATGAGTGGTTTTTGGCTGGGTGAATATTTGCGCAAACCCATCGATCATCAGGAAAAACTCAGTAATTTAAGTGTGCTCGGGATCATGTTGTTCTTTGCAGGCTCATTCCTCAGCCTCGTTGAACCCATCAATAAGCAGTTGTGGACAGTATCGTATGTTATCACCATGGATGGATTGGCCATCATGATGATTGTTGTATCTTCATATCTCATTGATGTTAAAAAGATGAATTTCTGGATCAAACCGGCTATTGTTTTTGGAAGTAATGCCCTCGTGGTATTTGTAGGATCAGGGATTCTTGGCCGCTTGATGTACATGGTGAAAACCACCAATGCTGAGGGTGATATTGTTTCTATCAAACATGCCTTATACGGCGGCATTTTCGTACCGCTAGCAGGTGACCTGAATGGTTCCCTTCTGTATGCACTGACTAATATAGCATTCTGGCTGGCAATCCTGTGGGTTCTGTATGCTAAGAAGATTTTTGTGAAGATATAAGGATTCTGGCTGGTTTGACCTTAAACAATATGTCTCGATTGGATAACTCAATGATGCGCGCTTTGACTATTCCCAGGCTATATGGACTTATCCTAGTCTCAGTCCTGATGATTTCATGTGCCACCCGTCCATCGCAAGAGATGCAATTTCATGGACCAGATTTCCAGGTTGAAATCGAGCGCTATCAAAACATGTTAGATTCAAATCTCACATATCTAGAGCGTAACGGCGCTCGATTTGGTATCGACAAAGTGGATCAGAATCAAATGCTTGACCGAGCTGCTAAAGCTGACCTGATTATGGTCTGGGCCAGCGTCCTGGATTATATGGCACATCTTGAGATGATCCGGTATACCCACAATGATTTTTTCACCAATCGAAGAGCCGGTGTCCATTTTGAGAGTCTTATCAATTACTATTGGGCCTTCCTGGTTCAAAGTTCCAGAGCGGTACATTTCATACATATAATTGATCGTAATGAGGCACTGCAAACTATTTTGGATGAGGGACATCCAGAATACAGTTTGGACGCTAATACCTACACCCAATTTAAGTCTCATTTTCTACATGTAAAACAGGCTGCTGAATTTGGTGCCCTGCAAATAATCTATAGAGATCGGCGTCCTGATATCAATCCGTATTATTCAAGGATAGCCATGCTGGAAGGCTATAATACGAGTCTGGGTATAGATTATGGAGTGAGAATGAGTGTCCGACATGCTCGGAAGGTTATAGAGAATCAATCCTTTTCCTTGTGGTTCCCAGTCCAGAAAGAATTCGCAGAGTGGATAGGTCATGTGCGTGTTTTTAGAGAGGGTGAAAACCTCATCTCCGAACAAAATATTGAAGAAATTCAAGCAGGGTTACTACCTGGTGATATTCTCTTTCAGAGACGTGAGTGGTATATGACCAACGCGGGTATCCCAGGCTACTGGACTCATGCGGCCTTCTATGTTGGAGATTCATTAGAACGGGTGGAGTATTTCGACTCGGATTCTGTAAGAGCCTGGGTAAGAACTGAGGGGGTAGCAAGTGGATCCTTTGAAGAATTATTAGAAAAGACTTTTCCTGAAGCGTATGGAGACAACATGCTCCCTAACGATTCATTGGGAAATCAAACCGTGTTAGAAGCTATTGGTAAGGGCGTGGTTCTCCAGACCTTGACGACATCTTTGAGCTGCGATGGTCTGGGAGTTGTGCGACCTAGATTGTCAAAAGCAGATAAGGCGGAATCCATATTTAATGCCTTTCAGTATTTTGGTCGAAGCTATGATTTCAATTTTGATTTTCTTACGGACTCAAGTCTGGTATGCTCAGAATTGATTTATAAGTCATTGGAACCGGGAAATAATTTCAGCGGTGTAGGATTCATTACTACGGAAGTGGCTGGTAGGGTGATGACCCCTGCGAATATCATGGTAAAACAGTTTGACCAGGAGCATGATTCAATCAACCTTGACTTTGTTCTGTTTTATGATGGGAATGAATTTGAAAAGGTGAGTATTCGTAGAGATGAAGTAGCTTTTAGAGATAGTTGGAGAAGGCTGGGTTTTTACCAGAGCTTACCTTCGGATAAGCTGCTGATGAGCGAGGATTGACCTTGGGGGCCGCTGACTGGATGAGATCTCAATATTAAAATTCAGCATCCAGATTTCATGATTTTCAGGGCTAACTATCAATGTGTCATACAAGGAGATTTTCTAGGTGCATAGGCATATCATCTTCAAGATGTGTATTATGATGGTAATCTGGAATTCCACCAGTCTGCATGCTATAGAATCCAGCCGGATTGGCACTGGAGCTCCCCACAGTATTATGCTGAGTCCCCGACTGAATATGCGAGCAGGATCCGAGAGCATTCTGACTGCACATGCTACCCTTGCTCTGTTGGAGGATCGATTTGTCGGTACCCAATGGATGAAGGAACAATCGTTCAAAGGCAAAGCTCTGGATCTTACTGGTCGAGTATCCAAATTGATCCTGCTGGATGTACCCATGGATTATTTCATGGTTGTGTTACTTCATGAATATATCGGTCATGGTGATCGATATAGAGAGTTGGGCATCACAAACATTGATTATGGTTATGATCTACCACCTCCATATGGGGATGGAGGCGGTCAGGCATCCACCAGTATTGGTCCCGGGATCATCAGTGGCCACGAAGAGATAGCCATTTGGACGGGTGGGCTGGAATCTCATCAAACACTCAATAGCTCATTGCGTCAACGTTGGATGGTTGTGGGTGAGCAGCATTATCGTGAAGCTCTGACATATTTTTGGTCATTTCAAATATCTCTGACCTATATACAGGATTCTGAGGATCTGTATCCTGCCCAACAAAACTATAATGATCCTCAAGCATATATCAATCTTCTAAATATGTATAATGGATACGCAGATGTTATGAGTCTGCCATTCTCAATGGATGATTTGAAGCGTGCTGTGAATCGCAATGCTCTTGATCCCATGTTATTCTTCAGCCTGTACAATGGTCTCATCAAATATCTATGGAGTGGTGACCCGATTTCCGCCATACCCATGCTCGAGTTTGGGCCAATAAAATATCTCCCCAGTATTCATGTAGGGTTAACACCCTTCGGTGTTGAAACGCACCTGGAGAATTATCTGATCATCGACGAAGTGTTGTATAGAATTGTGTTTAGCAAAGGTGATGAGACCTTCCATTCTGGTTGGGGTGGTTTTGGGGCTCAAATTTCTTATCCATTTGCAAAATCAGACTTCTCCATGGATGTTTCAATAAACCTGTGGAAGCAGCCTGCATTAGCCCTGGGTGGGTCATGGGAAAACACAGGTGGTGGTCTTGGAGGTAGTGTTTCGTGCAGGTCTTACTTCAAACTGCCTACAGAGTCCATCCCGGTGAAGGCAGTGGTAGAATTAGGGTATAAGTCAGCAGGTTTTCTTGAAGGATATGCATTAAATGCAGGTCCGATCATTCTATTTGGCGTTCAACTTTGATTAGATTTGACTTTCGTCGATATTTTGGAAGAAGCTGTTGATGAGTATGAGCGATCCCTATCCCAACGCTAAACTCTCCAAGTGTGCAAGGATGATCTTCGATATTTGCTCAGTTGTGCATTTTTCATTATTTATTACCAAATGATATAGGGTTGGATCGCTGGTGTCTCTTTGTGTAAAATGATTGATAAAATCGTCTCTTTCATTTTGTCGTGACTCAATATGCCGTTTTGCTTCTACTACTGACAGGCCCAAACTCTGACTGATATTTTTTGCCCGATATGCCATGGGGGCAATGAGTCTGACATGCAGAATATTGGGCATATCCTGGGTAACTATAACCCCTCCTCGACCAATGATGATGCTGTTTCCTATTTGAGCAAAATGGATAAGCATCGCTTTGATGTACTTAAATACTTCAAATGAATCTGCATGTTTAAATCCGGCAATATTTGTGATCAATGCCTGATAGTTTGGATTGACTTTAGTGATGTGCTCCAGTTCTGATTTTGAATACCCTGATGCAATGGCAATTCTATCTAGAAGAAGTCTATCGAGAACTGTCCATTCTTCATTAGAATCGATAACATGTTCATTTAGATGATCCTGCAGCAGTTTTGCTAGGGGGTAAGCTTTACAGCCATATTCTCTGGAGATAGTGATAGATGGTTTGAGTACATCGCTCTGTTTTTCATGAGATTGCTTCAAGTCATTCTTTATCTGTAAGCGTCTCTCGATACTTGGTGGGATATTAAAATGACTTTTCATCATACACTCTCCTTCCAATTAGGAAAAATAATGAGATGTTTGACTAAATAATCTCAACTACCTCTACAAAGAACATGTCCAATCTCAATTAGTGACGTTTATAAGTTAATGAGTTAGAAGAAATATGTCAACAAAATCGCTAAATTTCAGCATGCGAGACCTAGGTGTTGATGAACAAGACTAAGGAAGTTAGTAGAGATTTGGTTGAATGAATTTGGTGCTTTAATACTGAAATTCGAAATTTAGCATCCAGAACTCATGATCCTCATAGCTGATCATGGTGGCGAAGCGGTCGGGGATGGCTATTAGGCGAATGCCAAATTGCCACTGGATTTTGTCATCAAATCGATTCCGATAGTACTCTGAACTGATATAATCCAACTGATTAATAATGCTGATGGCATCACCCATGTTTCTGGGGAAGGGGTACCAAATATTTGCCAGGGAGATCCGACGTTTGTCCAGATACAGGGACAAATGATTGTTCATTTGAGGTAATCCCACGGTTCCTGTAACAAAAAATGAGGAGGCATGTGCAATGGGGTCTTTCAGCTCATCATCTATGATGCTGAGGAGTTTTTTGTGACCACCTTCCTCTTGCAATCGGGTTCGGTTTGTCTGAGAGAATGCTGAGATATAGTCAACCCAGCCGAATGCTAGACTGACTTTATAAATTTCACCCCGCTCGGGGAGTACTTGAAGTTTGAGCATGAAATCTGTTTGATCGATAACTGATTCTGTAGCCCAGACATTGGTTTCGGCACTGATCAACCAGATGGAAACACCAGTTTTGATTTGCCGAATAGCTTCAGTATCTGGATTCCATCGACCTGATGCATATATCCAGGTTCTTGGTGTGGATGCTGTGGGGACATCGATCAATTCATAGCGTGGTTTGATTTTGAGAAAAGCTGCGGATTGACTTTTTATGAGCTCAACCCGGTCTTGTTCCTGTCTGAGTTTGGCCTCTTCCATTTTCAAGATATGATCGAGGGAATCAATGACGGCTTGTTTCCTGCCCAAAGCCAGGCTGTCCATGGCAATCTTATGTCGTAGTGAATCTGCTCTGAGGGCTTCCGTTGCCTGATGTTCCAATTCTTGTTGTCGAATATTTGCTTCCAGGGCTATTTGAATCTCCTGAGTTACCAGGCGATGGTAGGTGGACTTCCCATAACTAATAAGGCTATAAAAGGTAGAATCGGTGTCAATATGTCGGGCAGTTATTTTAACACTGCGTAGGTTCATGTTGGTGCTGACCAGCGATTCGTAATTGTAGTTCTCTTCCAGTCGATCCTTGTTCTCTTCGATTTGCCGTGTAGCAATACTCTGCACACTGACTTCAACATGTTGGGCAAAGCTCAAACGGGCATTATTGTCTGCAGCCTCCTGGGATTCAGTTGATTTGCCTATCCCATAATAGAGGGTGTCAGAGCTCAGTTCTTCATTCTTGACCCACTGGGGGGTGCCATTTTGAGGAGTAAGGATATCGTCTATGACCGCTGTGCCAATGATTTCCTCTAGATCGAAAGGTCGACCATGCACTGACCGATCAAATTTCGTTGTATCAGGTATAGGATTAGCCCAGGTAATGAAGCATGTACCCAGGAGCAGAATTAATGTAAAGCGTTTTAAGATAAAAGCCTCCGCTATATGGCATGTATTCTAGTGTTTTCCAGTGTTTAAGACAAGGTTTGATTGTCAAAGAGGAGGAGTGATAGACACCATTTTGCGCTTGATCACTCCAGAGACAGGACTCCAATTGGATACTGACAATATTAACGTTTTCTTGATCTATTCTTCGTTGTGTCGTGGGGGTACTTATGTTATGATTGCATCGCTGTACCGAATAAGCGGTTCAGGTTCAAACAGAAAGGATGCCCGTTGTGTCAAAAGGGGTAACAAAACAGAGCGAAGATTTTTCAAAATGGTATACCGATGTGGTCAGACAAGCCAAGCTGGCGGATTATGGTCCTGTTAAGGGAACCATGGTTATACGACCGTATGGATATGCGATCTGGGAGAATTTTCAAGCTATCCTGAATCAAATGTTTAAGGACACGGGTCATGTGAATGCATACTTTCCCATGTTTATACCTGAACACTTCCTCCAGAAGGAAGCTGAACATGTGGAAGGCTTTGCACCTGAGGTCGCAGTTGTGACACACGCCGGTGGTAAAAAACTGGAAGAAGCATTGGTAGTCCGTCCAACTTCAGAAACCATTATCTGGCACATGTATAAAAAATGGATTTCATCATACAGGGATCTGCCCCTACTGATAAACCAATGGGCTAATGTCGTTCGTTGGGAAATGCGCACTCGCTTATTTCTTCGAACCACAGAATTCCTGTGGCAGGAAGGTCATACAGCCCATGCTACTGCGGAAGAAGCCCAAGATGAAACCCTGAAGATGCTGGAGGTCTATCGAAGTTTTGCTGAAGACTACATGGCCATGCCTGTGATTACAGGTAAAAAATCTGAATCTGAAAAATTTGCTGGAGCGGTGAGTACTTACTCAATCGAAGCCATGATGCGGGACACTAAGGCCTTGCAATCAGGTACCAGCCACAACCTGGGTCAAAATTTTGCCAAGGCTTTTGAAGTCACCTTCCAGAATAAAGACAATAAGGAAGAGCTTGTTCATGCCACAAGCTGGGGTGTGAGTACGCGATTGGTGGGTGGATTAATAATGGCTCATGGTGATGACAAAGGGTTGATATTGCCTCCCAAGGTTGCCCCCTATCAGGTTGTGATTATTCCTATCTTTCGGAAAGATACCAGGGACCTAGTCATGGATAAGGTCCATGAGATTGTTGCTGAATTAAAGCGAGCTGAAGTACGTGTGCATATAGATGATGATGAGAAAAGTTCACCTGGTTTTAAATTCAATGAATGGGAAATGTGTGGTGTTCCTATGCGGGTAGAGATCGGTCCTAAGGATATTGAAAAAGATCATGCTGTAGTAGTTATCAGACATTCTGGAGTGAAGCATTTTATTAAGCTACCAGAACTGGTGAAGTTCCTCTCAGATCAACAGGATATCGTTCAGGCCGAGTTATTCCAACGTGCTCTGGATTTTCGTGATTCCAATACCCATACTGTTGACAATTGGGATGATTTCAAAGATACACTGGAAGCCAAGGGTGGTTTTATCAAAGCTTATTGGAATGGCTCCGCTGAAGTTGAGGAGAAAATCAAGAACGAAACTAAAGCAACCATTCGATGTATTCCCTTTGATCAGCCTAAAGAGGTTGGGAAATGTGTTTACACTGGTGAGGAGAGCTCTCAGCAGGTGATTTTTGCCAAGGCTTATTAAACATCTCGGAGGTTGAGCTTGTCGAAACCTCCTAACCTGCATACGACAGTTTGGACATTTCAACAAGCTCAATGTCCACAAAAAAAGTCCCACCAAATGGTGGGACTTTTTTAAATCGTCTGGAATCAAGCCATGCTATTGGTGCATGGCTCCCTCTAGACCAAATAGATCAAAGGGTGGTCGGCTATAAAAATCATTGAACAGTACAACGATCAATATGCCATAAACTACAAAGCCCAATAGAATCAACCACTGCACTTTCGAAGTCTTTTGAATTTCTTGCCTGTCCTTCAGTTCGCATACTTCTCCAGGGCAGTATTGCGCCTTGTCCTTATATATCCAGGGATAAACTTTGCATCCCAGGCAAATGCCGAATGCGGATTCAAAAAACAGGAAGATGAGACAAATAAAACAGATAAGACCCGTAATCGGGCTATATGAATTAACCAGAACGATCAATACAAACATGACTAGCCCCAAAAATATCCCGATGTACCAAGCGAATTTCTTCTGCTGGGCACCTACATATTCAGGGGTCTGATTTCTGACAATCCACCTACCTAAAATGAGGGTAGGGGAGTATTTAGGATTGATAAAAACGCGTATCAACATATCGGTCAGGAAAAGAGTAACAGCGTATTTCAGAGGTGTAAAGTTCCCTGATCCTGCAGCAGCTTGAATTGAAAATAGCATGACCAGAAAGAGTATTCCAGCAGTTGCCCTGATTTCACGTTCATTTAATACGGGGATGTTATATCCTTCAACATCCTCTCCAAATTTTACAATATTGCTCATATTTTCCTCAAGTAATTTATTTTTATTAATTGTCTAAGATGATTCTCTTTGGCGTTATTCGTGGCGCAGTGATTCTATGGGATCCAAGCCTGCAGCTTTGTAAGCAGGGTAGATTCCAAATACGATCCCGATAAATGAACAGACCCCCAATCCAATAAACACCCAGTCGATGGGTATAACAGGTGCCACATTTTTCATAACCAACGTCACCATGTTTCCCACACCAACTCCCAAGAGAACACCGATGACACCACCGATCAATGAAAGGAAGACCGCTTCCAACAGGAACTGAAAGAGAATGTTGTTTCGGGTTGCTCCTATGGCTTTACGTACGCCGATTTCTTTGATGCGCTCACTTACTGAAACCAACATGATATTCATGATGCCAATACCGGCCACCACCAGGGCGATGACACTCACAGCGCCGGCAAACATCTTAATTCCTGCAGTAAAGGAGCCAAATGTATCAATCAGAGCATCATTTGAGGTCACTTCAAAGTCGTTCTCATCCATAGGGCCCAGCCCGCGGACTATACGCATTTGATCAATGACTTCTTCTTTTGTTAAATCAAAGCTTTCACCATCAGGCGCTTTTATGGAGATTCCCAGGGACGTCCAGCGAGTTCCATAGTATTGGAGATAGGCAGTAATGGGGACAATGACAAAATTATCCTGGCTTTGGCCAAACATCTCTCCCTTGCGCTGTAAGGTACCAATTACATCAAACCCAATTCCATTGATACTAATTGTCTGATTTATTGGATCCTGAAAGGGAAATAGTTTTTGAATGACATCTGTACCCAGAATGACCACCCGGCGACTGTATTCAATATCCTCGGGGATGAAATTTCTACCATAGTCAAGCTTGTGATTTAAAGCCTCTAAACCAAACTCATCAACTCCCTGGACACCAACATTGGGATTGGTTGATTCTTTTTTATAGCGAATGGTCTTCCCACCAGTCCCATCCTGGGCACTGACAAACTCAGCACCAAGCATACGATCTCTTAATTCCAACGCCATGTCATAGGTAATATTGGGACGGCGCCAATATTTGCGTCTGCTGTTGTGGTCTCCCATCTGAATCACAGGGGATTTTTGGACAAAGATCACATCAGAACCAAATACGTTCAGACCGGTGTTTATTGATGATTCGAGGGTGCGGATGGCAGTCATTACTGCGATAATGGCGAACACACCAATAACGATTCCCAGCAGAGTAAGGATTGAGCGTAACAGGTTATCACGAATAGCTTCCAGAGCCATGAAGAATGCATCATTAAGGGTTTTTAAGGTGGTCCGGATGTACATCCTATGTTTCCCTCCTAAGGATAGGGATATGGAAAAGGTCTATTAGGGTAATTCCATCATCAGACTTGATCTCTAATTGATTTAAGAACAAGGAACACCGATTAACGATTTGAGAAGTATGTTTAGGATAGGTCATTTGCTAGCACACAAGTTCATTTTGGCTGTTTCAACAGGTCTCTCATCAAAGGAAATTCTAAAATCATAATTCGTTAATCCTTGTTCGATATTCATCTCGATTTGATTTATGAACAAGGAACACCGATTAACGATTTGAGAAGTAGGCCTAAGATAGATCATTTTCTAGCACCCAAGTTCTTTTGTGCTGTTTCTACGCTTTTAACGAAGATGGAGATGAGTTCATTGTTCTCCGTCATAGCCTTATCCATGTCAGACATGTCATTGTATAGCTTGGTGCGATAAATAATCTTCAAACAGACAAATGTTTCTCTAAGTTCTTTTAGGACTACTTTCATTTTGTGAATGAAATCTTTTCGTGATTCGCCACTTTGTGCCTCACCGTAATTCAGGGAAACTGAAGTTCCAGAACGAATAAGCTGACCTGCAAGATGATTACCGGCTTTGTTTTTAGACATTCCTTCAGATATTTTTACAATCAGTACTGAAAAGTCAATTAAGCGTTCTTCTAGATCAAATTTATCCATGCTCAATTCATTCCAAGGGCGATGTAAGAAAATGGGTTTTTCCAGATACTTCTAACATCATCACTCGTTAATCCTTGTTCGATATTCTTGTCAATTTGATTTAAGAACCTGCCTATGCCCATCGGCTTCGGCAAGGCAGGCAAGGAACATCGATTATCGATTTTTGAACTAGTTTTTAGCATTGCCACTCTCATTCATATCTCAGGGCTTCGATGGGATCCAGTTTTGCCCCTTTTCGTGCAGGAGCCAGACCGGCAAATAATCCCACAGTAGCACTCAGCGCAATTGCCATAAAGGCCACACCAAAGGACATGGTGGCTGGGAATAAAAATTTGCTGATAGCCATACTTATTAGCGTGGAGATGATCAGTCCCACCAATCCGCCTGAAGCTGTGATGACCATAGCCTCAATGAGAAATTGTCCTTGTATTTGACTCCGGGTTGCGCCAAGCGCTTTCCGTACACCAATCTCTCGTGTACGTTCTTTAACTGACACGAACATGATGTTAGCAATTCCAATTCCACCGACCAGGAGGGAAAGGGCTGTAATGATCATACCAGTTCCACCAATGGCCAGTTTGATACCCTGGTAAGACTGTCGAAAGGCATTTTGCTGATTGATGGCAAAATTATCTTTTTCTTCGGGTTTGAGGCCACGCAATACCCGGACAACACCTCGTAGTTCTTCTTTGGCTTCTTCTACGAGGTGTTCCGGGACCTTCACAGTGATACTCCTGCGCCCCCAGGGACCATGAAAAATTTTGTTAAATGTGGCGAGAGGAATGATAACCTGGGTATCATTTGAAAATGCTCCCATAAACTTTCCCATTTCAGCCAGAACGCCAATAACTCTGAAACGTTTTGAGCCGGCAAAGATCATTTTATCAACAGGATTTCCTTGTGGGAATAACGTTTTTGCCACCTCAGAGCCGAGCAGTACAACCTGGGCTCCAGTCCTGTCCTCAGATTCTGTAAAAAACCGGCCATATTCCACATCAACTGTGGATACTTCAGGGTAATTGGCTGTAACACCATGGATATAGATGTTTTCAGCGGATAATTCTTTATAGCTAAGATTCGCTGACCGCCCTCTTTCTGCAGCCACAACCATGGCGTACTGTGAACGTTCCTTGATCGCTTCAGCCATATCAAGCTCAATACGAGGTCGATTTCTCAATGTCCACCAGTCCTCATCCCCAAACCAGGGCCATTTCTCGACATACAGATTTCCCCGTCCCAGAAATTTCATACTTTCCTCAAAGAGACCATCCACACCATTGATCAATGTGGACATGAGAGAGACGGCAATGATACCAATGACGATACCTGTTCCGGTGAGAATTGACCGAGTTTTGTGTCCCCATAGTTCAGAGAGAGCAATACGTAAGTTTTCCCAGAAGAAACTTTTCACAGGAGGAACTTTCTAAATTTACGGTCGCGCTCATGGATATTGTCCTCGTCATCCCGAGCGGAGTCGAGGGAGAAATTATTATGATGACTTTGGTTTTTACATTCAGCCAATAAATGAAGTGTATCCCAATTCTCTTCAATCAGTGCTCTCTTTTTCGAATGTCCCCAATTCTTTATCTGTCTTTCGAGGACAATCGCATCCTGGATATCCATTAAATCCGTATTCCACAGTAGTTTTATGGGGCGTCTAGAATGTGTATATCCAGGAAAATTCCCCTCATGATGTTGAGCTAAACGATTTTCGAGGTTGCTGGTTACACCTGTGTATAGCAATGAATCAGAACATTCAAGAATATATACTTGTCCCTGTTTCATAGATTAAGTATCCCTCGACTCAGCTCGGGATGACGATCAGATATTTCTAATTTCACTTCTTACCTCGATGCGTGGCTTCATCTACAGCAATCTTGCCATCAAGGAGTCGGACCACTCGTGAAGCATGAGCAGCAATATGCTCCTCATGTGTAACCAGAATAATGGTGTTACCCTGTTTGTGCAGCTCATCAAAGAGAACCATAATTTCTTCACCAGTTTTTGAGTCTAGGTTACCAGTAGGCTCGTCGGCCAGAATAATGGCAGGATTATTTACCAGCGCTCTGGCTACGGCGACACGTTGTCGCTGTCCACCTGACAGCTCGTTAGGCTTATGACTCACTCGATCGCCTAGATTCACCCTTGTGAGGGCTCTAATAGCCATATCTCTGCGGTCAGCGGCTTTAATCTCCCCATTGTAAATGAGAGGTAGCTCAACATTGCGCAGACTGGTGGATTTGGGGAGCAAGTTGAAGGTTTGGAATACAAACCCGATTTTTTTATTTCGGATATGAGCCAATTCATCATCACCCATGGTCGCCACATTTATTCCATCCATAAAAAACTCGCCTGAAGTGGGTGTATCCAGACACCCCAGGAGGTTCATAAGAGTGGATTTTCCAGACCCCGATGGACCCATGATGGACACATATTCATTCTTCTCGATGGTTACTGAGACCCCATCCAGGGCTCGTACTTCGGTATTTCCCATCTGGTATATTTTATAAAGATCTTTGACCTGGATTAGTGACATATTTTATTTCCGTGTTTTCGCAGATATTTGCTTCAAAATTCAGGAGCTTTCAGTATCCCTCGACGCCGCTCGGGATGACATAAAATCTAACCATGTCTATCTATCTTGGTTTTCATCCACATTAAACTTTTTACGCTTGGTAATCTTTACCCTGTCGCCATCATTTAGACCACGGCTGATTTCTTTATAGGGACCGGTGACAATTTCATCATCCAGCTCCAAACCAGACAAGATTTCAAAATCTCGTTCACCAATAATCCCTGTGACTACCTCACGTTGAATCACTTCCTTGCCCTTGCCTTTTTCACTGTCTACCAGGACAAAGACGACTTCAACGGGTTCTAGATCTTCATCTTCCATATTCATACTGCTGTCAGCTCGCGATAGTTCTTTATCCTGCTTTTCCTTGAGTTGCTTGGGTTTTCTCATGGTGATGCTTTGAATGGGAACAAACAGAACATCATTCTGAACATCTGAACGGATATCTACTGCTGCAGACATACCGGGGCGAATTTCCTTGGGCGGATCCAGAAGGCGAATCTGTACCTTAAAATTGGTCACTTGGTCAAGACTACCGCCACCAGTATTCTGGGCGCTATGGGCAATCTCAGTGACGATTCCCTGAAACATGGTGTCCTGAAGTGCATCGATTTCGATTTCAGTGGTATCACCCAGGGAGACATCAACTACATCGTTTTCATTAACATCAACTAGAACTTCCATCTCATTCAGATCGGCGATGATCATGATGATGTCCCGACTAAAGGCGGAACCCAAAGCCATTTCCCCGACTTCTTTATTGACGAGGGTAACGGTTCCTGACATGGGTGCAAACATCATGGTCTTTTTATAGTTATCCTGTGATTGAGCCAATGCGGCTTCAGCCTGTTTTTTAGCTGACATGCTTTGCTGAAAACGAACGAGAGCTCCTTGATAGATGAGCTCGCTCACTAATTTTTTTTGGAATAATTCGAACTGCTGATTTTTTTCAAGTTCAGCCAGTGATAATGAAGCTTCCGAGGAAGCCAGGACCTGCTCAGCACGATCTACATCAGCCTTATAGCGTGTGGCATCGAGTTGTGCCAGGAATTGACCTTTCTCAACCCAGTCACCTTCCTTGACAGCCATGCGAATCACACGACCTGCAACATCGGCACTCACATCGACTTCAACAACGGGCTGGATTCTTCCTGAGGCAGCCACTTTATGGACGACTTGTCCACGCTCAACCTTTGCAGATTGGACTTCCTTAGTATTACCCTGGTCCTTCTTTACAGCGAAATATCCACCAACACCCACAACAATGACAACCAGGACAATGATTATTATTTTCTTTTTGGACATATCAACCCCTTACCACTTCCCCATCAATTGAAGCAGTCCTGCTTCAGCAACTTTCAGATTGTGTTGGGTGCGGATTAAATTCGATTTTGCATCTTCGTAGCTTGCTGTGATTCTCAATACATCCAGAATGGAGAGGGAACCAATTTTGTACTGTTCCTGAGCTAAAAGCAGGTCTTGCTCGGAAGCAGTTAGTATAAGTTGAGAGATGGTGACTGATTCGTTTAAAGCGTCCATTTGCTCCAGGGTTTGAGTCAACTCTTTGCGGAGATTTCGCTCAGACAAATCATAGTTTTCCATAGCTAGCTTGGCGTTAATCTTTCCCTGCTCGACACCACGGCTTGTCCGGGTTCCGTTGAAGAGGTTCCAATTGAGGGAAATTCCTGCAGACTTTGATGAAGTGCTCTCACCAAAAACATCTCCTAGTGCAGTGGCGTTATTATTTCCATAAGAAGCGGACATTCCCAGGGAGGGCATATAGCCTGATCTGGCAATTTTAACATTATATGCCATGATTTCTTTATTCTGTTCCAATAATTTCAGAGAATGATTTGAGGCGAGAACCTCATCCATGATTTGATCGACTCCTGGGACAACAACAGCTTGCCAAACTGGATTCACCAGGGACAGGGGGTCATTTGCCTCACGGCCTAGAATGATGTTGAGGTTGCGAGATCTTGATTGTAAGTCAACCTCTCCATTAACGATCTGGAGACGAGCTCGTTCAATGTTTACTCTGGTTCTCAGGGTATCATTCTGGGAAGCGGCACCCAATTTGAATCTTTCAAGTGTGAGCTGATGTTGATATTCACTTGTTGTGAGATTCTCACGGTAGACATCCAGCAATTGCTGGGTGGAAAGGTAGTTGTAGTAGGCAGCTTTAGTCTTGTATACAGTATTAACTTCATAACTCTCATACTGGATGGAGGCTGCATCTTGAGCAACTTTAGCAGATTTGAGGGTATTCCACCAGGCACCACCATCCCATATATTTTGAGACAGAGTAAGTGAGGAGGAGTAGCCATCGTTCCAGCCAGTCCCAGCGAGATCAGAACTGCCTCCTGATACTGAAAAATTAACTACTGGCAAGACCATACCAATATTGCTCTTAGCCTGGGAGACACTTCGATCGGTTTCAAAGCGGTTAATTCTTAGAGATTGATTGTTTTCCAATCCAATACGGATGCAATCGTTCAGAGTTATGGGTGAAATTGACTGACTAAATCCGGGTAGACAGAACCCAATAATGAGTAGTGAGCCTATTGTTTTTAAACGCATGAAATTTCCTATCGTAAATATGATTTAATTGTTAGTTGAGTGAGCCCATGGCCGCTGAATTGGCTTTCATGAGAGCTGCTCCGATGGAGACAAGTATAAGCCAGGGAAATCCTACAGCCATCATTCCCGTTGCTGTTGATTTGTTGTAGAGTCTGGCAAAACCAAATCCCATCACCACCATACCCCAGATACGGAATATGTCGAGTTGATTCAGAAAATGCTGGAAAAAGCTGTCGACCTCATCGAATAAAAGTCCTGGACTTAATACCAGATTTGTCGATTCCTTCAGAATGATCATAGGGGTTTTGACCATGAGTTCCAGAGTTCCAACCCCTGGAATCATATTCAAAAAAAATCCGTTACCACCAATCAGGTATGTCAACATCACCATGGTAAACATCTGGAAGAATTTGACTTTCCCGCCCATTCCAAAATTGCCGACCAGAAGTAAGATGGCCGCAAAGAAGGCTGTCATGACGAAAAGCATAACGGGAAGCAAGAAATAGCCCCACATATTTCTAAAAGCAAAGGGGTTATCTCTGGCATCCTCAACTTTATCCAAACCCTCATACATCTTTTCAAGGTAGGCGGCTTGCTGTTCTTCAGACATATCAGCATTGTTCTCGATTGAACGTATAATTTTGTTAAGTCGATATTCACCTTCATCAAGGCTAATATCTCTATAAAAGAGGGGCAGGATGATGAGCCCTGCGGCTACAATCAGTAGCGGGTACAGCCAATCCTTGTATGAAACCCCATCAACTAATCCGTCAAAAGCTTTGCTCGGAGTAAAGAACAAATTAATAATCCGTTGAAGAAATGATGTGTTTTCCATGAGATTAAACCCTCTTGCAGTTGTGGGTCGGTATAGGTGTCATTTTATCCAGTTGAAGTGAACCGACCCAGTTCACCTCGAACTTTCTTTTAATCGGCAATCAATATGCCACTTGTTCAGGTCAGGGGTATTACTTTCTGTAAGTATATCTACCTTGAAGCATTAACTCACTTCAGAGCGAAATGATCCGCCTGGTAACGGGTTGTCTCAGCCTCAAGGACATCATATTTCATGGTGAAGATATCGTCATCATCTTCATCAAGGAGCCTGATTACAAATCTGACGATCTCACCATCAGGTCGGTCCCATTCTTTATCCCTTTTAATGCGCTCGTAGATGACATCTACCAGTGATGGGATACCTTCCACATGATCTTCATCATAGCCCAGTTTCTGGCTAAGATCTTCTCGTGCTTTAGAGATTTTGGATAGTGCCTGGGATTTGGTTGTATAGAATTCCTCAACGATGATCCGGGTATCAGAATCTTCAGGATAAACTGCAGTGACTACTTTTCTTGCTTTAAAGCCATTTATATTTTTTTCATAGCCCAAAATTTCACGGACCATTTTGGGGAGATCATCTATATCATTTTGATCTGACCCCATATCAATATGAGTTTCATGATCGCCCTCTTTTTCGGCTTTCAATTCACGGAGTTCTTCGAAAGAGTGGGGTGCAAAAGCATCCGATTCTGCATTGAATTGCCACTGAACTTCTTCGCATAAGTTGGAAAGAAGAACCTCAGTACTTTTACCATCTGAATCACTTACCATTTTGATAAGTGTGTTATGCATCTTGATGGAGGTGTCTTCTTTTAGCCTGCAGCCTGAGAGATAGCTTGATGTCTTGGTGGTAATCTTGCCCACAACGGGAATCTCAAAAACTGTTTTTTCCTCGATATGGTGCTCTTTATCGCCGGCATAGAGGGGGAGGGTATAAGTGAAAAGTCCCAAAATAATAGCGATGATTAATGCGGTTTTAGTTTTCATGATAAATTCTCTTTCTCCAAAGTTCCAGGGTTTTATCCCGTTGGTATATTTTTGCGATACGTGTGCCATATACCATAGTAAAGCAAGGCCGATACCAAAACAGAAATGGCCGTGTCAACATTGAAGATATAAGCCCAGAAATTCCCATATATGGCCATGTCAGTATCCAGTCCTTTTTCAATAGATTCCCATTGGTCTATGACGACCTGGTTAAATCCCCAGAAAAATTTTCCAATAGTTCTTAACAGGGCAGCACTCTGGAAAATAATTGCCCAGCTAATGGACAATAGAATGGGAGCACCAATTCCAATGAGAAGGGGACGGCCCTTGACATAGGTTCCAACCAGCATCAGGAATAAGGCGAGAGGTGCCATGTGGATGGCTGCAAAGAGTAGGTAACCGAACCAATCCCAGATGAGTCGGAGATACGATATCTGATTCAACACGAGACCAGCAAGTGAGGTGAAGGGTTCACCCATGATCCAAATAGCCGTTCGGAGAAATGCCAGATACTCAATGGAGAGAAATAAAGTCAATCCAATCACACCTATGAGACCAGCCGCTATTTTTGATCCGAGGAGCATATGATCATTGACAGGTAAACTTCGATAAAAAAGAGTACTATTATCTGCACGCTCCTTATAGATGGCATCTGAAAAATAGAACAGGCTGAGAAACAGGATAAAAGCGAAGGTACCCATCATACCCAATCGAAGACCAAAGGCGATAGGAAGAGCTGCTTTCTTGAGCACTTGTTCAACACTACGAGGTGTTCCATCCCCATCAATGCTAAGCTCCACATCATTTCCATTCATGCGAACATCCACATCAAATTCCTCCTCCTCATCACTGAATTGGACATCTTCAATGAGGATATGACCTTCTTTTTCCAGTTCTGAGTGGAGGTAGTCTGAACCACGGGAAACAGAAAGCAGCATCAGCAGATTTAGAAATGTGATGACTATGATGGTGCCGATGACGACCCTCTGCCATTCCAGCCATTCACGTTTTAACAGAATCATTAATGGTTTCATGCCTCACCTCCCATAAGAGCAACAAAAATATCAGCGACAGATGGGGTCTGGAGATCACCCATACCGACCAATGCTTTGCTCTCAGTATTTTCAAGTAAAAAGACTCTCCGTCCAAGAATACCATACTCACTCATGGGTTTGAGTTGCTCCCTTAGTGTATCTGCCTGATCTGCAGGTATGGTTAATTGGGTAAAACGCTGGGCCAATTCGTCAATGCTGGCATAGAGCAGGATTTTCCCCTTGTTGATGAAAATGACATCGGAGAGGATATGCTCAACTTCTTCAATCTGATGGGTAGAGATCAGGATGGATTTTTCTTCATCGAAATAATCTTCCAGAACACTGGTGTAGAGTTGTTTTCTAAAAAGAATATCTAATCCATGTGTCGGCTCATCCAGGATAAGTAGGCGGGAATCAGCTGAAAGTGTAACTGCCAGATGCAATTGTGTTTTCATTCCCTTGCTCAGAGACTTGATTTTTTTATCCATGGGTATGGTGGTTGTTTTAAGAAAGGCTTCAGCTTTTTCACGATGGAATCCAGGATGAATCCCTTCCATAAAATTGAGAAGCTCTTTGACCTTCATCCAGGATGGCAGAACGGCAATGTCGTGGATGACGCCAGTTTTTCCCATGAGCTCAGCACGTTGTGTGCGTGGCTCACAGTCCAGAACCTTGGCTTCACCCTGGTAATCCAACTCTCCTGTGATTGCGCGGAGTAGTGTGGTTTTGCCTGCACCATTGGGACCGACAAGACCGACGATTTTCCCTGGTGGGATTTCAAGATTGACAGCATCCAGAGCTTTAAGGTCGCCGTAGGATTTGCTTACATTTTTTAATTCTATAAGGGCAGACATCAGACTACCTCCCCGTAGTTTTTTTGGATGAGTTTTATCAAATCCGCTTGAGATATGGAGAGCAGTTGAGCTTCCTGGACCAGTGCTTGAATAGTTTCATTTTTAAAGCGATCGCTGGCGCTCCTGTTGAGCTGTTTACGAGCGCTACTTTGGACAAACATGCCCAATCCTCTTCTTTTTTCCAAGAGACCCTCCTGAATCAGTAATTGTGTTGCGTTTAATACGGTCTGAGGATTCAGTCCATACTCAACAGATATCTGTCTAACAGAAGGTATCGCCGTTTCAGCTGGTAGCGCTCCTGAAAGTATGTCCTGGCGAATAGACTCAGCCAGTTGTTGGTAGATCGGTGTTTTTTGATCAAAGTTCATTTTCTTTCACCTCTTTTGGTGTTCTACATTACTATAACACCAATACAATATGATATGCAAGAACTATTTTAAGTGTTGCTGTTGTATCGACGCGCATTTTAAATGAAACTTTTTAGCTTTTTAAATGAAAGTTGATATATTCGATCAAATCTAACTAACTATCTCAGGAGGGGGACCATGAGTAAAGAATCTCGGCAATTCGAATTGCTCACTAAGGAAATGTTTGAATTACTTCGAAATGACCCAAAAATTGAAGAAGTAGAACACGATGTTCGACTCAAAGGTGCCGATGGTCGTAGACAAATCGATGTTGTACTCCGGGGAAAAGTTGGCCCGATTAACATCCTTACCATTGTTGAATGCAAAGATTGGAATAAAAAGATTGATGTGCAGACATTAGATGCATTCCATTCTAAAGCTCAGGATGTGAGGGCTAATAAGGCAGTGGTCGTTTCTAGAAAGGGGTTTACAAAAACTGCGATCGCTAAGGCAAAAAGGCTTGGGATAGTTTTGTGTACCCTACATGATGTCAGAAACGAAAAATGGAAATTTCATCCAGAAATACCTGTTACAGTAAGAGAGATTGGACTTCTAGATGTTTCTGACACATATGAATTTACAGCAACAACCCCGACACCGATTGTATTTCCAGTGATATGTAATGGTGTCCAATTAAGAGATTTATTCTTTTCGGAATGGAACAAGGGAAATATTAAGGAATTAGCATTGGACAAAATTCATAGCTGGGACCCGAACTTAGAAAAACCATTTCGTATCCTTAACCAGAAAGGAGAATATATTCCAATCTCTAGTCTTGATATTAAGTACAAGACAACGGAAAACATCTTCTTTGGCTATGTTGGACAATTGGACTACAAGAAAGGGATCTTTTTCGTAGACCGTCAGGAAGGTAGAATGTTTTTCGATGAAGACTTGGGTTTCGATTACAGGGGAAAATTCCTCAAATGTGATTCGATAAATGACATCCCTTTCACAGAATTGTTCGCGATTACTTTTTCAGTAAGATCAGACGTGAAAAAAGTATCCCAGCCAAATTATCGGGCTAGACCAATGAAATCCTGACAAAAGCTTAGAGTGGACTCACACGCGGGAAAGTGGATGAGCCTCTGTCTATTCTAGTCATCATCCCATAGTGTAGTATTTAAACCCTGTTTAAACGGCTCATAATTGGCAATTAAAATCTCTTTATATTCCATATCTCCATGCTTCCGCTCGATCCCTTTCTGACGAACCAGTGATTTCATCCAGTATCCCTGGAACAGATCTCTGGCCTCCTGGCAGTCATCATACGTGAGCAGCCATTTCCCTTCCACCTCCGAGAGTACATCATAAAGCATCATGTGATCGAACTTAAGATCATAGTCATGGCCATGAAAGTAGGGTGGATCGCAAAAGAAGAAGTTACCAGGAGCATCATACTTGGCCACCAGCTCCTCAAATGATAAATGCTCAATCATGGTCTTATCCAGACGCTTACTTACCAGGTCGATCTTTTTGAGTAGGTGCTGCTGTGACTTAACTGGAGTGACCTTGGACGTTCCGAAGTGTTCACCTATTGCTCCAAACGATCTGTGAAGTAAGAACATGAACCTGGCTGCTCTCTGGATCTCTGTGAAGCCCGGATTTGCCCTCACCTGGCCGAAGAGCTCACGACTGGCCATCATATACTCATATTCCTTTAGCAGGGCTTCTGGATGGTATTTGGCCGTCCTGAATACATTAACCAGGTCACTGTTAATATCATTGTAAACTTCCAGCTGAGCCCACTTTGATTTATAGAACAGAAGCCATCCAGCTCCACCAAAGGGCTCGATGTATCCTTGAATATCATTTGGTATGTATTGGGAGATTTCTTTTCGAAGTTGTTTTTTGCCACCGACCCACGAGATCAAACTATCCTGATTTGCTGCATCCACTGCAACCTCCTCTTTCCATCTATAAAACGAAGGTTACTTTCTTATGATTCTTGGAATTGGAGTAGACCTTCGGGTTCTTCCTGGGTGCAACCAGGTTGGGTTGAGGAGACCCCCCTCTCTTTGACCTACTCCATTCTTAGAGCAGATCCCATATCAATTATTATGGTGGTGGGGTCGTAGGAAGAGCACCGGGATCTTTGTGCTTAAATTTCAGCTTCACGAGTGACTTAAAATTCCGCTTCATGACATGACTGAAGTTGACACCCTTCATATCCAACACGACCGGGATATCCACCCCATCTATCCTGATCACCTTATTTGTCGCTGGTAGCCAGGTCTTGGCTAGAGAAAGGGACTCAGTTGGCTCTAGGTAGAATTCAAGATTGATGATGATTCGATAGTCCGACCAGTTCTCAATGAGCTTGAAATCCTCATCCTCTTCAACCTTGCCACCTATAGGTTCCCAATCGAATTCAACACGATTCATATCTTTGGTGAGATCTGTGGTAGCCCCTCGCTTGAATACGACACTATTTGAGGTGTTGAGCATTAGTCTAGCCCCATCCGATCGACATCAATATTCATTCTGTCCTGGCCATAGCTCACACCCTTTACCGTTCCCTCAACAACACCATTCAGGATAAGGGTCTCACCAGGCAGCACACGAGCACTGGGATTGATAATTACCAGCTGGTTTAGGGTACGGTTATCGGGGTAGTGATCTGAATAGTATGTATCCAGGACGCCCAGCAGATATGCTGAAACACCATAGTCCACGCTAAATGAGAGTGTTGCATCTACCTCGCTATAGGTGGTTTTCCGAGAGATCACTGACCCTGTGATGGTACGTGGGGATACTCCATGCCTGTGGTTCAAATAAATCGTTTTATCCAGCACATAGAAATAAGCATCAGCGAATTGGCATAGATCCTTCACAAATACATTTGTAGTTGAATTCAGGGTGACCCACATCTGGCTGATAATCAGTGTTTGTGGTCCATATGAGCGCACTGTGCCCCCATTCAAAAAGTAGATGTGATGATCTATGAAGTAGGGTCCATCATCATAATCGAAACCGTATCCAACATTACCAGAAATTGGTGTGCTCACATTGGCTGGTGCTGCCAATTGAGTGTAGCCACTGATCGAGCTTTCACCAGCACCAAAAGCGCCTCGTGACATTTTTGAATACAGGAGGCTCATAGTTGGATCATACCAAAATTTAACATAGGGTACTGAACCAGCTTTTGTAAAAAATGGATCTGTTACCAGGACAGCATCAGCACTATGTGGATTAGGTTCACTTGTATCGTCCAGATCCTCTTCATCGTAGGTGTAAATGTGGGTCAAAACCATGTTGGTGTCCCAACTCCAACCAGTACCGAGAGCAGAGACGATATCATCCATCACATCTTCGAAGGTATCCCCGGCATAGGTCTGATTGATGCTGGTAGTCTTGAGCTTAGCCACATCAGGAATGAAGGTCACAGAGAGAATGTTTGTTTTAGAATCTGACTTCCTTGAGTTCCAGTCGATATCTCCTGTCCATATAAGATTGGCTGCAGCCACGCTTCCCTGGTAAATCTTTAATCGAGATGTTGAGCTGATTGTGACCGTGTCCAGGATAGAGAGGGTTACTGACCTTGATGTGTATTGAAAAATGGCATAACTATCACGACTGGCCAGCTGGATCTTGGGCTTATTGTAGACTGAAACCGTCACGCCATCGATCTGGTATTTAAAGATCATACCCTACCAGCCTCGATCTCTAACTTTCCACTTTCCCAGGAGAGGTAGATATCTCCATTATCCATTCTGGTTTCTCCGGAGATCTTGATAGTGGAATCTGACAAGGCACGTCGCATGGCCAGTTCCAGATCTTCAGCATTAATTCCTAAGGAAGGTGCAGCACTTCCACCTCCCACAAGACCACCAGCGGCCATCTTGGGGGGATTGTAATGGTTGATATACTCTAAGAGACCACGATGCTTTCTGGTTGCCTCAGCGTTGACGATATACTCATCAGAGTTGGCAATGATCATGAGGTCCTCACCATCACCATAATCACCATTGGCCAGGGTTCGCATTCCATCTCCCAGAAACCCACCAGCTTTCATCTTTTCAAACTTCTGTGACCGGATCTCAGCAACATTGGCCAGACCTAGAGCGACTGCTGCACCAGCAGCTAGAACACCTAACCCTGGTCCGACTACAGGAATCCCAGCCATGGACTTGTAGGCGGCTGTGGCACCCTCATATGTGTTGATCCCAGCTTGTACCAGGCTAGCCGCCTTACCGACCTTGAACATGGTTTCAGACTTACCCTGGAAAGCACTCATCATCTGGGAATAAAGGGATAGGGTTGAGGTGTAGGCACCCTTCTCAACCTTGGCCTTATTGGCCTGGTATTTCTTCTCGGCTTTGAGCTTGTCAGCTGTCAGTTTGAGATGCTGCTTTTTCTCATCTGCATTGTTCAGATCATAGGTAGCGGCCAGTTGATCCATGAGTGAGAATTTGTTCTGATAATAATCATCTTCCAGGATCTGGGCATTCTCGAAATACAACTGGTTCAGCTCAAGGCGATCTTCCAGTGAAACCCGTTCAAGCTCAACTGATGGTGTCTGGCCAGTGGGTTCAACTTGTGGATCGGTATCACCAGATTCAGGTTTGCGGCCAGTTGATCTTTCTCTCTTCAATTCACGGGTTGCCCTGGTGGTTCGCTCGATGGCAGCAGCTTTACGATTTACAGCTTTTGTTTCACCATCATGGGCATCAGCAATTTTTGAATTCTCAGGTGCATCTGCATTTTCATCATCCAGGAGACCCATCAATTCAAATAGCATCTTATAGCCAGAAACTGCCTTATCGATCCAGCCTACAACCATATCAAATCCAGCGCTCACAGCTTCCCAGGGAATCGCCTTTTCAAAGGCCACACCTAGATCCCATAAAGAGACGATTAAGGGTTCAGTCTGATCCCATAAATCTCCTAAGAAAGTGATGGTATCATCGATGCCGAGTAGGATGGGTTCCCAGTCAATACCATCCATGATCTGGACACCAAAATCCATGATGGCCAGCTTGACTGGCATGAGGTGTTCACCTAGTCCAATAAGAGCTTTGTCGAATTTGTTCTTGATCATCTGCTCAGAGTTTTCAGCTGAGGCAGCGTTGATATCAAAAGCATCAGACATGGCTCCAGTTGACTCACTCATCTGACCCGTTTTATCTATGAAGGTATCGTACTGAGATCCTGTTAATGCCAGCAGTCCAGTAACAGCTTCAACAGATCCAAACAGTTTTCCCATCTTTGCAGCTGAGCCACCGGTTTCATCTTTGACTAGCTTTAATACACCAGTCAAACCCTTGGTCTTGGCCATCTGTTCAACCGTGGCAAATCCATGCTTCCTGGCCAGGGCAGTCAGGTCTTTAGTTGGAGCGGCCAGACCGGTCATCACAGCCTTGAGCTGGGTGGAAACTTCCGAAGCATTTCCAGTGACACCGGTCAGTGTTGCGAAAGACCCAAAGAGCTCTTGAGTCTTAAAGTCCATTGCGGCAAATGCTGGAGTCACTGATTGAATACTGCCAGCTAATTCAGGGAAAGTAGTCTGGCCCAGCTCAACTGTTTTAAAGGCTTGATCCAGAATTGTTTCTGACTCAGACCAATCCTTACCATAGCCCTTCACAATGGCACTGGAAAGAGCGATAGCATCGCTGGTCTCAGCCAAGCCAGCCGTGGCAGCTTTGGCATTGAGTTCTAAGTATGAGATCTGATTGGCTGAATCAACACCAGCTGAGACTACATCATAGAGGGATTCGGATAGTTCATTGGCACTTTTGGGGATAGAATCTGTGAGCCCTAATACACTCTCTCCCAGGGCTTCAATATTTTCAACACCCAGGGACTTAACGTTGTAAAGTCTAGACTCATATTCTGAAAATTTATCCAGGGGAGCAGAGAGGAGATCCATGCCTTTTTGTGCGACCATTGAGATCTGATTGATCCCAAATGATGCAGCTGACATTTTGCCAATCAGAGAGGTAAATCCGACTTGAGCTTTTCCGGTGAACCCGGTCACCTTCTTTTCAGCATCATCAACACCACCGAGTGACTCGATCATGTTCAGCTTTATGTTGATGGTGAAGTCGTTCATTTTTTCAAGTGCTCTCTGATCTTATCCTGGGGGGTCTCTCTGGTTCTGATGAGTAAAAAGATCATGGCATCTACCAGATCTGCATCCTCACACTCCCTATATGAACCAAAGCCTAGCACGACCAGATTGTGTATCAGGCGGTGCCAGGCTAAATCTTCTTGTGGCTCAGGTTCGTTTGGCTTGTCTAAGAACTCGTGTTCGGCTTCGCGGACTTGGGCGAACGCACGAACGATGAGAAGAAAAAATCCATGATGCCTCCCCCCACTGCCTGGAGATCCAATTCCTCGATCTCTTCGTCAGTAAAGCTCTTTACAAAGGTGACATCGATAACTTCCCTGAAGGCTTCTTCATCAGTATAGAGATCTAGCAGAGCCATAGCCTCAGCTTTGTTGTCAGAACCATCATTTAACAAGCCATGCTTCTTATAGATCTTGAGAGCTTTGGGTGTGGGTTTCTTCAGTTTGAGTTTGGTAGCCATTAGATAGGTACCACAACAGTCAATTCACTGGTAGCGGTGGCCAACAGGTGGATAGGCACGTAGACCTTTTCCTTGTGCTTGAAAGCCTGGCTCAGCTTCCCGGAGTAGTTCATGTTTGTGACCTTCCAGGTCTCTGAGGTGCCATCGGACTTTTCAACAGTGAACTGTGCATCAAACAGGTCCAACACCTTGACTCTGGTAGCTTCAACCTTCATGGCTGCATCTTCACTATTGAGCTGGTCACCCAACTCACCCAGGGAATCTGTTAAGGCTACAGCCTTGAGCTCGATCTTTGCTCCCAGATCGATCCGCTTGACAGGCAGGGAGGACTTAGATCCCATCTCTTCTAAGATGATTGGATCTACATCAACAGTGGCGCCCTCAGCTGTGAGATCTACAGCTGTAGCGACGGCTGCCCCGGCTTCATCAATCTTTAAACTATGAGCATGTAAACGCATTTTATAACTCCTTTAAACCCTGTTTAAGGGATGAATTATTGGTTAGGGGTAGACAAGGATTTCGATAGCCCCATTGAACAGCCCGTCGGTAGCCATTGCCAATCCATCATTATACATAGTTAAGACCTCTATGTAATCCGCAGCGACTGACCATGGAGTAGATAAAAAATATTGACCTGCGCCATTTTGGGAAAAAGATATGAAGGTTGAAGCAGCTGGGAATGCCCCTGCCAATGTTCCTCTATTGGTTCCGACACCTGGACGACTCCAGACTATCTCACCCCCCAAGGTGTTTTCGAGCACTGTGGCTACGGGAGCACCTGCTCCAGCCTGAGTTAAAAGAGCACGATAGACCTTTACATCAGGTCCGGCCTCAAAAGTAATTTTGGCCTCAGATGTCCATGAAAGCGCATCGGTATAGCTATACTCCGGTTTGCCATAATAGCTCACCACTGATGTTCCAGTGAGCTCAATCAGATCTGTTGATCCATAAAAGGTGAACTTGGGACGTCCACCGATGGAGCAAACCACATCATTACCACCATCGGTGAAAGCGGTATATTCAGCCTCAGCTGCAATATCAGCAGCTGATTGTGTCATTTCAGCACCCGGCATGAACTCAATGTTCACACCATTTTTTAAGACAAGATCTTCTTCCTCATAAACACCAGGTAAAACCTGAACCAGGTCACCAGCACTTGAGGCAGCTATTGCAGCTGCGATCGTGGAAAAATTGATACCAACTCTTTGTATTTTACGCATCAGAAATGCTCCTTATTTCTGGTCTGATTCTTTGGAAGCTGTTTCAATCTTCCGCTCGAATAGATCCTTAACTTTCAATACTCGCTCCTGGATAAATAATATTCCAGGACGTCTCCAGCTAGTCTGGATATGGAAATGAATGTTGTCACCCTTTCCATGGACTAAAATTGTTTTGGCTTTCCCCTCATAGTGGATGGCCTGTAAAAAGGCTTCCGCTTCTTCCAGCTCCTGGGGTGTCCAATCATTACACCTGATGTCACATCCTCGTCCAGATCCATGGACTCCTTTATCACCCTCACGAAATGTTGAGGTGATCACGACTTGACGACCAAAGCGCATGGCCATGAGACCAGCCAATGCCATGATGATCACCTGGAGGCGATACTCCATTTTTGAAAATCCGGCTTGGATCTCTTTGGTTTTGAAAAATTTCTTATCCACGTGACTTCTTCTTCCGAGAATTGTAACCAGAGATGGCGGCTATAATTGATTTGAAGAACGCGACGATGACATCATCATACTTATTCGGTGTCCATTTCACGACCTTGTCCAGGACAAAGAGGACCGCTGTAAAAAATGGGAGATAGAGCAGGATCTTCTCAAACCAATCAGCACCCTCAAACATGGACCAAAAATCAAACTCAGGAGTGATCTCAACAGGCTCGATAATGAAATCGGTGGTGATCTCACGGGCTACCGGTTCAGGCATGGCCAAGGTGGCTGTTACCATAATGCAAATGAGGAACAGGATAAATGCTAGATTTAAAGATAGGCGTTTCATTTCTTCTTAAACTCCTTCCAGCGGATCATCAGTATGACGATCGCTATTACTAATCCAAGGATCTGTGCACCGGCTTGAGCGAGCTCACCTACCTGATCCAGGTATGGAGCAACCGCAGCTGTACTGCCACCGGAGAATCCCATTGTAGTGGTCTTATCAAAAAAGGCTGCTAGTAGTTTCATTCGTTTCATGGTTCCTAAAGGGTTTTTCGTGGTGGCAGGAAGGAGTAAACAACCCACCACCACGCTCGCCGTCACGTTGTATGGAATTACTTATCAAGACTTTTTGCGTGAGCTAAGAATGCAGATTCAATCTCAGCATTCTCAACTGACTGAGCCTGAATTTCTTCTAGGATCTCGATCACCAAATCATCCTTGTGGATTCGATCCACAAAGTCACGCTTCAGAACTTCCTTGGCAGTATCGAGGAGGATCTGCTTTTTGTAGTCCTCAATCTCTTTTGGCTTTGGAGCTTCCGGAGTCTCAGGAGTTTTCTCCTCCAACTCAGGACAGGAATAATTAGGATATTCCTGGAGCAGTTTGCGGGCGGTTTTCTCAGAAACTTCAGCTGCACCATCAACGAACTTCACTCCCAGGCGTTCACCTTTGAAACCATCTACCGGGACTTTAACCTTATACTTTTTAGCCATTGTTTACCTCTCAGAATGAGAGCTAGAGACCGTCCTAAGCGGACAGTCTCCAACCAGCTGATTTGATGATGGATTCAGCGTTCTGGAGAACCAGAGCCATATCCAGGTTAACATTGTTAGTAAGGAAGTTTCCAGACTGGCCAGCATAGCGTCCCACCAGACCCTTGGAGGTCAATGCACTGACATCGATACCTTCACCCCAACGTACTGCGATAATGGAGCTACAGTTATTGGAAGTGCCCGTGGTCTCGGTCTGTGGCAGCAAACGAGTTTTGTCAGCTGCATATCCAGCACCTCTGATGATCACGTCACCGATGCGCTCGATGGAGTTTCCAAACTCATCTTTGGATTTGTCATAGTATCCCAAGGCTTTACCAACCGTCAGAAAACGAATTTTTAGGAATTCGTTCATGTAAAGGTGAGAGGCACCACCAGGAATCATGGCCATGAGTTTCTGTAGCTCCTCGATAGCTGCCTGTTGCAATGCAGCGTTTGCATCGGAGTTTCCAACAGGAATCACGATTCCATTTGTGGCAACGTTCACACGCTGGGCAACGGGAGTGAGAACCTTCAGGCCATCGAAATCCTCAGCATCAGTAGCTGAGTCAGCTTCAAAAAACATTCCCTGTAGTTTGAATCCAGCCTGGATAGCCTCCAGCTTTGTTTGAACAGCCAATTCAGTCTCAGGATCTTCACCACGATCTTCCAAAACCACGTCCACCTTGGCATCAAAGGAGACAACCTTTTTTGCAATGGCCTCGTACACTGGAGTAGGACCAGTAGTAACATTATCTTCATTGATGGATCGTGTGATCTTGGCTTTGGTTGTACCCTTACGGGCTTTTTTCACACTGTCAGCAGCGCCACCCTTTTCATAAAATTCAACATCTTGAAGAATGGGAGCGGTCGTCTCAAGACCGTCCAATGCTAGTGTGCTGACTGGATCGCTTGGAGATATTTGACGTAGTTTCATAACTAGTTACCTTTTCCAATTGGTGCACGGCCAGCAGTTTTGAAATATTCGGCTGCTGCTTTTGTGCTGTTAACTTTTACTTCCGTTTCCTCACCAGTTGGTGTGGTCACCTTGCCTGGCATGGCTGAGTTAGCTTTCAACCCATCCAGCTTGGTTTTGGTGGCTTCATAATCCAGCTTAGCTGAATTGATGTAAACATCCTTATCAGCGGGAAGGATCTTGCCAGCAGTGATGGCAGAGTTCACCAGGAGCTCAGCCTTTTCATCAGCTGAAGCTTTATCCTGTGCATCCAGACGTTTCTCGATGGCATCCATGCGTGAATTGGCTGTGGCTTCGCCACCTTCAGGCTCATCTACCCCAGGCTCTTCAACAGGAACCTTGGCTTCCAGAGCATCTAGAGCAGCATCGATCTCTGCTTCAGTGGCATTTTCATCCAGGCCCAATTTTTTCAATTGTTCTTTGGTCATTTTATCATTCTCCATTGTTGTTGAATTGCCCACAGGGTCTATCAATCCTTCAAAAAAAGGTGTGTTTGTCAGAGCCACACTGATAAGCCTGGCTCCAATCGCTTTACCTTCCTGATCTTCGGCTTGGAAATCAAACACCGGTGAGAAATACCGGTACTCACGATTTTCAATTGCTAGCTTACCAGGGCCCGTCCATTCAGGGCTGCTTACATACAATCCATCATCACGAGCTTCCAGTGCAGTTGACCATCCAGATGCGCGGGTTTCACCCCATAGCGAGGAATGATCAAAATCGAAAAGTAGATCAATTCCCATGGTGTTGTGGTTCTTAACCATTTCATCAGCGCGGGTTTTATCTAGGACATAGCCGCCCTGGTGGTGACCTTGAAAATCACCGAATGGTGCAATCTTAAGAAAGCCCTCTTTGGGCTCTTCAACTGGAGTAGCGTTGAACCGTAAAGATGGTTTTAGTGACCCCCGCATGATGCGGGAGTCATTGTTAAGTATGTATGAAGGTCTCTTTTTCATCGGCTTGAGTTTAGGGAAGAGACCAAACCATTCACAGCCGAACGACTTCAGATATACATGTGAGGTTATAGTTGGGTTAGAGGAATTTACATGAGTCTAACTTGCGTCATGATAAAGGTCAATAAAAAGATACACGATGCGGTCGTTCGGTTTTCTCCCAGCTTCTATAATAGAGCCTATAAATCCTTTAAGCGGGGAGATCCACGAGATGTAATTGAAATGATGAATATCGCTGAAACTGATTCTCAAGTCTTCGGCTGCTTGAATGGCAGACGAGCCGGATTCCAGCGACAATTCACCTTAACTCATGAATCCAGGGCTGATGATGCTGCCAGAGTAACCCGCATTATCAAGAAGCTCGGACCCCGAAAACTCTTCAAGGCTATCCAGGTTGCAGTCCTCAAGAAGTTCTCCGTGATCGACTTTGAATGGGAGATTGTGGATGGCTGGCAAGTCCCAGTTTCCTTCAAGCCACTTCCTCATAAATACTTCAAGTTCGTGGATGATGAGCTGAGACTTGATTTTGGCAAAACCACCCGCGAGATCGAGGATACTGCTCTGGTCTGTTTGAGTGATGAGATCCCGGTACTACTTCCGGTCCTGCGTGATTACATCCTCAAAACTTTTGGGTTAGAAGGCTGGGCTTCCTTTCTGGAACGATTTGGAGAGGGAATCATATTGGGTTCCTATCCGCCTGGCGCAGGAGATCCAATCAAGGAAGAACTCAATACAGCTGTGAATACTGTGGCATCCAGTTCTCGTGGTACCAAACCAGATAACACTGACATTGAAATAGTTGAGTCTGCACGAAGCACTGGTGACTATGACAAGTTCAATGATGTTTGTGATACCGGTATTGCTATCACAATCCTTGGCCATGCCAATGCCGTGAAACAGTCAAAGGGTCTCCAAGTCGGTGAGAATAACTCAACCTACAATGCCAAGCGTGACATCATCCTAGATGACATCTACTATATAGAGCCATATATGCAGCAGCTGGTGGATATGATCTGGACTCGCAACATTGGATCTGCTGATTCTCCAGAGTTTGTAATTGACAAGAAAGATCCAGTTTCTATCTCCGATACCTTAGAGATCATAGAATCCTATGCCAGTCTAGGTGGTGAAGTTGATCCATCGGAATATGCAAGGCTGGGATTGAATATCCCTGAATCACAAAAGCCGCTTAAGCGTGAACAGATCCCAGGCGGATTTTAATGGCCAGAGAACATTATTCTGAAAGCGTTAGGCTGAAATGCCAGCAACTCTTCATTGAAGAAAGTAAGAAGCCCCGCGAAATTGCCCTGATCATGAATGGCAAACCCAGCTGGAGAACTATCACCCGCTGGTCTAAGATTGAAGACTGGGAAAAGTCGCGCAAAGAATGGCTGCACCATAAAATCCAGGAGCTATCCCCTAAATCCATTGAGGAAAAGATCATGGGAAAGATCTCTGAACTATTGGATAATGAGATCAAGGACAATGCAACCGCTGACGCTCTGGCAAAATACTTAAATTCACTGTTCAAGATCTCATCCCAAAAGAGTCAGATCCCAGCCATGTTTTCCATGTTGGAAGAGTTCCTTAAATTCATCCGGAAGAATCAGCCTGATTTACTCACTCCTGCCCTGATTAAAGCTTCAAGGGACTTCAAAGATGATCAACTTGAGACTCACGGCCTGAATAGCGTTTAAAAACGTTCAAACCCTGTTTAAAAATTGATGAGGTAGCAAGTGTCGATACATCCACCCTCTAAGCATGTCACCGCCCAGAATGCCCGATTTGAGGATTTCCTCGATGATCTGCTCCGTGGTGAAAATGTTGAATCAGATCTCACCCCTGATCTAAAGGCCAAAAGACGCGCACTAGCTGACAATGATGAGTTTGAATTCTGTAAGATCTACTACCCCCAGATCTTTGATGCTCCATTCAACAAGCTCCACCGCTGGGTTAAGGATAAAAATACAGGTGAATGGTATCTCTCAGGTCACCGTAAATGTGGTAAATCTGCATACATCTATATTGCCAAAGCTATCCGGCATATCGTTCATGCTGGTGGAGGTGTGGTCAATATCGGAGCCGAGACTTTAGGGATCTCACGTGAGAAGACTGCCAAACTTTTCCGGCTTATCACTAACAACAAGCTCATAGTGTTTGACTATTCCCCCAGGGTCATCCAGGAGGAGAAGGGTCACTACATCATTAACAATGTTCACATCGTGGCCACTTCAGTCCAGACAGGATTGAGATCCATTGATGACGATAGCTTCCGCAGATTTAAGATCTCAATTGCTGATGATTTGTACAACTCCTTGAACGTGGGATCTGAAGCTCACCAGGCAAAAGTGTTGAACTACGTTGAGGCTGAAGTTTCTGGTCAAATGGAACCAGATGGTGTGAGTTATGTATTGGCGAATGGTATTACCTCAGATGCTCCCATTGTCAAGCTCCGGGAAAAACATCCTGGTCATTCCTTCAGTTTTCCAGCTAGAGACTCCCTGGGAAGAACCAACTGGAAGGGTCACCACCTCTACAATAAGAAGTACTGGGATGACCTTGAGGCGAATCTTCCTGCCCATGTCTGGGCCGGTGACTATATGGATGAACCCATTGAAGTGGGTGAGATCTTTGATCCAGAGTGGATCAGGGAGATAGCCATCAACACCATAGAGATCATTGGATCATTGACGGTATGTGACCCCTCAAGAGGTAAGTCACTCCACGCTTCCTTTAAAGCGCTCTCCACTCTGGGAAGAGGGAGCGATGGCAAAGACTACCTGCTGGATATGTATATGAGGAAGGAGGGCTGGCCAGCAGTCTTTGATTACATCGATGAGTTAAGGCGCTCCATGCCAAAGTGGATCATACTACTCTTTGAGAACGACTTCGAGCAGTGGGACTATGCAGAGCCTTATTATCATGACTGGATGAAGAAAAATGTTCCCCTTCCCATCACAGCTTTTAAGGCGGCCAGCCTGGGTGGTCAATTCGGGAGCAAAAAGGATGAGCGCTGCCTGACGCTGGTCCACCCTCATCAAACAGGTAGGTTTCTGTATGCTGATAATGTTGTGAAGACCAAAGATTTTGAGCACTACAAGACAGGATATCTCTCTTATGGATCTGCACATCCCAAAAAACTTGATGGTCTTGATGCCACTGCGTCTGCATACTTGAAGCTCAACCAGTACCTCTCTCTCCAAACACCTGGAACTGCATTCAAATCCACAAAGGCTAGGAAATGGCCACGCCGTCGCCTTTAAAGCCAATTAAAGATGCGCTTAGATCCCTAAGCCATAAATCCCGGTTGGAGAAACTGGGACTGGCAGCTGCATTTCTCATCAAAGAGCGTACAGCTGAAGGTAAGGATGTGGATGGAGATAATTTTGCCAAATACTCCGAGGATTACGCTGAAAAGCGAAGGAGTGAGAATCTACCCACACACCCGGTCAACCTGGAGTTCAATGCTATTGATGGGATGATGCACTCCATTGATCACCTCGTGGCCAGGGATGCTTCAAAAGTGGTCCTGTACCTCAGAGGATCTCGAAATAGAAGGATTGCCAGATATCATAACAAGCTGGGAGCTGGTAAGTCTAAAGTGATTCGCCGGTTCTGGGGTTTAAACAATGATGAGCAAACCAAAATATCAGAGCTGGTCCAGCTCGATCTAAAAGAAGTACTGGGAGGCATCAAATGACCTTGATTGATAGAATTAAACAGGATTTCCCACTCTACGTGGATTACTTCATTGGAGAAGATCAGGAGGCAGTGGATGCTCTGGTCACAGCTGCGATTAACTCCGGATTAAATCGAATGACTGCCTTTGTTCCAGATCTATCAGAGGAAAATATCACTGATCACCTCTATGAGATCCTCTTGGCCATTGTTAAAAAGCTAGCCTTTGGCAGGAAGCATGATGATGCAGAGTTCGAGCACAAACCCCAGATCTTAAAAGACTATGACGATGCGCTCAAGCTCCTGGAGCGATACAAGGCTGGTGAGTTTGACTTTGATGCGACACCTGATGAGGATACTGATGAAGAGAAGAGTATCCGCATGACAGCTAAACCAAAGCGGTTTGGGGAGTGGTTCAATGGATAAGGCACAGATAGCTCTTGTAGCACACGTCGAATCGCTGGGTGAGAATACATCCCCCCCTCTCAAGACTGCAAAGGCATACCGTGGCCAGGTAAAAGAGTTGACCAAACTCCGCAATGAAAGTCCTGCTGCCTATATCATGTATATAGATGGAAAACCAGCTGCGATTGAACCTTCTTTCGAGTTTGATATTCTGACCTGCGTGGATAGCCAGATCTATGACCGGGAGGATTTTACGAATTTGAGTTTAGCTGGTAGTCTGGCCAGGCTGCTCAAAGCCAGCCATAATTTTAAAGATTCAGACGAAAAGAACTGGGTATTTCTACCGGAAAACATCACTGCTGAAACTGTCCTTACTGATCCAAAGCACACCATTATCGCAATTCATCTTGAGATCTTTAGGGGATAGCTTCAGTTTCGCTTTAGAGCTTTTCAATAAGCTTCTGCACTAGTTCTATCATTTCAGGTTTAAGGGCTAACTGAGCAGTCTTGACAATGTTATTCAGAGATTGAAGCGATAGTTTAACAATATTCAATTTTGGTTTTGGAGATGCGATTTGTGCTGCAAGAGTGTCAATATCAGATCGCAATTCGTCGGCTCTGTCTTCTTGAATGTCACCAGTCTTGAGTAGCTCCAGTATCTCATCCAGAATAGGTGAGAGGTCTGAAAGATTGGCATCACTGCTTTGAGTTGAAATGCTTGAGTTATCGGTCCCCTGTTGAATTTGGGAGTTGATGATTGTGCCATAATTGACAATCATATTATAAGGTTCAAAATGCTCAGTTGGTGTATCAGGTTTTTGAATAGAGTTCTCCATTTCCTTGACACCTTGATGGGTTATTACAATACCACCACCAACAGTAAGCTCTTCAACTAAACCCTCACTATCTAAGTATTGCACAATCCGATAACTTTCATCCGATGTAAATCCCAAAGATGATCCAATTTCAACCAAATCCTGGAGATTATCAGTATCGCCGTCAGTTAATTCATATAGTCTGTGAATGAAGAGTGCTCGATTAGCTTGTTTTTCTACTATGGTGTTCATCCTAACACCCTAAATATCCCATACATCATGTTGTTCCTCTGACTCACCAAATTCGCCTGGGTCGAATATTTTTAGAGCCCCAACTTCGAATATATCAATATGTCGAACATCGTGTTTGTCAAACCAACTACATTTCACACGATTGTTTTCCTGAATCTCTGTAATCTTCATTATTGGACCAGGCACTGCTTCATATACCTCATCCCCTACTTTAAATTTCATAGGTTACCTCCTAGCCCTTCCCCCAAGAACCGTTGGTTTTACCCAGTCTCTGTTTGGCTCTTCGTACTCTTTAAGGTCACTAGAATTGAATATATCTTTAAACTGGGTGTTCTTGTCAAACCATCTACACACACATCGATCATTCTCTTTTAGCTCAGAGATAGTCATAACTGGTCCACCAGACTTCAGCGTTACTGAGTCACCCTCTTTGAAACTCATTATTCCTCCCCATAAAAGAAAAGCCCCGTATCAATACAGAGCTTTGTTTAAGATAGCTTGCGGTTTCAATACTGCGGAATATAACTGAAAGAGTTACTCAGCCCAAACGTGATATTATGGTTTATAGAACGGATCTGGAAGCCAATCATGGATACAATTCCAGCCACCAGCATATAGCTCAACCGGTTCTCTGTTCCCATTTCGCATAGCTTGAATCTGTGCCAAGGTATAGTGCTTATTCAGGTGCTGCAGGCAAAAGGTTCTGATTGAGTCTCTCTTGATGCCAGTATATTTGTACCAATCAACTCCAGCACGTTTGGCTTTCTCTACCAGTGCGGATCTGCTCACTGCTTTGACCTGAGTCCTGGCAATGGTATTGGCATAATGCTTTGAAACATCATCTAGCTTTGAGATCTCTTTAGCCACAGTTCTCCAGGTCCCATTATTCAGCTGACCCTTGGCCACAGCTTTGGCGATCTTCTTAACTGTTGAGCGTTCATAGTCACCCAGGTATCCTTTAGCCACTTTACCTATTCCAGCTAGCCTGTCACTATCCATTGACATTTCTGGACCCATCTCTGCCCAGTGAGTATTCACGACCTGGACCACATCCTCATAGGCTTGTGTGGTTTCATTCCAGAACTTGGAAATCTCTTTGTTTAAAAGGGGTTTAAGCGCCTTTTTAATGCTCTTTAAATCAGAGTCAGAGAAGGCATTCTCTTTGAGGAGTTTTACAATTTGTGATTTGAATTGATCGTAATGATCATCGATGGATAAATCATTTAGGATTTTGGCGATCGCTTTGAGATAGTCCTCACTCATCCTGGAACTTTAGCTCTTCCTGGTTGGTGGGTTTGAACTTGCCCTCACCCAGATAGTGGGAGAAGGTTTCTGTAGTGTAGAACCTGGCTCCACATTGTAGGCATACATAGCGTCTGATGTTGGTAGCCTCGAAGGATTCCTTACCACCTATGTTCTTGAGTGGTTTTACAAATTCCTCAGAAGGTTTGAATCCAATGTTTTTACACTGCGGACAGTTCATGTTCCTGCTATAGCCCTCATGCCACTGATCACTTTGCTAGCTTCATCACCTGTCAGATCCTGGACAGGTTTCCTGGTACCTGTCTGCTGATAGATGAAGCCACGAATCCAGGAGGCATCTCGGTGCAGGATCTTGTAACCGTATTTGTAGATTTCCCCTTCCTGCTTTTCCGATAGACGGAAAAACTCCGTGACTTCTTCTTTTAGCCGGTCTCGAACTGCGAAGAGTTCAGGAACCCCTAGTTCGGACCAGGAAGCCACACCATACTCTTGACACGAGATCTCACTCAGATGTTGGTGATCCATGTCGAGTTGAGCGGCGAGAGCGTGACACTCCCGGTTCAAACTTGTCCATCTTAGGGTTCTGTTCTGCACTAGAGATTCGAGAAATTCAGGTTGATGTTGTTGTATTTGCCATGCTCATCACGTTTCATCACTCGGATATATGTGGCAGAATTGACTACCACGTGAGCCTCATTGAGGATATCCATAGCCTGAACCCACTTCTTGTCTTTGATATTCAAATCCCTCAAGCCCAGGATGGCTTGATGATTTACCCTACCTTTGACATTCACAGAAAATGCCTTCTCAACAACTGTCACGAGCTTTTGATTTGAACCCTCTGACCATTTGACCAGGCACTCATCGATAAGTGCTTTAGCTGTACCCAGGAGTTCATTGAACTGTTTGATCTGCTGTACTGATCTAACTATTTGTAGATCCCCACTGAAACTGGTTAAGGTGAGGTTACCACCTTCAGCAGCTTCAATGTCATATTTCTCAGCCAAGTGATTTTCGTAGTTTTCCATTTCATTGAACAGCTCTTCTTTCACTTTCAGCATGATAGCTTTGAGCCTAGCCACCTTTTTAACACATCGTTCTACTGTGGCATCGCGTTTTTTATCAAGAGCTTTTACATACTTTGGTAGAATGGCGTTCCCTTGCGGATCTAGCCAGTCACCCTTATCATTTTTCCTTGCCATTATGGCCTCCTAGTCTGCGTGAACCATGTATCGGCCCACATCTTTTAAAAATGGAATTGAAATGTCTTGTTTTGTTCTGGCTGAGGTACGGATGGCCAGCTTGAGTAGTTTGGCCATTCGTCTGTAGGAGCCACCCCAGCTATCACGGGTGACAACATCCCATAGGTATTCATGTATCGCTGAATCCATGACATTAAAACTCTCAGCAATCAGCTTCATATCTTCAAACTCAGGCTTATCGAGGATGAGCTTTACACCAAGGCGACTGGTGATTTGAGCGAAGAATTCAGCCTCCTCATTCATCATTCTCCTGTGAAGGCTGGGCTGACCGACATACACCACGCCGATCCCTGACTGGTCATGTAAGGATCTGATGACCTCCAGGCTATCATTCCCCAGGAACTGAGATTCATCCAGGATGAGCAATCGATCGGTTCCCTTCAACGCTTTGACCATGAGTCCAAACTGACGATAACCAGTCAAATGGGAAACCATGCCCAGATGCTGGGCGATGGTGAGCAGAATAGCATTCCTGGTGAATCCCTTCACGGCTGCCAGCAGGATAACATCAGGGTGATTTCTGAGGTATTCCTGGGAGGTAATAGTCTTACCCCACCCAGGGCTCCCATAAATCGCTCCCATGTCCTGGAATGTGTGACAATAATTGAATATCCGTGTCATCTCAGTAGCTTGAGATGTATGCACAAAGTTCTCTTCAAGCTCATTGTTCTGCCTGGTGAATTCACGAGAAAGAAACATCTCCATCATTTCCTCAATCTTCTCGTTACTTCCAGGATACTTATCATTTGCCCACTGGCTTAGACGGGTATCAGATACACCAACAGCTAGAGCGACCTCGCGCTGTGATTTATCTGAAGTAGCCATGTAATCGTGGTATAGTTCTCTGATGGTTTTGCTCATTGGTTTACTCCTTTTTAAAATGATATCTCAGATGTCGGAACGGTTTCATACAAACTGGTAGCATCTTTGTAGTGCTGTTTTGTGCTTTCGCTCCTCAGCTTCTTTGCACGACCGATTCGATCATAGTCTTCAGCTGTTGCCTCTACTGGATGGCTCTTAATGAAGAGGGGAGCTCCGCATACGAATTGATTTTTTGCGTTGTAGATGTAGATCTGATTAATCACGCCGTTTTCGTCAACATCAAATGGATCATGGCGAATGATCATTTGCTGACCTTCCATCTGTTTTTGGATCAAGATCTCGTGGAAGTAATAGTTCTTCCGAAAGTTGATTCCGTTGCTGTGGACCTTGTAGGTTCTGCCATCAACCTTCATCATCAGCATGTGAAGTGCTTTTTCATCAACCATTGATTTCCAGATCTTGAAGACTTCCCAATCAAAGCCATGCTCAAAGGCAGATTCAGAGTTCATGCCGGTGGTATTGAACTGTTTATTCAAACCCGAATGGTCGTGGTTATTGTAAGCTTCAAACATCTGATCGATCTTTGCGACTCCCTCATCCCAGGACATGAGACGTGAGATATCAAAAGTGCTCTTCTGACCCTTCACCTTGACACCAGTCTGCATGTACTCTGGACGGTCAAGGACATTGGCACCTGCATATCCATATTCAATCTTCCTGGTCCACTCATGGATGAAGTTGTGGGCTGGCTCGATGGGTTTTGCCTGGGCATTGTAGGGTTGGGCAAAAATGGGCAGAATATATAGAGATTGATAAATACCCTTGATCTCAGTTTCATCCAGGAGGATCTCACGTTTGTCAGCTACCTTGCCCTCTGCATTGACACCCAGGAGAGCTTTAGATTTGTAATCCTTACCGTTGTCTGTATAGGCACTAATCGGAGTTCCATATTTCTTGATTGCATGGAGGAGAGAGAGCATAATAGTATCCTGGCTGGGCTTCAATGTGACCACCCATCCAAGAGCTTTTCGGCTATGGCCATCCATCCACCAGGTGACCCAGGGACGGACCTCTTTGCCATTTACATTCACAAAGAAATTGAGCATGACATGATCAGAAAAAATTACTTCCATTGGCTTGACCAGGTTCCAGTCCCGCATGTGATGTGGCATAGAGTCAGCAAAAGCCTTTGAGCCTTTTCGATAGAGTGTTTTTACAGGTTCTGGTATGCGTTTGAATTCACGATTAAAGGTGGTGTAGCTCACAGGCTGCTCAGCCAGGGATGCACAGAATACCATGTACTCCTCACGGTAGATTGACATCATCTTTGGTTTGTGCTGGGTGAGAGCTGTTTTATAGAGAAACATCCTGTGAGACTTGCTCATCTTAGACTTGCCACCACGACGCTTTCCTGCCTGGTCAGCCAGGCCTGCAACACCATATTGGGCAAAGGCTTTATTCCAGCGTGATACAGTTGCTGCTTTTAGCCCCAGATTTTGTTGTGCTTGGGCTGCTGTAAAGCCATCATTTCTGAGTGCTGTGAGCTGGCTTAAAAGGTCTGCTCTGTGATAGGCCACTTGCCGTTGGCGGTCATCCAGATCTGCGATGGAAATCAAGCTGGAACCTCCTCTAAGATCACCACATCTGAATTGTCCCCACCATGAAGGCGAAGCATGATCTGGTTGGAGGCTGAGAGATAGTCTGGCAAAAAGGCATCTGTGACGCTCTTGGGAACTCTGGCCAGGATCTGTTCAGTGGTATAGTTCTCACGCACAAATTTCACGACATCTGTACGGATAGGGTCCGGGGTTGCATTTTCTGCTATATGATGGAATCGGGGCATGATCTTACTCCTTGCTTGTTGAGACTCTTCTTCCATTTCCTTTATTTTCGCCATGTTCATTCCCATTAGTCAGCTCACTTCGGTTAAATCAGGAATTTCCAGCTCATCTTCTATTAGATCGAATGCTGGCATATAGTTTGGCCACTCATTCAGAATGCGCTGCCAATCCCAATCCATTGTGCGAGGATCTACACCCAGGGCATAAATGTGCATTCTGCGAGTCTTACCATGTTCATACTCATGATCCTTATCGATGATAGGCCAGCCCATTTCCCTTAATTCACGGACTCGACGACCTGCACTATCACCTCCAGTGAACGGACCTCGTAGCATGAACAATGGAGTCCATCCGCCAGATATCCACACACCATCTTGAGTAAAGGTTGCGATGTTTAACCTGGCATTTGTCTTTCTACCTGTATAGAGATGATAGAGGACTTTCTGGCGCTTGTTCTTAAACTCTAGATTTCCGTCGGGTGTTCTCATTTTGGATACTCCGTAGTTTGTGGTTTACCATCTTGTCCCATGACTTGCCAGCCAACGGCTAGTTCATGATCGAAATGCTTTTGCAGGTTTGCCCTCGAGCGCCTTGCGGACGACTCACTTTTCACTGGATCTGTGAATTTGGTTTTGTCCATTATTCGATAGACAAAGAACAGTCGATTGGGCTTCTTCAATCTCATTTGATTCCCAGATCACTTGCCTTATCGATAAGCTTTTGAAAGCGGAGTTTCTCAGCCAGAATAGCCAGATCATCACCGCTGAAATCAGCCTCTGATAGTGTTTTGAAATAGACCTCCATCTGATCATTGATTTTGCGTATACCAAGCGCTTGTTCATCTGGCTTTTTGGAGGCGAGGAGCGTTTTAACTTTTGTTTGCAGGATCTCATTTTTTTCGTTCAGTTGGATCATCCGATCCTCAACCAGTTCATAGTGCTTCTTCGCTTGATCGCGCTCATCGATGATCTCTACCTTTGTCTTGGTTTCTGATTCATCGAGCTTGTCCTGGAGGGTGATTGTGTGGGCTGTCAATCTCTTGAAAACCTCTGCGACTTTGTCAGCACTTTGCGCCGGTGATCCAGCTAATGCATCATCGAGTTGTTCCCGGAGGTCTGTGGGTAGAGCCTTAATCTGTCGCTGAAGGGTAACTGGAACGCCAAGCTGTTCAAACATATGGAGCAGTTGAGGACCAATAGAATTGAGGTGTGTGATCTTGTTTCTGATAGTCCCGTAAACCAATCCACATTCTACTTCTACAAATTCCTTGAACGAATCTGCGCTTGCTGTCAGATGAGGATTAGACTTGGACCGATAAGCCTGTTGGACCTTGGATAATTCAATAATGAGGGTCGCTTCGCTGATTTGGTTTATGCGTTTCTGATGTTTGATTGCACCAATCAGTTCTTCTGATGAAGAGATCGCAATATTTTGCACCGTGGGTGCATTCTCAGAATTAGTCAATTCAATATTATCAATGACTTGTGGATTTGAGTTTGCACCCGTGGGTGCATTTCCCTTTGATTTGCTCATGATTTATCATCCAAAAAACTCAGCTGATTTCCATTTTCTATCCGCTTCTGGATACCAATGCTCGTTTGTGTTATTTCTGTAAGTTTGGAAACACACATATCCATTGTCTCTTGACTGGGTTTAGCGAAATGTTGAAGCATTGCTCCCACAGTATCATTTGCTAACTGCTGGTAGTTTGCAACCACTTCACTTTCCTCTTCCTTGTTCTTGGGTGTTCTGGGAATTTTGATGGATAGACGACCCACTCTTTGGTTCAAAGCAATAAGGATATCATCCCTTCCTTGAAGCATTATGAGTGAAACAACTCGCTTGAGATTTTTGACAGTCCCTGAGTCTTCAAGAGCCATCTTGTAGATTGAGTTCTCAGTTAATCCTTGTGTATCTGCAAGCTCAGGGATGTTGAGTTTTCCCTGGTGAATGGTTTTGTAAACAGCTGTTTGAATAGCATCCATACTAGTCCTTCCAAAAAATGTTAGTTTTTTTAATGGTTCTCGTGTTTAGCGGCTGGTAAATTGGTGGTGCAAGTCCCGGTCGCGTGGCAGCTAAACCGGGATCTTGCTTATTCAGAGGAGAATACTTTTGTCTCATACTTGTATAGGTAGGTTTTCGAGGAACGTCGTCACACGCTGCGAGTTAGTAATTCTATGAATAACTTGAGACACAGACTGGGGTGCAATCCCCAGTGCTCGTGCTACTTCCGTGGGAGTGAGGCCATTTTTGATTAGCAAAATCCTCATTTGTTCACGGTCGTATTCCTTGTCACCGGTGATTAACCGTGACTCAACTTTTGCTGGCAAAGCAGCCCTCCAGATAGCATAGGTTTTTGAATGAATTCTTTTGATAGGGGTAGAGACGATTAAAATTATTAGCCTTCATATGCAGTTAATATATGTCGGTAAGCGACATATCCAAATGAATATAGTCGGTATATGACATTTACTATCAAAGAGATCCGTTCTGCTCTGCATGCTACCCAGGCTGAGTTTGCAGAAGAACTAGGAATTAGCAGAGTATCTCTAAGTGATTATGAGAATGGCAAAACTGAGGTTCCTCTGTACATACAGAAAGCTGTCGATGCCCTGTATGTTTTGGACGATGATGGTCTTCCTGTGTTCGTTGATCCCAGTATCAAAAAGGAGGCTGAGCTCGAAATAATTCGATTGAGGAAAGAGATTGAAGCTCTTAAAAATGATAATGAAGACCTGAGATTAGAGGTAAAAAAAATGGATGACCTACTCGAAATGGCTTCAAAACGCCGTAGCCGCGGTAACAGAGATCCTCTTCCTGGAATAGAAGGAGCTTGATAGTTATTCCGACCTGTTAGGTTTTTTAGGGTGGAATCGTATTTGTTTATACGTATAATTAGATAAATGTTTCAATAACCGCATATAGATTGGAGGGGGGAATGATCCGATTATTAGTTATAGTGTTATTTTTAGGCTCTGTGCTGGCTGAGGATGTCTATCTGAAGAACGGTGGATATTTTAAGAATATTCAGATATTCAAAGAGGTAGATAAGGGAATTGTTCTGGTCTATGGTGAGGAGCATATCCAGGTGTTAGCCAAGAATTTGGAACGCATTGACAGAACACCATATAACCCCAACATCCTATCCTCCACCAACACATCAAATAAATTCGGCGAGGTGAAAGTAAGTAATCGAACCAGTACAGAGGGTCAGGGAACAGGATTCAGCTTCAATAAGAGCATGATTCCTATTGCCCTTCTGTCCTTCTATTGGTCATTTCAAAATTTCTCAGCATTAAGTGATTTAGATGGATTACCTGGATTTGAAAATCTACAAGATGATCTTCGGCGAGATGGATTTGCTTTTCTCGCAATTGGAGCAGTGACTGTTGGATTGAGTCTTGAGTTTGAAAGCATCGATGTACCTCCAGATTCATTGAGCGTTAAAAGCAATTGAGATAGGAAGGATTAGATCTTTGTGGCCAACTGTAAAAACCCATGATGTAGACGGGAACGAAATCCCACTCGAAGAGCAGCTCAAAGAAGCTGAGTCCATGGCCACACCAATTGATTTTGAGGGTCTGATATCAGAAGATATCCTTGAGAGGGAAGGGTCCTGGTACCGAATATTGGACTCTGATCAATTCCCTAAACACGCGAATGCAAAGATTTGTGCATTCGCTGAAGGTGGCCTAGTCCAGTTTGGGGAGGTCACAGAGCAAAACCACCTCCTGGTGGAGATGTTGAGAAAGCGGCTAGATGCTCAGAAAGAGATCCAGCGGATTGAAGTAGCTAGGTTGAGACATAAAAGCTGAAGTATTTAATATATTAATAAAAGATCGAGGAAAATATGAAAGACCCATGCTCAAAAATTAGAAAAAAATCACGCTTCATTGTGGAGTTAAGGTACGAGGCTATACCAGATATTTTTGACAAAGAGGGCAAAATTATCAGCGATATAAATCCAAAGGTGAGGAATTTCTTACCTCACTGGAACACTAAAGTTGGGATGGTAAAGTTCATCGAATTGCCTGAACCAAATAACAAACATGAGTTTGCTATTGCTCATAACCGGACCTTGATTGCGTTTGAAGATCTTGGGTCGGTCTCTGATTTTCTTAGTAAGGTCGATAAATACTTATCATATATGTACTCTCATATTGGCGAAGCAGTGAACAACATTGCACGATGTGGCGTCAGGTTTATTGAAGTAATGGATATGCCCAAGGTAAAGGGCATCAAAAAGGTGAACGAACGCATTTTCGAATCTTTTTTCAAACTTCCCAGCGGGATTCCTATCAAACCAAAAGATGTTATGCAAAAAATTGATCATGAGGACGGACATGTACTACTTGGTCCTACCACAAGCGAAGAAAAGTGGGCCATCGATTCCTTTAGGGATTCGAATCATATGCCATTCAAGTATGGGGTTGGGCTGGATATCGACTCTTACAAATCAGATACTCAAGTAAATAATATCGAAGAGTTAAGAGATCTCGTGCATAAGGTTTACGATCGCACAAAAGCAATTGAGGAATCTATATCAAAAGAGTTAGGGCTGTATCGTGACTAAGAATTTCTACAATAAACCCAAAAAGTCTCAGAAGGGGGGTACAAATAGGAGGTCAGTTCAATATGGACCTACGGGTGGTGATACTGACCCACCAGAAACAGATCCTCAGTATTATGGGGGTGGCACAGCTCCATCATCAAACTCTAGTGACTCTGGGACTCCAATTGATGCTGGCACTGTGGCAGGTGCGAGCGGAACTAATGAACCAGCATGGAGAGATTTTATTGATCTAAGAATTGAGCGTGTCAGGTCAGAAATATTTGAAAAGCTCGGTGATATGAGTTGGGGTATTATTTGGAAAACACTAACTGTCAATCTTGTTATTATTGGAGTAATCTTTGGATTCATCTTAACCTATACTTCTGGAATTAAGAAGGAACTGGATAACAATATTGATGAGGTTGAAGTAGTTGTCACCGATTCTCTTGCGGACCAGGCACTTCGGTTGTCTAGCCTGCATAACTCTGTAAATGACTTAAGGGCTCGAGTCTTGAATCATGCTGATGAAACAAGCCATCTGAAATTAGATGCAGCCGGGTCGCTAAAACGAAAGGCTGAAACGGAATAGACACACACTTCCATTTAAAGTGCCAATTTGTGCCACCTTATGCCACCATGTGCCATTTAATTTGAAAACCGTATGAACGTGATCGCGGCGCGCACGTCGGGTAATAACACCGGCTTAGGTGCCTTCTGGCTCTAGACCTGTTTCTTCCATTAGATCTGCCCCCCCCTATGTTGCTTCGTCTTTCAGCTTTCGGTTTGCCTGTTTGGTGACAAATAGCGGATAAGGAACATCCAAATTAATGATAGATAACAGAGATGATTTTTTCTAAGTTCGACGACGATCATGATTTCGGGATCATCTTGAATTGAAACAGAGGTATTGAAAAAACAATTACTTGCTACCGGGGGTCGGCAATCCTGCTTAGGCAGGGAGGGAATTGCCAGCTTACTCCCCTTCGCTCACTTCTCATTTTTCTGCTTCGCAATTACGTTCAATCCAGGTGATACTCCGTTAGGGGAATCATGCGTGGGAAAAATATGGGATTAGCTGAGCAATACAGGTAAATGAAGAATAGTGGCTATAGCCTTGTTGAGGTTGTGTTATCCGCCGTGCTACTTTCAGTAGTGGCTGTAGGATCATACCAGATTTATGATCGCATCAGCTGGGAAGCCGATCAGGGCATGCGGGATCAACTCGCATGGACCAACATGGCCACGCGCATGGCCATTGCTGTGGATCTGGATTATTTCTCCATTCAAGATAGTATGCCCGAATTTTCTGTTCCCATTACCCTGGATGGCATACAAGGCTACCGCACCACAACAGTTCGAGAAGTCGATGACCCCTTTGATGGTGTCGCACCCATGGATACTTCACTGCCGGATTATCTCAAAGTGACCGTCATGTTTGCCTGGTTTGAGCCGGATAATATTAAAGACAGCCTGAGTGTAAGTATCTCTGAAGAACGTGGTTGGGCATATTAAAGAATAGACATACTGCACCACCCCCAAAAATAAATTCTAAATTTGCTAAAAAAAGAGGATGTCTCATAACAAGAGATGATCACTTTTTTTTAGCCACAGATTCACACGGATTTTTATAAGATTCAATTTTAAAAGTAATTTCTGAGTGTACTCAGCTTCATACCCAGATGCCCCCCCTATACCTCTATACCCCATTACTTATAATAAAAAAGAGGCCGCCCTTTTGGGACAGCCTCTTTTTGATATATATCGGGACTAGCCCTTACAAAACAGGTCCTACTTGATGTAAGCCATTTTGATAGTCTTAGAATAACCAGCAGCATGCAACTGATAGATATAAATACCAGTGGCTACAGGTTGTCCAGAATTGTCCAGACCATTCCAAGATACTTCATAGCGTCCCACATCCTGATTTCCATTAACCAAAGCGCGGACTTCCTGCCCCAACATGTTATAAATCACGAGATGAGCATCGCCACTTTCAGCGATATCATAGCGGATATTTGTAGTTGGGTTGAAGGGGTTAGGATAGTTCTGTTGTAAACTGAACTCTGTTGGTGCGGGTAGACCAATATCAATGATGCTAACCAGACATTCCGCAACAATCTCAACACCGCCAGGACCAGATATAATCAGATCTTCAACGGCGAAATCCATGGCGCCCGTGGCGTTTTCATCAATGACCTGAACAGGTACATTCATGAGCAGACCAGAAGCCAGGTCAATCATGTTTCCAGAGAGATCAATACCCAGAACACGCATGGTATTTCCACTAACAGATGAAAAGACGCCTACAGATTCGTTACCATCCGCGAGAACGGGAATTCCAAGTTCTACAATGCTGGGATCAAATACCAGGTCGGCTTGAAATCCAGCCACCATCTCAAAGCAATCCACCGTGACTGGAATATTTTGCCATTCACGGGTATTGGTCAGTGTAAGCGGAGCAATCGTGGCTGTGATATCCTCAATAATTGGACTGTCTTTAGCCAGTCCACCCATGTTGAGAACCTCTTCAATCAACATAACCACATCAAGGATATTATAGTTGCCATCACCATTCATATCCATGAGGGCCATTTCATCGAATGTGGGATCTTCACCAGTCTCTGTTACGATTTCAATAAAACGGGTCACATCCAGAATAGTCAAAAACCCATCGCCATCCATATCTCCCATAAGAATGGTTGATTCGACAACAAAGGGTGTGATTTCCTGTGTATCAAAATCACCACCAGGACCAACCAGGATGTTGGTGCCATGCATTACCTGATAATATCCTGGAGCAAAGATACCGTCACCGTATGTGTCTAGCATTTCAAATAGATAGGTTCCAGGTTCCAGACCGATAGCCCATTCATAGAGTACGCCTGCTTCAGTAAGATCACCTGCTGCGATACTGGCGACGATTTCACTACTGGAGTTATAAACGTTCCATGAAGATTCATAAGGATAGTTATCGGTAAGTACCTGAACAATAACTGGTTTTGGTCCTACCCAGACTTCAATACTAACAGAAGCACCATGGTTTGGAACTTCGTCAAAACCGGAGATTTCATAAACATAATGTCCATCTGGTAATGAGAAATCCATAAAGCTCCACTCAAACACATCTACAGTGGAAATCAAGGAACCATTCCGTCTGATTTCAAGACCTTCAAGGTCATAACATGGTGATCCATCCATGTTGAACAGAGGATCTTGCCAGGTCATGGTTACTGTATGGCCGACATCCTCTATATTCAGATTGGTAGGAGGACCAGGAGCCATATTGGCGCGTGCTTCAACCAGGTTGGTAGGAGCAGATTCTTCGCCATTGTCATAGGTGGCAGTTACTTGATAGAAGTAAGGCATATCTTCTTCAACTGCATCATTATAAATGGTCTCCGTGGTGGTTCCAATTACGCCACCATCGCGATAGATATTATAGTGAGTGAGATCAGTAGTTTCGCGCAAGTCACTTTGTGCATAGGGATTATCAATGAAAACAGGAGCAAATGGAGTAGACTCTTCTGTAGCGAGAATTGCATCTGCTTCCATACGCGTCATTTCATTGTTGAGCACAAGTTTCTTGAGCATTTCACGGGTAGTTTCTGGTGTGAACTGTCTTGGTGCAACGGCTTCAGTCACAGTAAGATCATAATTTCCAGCATTGGCGCTGTATCCATCTACAACGACGAAATAAACACCTTCAGGGAGAAATGCCCCTAAGATTTCAGAAGGTCCAATGAGACCTGGAGCGGCATCACAAGCTGGACCATCATCATCGTAGTAACCGGTTGATAAGATGACATCACAATCACCATTGAAAATTTCGACCTTGGCATCATAATCAATGTTTGGTCCACACAGGGTGATGTCTATAGCGCCATCTTCAAACATGAAAAGCTGATAGGCGTAATCTTCGTTATCGGTACCACTCACATCAAAGTCATCAACCATACCAACCGTACTTCCATTGGTTACGAAGGGGAGTGATGGGATGAGTTCATCGGCACAGGGCATGAGAGGTGGTGCCGGGTTGCCAGGCACCCTCCAGGTAAGTTCGATATGATCGTCAAAGAAACCATCGGCACGAAGTTCACTTGGTGGTACTTCTCCAACCAGAACCTGAACTCTTTCAGAGTTGTCAGATTCCATTGCGCCTGTATCAAATGAAGATACAACGTAGGTATAGGCACCATCGATTAGATTCTCTGTGTACTCCGATTCAGTCACGGTCGCGGCATATTCACCATCGCGATATACATAGTATCCAGCAAGATCATAATCAGTATTGTCGTTCCAATCCAATGAGATATCATCAGTAACACCATCTACTGTACCAACAAGACCTGTAGGCATCATTGGAGCATGATTCATTGGGACACCTTCAACCTGTGAGGAGGCTGCCTCACCATCATCATAGATTGCAGTGATGCGGTAATAGTAGGTGGTTCCGTTAATCAATGGAAAATCTGTGTATGCCATTGGGAGTGTATCAATAACAGCAATCTGGTTTTCAGCTTCAATAAGAACAGGTGATGCTTCGCTGCGATAAACACCAAAATTGGTCAGTTCACGCAATTCGCGTAAATAGCGACCTGGGCTGGAGCTCAACACTCCAGGAGTTATTTCGATACCTGCTGCCCGAAGTTTTGCTACCTCGTAGCTCAAATCATTTTCAGCTACAACTACAGATTGTCTACGAGCAGTTTGCTCCCAGATATCAAGTGTGTAATTTCCAGTAGCTCCGAAAAAGCCATCTATTACAACGAGATAGGTGCCTGGATCCAGGTAAACATCGACCAATTCAGATTGAAGACCGCCTGAATCATCATTGTAGTAACCAGTTGAGGTGACGCAGTCATCAAAAAAGACTTCCAGCTTGGAATCATAGTCTGTACCACCAAGAAGTGAAATTGTATAGGTGGAGGGGACCATCACATTGAGCTGATAAGCAACATCTTCACCATCACTAGCGGCCACATCAAAATCATCGCCCATACCCAGATTGGTACCAGTGGCGTTAAAGGGCAGGGATGGGATTGGATAATCTGCACATTCCACCAGGGCAGGAGCTTCAGTTCCAGGTGCTAGCCAGGATAACTCAATGGTACCATCAAGCCCTGAAATAGCTTCAACAAACATGGGTGGCAAGTGAGAGACAACATCGAAGAAATACAATTCATCAGGAGAACCCTCTGGTGAAAAGCCTTCATTTCCTTCTGAGTCAAAAGCCTGGATATAATATCCAACCGTGCTGCCAACAGGATGTCCAGGGATATCCCCTGAATAGATGCCATCGCCAAGATCACTCATTGACGCAGTTGAGAAGGCACCACCATTGGAATTGTAGAATATGACGGCAAAATCCATCTCAACGTTATCAGCAATATATGCTTCAACAGGATAAGGACCATCGGTGTCCAGAGTAAATGTGAATTGTGTTACACCAGATATAACTGGAGGTCTTACATCTGTATAAGGGGTTGCAAAGAAATCCAGATACTCTGTGAGCAGCTCTGTCTTGGTTGCAGCACTATCAACTAATCCGCCAAATTCATAAGAAGTACCAATTGAAGTCATGCTTGGAGTGAGGTTAGCTATCGCACAACCTGCACCATCAGCAGGATTCATGTGAATTATTTGTGCATCTGGGGTGAGTGGTCCGAGGTGATCCATAAAGCTATTCTCACCAACATATGGGTAATCCATACCTGCGAGCAGGTTCTGACCTGCAACAAAGGCTAAATCGGCACCACCATCAGCAATACCATCAACTCCAAAATATGGATGAAGTACGGTTTCTGGATCAAAGGCCCAGGTGTCGCCACCTTCCATATAAAGTGGGTTGCCTGCATTGGCATAATCCACCAGTGCCAACACTTCAGCAGAACTATCCTGGAGGACATAATTGTTTGAATAAATTCCAAGGGTTACAAATACGGCTGAATACTCAGCGTCGATAGGATTGCCAAATATGAATAAATCAGGTGTTTCAATTGCTGTTAAACCTAACTCACCAAAAGCGGTAACAAATGCGGGTCCACTGATGGAAACAGCCGGATTCCAGATCATATATTCTGGAAAACCATCGAACACCATGGCCGTTGCATTAACCACTATTTCTTGAGTATTGTCAGCAGTGGAGGTAATCGTATAGGTACCATTTGCTCCACCCTCGACAGAAGGCGTTAATGTGACATCAAAAACAACAAAAGAATCAGCCAGAACGGTAACCGGTGTTACGAGAGCTGTGGAGAAATCCAGGCCTGCAATAGTGATGGCAGTAACATCAAAAGGGTCAAGACCGATATTGCCAATGGTAACATCCGTTGTGACTGCACCGTCATCAAGCTGAAGAACACCAAAGTTGATGTTACGAGTATCAACGGTCATGTATGAACCAGTAATTTCCTGAGGAAGATATAGGGCAGAGATACCAAAATTTCCAACCAGTTCCGGATCGCCACCTACAGCATCATTGATCATTTCCCAACCATTGGCGGAGTATGCCCAGTTGCGATCTAGATAATTAGATTGTAAGTCACTGGCAATTCCAAGGAATCCAGAGCTGTTTTCCCAGACAACCACATAGTAATCTCCGGCTTCAAGAACCAGATTGTCCAGGACAATATCAAACTGTGAAACTGGATCATCAATAGTCGTTAGATCCATTGGGTCAGATTCCCAGAGAGCAGTCCCATCATTTGGGCCAATGGGAAGGGTTGGAGGACCTGCAACACCAGAAGCAGCATCAGTATAGATGCTTACAACTGCAGCGGTTGCACTTCCACCCTGGGTAAAAAGTGTCAGGCCAGTGAGGAAGATGGGTATATCAGCGGTGAAACGCACACTGAAACCACACCCTCCACCACAACCGATTTGACCTTCAAAGGAGCCATCATGATACACTGCTTCTTCATCGCGGAGTGAAGAACTGGGGATTGTCTCAGCATTCCAATTTACAGCCAGCGTTCCGTCGGCTGATGTCTTCAGACATACATCACAGGCTGCTGTTGGTGCGACCTTCCGGTCTGCAAAAGCTCCAGTTGCCATTAGCATGACGAGGACAAAAACCCATCCGTTAGAGAACAATCGTTTCATGGTATACTCCTTAGTATTCATTTTATCAGGGACCTTATTTAGGCTTATTACCGTTAAAATTTTTTCTACTAAAAAAACAGCACTAATTAAAAAGTGCAATTTCTCTGGTTAAACACCAAATATAGAGCTAGCTCAGAACCAATTCAAGCCTATTGCCTGACGCATTCTTGATGACATGAAAATGAGATATATTAGTGATATAGATATATAGGGCTCTTAGATTTTGATTAATTCACCAAACCAAACCCTTATGGAAATCCCGGAGAGTGGAGCGTATTTGGCGTTAAAGTTATACTTAGAAACTGGTGTCCGACCTGAAAAATCATGGAAATATCCAAACTCAAAGCCCCAGGTTTTTTTAAAATTCATTCCATATAGCAATCCAAAGAGATGAACATTGTCACCCCAAAAGCCTGAAGGGACATAATTATATCGCAGGCCAAGATAGCCGTAATTGAAAACGTCAGTTTCAGTTTGCTTAAATACCTTGCCATCTCTTCGCACAGTCTTGGTTCGATCTTTTCGGGAAACATTGTAGTAGGTTGCTCCATAGGAACTCTGTTCAGCATAGGTCGCGGCAAAATTAACCGTATGTAATCTGGAGCCCTCATCTCTGAGCTTGATAGTAGCATCTACGCCGCTCCCGTGAACGGGCAACATGCCAATTCGGATGCCACCATCCATGTTTTGCCCTAAGCCCTTCCTGTAAACAAACTGTGGAAGCATATTTTCAACTGAAAGAGCCACACCCTTATAACTTTCATCGGGTTTAAGGGGCTCTGGAGAAATCACCGCATGTGAAGTACAGGATACCGTAAACACAATGAGAAATAAATACAAAAAGTAATATTTTGGATTTTTGAGCATGTCCTCGAATTTCCCCGCAGGTGTCATTGATGACAAGACTTTTGTTCTCCTTTCGTAAAGATGGTTGGGGGAATATTCCAATGCTTTTCGTCATCGCGAGGTCCAGGACGTAGTGATCGCTTAATGTTCAAAGTCTGAAAGTCTAATGTCGAAAGTGTGGGATTGAAGCGATGTAAAGTCAGGACATGGGTAACTCTTGCCAATAAATCATCTGTAATAATCAGTGTTTTCCGTGGTTTTAAAATATCAATCCTGTTTTGTTTTCACGAAAACGAGGGCTGCTGAGTTTGAGCTACGGCTTGAGGTACAACGGGCCTCATAGCTCGTGGGAATCTATTGAAGATGGACCATTCATTCCATACTCATGGTTATGATTATTATCTGGCTCTGGAACTACAGCTTTATTTGGTCAAGCGCATCGATGCATATTTAAGCAAACTGTTTTGGACAATCGCGAAACTGGTTAGATTACTGGCATGGATACAAAACAAGCAATCGTAAAAAACTGGATCTATCGTTATACAGGAGTTGAACCAGAAGCCTTTGGTGATAGAATTTTACTGACAAATTTTAGAAACTATGTTGAGAAGTTTGCCCACAGATTCGATGTCCCTGTCTTTGGAGAAGATCGTTCCATGATCGTCTCCACCAACAAGGATGGATTGAGCATAATCAACTTTGGAATGGGTTCTGCCAATGCAGCAACCATAATGGATTTGCTTTCTGCTATAGACCCCTATGGCGTTCTCTTTTTAGGTAAGTGTGGAGGATTAAAACAATCAACAGATCTTGGTCACTTTATTCTGCCCATTGCCGCCATTCGCGGTGAAGGTACCAGCAATGATTACCTCCGACCAGAAGTACCTGCCATGCCCAGCTTCAAGATTCATAAATACATCTCCCAAATTTTGGTTGAAAAGGATCTTGATTATCGAACTGGTGTGGTCTACACAACCAATCGTCGAGTTTGGGAACATGACGAAGTTTTTAAGGATTATTTGAAGGAGACGCGCTGCATCGGTATTGATATGGAAACAGCGACCATCTTCATTACCGGTCTGGCGAATAACATTCCTCGGGGAGCGTTATTGCTGGTTAGTGATCTTCCCATGGTACCAGATGGTGTCAAAACCGAAGCGTTGGACCAGAGTGTCACCAAAAAGTATGTGGATCTACACCTGGACATCGGTATTGAAGCCATGACACATATTGCTGAGCAAGGTGAATCAATCAAGCACTTCTCTTTTTAAGCGTATTTTTTAAATAATTGAGCTTATCAAGGCCAGGATTCGAATCCTGGCTTTGTTGGTTTTAAAAGTCGATAACTTTTGGCTTTGAACGATTTCCATGAACATCACAACTTTGAGTGGGGACCGTTCCGGGCAAAATTAGTTACCAGACAC
>JACKQG010000214.1_pt1 | contig 83766 bp, 83 predicted proteins | sample 8237621 | NCBI WGS metagenome assembly JACKQG01 (sample SAMN15677084, study PRJNA649215) | marine metagenome | biome: marine; feature: Black Sea; material: saline water; isolation source: suspended particulate matter (SPM) from the Black Sea western gyre | collected 2013-06-09/2013-06-10 | depth...
ATTCCTTTTCGAAATGTTATCTTACATCCCAAATATCATACTGTCTGGACAATTAATGAACGGTCTGTCAAACAAACGAATAATTGTAGGTATCACTGGTGGCATCGCAGCCTATAAAAGCGCAGAGCTTGTAAGGCGCCTTCAAGATCATGGTGCAGAAATTCGTGTGGTGATGACTCCAGGTGCTGAAGAATTTATTCGTCCTCTAACAATGCAGGCTCTCTCCGGTCATGCCGTACATACTGGGTTACTTGACGAAAAAGCTGAAGCTGGCATGGGTCATATCGAGCTAGCTCGTTGGGCAGACTTACTATTAATTGCGCCGGCTACTGCCGATTTCATTGCTAGCATGGTTCACGGTAGAGCAGATAGTTTGTTGGGGGCTATTTGCTTGGCAACGCAGGCTATCACTGCAGTAGCACCAGCAATGAATCAAGCCATGTGGCATCATCCCGCCACCCTGGATAATATAGCAATCTTGCAGCAACGGGGGGTAACCACTATTGGTCCTGACGAAGGGTCGCAGGCATGCGGCGATGTGGGGCAGGGTCGAATGGAGTCACCAGACAGCATTATAAAGCACGCGGCTGGCTTTTTTAGCCATCGCCTATTAGAAGGCAAGCAGGTTGTTATTACCGCTGGACCCACTCGAGAGGCGATCGATCCAGTTCGCTTCATTAGCAATCATAGTTCGGGAAAGATGGGCTATGCTTTAGCCGCGGCTGCGGTAGATGCTGGTGCCAAGGTAATACTTGTATCTGGACCAGTCGCTATACCTGTGCCGGAGAGATGCCAGTTAATCTCGGTAATATCTGCTGATCAGATGCTAAAAGCTTCAATTTCTGCAAGCACGAGCGCCGATTTCTTTATTGCCACGGCTGCAGTGGCTGATTATCGAGCAACTTCGATTGCAGAACAAAAAATAAAAAAGCAGGGTGATACGATGTCTATTACTCTGACCAAAAATCCCGATATTGTAAGCGCAGTGTCCAAGGCTTACCCCGACTGCTACGTTGTTGGCTTTGCCGCAGAAAGCTCCGACGTCGAAAATTACGCGAAAAATAAACGACAGATGAAAAATCTAAACGCTATCATTGCTAACGATATTTCTCGTACTGATATTGGTTTTAATAGCGACGAAAACGAAGTGACTTGGATCGACGCTACGTCATCAACATTGTTTGATAAAAGAAGTAAAACTCAACTGGCAAGAGATCTTATAGCGCATATGGCTGCCAGCCATAGCGCGCAGGACTAATCGACTCAAAAATTAGATGACTTAATATGGATTTACACCTCTCTAATAGCGACTATAGCCAAAGTGGGTTATCTCATAAGGAAGGGCCCTTAGCCCCCTCGTCAGTATTTCGCGACTACGATATTCGCGGCTTAGCAAATAGTGAAATCACCAATGAGTTTGCCCTGTCTCTGGGCGTGGCTTTAGGCGAGCTTGCGTTAAGCCAAGGTCAACAAATGTTTTTTGTCGGCCGCGATGTGCGACTAAGTTCACCATCCCTGACAGAGGCGCTATGCTTTGGCCTAAAAGCTGCGGGCTGTGATGTGGTCAATCTCGGTGAAGTAACCACACCTATAGTGAATTTCGCAATTGAACATGATCCCATACGCAAAAGTGGTGTAATGGTAACAGCCAGTCACAACCCTGCTGCTTACAACGGTTTTAAAATCATCCTTGATGGGGAAGTGATTTCTGGCCAACAATTGCAACAATTAAAGTCAGCACTCAGGTCTAATGATTTCTCACCTGAGGCCTCAGCACCGCAGATTACAAAGGGTTTTATTTCTCAATATTGCCAACATATTGTTAGTGACAGCTCAATTGACCGCTCTTTTAAGATCGTTATCGACGCTGGAAACTCGGTGGCGGGGCCCATTGCTGTAGATCTATTTAAGAGACTTGGCTGCGCAGTAGAGCCGCTTTATTGTGATGTCGATGGTAGCTTTCCCAATCACGAGCCCAATCCATCAGATGAAAAAAACCTGCAGGACCTGATCGCAAAAGTGGCCTCGACAGGTTCTGATTTAGGTTTCGCTTATGATGGTGACGGAGACCGATTAGTTGTTATTTCTGGGGATGGGGCTATTATCTGGCCAGATAAGCTAATGATGATTTTTGCTAGAGACTTACTCGCAAAAATGCCAGGTGGCGACATTGTTTTTGATGTTAAAAGTAGTATGCGCCTTAAGGAACTCGTTATTCAGTGCGGAGGCCTTCCGACTATCTGTAAAACAGGTCATTCCCATATTCGAAAAGCAGTGCGTGATCAAAACGCTCTACTTGGAGGGGAATTTAGCGGTCACATTTTTTTCAATGATCGTTGGGGTGGGTTTGATGACGGGTTATATGCAGGAATGCGTCTCTTAGAAATTCTCTGCCAGCAGCACAATGGTCGCATTAAAACCCTCGACGAGATAGTCTCTGAGTTTAAGCCTAGTAGCTACAGCCCAGAGATTTTAATCCCGGTCCCTGATGAAAAAAAGTTTCTCTTGATGGACAGCCTGCAGACTAACTGTGTGTTTGATGGCGGAAAAACAATCAGACTGGACGGTATGCGCGTGGAATACTCTGGTGCTTGGGGGCTTATCCGGGCATCTAACACAACCCCCAATTTAACCCTACGTTTTGAAGCGGACGATGATATTCAACTGGCAGCAATAAAAACCCGCTTTAGAAACGAATTAAACCCTTTTATTAATCAACTAGAAGATTATATTTAATTATGTCACTTAGTCGCAAAGAAGCAGCCACTACCGCTCAGGTTATTTCAAGAGCACTTCCCTACATCCAGCGCTTTTCAGGTAAAACCGTGGTGGTTAAATACGGTGGCAATGCAATGGTGGACGAAAGTCTTAAGCAGAGTTTTGCTCGCGACATTGTTCTGATGAAGGCAGTAGGCATCAACCCAGTCGTTGTTCACGGTGGAGGCCCTCAGATTGGGGAGCTACTTGAGCGTCTATCGATTAAATCAGAATTTGTCGACGGTATGAGGGTAACTGACAGTAAAACTATGGACGTTGTGGAAATGGTCCTTGGTGCCACCATCAATAAAGAGATTGTCAATTTGATCGGTAATGCTGGCGGCCGGGCATTTGGTGTGACAGGAAAAGACGGGCAGTTAATCAGAGCTAAAAAGCTGGTTGTATCTCATCAAACACCTGAAATGTCGGTGCCAGAAATTATTGATATTGGCCATGTTGGTGAGGTTGAATCAATAAACAAATCGGTCATCGACATGCTTGTGCAAAGTGGTTTTATCCCCGTTATAGCCCCTATTGGGGTTGGTAAGGATGGCTCATCTTTTAATATTAATGCCGACTTAGTAGCAGGCAAAGTGGCTGAGGTCCTTGAAGCTGAAAAGCTTATACTATTAACCAATGTAGAGGGTTTACAAGACAAAGAGGGCGGTATTCTTACCGGCCTGACCGTTGACCGGGTAGACGATTTAATTGCCGATGGCACGATTTATGGCGGTATGCTGCCAAAAATTCGCTGCGCGCTTGATGCCGTTAAATCAGGCGTCTCTTGCGCTCATATAATCGACGGGCGGGTTGAGCACGCGGTGATGCTAGAGATTTTCACCGATGAAGGTGTAGGGACTTTAATCACTAATCAAGAATTAACAGGAGCACTCTAATGGCAGGTAAAAAAGGCACTCGAGCCCAAGAAATTTTACAAGCGTTAGCGCGTATGCTTGAAACATCTAAGGGCCGCATCACCACCGCTGCTCTGGCTGCTGAACTAGGTATTTCAGAAGCTGCGCTGTATCGGCACTTCCCCAGCAAAACACGGATGTACGAGAGTTTAATCGACTTTATTGAAGAGACCATCTTTGGTCGAGTGAGGTCTATTGTCAGCGAAGAACCTGATGCAGTTAATCAGTGCTATCGCATTCTTAGCTTAGTCATCGCATTCTGTCAGAAGAACCCTGGCATCACGCGGATCCTTAATGGAGATGCATTGGCGATTGAAAGCGAAAAATTGCACAGCCGTGTCGCCCAGTTTTTCGATCGCCTTGAGTCACAGCTCAAACAGGCTCTGCGTGAAGCAGAAGTGCGCGATGGCTTGAAATTAAATGTACCCGTTTCTGTAGCAGCGAATCTAATGCTGGTGACTGTAGAAGGTAAAATTAGCCAGTATGTTAGAAGTGATTTTGCCACCTCGCCCAACCAACATTGGGCAGAACAATGGCAGTTACTAACTGCAGGTATCTTTGAATCTTAGTCGTCACGTTTGATGACTACGGCGTAACGGTTTAGATTACGCCGTAGGTTGAACGATAGGTTTTAATGGCCATTATAAGTTCCGCCATATCTTCTTTATCATCCAAATAAGCCAAAATATCATTTATGTCAATAATGCTAATCACTGGAATTGAGAACTGTTGCTCTACTTCTTGAATAGCTGACTGCTCCGTCTTTCCCTGCTCTTTACGATCTAACCCAATCACTACGCCAGCTGCATCAGCGCCAGCACTTTCAACCAAAGTCATTACCTCTCGAATAGCAGTGCCGGCTGTAATTACGTCATCAATAATGAGGACCTTCCCTTCTAGAGGCGCCCCGACCAATGTGCCACCTTCGCCATGAGACTTAGCCTCTTTACGATTAAAACAGTAGGGGACATCGATACCATAATGGTCTGCCAATGCCATAGAAGTAGCTGCCGCAAGAGTAATACCTTTGTAGGCAGGACCAAACAAAACATCAAACTGTACCCCAGACTCAACAATAGCCGCCGCATAACAGTGTCCCAAAGCTGAAAGTGCCTTCCCTGAGCAGAATTCACCCGCATTAAAAAAATGGGGTGAAACACGTCCAGATTTCAACGTGAATTCGCCAAACTTGAGCGCGCCACTGTCGAGAGCGTTATCGATAAATTGGGTTTTATAATTTTTGTTCACAGTCATAAGTCTAATCCGTTTACTGGGCCAGCGCCATCTGCTGCACTCGCACCAAATCTGCTATCCCTTTTTTTGCCAAATCTAACATGGTCGTCAACTCTTCACCACTGAAGGGTGCCGCTTCAGCTGTGCCCTGTACCTCAATAAAGCCGCCCTCACTGTTCATAACCACATTCATGTCAGTTTCAGCATTGGAATCCTCAGCATAGTCCAGATCCAGTACTGCTTCACCTTTATAAACCCCTACTGACACGGACGCTATCATAGAAACTAAAGGGTCACCCATGATTCGCTTGGTTCGCTGTAAATGTCGAATAGCGTCAACCAGAGCCACACAGGCCCCTGTAATTGATGCTGTTCGAGTGCCACCATCAGCTTGGATAACATCACAATCGATATTAATCGTGTTCTCACCCAATTCTTTTAAGTCAACCGCCGCTCGAAGAGAGCGACCAATTAACCGTTGAATCTCTTGGGTGCGCCCACTTTGCTTGCCTCGGGCCGCTTCACGACCCATGCGGCTGTTAGTTGAGCGAGGCAACATACCATATTCAGCGGTTACCCAGCCTTCGCCTTTTCCTCTTAAGAATCTAGGAACCCCTGGTTCTACACTGGCGGTACAGATCACCTTGGTGTTTCCAAACTCAACCAATACCGATCCTTCGGCGTGGCAGGTAAAATCGCGAGTAATCTTTACTTGGCGCAGCTGTTCAGGTCTTCGGCCACTGGGTCTGGTCATAATATGGTTCCTAGAAAGTGTTGGTGAATAAAATCTGGCGGAATTGTAGCAAATCTAACACCCGCGTGGCCGCCTTTGTTACCATGCAACCAATAATTTAAATCATTTGGAGATAATATGCCTCGAAGCATGACGGCATTTGCCAGAAACACCGCAGATTTTTCCTGGGGCTCAGTCACCTGTGAGCTGCGCTCTGTCAATCATCGGTTTTTAGAGACCGGCTTTAGACTGCCAGAGACATTACGCCACGTTGAAATGGCGTTGCGCGAAATAGCTCGTAAAAAGCTTTCCCGAGGCAAGGTGGACTGTTCTATACAGTTAGCATTTAACAGCACTGACGCCACAGTTAACGCCGATCTTACATTGGCCAAACAATACATTGAAATTGCTCAGCAGCTCGCCACCCAAATAGACAACCCTGCAGAGATCTCTCCTCTGGATATCATGCGCTGGCCGGGTGTCTTGAAAGATCAAGATGTTGAATCTGAGCATCTCCAAGCTGCGGCAATTGAGACCTTCAAGGCAACTGTTGCCCAGCTACTCGAAGGCAGGCAACGCGAGGGAGACAAGCTTGCAGATATGATTGAACAGCGACTTGTAGGCATTCAGGAACAAACCGCAATAGTCAGAAAAAATCTGCCGGATATTCTTGCTCATCAGCGCACGCGACTTGAAGACAAAATGGTGGATATGCAAATTCAACTCGACGAAGGTCGCTTAGAGCAAGAGATGGTCATTATTGCCAATCGTTCTGACGTAGATGAAGAATTAGACAGGTTAGAAGTGCATATTGCAGAAATTCGCCGCGTCCTGCAGAGCTCAGAGTCTATTGGCCGCAGGCTAGATTTTTTAATGCAAGAATTGAATCGCGAAGCCAACACTCTTGGCTCCAAGTCCATCGCAGGTGTAACGACTCAAGCGTCAGTGGAACTAAAAGTTCTCATCGAACAAATGCGCGAGCAGATTCAAAACCTTGAGTAAAACTGATTACCTTCGTGTTCGTGACATTATTCACTATGGAGAAGACAGTTTTTCTATATATCCATGCTCTACCATGCAGTCTGAATAACTAACGTTAGGCAGTATCACGCCTTCTCGCCATTCTTGATTAGCCACATTTCGACATAGGGTATCAACTTGCTGTTGAGCTTCTCCAGGCTTCAGTTCTTTGTGCGCACAGCCAGACATCAACAAAAGGAGAGCCCCCGTAGACAAGGTCGCGATATTTTTCATAACATATCCCTCTTCTTTAGCTAAGCCCTCGGCGGCCACTAGCAGCTTAAACCTTCCGATAGATCATGGCATCAACTGTTACATTAAATTAGAAAAGTCCTTAACTACATATTGACCTTCGGCTTCGGCTACCACTTTGCCGGCAGTGTCTTTGATCACGATGTGAAGCGTGTAGGAAAAGCGACCCGTAGCTTCCAATGCCGTTTTCATGGCCAAGGCATCAGCGGGACTAAATTCCGTCTCAGCAGTAATATCAGTCATTGCCGGACGTAAGAACGTAATATTGAGCCCAGCAATCACTGGCTGGTACTTGGGGTCATCAAGATTGTGTGCAGCAATTAAACCGCCCAAGTATTCAGCGGTCATCCACATTGGGCCGGCATGAAATATGTTCACATGGTTTTTTGTGTTGTCATTTAGAGGCGTGCGAGACCGGTATATTCCACCTTCGATACTTTCAACCTGCAAATCTAAGAAGGTATATATAGGACAAGCGTCACGAGCTGCCTGCTGGTAGTGTTGTTTTAAATCCATAACCTATTCTCGCTGCTTTTATAGTGGATGAATGCTAAAAGTAGCTATTAAGCTTAACATCCGTTATGCAACCAATATAAACTGCCCTATTTTTGAGGGCAAGAATAAATCGCTACAGCGTTCACTGAAAGTCCAGCAGCTCAAATCTATGCTTTTTGTGGCCGTCGGCTAAGGGTGATAGGCAATCCATCAGTAGGCTTCGAGATTGGTGACTGCTGCACAGGCATTTCATACCCCTTGGGCACAGTCCATCGGTAATTTTTTAACATTTCAAACATCACGAGCTTAATTTGCATCTCGGCAAAATGAAGCCCGATACACATATGCGCACCACCACTGAAGGGAATCCAACTGTATGCGTTACGCTTATGCTCCTTGCGCTCGTCACTAAAGCGTAATGGATCGAAATGTTTGGGACTATCCCAGTAGTCCTTTGAATGGTGAGTGTGTATAGGATAAGTCACCACTAAGGCTTTAGCGGGTACCATATGTCCGTCAAACTCAAAGGGTTTGTTGCTGAATTTGGGTAATGTTGAAAGCGGAGGGTATAGCCTGAGCGCTTCTTTCATCACCCAGCCAGTCTCAACCATTTTACTCAGATCATTAGATGACAAGGTCTCAACGCCCAAACTCTCGACCTCGGACCATAACCGTTCTTGCCATTCGGGGTTCTTGGCCAAAGCATAGGTCATACTCGTCAGAGCGCTCGTGGTTGTATCATGGGCCGCCATCATCAGAAAGTTAATGTGATCTACGATTTCTTGATCAGTGTAGCCTTTGCCGTCTTCATCTGTCGCACGAGACAATAACGAAAACAAATCTTGGTTATCTCCTGCTCGCTTCTCTGGAATCATCGGCAAAAAGAAATCGCACATTGACTGTCGGGCTCGTATGCCCCGCCACAGCAATGTTCCGGGCAACGCTATGGGCATACGCCACATAGCAGCTGCAACGGTCGATTCAAAATATTGGTTAATTTTTGTCGCTTCTGCGCCGAGGTTCATTCCCAAAAATACCGTAGCAGCCAAGTCCAAGGTCATTTGCTTGATAATAGGATAAGCCTGCACTTTTTCAGACTTCGCCTCAGGTAACCAACTCGCAACGCTTTGCGCTATCTGGGGCGCCATTTGCTTGAAGTAGCCTTGCATCGCCTGATTTTTAAACCCTGCCTGCATAAGCCTGCGATGATAACGATGGTCATCACCATCGCGAAGCATTAATCCATTGGGGAAAACCCGGCCAATAATTTGATCCCACGCTTTTTTGTTGGATAGTACTTGTCCCGGATTTAATAAACTTAATCGATTTGCGTCAGCACCAAACAGATGGACCACATTCATTTTACCCACTCTGTGCAGGACAACATTTCCATATTTCTGCTGTAAGTGCTGGGTGTGCTTAAGAGGGTCAGCATAACTCAACTTTACCAGCCGCCAAGACTCTAGAAATCCGACTTTTATGGGTAATAATACTTTTGGGGTAGCCTGAGTTTCCAATCTAAATAACCTCACTTATCTTTCTATTTCATCGAAGACTTCGATTACTCAGGATAAATCGAATCTACTGGAACACCTAAATATTTCGCCAATCTCTGCATATTAGATCGCCTTGGAGTTTCTACAGTGCCTTTAGCTACCCTATTTACAAAAGACTGGGATACCCCGGCCTCTCTAGCTAACATTGATTGGCTAAAATTTCGGGTCGTCATTATTCTCCCTAGCGGGGTGTTATGAGCAGGTGTCTTCATCATTCTAATATCCATCCTTTTATAGTGTAATTAACACAATAAGCAGCGCCAATTCATAGCGCTTATCACTACAATTGGTAAAAAACTGCTTATTTAACATAATAAAAGTGTAGAATTTCTTGCGAAGAAAAGATGCAATGATGCCTTCTATATACACTTATATTACAAGTTATGGTAACCCAAACTAAATAAGTAGATAGTGAAGTACTGCACATTTGGGTAGCCTCACAAAATAATCAGAGTGAGCATGTTGAGATCGACGTATTTGGGTGTTTACCCTATTCTTTTGACCATAGCCCTATGCAGCTCTACGGCCGCTGGATTCGGCGTGGATGCTCATAAAATCATTACTCAAATCACCGAAAACCACCTAACAGAAACTACTAAACAAGCGATTACTCAGCTTACCGGAGGTGCCAATTTAATCAATATAGTACTGTGGCCAGATCGAATTCGCTACACACCTGGCTACCAAAAATCAGCACAATGGCATTATATCAATATCGCAGATGATCAGCGCCTTGATGACCTCAAGCACGGCGCAGACGGGGATATTCTGACGGCAATGGAGCACTTTCACGGGCAATTAATAGGCAATGAGATAACCAAAAAGGAAAAGATTGAGTCGCTCCGCTTCTTTATGCATTTTGTTCAAGACATTCACCAGCCACTTCATGTTGGCCTGCAAGCCGATAGAGGCGGTAATAGCGTTGCTATTAAGTGGTTCAACACGGTAAAAACAAAAAACCTACATTGGGTATGGGACACAGGGATGATCAAAACAAAGAATTTGTCGACTGATCAATATGTGCGGTTATTGGATCAAATATCTCCGAGAAAAATACAGGAATGGCAAAGTAGCAATTTTTTGGACTGGGCTGCAGAATCTAAGTCACTTCGACAACAGGTGTATGATTTTAGCCCTGAAAAACAAACGCCGACAACGGTGATAGGGCAGTCTTACGTTGATAGAAATATTGCTCTTCTCGAGGAGCGTCTAGTCATGGCTGGGATTCGGTTGGCAGGAAGATTAAACAAAATTTTTGATCCGAACCATTAAGGGAGCAATTTTTAGTACACTCTCGTCCTGAGGTGGATTAATCTCCGACAAGGCAATATAGTTCTAAAATAATTTAGTGGTTTTAACAATACCGGATTAACGTCATTATGAAACAAGGCACACTGTTTATCATTTCCGCTCCCTCAGGTGCTGGTAAAACCAGCCTAGTTGGGGAAATTCTGAGTCGCAGTGATAACATTCAGGCTTCAGTTTCCCATACCACCAGAGAACGACGCTCGGGGGAAGAAGATGGCGTGAACTACCACTTTGTTAATCAACCTGAATTCCTAAAAATGGTAGATGAGGATTCATTTCTTGAGCATGCCGAAGTCTTCGGCAACCATTATGGCACCTCCGAGAGCTGGGTAAGAATGACGCTCGAACTGGGCATTGATGTCATTCTAGAAATTGACTGGCAGGGCGCAGAACAGGCGCGAAAGCACTTCCCGAGCAGCCAAAGTATTTTTATACTGCCCCCTTCTAAGCAAGCATTGCAAGAGCGGCTAACCCTTAGAGGTCAGGATAATAAGGAGGTAATAGATCGTCGCATTGCCGCAGCAACACAAGAAATGAGTCATTATATCGACGCAGACTATCTAATAATTAACGACGATTTCGAAACGGCACGAACGCAACTTGAGTCCATTATAACCTCGCAACGATGTCGACTCCCAGCAACCGATCACCAAGATCTGTTAACTGACCTATTAGCCTAAGAACTTCGTTACTCCCTTTTTATTGCAATCAGCCGTTCAACCTGATTCTCCTAATGAAAAACTTAACGATTGATTTATTGTCGTATCGTCTCGGTTTAGGTAAACTGGGGGGTCTGGGTAACAAAATGTTGCAAACACTATTTGAATTACTTTATTAATTACCAAGGTCGGCACATAAGATGGCTCGTATTACAGTAGAAGATTGTTTAGATCACGTTGATAACCGCTTTGAATTAGTCATGGTTGGCTCCAAACGTGCCCGTCAAATCGCGATAGAAGGTCGACCCGCATTAGTCGATGAAGAGAATGATAAACCTACGGTTATTGCGCTCCGTGAAATCGAGCAAGGGCTAGTGACTGCCGCTATCCTAACTGAAATTCCGCAAGACTATGAAATTGTCGATGCCGTGCCAGAAACAGAAGAAGCTTCAACCGAAGCCCCTCAAGAACCCGCTATTTAACGCTCAACTCAGGTGTTGGGGAGGGCTGTAATACGGTGCTACATGGACTGACAGACAAGCTCTCCTCTTACCTCGACCCAAAAGAGGTCGATAGGGTAACCCGTTCGTATTACTTCTCTGAGAAATGTCATCTTGGCCAAATGCGTCAAAGTGGTGACCCGTATATTACCCACCCTTTAGCCGTCGCGAATATTCTTGCCGACATGCGCATGGATCATGAAAGCGTTATGGCTGGATTGCTGCATGATGTTATTGAAGATTGTGGTGTTACCAAGGGGCAGATCAGTCGCCGATTTGGTCGTACTGTTGCAGATTTAGTTGATGGTGTCAGCAAGCTAAGTGAAATCGAGTCCGCTTCAAGGGCCGAACAACAAGCGGAAAGCTTTCAAAAAATGACTCTGGCAATGTCCAGAGATATTCGGGTTATGTTGGTTAAACTCGCAGATCGACTGCACAACATGCGCACCCTAGGTGTCTTGTCACCTGAAAAACGCCGCCGCATCGCTCGGGAAACCTTAGAGATATATGCGCCCATAGCTCAACGCCTTGGTATTAACGATATTCGCTTAGAGTTTGAAGATTTGGGCTTTGCCGCTATGTACCCTCTGCGCCATCGGCGCTTGCGTGAAGCCATGAAGGCCGCACGAAAGAACCGCAAAGAAGTGGTTACCGAAATTCACCAATCAATTGAACTGCGCCTTGAGCGAGAGGCAGTGTCCGCCAAAGTTAAAGGTAGAGAAAAACACCTGTGGAGCATCTATTTAAAGATGCGCGAAAAAAAGAAGTCCTTTCGCGATATTATGGACGTATTTGCGTTTAGGGTAATCGTTGATAACGTTGATGACTGCTATCGAACCTTAGGCATAATGCACAATATCTATAAGCCTATACCGAGTGAATTTAAAGACTATATTGCCATTCCCAAAGCCAATGGATATCAGTCATTACATACTCTTTTAGTCGGGATGCACGGGGTGATAATTGAGGTCCAAATTCGCACAAAAGAAATGGAGGCGATGGCTAATTTCGGAATTGCTGCCCATTGGGAATATAAATCGAGTAGCAATCATGTTGAAGTCAGTCATCGAAGAGCAGCACGCTGGGTACAAGGGCTGCTTGAGATGCAAAAACAAGCAGGTGATTCTTTAGAATTTCTAGAACATGTTAAGGCTGATTTATTTCCTGACGAAGTCTATGTTTTTTCACCGATGGGGCAGATTGTTGAACTTCCTTCTGGCGCTACACCTATAGATTTCGCATACTCTGTCCACACAGGCCTTGGCGACAGTTGCATTGCATGCCATGTGGATGGGGAGCTAACACCGCTTTCAGAGCCACTACAAAGCGGCCAGAAGGTTGAGATTGTCAGTGCCGATGGTGCGCAGCCTAACCCTAATTGGTTAAACTTTGTAGTCACAGCTAAGGCTAGAAGTGCTATTCGCCATTTCTTGAAAAATCAGCAGCACGATGAATCAGTAGACCTAGGCAAACGCTTGCTAGATCAAGCGCTTGGTAACTTGGGAGCTAGCTACAAGCAGCTGAAAAAATCTCAGATTAAACGATTGCTGAAGGAGACTGGTGCCGCTACCTTTGAGTATGTACTACAACAGATAGGGTTAGGTAATCGAGTCCCCTTTGCTGTCGCACATCTTTTAGTACCCGCCAGTAAACGCCAGATTTCTGAAAACAAGAAAAATTCGAATCTTCCAGTAGTAATAGATGCTTCTGAGGGGCTTATTGTTCAGTATGCTCGGTGCTGTCACCCTATTCTGGGCGACCCTATACTTGGGCACATGACCCCCGGTAAAGGACTGGTCATACACCTCGAATCTTGCCGTAATTTAAAAGAAATTCGCTTAAATCCAGAAAAGTGTATGCCACTCATATGGTCCTCAGTAGTCAAGGGCGAATTCGCGGTTGAATTAAAAGTGGAGCTCACCCCCGAACGAGGTTTTATTGCTGCACTGGCATCAAGGATGACAGAGGAAGATGCCACAATTGAGCATATTAGCGTCAATGAGAAAGATGCCTTTACCTCAATAGTAGATGTCGTCCTAACGGTAAGGGATAGAATTCATCTAGCCGATATTATGCGTAGAGTACGAAGCCTGAAGCCAGTGCGCCGCGTCTATCGGGTCAAAAATAAATAACTCATATTAGTAAGGAGTCAATAATGACTAATAAAGCTATTATTCATACTGAAAATGCACCGGCGGCGATCGGAACATACTCTCAGGCCGTCAAGGTTAACAACACGGTATATTTGTCTGGGCAAATACCTTTGGACCCTAAGACTATGAAGTTAGTCGATGGGGGTATTAGGCCTCAAATTCAGCAGGTATTTGAAAATATTACTGCTGTCTGCGAAGCCTCGGGCGGTGACCTAAATAATATCGTTAAACTCAATATATTTCTGACTGATCTCAGCCATTTTCCGGTCGTCAATGAGATTATGAATGAGTATTTTCAAGAGCCATATCCCGCAAGAGCGGCGATTGGAGTGAGAGCTCTGCCGAAAGGAGCTAGCGTCGAGATGGATGGCATTGTCGTTATTTAATATTATATTTCTACGGCTGATATAGTCCTTTATTAGTTAACAGCCTAGAGGTGTTTCAACAACCGTATGCCCTATACTCATACGGCAGAGTTATCATTCTCAAAGCCAACAACCTTTCGTTATTGGCTTAGTGTATGTCCATCTCTGCACTAGGGTGCCTGCAGGCTGATAGGACTAATTGGGCTCTATCTTATACAATGCTTGTTTATATGGAATAAAATATAGTCTTTGAGTATTTAAAAATAAGGTTTAATTATGGAAATGGAAAGTCTTAATTCAAAAAGTGCGTGCAATATACTTAATGAAATAATGGAATATGAGTTAGCTGGCGTTGTGAGATATACCCACTCTTCTTTTATGGTTAGCGGGCCATACAGAATACCAATCGTGACATTCTTAAAAGAACAAGCGACTGAGTCATTATTGCACGCCCAACAAGCTGGAGAACTTATCGCAGGTCTCGATGGTCATCCTAGTCAAAAAATCGCTAAAATTGAAGAAACGAATAGGCACTCTATTAAAGATATTCTTGAAGAAGGTTTGCAGCACGAGCTTCATGCGTTGAGCTTGTATAAAAAACTATTGGCGAGCGTTAATAATGCATCAGTATATCTTGAGGAATACGCTAGAGGGATGATTAGTGAAGAAGAGCAGCACTCTCTTGAGCTAAAAGCTATGCTAAAAGATTTCGGTTAGCATCAATTTGATTCGACCACTGATGTTGATGATCAAATTAGCCAAATGATAAATTTACTCTTTTAATTGTTCGATCAATGCTAAATAACCCTCACGGTAGGTAGGAAATATGAACCTATAACCGGAATCTAACAGTTTTTTATTACTGCAACGCCTTGATGATCGCTGTTTGGTATACTTCTCCACTAAACTGACATCCAGGTGTGCAGCCAACCAACCTCGCAGTTCATACTGTGTCACTGGCTCGCAATCTGTTGCTAAATAAAGGGTCGATAGAGGTACCTGTTTCTCATTAAGTCTAATAAGGTGAGCAATAACACCAGCACAATCTTCACTATGAATTCGATTGCTCCACTGTTCAGGCTGAGCTGCTCGACCAACTCCCGCCAACACTTGGTCGAGCAGTCGAGTACGCCCGGGACCATAGATCCCAGAGAATCTAACCACTACCGTGGTGCAAGGCAGAGCGACCATATGCTGTTCTGCCTGAAGTAATGCTCGGCCAGAAAAGCTCACTGGCTTAGCCAAAGAATCCTCGTCTACCCAAGATCCTGCACTTTGGCCATAGACGCTAGTACTAGATACCCAAATAACTAATTTTGGCTTATGATCTGCATTTTTGATAGCTAGGGATAGGGTTGCGGCGGCATCAACATAGGCCTTCTGATACCCCTCCTCGGTGGCACTATTAGGTGTCAGTGTGGCAACCACCACATCAAAACCCTCGAGAAAGAGCAGATCTAAACAGTCAGCATCAGTCAGGTCACCTATTAGGGGGATAATGTCATTAGGAAGATTTTTTGGGTGGCGTTTCAGACCAAAAAACTGTTCCTGACTAGTCATTTTTGACGGAATTCGCTGAGCAATATCACCGCTTCCTGCTAATAATATTTTCAAATAAAATTCTCTCTTTAATAAAAGTTCGCTATTATTAATTCACTAAAAGTAGAGTTGACCCATGACCCCCTCTGAATTTAAATATGTCCTTAGCCTAGCGCACTTCAAGCATTTTGGGGAGGCTGCTGCAAACTGTAATGTTAGTCAGCCGGCGCTGAGTATAGCGCTTAAAAAGTTTGAAAGTGGGCTTGGTTTTGATTTGCTTGAACGATCAAAAAGTTCCGTGCGGGTACTGCCGCTGAAAGAGAAAATTATTCGACAGGCGCAATGCGTTCTTGATAAGGCGCCTGCCATTACCAATATCGCTAAGTCCTGCGGAAATCGCATCAATAGCCCGCTATATCTGAGTGTGATCTTCACCATCGGCTCCTACCTGTTGCCACCTTTTATTCCTTCACTGCAATCTGCGTGGGATAACTAATACTTGATGCCTAAATCATCTTTAGATAGGTTAACCATTGAGACTCTGCGTGGTGTCGGTCCACAGTTAGCGATCAAGCTACAAAAAATTGGTCTTTATAAAATCCAAGATTTGCTTTTTCATCTGCCTTTGCGTTACATCGACAGAACGCAAATCACACCAATAGGTGCTGTTCAACCGCAAACAGAAGTGGTTATTGAAGGGGAGGTGCGAGCCTGTGACACAGTGTTCGGGCGAAGACGAAGTCTTGTCTGCCGTATTCAAGATCAGAGTGGTACCACGACACTACGCTTTTTCCATTTTAATCGAGCACAACAAGATCGATTACAACCCGGGGTCCTTGTACGATGCTTCGGCGAGGCGAGGCGAGGAAAATCGGGAATCGAATTTTATCATCCCGAATACCAGCACCTAGACCAAACCAAAGCTAATAAACTGGAGGATACCTTAACGCCTATTTACCCTGCGACCGAAGGTATTACTCAAAGTCGTATCAGAGACCTCTGCGCCCAGGCTCTAACGTTACTCGACCAACAACCTATTGTTGAGCTGCTCCCCAGCAAACTAAATAGCGACCTAAGCAGACAGCTTTCTTACTCTCTGCTCGACGCATTGCGACTATTACACAACCCGCCCCCAGGAACAGCATTGCATTTATTGGCTGCTGGCGAGCATCCAGCCCAACAGCGGCTAGCCGCTGAAGAGTTAATTGCTCACAATCTCAGTTTGTTGCGTCTGCGACAAAAAATCCAACGCCAACAGGCTCCCAGTTTACTTGAAGATCACAAAACCAAGACTCTTTTTCTAAAACAGCTTGGCTTTCAGCTAACTACGGCCCAACAAAGAGTGTCAGCAGAGATATCTACCGATATTAGCTCCTCAGTTCCAATGCTTCGTTTAGTTCAAGGTGATGTGGGTTCGGGCAAAACCGTCGTTGCAGCACTCGCTGCCTTGCAAGCTATCGCCAATGGTAAGCAAGCCGCTCTAATGGCACCAACTGAAATCCTCGCAGAGCAGCATAGAGTTAACTTCGAACAGTGGCTCCAACCACTAGGTATCAGAATCGCCTGGTTGACCGGAAAAATCAAAGGGAAAGCCCGTGATGTTCAACTGGCGGCTATTGCAGATGGCACTGCTCAAATGGTTATTGGTACCCACGCATTATTTCAGGAAAGCGTCAGCTTTAAGGATCTAGGCCTTAGCATTATTGATGAGCAGCACCGTTTTGGCGTACATCAAAGATTGGCTTTGCGAAGTAAAGGCTTTAGTGAGGATCCTTCTGCCAACATAGATGGTTCGGCGCCTCATCAATTGATCATGACCGCCACGCCCATACCTAGAACATTAGCCATGAGTGCCTATGCTGATTTAGATTGCTCAGTGATCGATGAGCTGCCGCCGGGTCGCACACCTGTTGATACGCTAGTGCTCAGTAATTTGCGTCGTCCGGATGTTATTGAGCGTGTCAGAGCTTCTTGTATCAACGGGCGACAAGCCTACTGGGTCTGCACGCTGATAGAAGAATCAGATGTTTTGGAGGCTCAGGCTGCAGAGGTGACAGCCAGTGAACTAAAGCTACTGCTCCCAGAATTATCAATTGGCCTGATCCATGGTCGACTTAAACCTCGAGAAAAATTGACTCTCATGGAAGACTTTAAAGCAGGTAAAATAAATTTACTGGTTGCCACTACCGTCATTGAGGTTGGTGTTGATGTCCCCAACGCCAGCTTAATGATTATCGAAAATTCTGAGCGTCTGGGGCTCTCGCAATTACACCAATTGCGAGGCAGAGTAGGCCGTGGTTCACAAGCAAGTCACTGTGTTCTGCTATATAGCCCACCACTTTCAGGTAATGGTAGTGCTCGGCTAAAAATTATGCGTGAAACAACGGACGGTTTTAAAATTTCCGAAAAAGACCTTGAACTTAGAGGTCCGGGCGAGGTCCTTGGCACTCGTCAAACAGGTGACATGCGTTTACACATCGCTGACCTGCAAAGAGATGCTCATATGCTCCCACAGATTAAGTCTATCGCTGAGCAGATGCTTATCAACCATCCTAAAAGCGTTGACCCCTTGATTCGTCGCTGGCTGGGGCATAATCAACAATATGCTCAGGCATAGTTCAGGAAATATCGATCCTAATCGAATAAAGTACTTTCATTTTTTTTATAAGCTTTTACAATGCCTAAAACGGGAGAATGGCCATGGTGTTTAGTAATTCAATCTCAAATTTGTTCGGCAAGTCCCCCATCAGGCCTTTACAAGAACATATGTCACTCGTTGTTGCCTGCGCCTCTCAGTTAGAACCCTTCTTTGAAGCCGTGCTTGCCGATGACTGGAAAGGCGCTAGTGATATTTTTGACAAAATTGCCGATGATGAAAATCGTGCTGATGAACTCAAAAAACAATTTCGTCTGAACATGCCTAAAAGTTTATTTATGCCGATGTCTCGTGGTGATTTGCTTGGCATTCTCGCTCAACAAGACAATATTGCAAATGCGACTAAAGATATTTGCGGTATTGTGCTTGGCAGAGAAATGGATATCCCGTCTGTATTGCAATCAGATTTCATTGCCTATGTTAAAAGTGCTATTGAGACTTGCGAAAAAGCACTCAAGGCTATCGATGAATTAGATGAACTTCTAGAAACCGGTTTTACAGGGCAAGAAGTTAAATTCGTCAAAAAGTTGATTCGTGATCTTGATACACAAGAACAGAAAGTAGATAAACGAGAACGAAAATTACGGCATCGCTTGTTTAAAATTGAAGCTGAAATGCCGCCCGTCCATGTCATGTTTCTCTACAATGTTATTGATAATATTGGTGGAGTTGCAGACACCGCCGAGCAAGTTGGAAATCAACTTGAACTCCTACTAGCTAAATAAAAAACTCGAGATCAATGGCTATGGAATTATTCACTACCTACGGCACACTGCTCATTATTCTTGCCGCTGCGTTTGGCTTCTTTATGGCATGGGGTGTAGGTGCTAACGATGTAGCCAATGCTATGGGTACCTCAGTTGGCTCAAAAGCACTAACGATCAAGCAGGCTATTTTAATTGCAATGGTGTTTGAATTTGCCGGTGCCTACCTTGCTGGGGGCGAAGTCACTTCAACCATTCGCAAAGGTATCGTTGATGCTGAAGTGTTCCATGACTCGCCGGATCTGCTCGTCTTCGGGATGCTTTCAGCGCTACTTGCGGCTGGCACCTGGTTAATGATCGCCAGCTTTATGGGCTGGCCAGTATCAACAACCCACTCTATTGTTGGCGCCATCGTTGGCTTTGCTGCGGTAGGGGTCTCCACTGACGCAGTGAATTGGACTAAGGTGTCCACTATCGTTGCTAGCTGGGTGGTCTCTCCTGTTATTGCCGGCACTATATCGTTTGCTATTTTTCGCAGTGTACAACACCTTATATTGATCCAAGACGACCCCTTTGCAAAAGCCAAGCAATACGCCCCCATGTATATGTTTGCTGTAGGCTTTTTGATGGCAATGGTGACAATACTTAAAGGTTTGAAACATGTCTTTAAAGATATTGGTATCAGCATGACCTTTGGTGAATCTATCGTTTGGGCGATGATGTTTGGTATTTTTCTAGCCATTCTTGGCTCCTATCTCCTCTCCAAGGTGGAGCGGAACGAAGAGCTTGAAGCTAGCAATCGATTTGCAAATGTCGAACGGGTGTTTGCTGTTCTTATGATATTTACTGCCTGTAGTATGGCCTTTGCACACGGATCAAACGATGTCGCTAATGCTGTTGGCCCTCTTGCAGCCGTCGTTAATGTGGTTAGCTCTGGTGGCGATATAGCCGCAAAAAGCGTGATGCCAACTTGGATTCTTTTACTCGGCGGTGCTGGTATCGTGTTTGGTCTGGCGACGTATGGCTATAAGGTAATGGGCACTATTGGACGAAAAATTACCGAACTAACCCCTAGTCGAGGCTTTGCTGCTGAGTTAGGCGCTGCGGCCACTGTCGTTTTTGCTTCGGGAACTGGACTGCCAATTTCTACAACTCATACCCTAGTGGGAGCAGTTCTAGGCGTTGGACTTGCTCGTGGTATTGGCGCTTTGAATCTGCGTATGATTGGAGCAATCTTCCTATCATGGGTGGTTACCTTACCTGCTGGTGCCGGACTGGCGATTTTATTCTTCTTCTTCTTTAAAGGTGTGTTTAGCTAAACTTGAAGAGAGTATTAAAATCCCTAAAAAAGCCCTGTAGATATAAAACTGCGGGGCTTTTTAGTGGGCTCTACTTATTGTTCTTTGCAGGCTTCGAGAAAAACACAAATGGAATGGCAAAAGGCCCTAACAGCACACCCGTCCAAACCCAAAAACGCACGTTAGCATGCCGCTCTTTCGCTATGGTATAGCAAATGTATGCGCTGGCGAGAGTTCCTAGGATTACTACTGCAGGTAAAGGCATATCAAAGTCTCTATTTCACTATGGCTATTCAAAATTACTATAGCCCTAAGCGCAGACCGGTACTAGCTATATTAAAGCCTTGGGCTCGCACGGCTCTTGATTGCTCACTGTTTAGATTAAGTAATGGATTAGTATGGTTCATATGAATGAACCATACCTTAGCTCGCTGCTGCGTGGATAGCCCTGATAACGCAGCGATGGTTTCGGTGACAAAAGGGTGAGGTATTTTAGACATGTCTCGCCCTGGTAGCTCTCCATTATCATAAAATGTAGCGTCGATTAGAGCGTAATCTGAGGCCTGTATTTGCGCTGCAATATCTTTTTCCCATTGAGACCATTTGTTAATATCAGGTATGAAAAGTGCCGTTTTGTTAGGTCCTTTTATTGAGAATCCCACTGTTTCTGAAAACTCATCTCGGTGAGGCACTATAAAAGGCGTTACTGTAATATTATCTAACGGAACCGCTGCATGATTACGAAGCGGCTGCAAGGTTATATTATTTAAACTGACTAGTTGACTCCATGGACCATTATTCATCAGATATTGCTGCATCTTTGGCATCACATAGACAGGTACTTGATCGGCTCCGATGACTTCCCGCCCCAAATACATGAGTCCCGTGTAATGACCAATATGCGCATGGGTGACAAAAATTCCATCTAATTTAAATTCACCTGTAGGCGCCTCTCGCTCTAACATCAAAAGCTGTTCTGGAAAGTTGGGCGTGGCCTCAAACATGTATTTATTTTTACTTGCAGGATTAATTAAGGCTAGTGATGTAGCACCAATTTTTGTCTCGGGATTGTCCCACCCTGGCATGCAGTGCGATTTATAACAACCTGCCTGAGGGAAACCAGCATCTTGAGCAACACCAAGAACGTAGAGGTAAGGCGCCTCGCCCGCGGCCGTTGGAAAAGTGGCTGCTGACGCTAGCAAAACGATAAGTGCTTTTAATAATATGGTCATTAGGTCGTCCCGTAAGTGGGTCATAAGGGATCATTCAAATAGCTAGAGCTTGTTGATAGCCGTCATTTTTCTTCTCGGTAACCAGCCTGGTGGTCCAAAAATATAGCCTACGATTTCGTAAAATGACTGCGCTTGTTGAATATCACTAGCCATTGCAGCCCACGTGTGGAAGGTTATTATAAACGGATTATTAGTGTTTAGGTTTTTTACTAGCCCAAAGATAACAGGTGCCTGCTCTTTAGTGTAGGTGCCAAAAAGGCGATCCCAAAATATAAATAAATTACCGTAATTACGGTCTATGTACTCAAGGTTGGTGCCGTGATGGACTCGATGTGTCGAAGGCGTATTAAAAATTCTGTCCAGCCACCCAAGCTTACCAATCCATTGCGTATGACCAACTACTCCCCATAGTCTTGAGCATATCGCCGCGACTAAGGTAAAACTAGGATCAAACCCAACCAACGGCATGACCATGAAAAAAGGCGCTTTTGAAATAGGCCCGAACCAAGCTTGACGGAAAGCGACAGTGAAATTCATTTCGATACTGGAGTGGTGATTCATATGGACCGCCCACAAGATTCTTACTCTGTGAGAAGCACGATGATACCAATAAAAAATAAAATCTATCGCTACAAAAGTGATGACCCAAACCTGCCAAGGCGCTAAGACCTCGTTAAGGGTAAAAAGTCTAAAGTGATAAAGGTAAAAAGAAAAGCCAAGGGTAGTGCCCTGTATTGCAACCGAGGTAAGTATATTACCGAAAAGCAGGCCAATTGTTCCCCCAGTATCGCCAAGCTCATAGAAACCGAGACTTTTTCGCGCTGAAGTCATAGCCTCAATAAAAATAAGGGATAAAATAAGTGGTACCCCTACGGCATAGACTGTTGTTGTCATCAACATTAATTATCTTTCCCCTAGATTTTAAGCGCTGCGTTTAAGTCTAAACGACTAGGAATAGATTATATAATGGCGCGAGAGATTTTTTAGCACTTTAAAATGTAGACGATCAAGTACTAAAGGGGCGATGAGCACTCAAAGCATGAGATTATATTAAGAGTAAATTTTGAACTGTGGTTTGGTCACGTCGAGCGTTGATACCTTAACCGCAAGGGAGTCTCTACCCGCGTTCTTGGCTGCACAAAGTAGATTATTTGCCTCCAAAAGCAAATTTTCAGGTTTATTGTTTTTATCTGGATAAATTTCTATAAGGCCAATGCTTAAGGTTAAAATTGGTCTGGTTTTAGCGTTTTCATTGGGAAGGTTTAAATCACGTATATGTTTCAACATCTTTAACATTAAAGCTCGTGCGCCATTCTTTTCAGTATTCCCTAGCAATATGGCAAACTCATCCCCACCATACCTAGCGCAAATATCATCTGGCCGATTGACTGACCTTGATAAAATATCAGCTAAGGACTTTAAATAAAGGTCACCAACGGCGAGGCCATAGCTATCATTTATCTTTTTAAAATGATCGACGTCAATCATCGCCAAAGATATTGGCGTTTTCATTCTGACCGCTCGCACCCATTGCTTATCTAAAAACTCCCCAAACACCCTTCGATTTGGAAGCCCAGTCACATCATCTACCGAGGAAAGCTTTAAAACCTCCTCCTCTGCCAGTTTTTGCTGTGTGATGTCTCGATGGGAAATAACTAAGAACTGTTTGCCCGACAAGACAAATTGGCTCACCCTCATCATAAACCACCTCTCAGCTGAAGGGCTATGACAAGGGTATTCCAGATAATAAAGGTCTTGCTCGGCTCGGGACACCTTTCGTATTCCGCTCGCAGCTCTGAGAGCGAAAGAATCGCCTTCTTCCCCAGCGTCATCGCAAACCTTAAGATAATTAACACCGCTCCAGCCGCCATACTCAAACCAAGGTTCGACTCGACCTAGAGCGTCCCAGCTATGATTTGAAAACTGGATATCCCCGTCGGAATCTATGACTACAATACCTTCAGACGCCGTATCCAGCACTGCTTTTACAAAACCGTATGATTCAATCACGAGTAAACCCTTAAATATACTTTATTGATGCTACTTATTATTCATCATCCTAAGGTTCCTCAAAATACAATAACTAGAAAGGCACCTCATACTGACATAGCTAAATGCTTATAAGATTCAACAAACGCTACGCCAAATCTCTAAGCTTCTTTTTGCTTTATTATACTATTATGAATAGATATTCATACTGCCTAATTTAGCGAGCATGCCATTAAGCAGGGATAATTTATTGCAAGCACTCTTAATAGTCGAGTCAAATTACATAGAATCAGCTAACCACCGGCATCACGTCTTAAATTTGAAGAGATGGTGCTTAGAGCACTAATGGCTCTTTCCCCAGAGTTTCTTTGCCACACGGCACGGGGTACGTGTGACTAGGGCTAGTTGGATCAAATATTGCAGCTGGAGTGCTGCCGAGCGAACCATAAAAATTTATCTGAAATGTTTGTGCTTCGATCTGATCTACCAGTTGAGACCGGGCTAAAGGTAATCATCCCGCCAACTGGTGGCTTATCAGGATCAATGCGGCTGTTTAAAAAACGTTAAAGTCCCTGCCGCATAGTAGGTAATATCGAAACCAAACCTCAAAATTAGTTAATCTTAGGGTCTAGCTCGCCGCTTTGATAACGCGTGGTCATAGCATCTAAACTAAGTGCTCGAATTTTCGAAGCATTACCCGCGGTTGAAAACGCCTCGTAGCGTGCAGTCGCTATATCCTGCATAGCTGTAATAGTTTCTTTTAGGTAGGCGCGAGGATCAAAGGCGCTAGGATTTTCCGCTAAGAAACGGCGGACTGCACCAGTCGATGCCAAACGCAGGTCAGTGTCGATATTGATCTTTCGCACGCCGTGCTTAATACCTTCGCAAATTTGATCAACGGGAACGCCATAGGTTTCAGGAATCTCTCCACCGTGCTGATTGATTATCGCCAGCCACTCTTGAGGGACTGAAGAAGACCCATGCATTACCAAGTGAGTGTCTGGGATACGCTGATGAATGGCCCTTATTCGATCAATAGCAAGAATATCTCCAGTGGGAGGTCGACTGAACTTGTAGGCTCCATGGGACGTACCGCAGGCAATAGCCAAAGTGTCGACCTGGGTTTTGGCAACAAAATCCGCAGCCTCTTCGGGGTCGGTTAACATTTGCTCTTGGGTCAGCGTCCCTTCAGCTCCGACACCGTCTTCTTCACCCGCTTGGCCTGTTTCTAATGAACCCAGACAACCTAGCTCACCCTCGACAGAAACGCCGCAGGCATGCGCCATCTCAACGGTGCGACGTGTTACATCAACATTGTAGCCATAATTTGAGGGCGTTTTGCCATCTTCTTCAAGCGATCCATCCATCATTACCGAGGTAAATCCAAGCTGAATAGAGCGCTGACAAATAGCTGGGCTGGTGCCGTGGTCTTGGTGCATGCACACAGGGATATGTGGCCATTCTTCAACGGCGGCCTGAATTAAATGACGTAAAAAAGGTGCTCCCGCATATTTGCGCGCGCCTGCGGAGGCTTGCACAATGACTGGGCTATCTGTCTGATCTGCGGCCATCATAATGGCTCGCATCTGCTCAAGATTATTAACGTTAAATGCAGGTACGCCGTAGTTATATTCTGCTGCGTGATCAAGCATCTGTCGTAGTGAAATAAGTGCCATAGCTAATGTCCTTTTTAACTTGTTTATCTAATATAGTTATAGATGTAAATCCGGTAATGTAAAAGCTAACCTTTGGCCCGCTGCTCAAGAATAGTGACCGCTGGTAGTTCCTTGCCTTCAACATACTCTAAAAATGCTCCTCCGCCAGTTGAAATATACGATATTTTATCGGCTATAGCATATTTATCTACTGCAGCTAGAGTATCTCCACCGCCAGCAATGGAGAATCCGTTACTTGCTGCAATAGCATTAGCTAAGGTTTCCGTGCCACCACCGAATTGCGCAAACTCAAAAACGCCTACTGGCCCATTCCAAATAATAGTCCCCATCGACACCATCAACTTTGCCAACTGGTCTGCGGTTTGAGGCCCTATATCAAAAATCATGTCATCGTCGGCCACCTCATCAACTAACTTCACGACGGCCTCCGCAGACTCGGAGAATACTTTACCAACAACCACATCTGTCGGCAGTGGAATGTTTGTCTTTGCCATTAGGGCTTGAGCCGCCGGTATTAAATCTGGCTCATAGAGGGACTTACCAACCGGTTTTCCCGCTGCTGCTAAAAATGTGTTGGCGATACCTCCGCCTACAATTAACTGGTCGACCTTATCTGCTAAATTCTCTAACACCATTAGTTTGGTAGACACTTTAGATCCACCAACAATGGCCGCAATCGGCTTTTTAGGAGTCGCAAGTGCATGAGCTAGAGCGTCAAGCTCCTTAGCCAGCAGCGGACCAGCGCAGGCAATCGGCGCATATTTAGCGACACCATGCGTTGATGCCTGTGCCCGGTGCGCTGTACCAAAGGCGTCCATGACGAAAATATCACATAGCTCGGCGTAGGCCTTGGCTAGATCGTCGTCATTATCTTTTTCACCCTTATTAAAGCGAACATTTTCTAGCATAACCACCTCGCTGCCTGTCAGGTCGATGCCTTCACGCCAATGTTCCACCAGATTAACCGGCTTCCCGAGTTGCTCGCTCATAAATTGCGCAACTGGCTCTAGACTATGCTCTGAGGTTACCGATCCTTCACTGGGCCTACCTAAGTGAGACATTACAATAACCTTAGCGCCTGCCTGCAGGGCCAATCTAATTGTTGGTAAGCTTGCCTTTATTCGGGCCGCGCTAGTCACTTGACCATCTTTAATTGGCACATTTAGATCTTGGCGAATCAACACTCGACGATCAGTTAGATCTAGGTCCGTCATTAACTTCAAGGTCATTCCCCTATTTCCTTTTGGGTGGATTCAATTTCACGGATCTCTAATTAAAGCTGTCTTGCGCACCAATAGTGCAGCGTATCCAGCATGCGATTAGCATAACCCCACTCGTTATCAAACCAAATGAGCACCTTAACCAATTTTTGCTGGCTAACACGTGTTTGGCTCGCATCGACAACGCCGCTGTGTGGGTCGTGGTTAAAATCGCAGGAAGCCAAAGGCTCTTCAGTATATCCAAGCACTCCTTGCAGTTCGCCCATCGCTGCTTCAGCTAAAGCAGTATTGACGGTCGCTGTATCAACTGGAGTGTTCAACATCACCGACAAATCAATGGCCGACACATTAGCGGTTGGAACACGCATAGCCTGAGCTTGGAAGCGCCCCGTTAGCTCCGGTAGCAGGCGATCAATACCCAGTGCTAACCCTGTCTCTACTGGAATGATTGACTGCATTGAGCCTCGAGTTTTACGCAGATCTGTGTGGTGATAGGCGTCAATAACTGGCTGATCATTCATCGCAGAATGGATGGTCGTGATGACGCCGCCATCCACACCAAAGCAATCGTTAAGTACCTTTATTACTGGCACAACACAATTAGTGGAACAAGAGGCATTAGAAATAATCGTTTCCAAGCCATCGAGTATTTGGTGATTAACGCCATAAACAATAGTTGCGTCGACACTAGCCTCGGCGGGTTGCGAGAACAATACGCGCTTAGCCCCATTTGTTATATGTTGTTGGGCGGTCTCACGGTCAGAGAAGCTGCCGCTACATTCAAGAACCACATCAATATCCTGCTCGCGCCAAGGCAGTTGCCGCAAATCTTTATGATTAACTATCTGTATAGCATCGCCATTTACCGTCAGGGTGTGCTGATCTAATTCAACCGTGCCAGGAAACCTACCATGAGTAGAATCATAGCGGGTCAAATGAGCTATGGTTTTAGTTTCAGCCGGCTCATTGATGGCAACTACCTGAGCCCAATCACGGGCGCCAGACTCATAGAGCGCACGCAATACCGAACGCCCTATGCGGCCATAGCCATTAATAGCAATACGTAACATTAGCCAAGTGACTCCAAGACATTAGCGACCACATTCTCAACCGTGAAGCCAAACTCTTTCATAAGCACTCCGCCTGGCGCAGATTCGCCAAAGCTTCGCATGCCAACAATCCGGCCATCAATGCCAACGAACTTATGCCAATAGTCTGCATGTAGAGCTTCAACGGCGACTCTTGCCCTAACCGCAGGGATCAATACTGAATCACGATAGTCGACATCTTGAGCAGAAAAGATCTCCGCGCAGGGCATGGATACTACCCGCACTCGAACACCTTGCTTCCCCAATTGATCAGCTGCAGAGACTGCCAATTCAACTTCTGAGCCGGTCGCAATAATAATAGCTTGAGGATCAGTACAATCTTGTAAAACGTAGCCGCCTTTGGCTATTGCCGCGACCTGTTGGCGTGTTCTTGGCATCGGCGCTAAACCCTGCCGACTAAATACTAACGCGCTGGGTCCCTGACGATTCTCAATGGCATTTTTCCAACATACCGCCGACTCCACCGTGTCACAAGGTCTCCACGTATTTAAGTTAGGCGTCGATCGAAGGGAGCTTAGCTGCTCAACAGGTTGGTGCGTTGGGCCGTCTTCTCCTAAACCAATAGAATCGTGTGTATAAACAAAAATACTCTGCTGTTTCATTATCGCCGCCATACGCACAGCATTACGCGCATATTCCATAAACATCAAGAAAGTGGCGCCATAATTAATGAATCCCCCGTGCAAGGCGATGCCATTCATCATCGCGCTCATTCCAAATTCACGAACACCGTAGTAAATGTAATTGCCGTCGGCATTTTCACTGCTAATGTCTTTTGATCCTGACCATATAGTGAGATTTGACCCGGCCAAATCTGCCGAGCCACCCAGCAATTCAGGCAACATTGGACCATAAGCATTTAAGCAATTCTGTGATGCTTTTCGAGAGGCCACTTTTTCCATTTTGTCTTGGCACTCCTGAATATAAGCATCAGCTTTAGCGCTAAAGTCTACTGGAAGCTCTCCACTTGTTCGTCGCTCAAATTCAGCAGCTAAGTCAGGATGAGCATCTCGATAAGCATCTAATGTCGTAACCCAACCGCTCTGAGCCACAACGCCTTTGTCAATGGCATCCCATCCAGCGTAGTGATCTGTAGGTATCTCAAACGGCTCGTGATCCCAACCTAACTGCTTTCGAGCTAAGATAATTTCGTCCGCACCGAGAGCTGCACCATGACAATCCTCTTTGCCCTGCTTGTTTGGCGAGCCAAACCCAATAATGGTTTTACAGCAGATCAATGTCGGTTTGGTTTTTTCGGCTCGAGCAAGCTCTATTGCCGCTTTAATAGCATCGCTGTCGTGACCATCGACATCAGCAACCACATGCCAGCCATAGGCTTCAAACCGAGCAGGCGTGTCATCACTAAACCAGCCCTCAACCTCACCGTCGATTGAAATTCCATTGTCATCATAGAATGCCGTTAATTTACCCAGCCCTAAGGTACCCGCCAGAGAACAAACCTCATGAGAAATGCCTTCCATCAGACAACCATCACCTAGAAAGGTGTAGGTTTGATGATCGACCACGTCATGCCCGGGTCGATTAAATTGCGCCGCCAGCACCTTCTCAGCTAAGGCCATGCCAATGGCATTAGCTATGCCTTGGCCAAGAGGCCCAGTTGTTGTCTCTACCCCAGGGGCGTAACCATACTCAGGGTGTCCTGGCGTCTTTGAATGTAGCTGCCGAAAATTTTTCAATTCTTCAATAGGCAAATCATATCCAGTGAGATGAAGTAGAGAATAGAGCAACATAGAGCCATGCCCATTGGACAATACAAACCGATCTCGATTAACCCACGCAGGATCAGATGGGTTATGTTTTAAATAGTCATTCCACAGCACTTCGGCAATATCTGCCATCCCCATTGGCGCACCTGGGTGTCCACTATTAGCTTGTTGCACAGCATCCATACTGAGCGCTCGAATAGCATTGGCAAGGTCTCTACGTGAGGCCATAGTACTTAACTCCTAAAGGGGGAAATTTGAACGATACATTGTCTCTCAGACAAGCATTTCAGTAAACCGATATTCGCTATTCATTAGCCTCTCACCGTCAATAAAGCCGCTGGTTTTTCGCTCTAATCATTATATTAAAATATTTTGATATATGATTAACCCATGATATAGTGCGCACATGTTGTCACCAATACATTTTAGCAGTGAGACTCGATCAGCTACCGACACCAGCGCTATTACCGCGCTGTGCAAGGCCGCCGGCGACCCTCTGCGCATGCAAATTTTAAAAGTGCTGCAGCAAAATGCCTATGGTGTTCTCGAAATGTGTCAGGTTTTTGATATTCGCCAGCCGGCCATGAGCCACCACCTTAAAATTCTCGCCAACGCAGGCTTAGTAGCCACTCGGCGCGAAGGAACGACTATTTTTTACCGTCGCAATGAAATGCATCCTGATACTGACCTACAAGCATTACAGTATAGTCTTTTTCATGCCATTGATGAGGCGGCACTTGATCCAAATCTACGGAATCGACTGGCTGAGATAAATGGCACCCGCGCTGCAGCATCTGTTGCATTTTTTAATCAAAATGCTGTCCGCTTTGAAGAAAACCAAGACTTGATCGCTAGCTGGTCTGACTATGGCGATAGTGTCGAAAGTTTTCTGCCTGATAATACAGCGGGCAATCAGTCAGCTCTGGAAATTGGTCCAGGTTATGGCCAGTTCTTGTCTCGCTTATCGGCTAGTTTTGATCGAGTGACTGCGCTAGATAATTCCGCGGAAATGCTGGAGCAATGCCGAAGTCGCTCTGCTGCCCAAAGCTTAACTAACGTAAGCTTTATGCTGGGCGGCACTGATAGTGCCATCAGCAATGGGGTTAAAGCCGACTTTATTTCATTGAATATGGTACTGCATCACAATCCAACACCAGCAGAGATAATCGCTGACTGTGCACAGCTCATAAACAAAAACGGTACGCTGTTAATCACTGAGCTATGTGCGCATGATCAAGAGTGGGTAAAAGAAGCCTGCGGAGATCTGTGGTTAGGGTTTGAGCCAGAAGCATTAACCCAGTGGTGCTTAGCTGCTAACTTAACGGAGGGCAATAGTCAGTACCTCACGCAGCGCAATGGCTTTCGCATCCAATTAAGACAATTTAATTTAAACACCAATTAATTTAAAGGGAAAAACGTATGTCTACTTACAATTTGTTCACCTCTGAGTCCGTATCAGAAGGGCACCCAGACAAAATGGCAGATCAAATTTCTGATGCAGTGCTTGACGCTATCATTAAGGATGATCCCAACTCTCGGGTTGCTGTAGAAACCATGGTCAAAACTGGAATGACCATCATCGCAGGAGAGGTGCGGACCAATACCTATGTTGATTTGGAAGAAGTTGTTCGAAAAGTCATTAATGATATCGGCTATGACAATTCAGATGTTGGTTTTGATGGCAATACTTGTGCCGTTTTGAATGCCATAGGCAAACAGTCAAACGATATTGCTCAAGGCGTTGATGCTGGCGATAACAAAGACATTGGTGCCGGAGACCAAGGCTTAATGTTTGGCTATGCGACTAATGAAACCGCTGTGCTTATGCCTGCTCCCATCTACTACTCCCACCTGTTGGTCAAACGACAAGCAGAAGTTCGCAAGAATGGCACACTGCCATGGTTGCGCCCCGACGCTAAAAGCCAGGTCACTCTTAGATATGACCAAGGTAAGCCAGTCGCTATCGATGCGGTGGTCCTGTCCACTCAGCATTCACCCGATATCGCTTTGGCGGATCTGCAAGAAGCGGTACGCTCTGAGATCATTGCGCCGATCCTGCCAGAAGAGTGGTTGCATGCAGGGACTAAATATCACATCAATCCTACTGGCCAGTTTATTATTGGCGGCCCGGTGGGCGACTGCGGGCTGACTGGACGTAAAATCATCGTCGATACCTATGGCGGTATGGCCCATCATGGCGGTGGTGCGTTCTCTGGAAAAGATCCTACTAAAGTTGATCGCTCTGCAGCCTACGCTGGCCGGTATGTGGCAAAAAATATTGTCGCAGCAGGTCTTGCGGATCGCTGTGAAATTCAAATTTCCTATGCAATCGGTGTTTCTGAGCCTACGTCGATCAGTATCGACACCTACGGCACGGGAAAACTGTCTGATCATGAGATCTCTAACTTAGTTCGTGAACATTTTGATCTCCGTCCGAGCGGCCTCATGGACATGCTAGACCTGCGTCGGCCAATTTATCAAGCTACCGCAGCCTACGGTCACTTCGGCCGAGAGGAAGAAAATTTTACATGGGAAAATACAGACAAAGTGGCGTTGCTTAAGAAAGCGCTATAACAACAAAACCGTTTTCTAGCGTTAATATTAAAAAATAAGGAATTGATCATGACTGCAGTTGTACAAAACGTTGATAGTAATAAAGGATTCGATGACTATAAAGTTGCCGATATATCGCTCGCTGATTGGGGTAAAAAAGAAATCTCCATTGCCGAATCTGAAATGCCAGCATTGATGGCTTTGCGTGAAAAATACCGCGCCGAGCAGCCGTTGGCTGACGCTCGAATACTCGGCTGTATTCACATGACGATTCAAACCGCTGTGCTCATCGAAACCCTAGAGGCACTGGGCGCAGAAGTGCGCTGGACGTCTTGTAATATTTTTTCTACTCAAGATCATGCCGCAGCTGCGGTTGCAGCTAATGGCACCCCCGTTTTCGCTTGGAAAGGTGAGACCGAAGAAGAGTACGAGTGGTGCCTAGAGCAACAAGTATTAAAAGATGGACAGCCCTGGAATGCCAATATGATTCTAGATGACGGCGGTGATCTAACCTCGTTGCTGCATGAGAAATATCCTCAGGTGCTTGACGCTGTTCACGGCGTTACCGAAGAGACGACTACCGGTGTGCACCGTCTTTACGAGATGCTTAAAGCAGGCGAGCTAAAGGTTCCCGCCATCAATGTTAACGATTCTGTTACAAAGTCAAAGTGTGACAACAAATATGGCTGTCGTCACAGCTTAAACGATGCGATTAAACGCGCCACTGACCACCTGCTATCTGGCAAAAAAGCGATTGTGGTTGGTTATGGTGACGTAGGTAAGGGATCAGCTCAATCATTACGTCAAGAAGGAATGATTGTGAAGGTTACTGAAGTTGACCCAATCTGTGCCATGCAGGCTTGCTTGGACGGCTTTGAAATCGTATCGACTTATAACGAAGGTGACTCAAGCAAGGGGGTCAATAGTCAATTACTGGCTAATACCGACATGCTAGTGACCAGCACTGGCAACTACAACGTCTGTGGTTCTGATGTCCTAAGCGCGCTTAAAAGTGGCTGCGTTGTCTGTAATATTGGTCATTTTGACAATGAAATTGATACTGCTTTCATGCGCAAAAATTGGGAATGGGATGAAATCAAGCCTCAGGTACACAAGGTCTACCGTGATCGTGATAGCAACGACCACCTATTACTGCTAGCTGAAGGTCGTCTAGTCAATTTAGGTAACGCAACGGGTCACCCAAGTCGAATTATGGATGGTTCTTTTGCCAACCAGGTACTGGCTCAAATTGATTTATATAAGAAACAGTTTGCCGCTCAGGATGATGCCACAAAAGCTAAAATGCTCCGCGTTGAAGTTTTACCAAAGCATCTTGATGAAGAAGTTGCTCGCCATATGGTCGCTGGATTCGGAGGCGTTTTAACCCAGTTGACCCAAGAGCAAGCAGACTACATTAACGTTTCTGTGGAAGGACCGTTCAAAGGCGACAGCTACAAGTACTAACCTTAAACTTAGTATCTTCAAAGCCTCTGACGATGGACGTCAGAGGCTTTACAAAGGACAAATTTTCATGACGAACACTCCTCATCTCAGCTTTGAATTCTTTGCCGCAAAAACGCCGCAAGGAGCCGAAAATCTGAATGTGACAGCTAGCCACTTAAATAAGTTTAATCCAGAATTGTTTTCAGTGACCTATGGTGCTGGTGGTTCCACCCGCGATACGACCAAAGACTTAGTCCTTAATCTTCAAAATCAAGGCTATCAGGCCGCTCCTCACCTCTCTATTGGGGGAGACTCTACGTCAGACGTACTGGACCTCATAGACTCATACCAGAAAGCTGGAATAAAAAATTTAGTTGCTCTTCGCGGTGATCTTCCTTCCGGTGTCGGCGCTACTAAGAAGTTGGTTCATGCCAATGAATTAGTTTCTCTCATCAGGGAACATAGCGGTGATCATTTCAATATTAATGTTGGCGCTTATCCTGAAATTCATCCTGAATCTGAAAGCTATAGCAACGATATCTATTGGTTAGGCGAGAAATTTAGGGCCGGCGCCGATCGAGCGATTACCCAATATTTTTACAATCCAGATGCTTATTTTACGTTTATCGAGTCCTGTGCCAAAACAGGAATAGACAAGCCTATTATCCCTGGCATCATGCCCCTGACTAATTATGAGAATCTAGTACGTTTTTCTGATAACTGTGGCGCAGAAATTCCTAGATGGTTGCGCTGGCAACTTAAAGAGCGCAGCCATAACAGTGCTGATCTCATTAGTTATGGCATTGAAATGGTTAGTGAGCTTTGCGAGAAATTATTGGCAGGCGGCGCGCCGGGCTTTCATTTTTATACGATGAATAAATGGCAGATTTCTGAGCAAATTTGCCGTAACCTTGGCTTTTCAGCCAAGGATTAAAGAAACATGCGGATTCCGCGAATCTATACTACCAGAGCTTTATCCTGTGACACTCTCATCGATTTAGATGAAAGTTCATCGCGCCGCCTAACGTCTGCCTTGCGCATGTCCGCTGGACAAGCAGTCATATTATTTGATGGGAAGGGTGGTGAGTACTCCGGGGAATTAACCAATGTGCAAAAAAATCGCGTTTCGGTATCCATCTCGGCCTTTATTGACTGCGATAGAGAATCTCCATTAAAGATTCATTTAGCAATAGGCGTTTCACGCGGAGAGAGAATGGATTGGGTTATTCAAAAAGCCACCGAACTCGGTGTCACAGCCATTACACCCCTATTCACAGAGCGAACAGAAGTTAAACTGAACGCAGAACGGCTTGAGAAGAAAACTCGCCACTGGCAACATATTGCTATTAGCGCATGTGAGCAATGCCAAAGAACTCTAGTACCGCACGTTAATCCAGCTATACCACTTGAGCAATGGGTCGTTACTGATAATCATAGTCTTAAACTAGTGTTGCACCACCGTACCGAAAAACGCTTAGGTGAGTTTTCAGACACTAACGATTTGGTATCTTTATTAATCGGCCCCGAGGGCGGATTAAGCGATAGTGAAATAGATTTCGCCTTAAATAATGGCTTTAATCCATTGACACTCGGCCCTAGAGTTTTACGAACGGAGACCGCCCCCTTGGCAGCAATTAGTATCCTGCAGTCACTCTGGGGCGATATGGGATAGTAATGGCTATATTACCAAGGGTTATCCGTTTGGACAGGTCAATCTGCAATGCATCTTAGAACGTTTGTCTTCTTACTATTTAGTCTGCAGGCGCAAGGCGCGGTATTTGGCGACGGAGATCACAGTAATGGTGTCGAAGACCAGCGGCGACCAGCAACCCCAGAACACCTTAAACCGATCGGAACAATCTTTTGTGACGGTAGGCTCAGAGGCACAGCTATACATGTGTTCACCCCCTTACACAAAACTCTGACGTCCGGGTCAATTATCGTAACGGCGGCGCATGTTTTGTATGACCAAAAAACAGCTGAACCCTTCAATAAATGCGTCTATCGGCCAGAAAATAAGCGCCTCACCAAGGTCGGTTTTGCCAATATTTCGCTTCACCAATTCAACCCAAAATCAGAGGACAAACTGCGGCAGGCAGAAAGTGATATTGTTTTTATTAGACTGAAAAAGAGATTAATACAGCCGACTTTAACCTTTAGCGCTGGTAATAAAATAGGTCGTGAACTGCTGCTAATAGGTTACAACAGTGACGAAAATAACATTAGCCAAAGTGAGGATTGCTATCAATTCACCTCTCAGAATTTTGCCAGTAAAAAGCTTCTGCTTCATGACTGCGATGCTAATAGTGGCGCCTCAGGCGGAGCCATTCTAGATGCCATCACCGGGGGGCTAGTAGGCGTTCATGGGGGAACATTATTGGTTAATGAAGCACAATCACCGCGCGGCGGCGCATTCAGCGGGTCGAAGGTCGATCCGGAAAAGTTAATCAATCAAGCCCGGAAAATAGATCATAGGGTAATAGAAACTCTTAATCAGTTTTTTGCATATCCTGCCAAGAATTTTCAAGATTAAATTGAACTTCGCAGTCAAATCCCGGAATGGACATGCCCGTCTCTGAGATCTGAACCGCAGCCTCGTCAATTAAGGGTTCTCCGAAACGGTAAATTACATTAAGTTCTGCGGCATCCGCTCGAGCCGCATATTGAGCAGCTTCAGAGCGAGTGATTTCTCGCTTTTTAAGGTATTCAGCGAAACCATCACTGTGCCTATTGGCAAGCATGGCATTGGCTTTTTCGGCCGACAAAACTACCGCCGTAGCATTATTACCTCCAAATCCTTTTGAGTTAATAAAGGCAACTTCCATTGCTTTTGAACTAACATCAAGGTCAGTCAATGGGAAATTAAGACCGTCTTGAAATACATCTGAGGCGATCGCGGAAATGGTTTTAATGCCGGGAATCAACCCATATTTAAACGTTCCTAAGGCGGAGATCAACTGATCGCCACTGGCAGCACTAATAGTGTGTCCAACATAAGATTTTACGGCGGTAACTGGCCAGTCTTCTATCTTAAAGGTTTGAGCAACTCGGCTTATTAATTCTGACTCGGTCACTCTATTAGCTGGCGTGCTAGACCCGTGGGCATGGACAAAACTACGTTTTTGAACGCCTTCTTTACCAACGATATTAACGGCGGCGGCAACAGCTTTGGCAAAGGAAATATAGTTTCCAACACCAGGAGCAGAAATTGATTTTTTAACACCATCAGCATTAATGAACACTTCCGGTACAGCTCCATGAACATCCGCCCCTAGCTCCACGGCTAAACGATCGTCCATCAAAACAATGTACTGGGTACCTTCGGACAGCGTGAAGCCACAATTCTCGCCAAAGGGTCTGCTGGCTTTGCGCCAGTTAGGACTGTCAGAGTTGTCTAGTTTACAAAGATTTTCATCGCTGGCAAGAGCGCTCATATTTGAAAATCCTTCCGAACATTCCGGCGTGACCGGCGCTTCCGCATTACCAACAATGGCGACCCGGCGAGCGCCGCTACGAATATCTCTCACTGCAGCTTGCAGCACATAGAGAAAACTAGCGCAGGCGCCAGTAATAGCCTCCGTATGCCCAACACTTCCTAGAATATAGGCGTTGATGAAATCAGCGGGCATAGTGTTCAGCCCTAATGCTAACTGCTTAGCCGTCGTTCTGTCGCCCCTTAATCGAGCCTGCAGAAGCCCACCATTGCCCTCTTCAGTTACCTGACCAAAAACACTCGATGAATAGACGCCAACCTGATCAGGATTTACCTTTGCCGCTACCGCCTCCCAAGGAATCCCCAGAGAATGTATGGCGTCACTCGCTCCCAGCAAGGTCATCTGTAATCCGCGAGGGTGAAATCTAGCATTATAGTGGTCTGCTGGATTAAACCCTGTTGGCAATTGTCCGGCCGCTTTTGCGGCCAATTCGTAATTAGAAGTAACCAAATATTCGCTAACAGAAGATGTTTTAACCTCCACCAGACCGTCTTTAGCATCACTGACGAGCCAGTCCGCTGGTAGCACTTTAGGCAAGTCTCGCTTAATCATTGTAAAACGGGGGGACTGGTCACCATCAAAAGAAATCTTTTTATTCCCGGGTATCTGAGACGGATCAAAATTCTCAATCTTACGTACTAAGGTCCCCTCAATCACAGCAGCTCTATACTGCTCGACAACCCTAGATAGACTCAGACCGGCATTATCCCCGTCACTAAACTCTTCGCCCTCTGCTTTCACATAACCCATCAGGCAAGCCAGACTAGCAATCGTCTTATTCTGCTCATCCACGGGCAAGGATTCCAGCACCATGCGTCGGAAGGCCTGATGAGAGGAACTGCGGCCAGCGGCATTAAATCCACCAAATCCAACGATAAGGGGCAGAGCTTCAGACATAAGGGCTTCCTTCGTTATATGATCATATTTAGTCATACAGTGTAAAATAGCATAAAACACAATTCTTTAGTATTTACGCCATTTAATAGTGCAATTTAGCCATATTATGGTAAATTTATCTTATTATGGCGTTTAATCTTACTCTAATGCTTTGCGATAACATGCTTGTGTCGAGCAGCACCTTAGCGGCCGAAATATTTTATTTTGCGGAAGCTATGGCTCGGGCCAATAAAAACCCAATGCCCGAAGTTGAAATTCGTAGAGTTAGCCCAAACGGTTTACCGGTGCGCACGTCCGCGGGCTTTGAATTGACGCCGACTCATTCCATCAACGAAGACTTTAGTAGCGACTTAGTACACATTCCCGCACTGTGGCGAAACCCACGCCCTGCCGTCAAAAAGCATCAGGCGTACATTCCATGGCTTCAACAGCAACATCATCGTAACTGCGCCATCACCGCCGTTGGTACTGGTGTTTGTTTTTTAGCTGAGGCAGGACTTTTAGACGGAAAACCAGCAACGACACATTGGCATTATTTCGATCAATTACAAAAATATTACCCAGCGGTGCACTTAGATCGTCAACACTTTACAACACAGGCAGGCAACATCTATTGTGCGGCCAGCATAAATGCAATGGCCGAATTAATTATGTATCAAGTAGAGCGGCATTTTGGTCGGATTATCGCGCATCAAGCGCAACGTAATTTTTTCCATGAAATTCGCAATATTACCAGCCCTGTTGGCTTTAGCGATCAGCACGACCGTGCGCACCACGATGAATCAATTGCTCAATCCCAAATATGGATCCAAGATCATTTAAGCAAATCACTCTCTATGCCTGATTTAGCTGCACAATTTGGTATGTCTACACGAACATTCAATCGACGCTTCATAGCCGCGACGGGTAGCACCCCTAATAGCTATCTAACCGAGACCCGCATGGCTTTTGCCTGTGACTTACTTAAGAATACTGACTTGCCCATTGTCGACGTAGCCAGTTATAGCGGCTACCCAGAACCGAGCTGGTTTTCTTCACGCTTCAGTCAATGGTCGGGAAATAGCCCCAGCGCTTACCGCAAAACAGTTCGCGCCAAACTATTTACTTAAACCTTTATTAACTTAGAATTCGCACTCGCATCACACCCTCAACATCGCAAATATTTTGGTGCACATCACCGCTGATATCACCCTCGAGGTCAATAATATTGTAAGCAATCTCCCCACGGCTTTTATTCACCATATCAACCACATTAAGCTCTGCATCAGCCAATATTGACAGCACACTACCTAAAACTTTAGGCACATTGTTGTTACTAAATGTTATTCGGGTGCCACCATTGCGACCCATTTTGGTCGGCGGATAATTGACAGAATTATGGATATTGCCATTTTCAAGGAAATCGATCAGCTGATTGGCTGCCATAACTGCGCAGTTTTCTTCCGCTTCTTCTGTACTGGCTCCAATATGAGGCATCAACAGCACATCTTTACGACCGAGTAATGCGGGCGCCGGGAAATCACTAATATAGCCCGCAATAATCCCTTTATCTAAGGCTGCTACCATATCTTCAGTGCAAACAATTTCTTCTCGAGCAAAATTAAGAATCTTAGCAGTGCTTTTCATCCCAGATAAGGCCTGAGCGTTAATGAGATGCTTGGTGGCTGGAATCGCGGGAACATGCAAAGTCAGAAAGTCTGCCTCAGCTAGCAACGCCTCTATACTATCCATGCGTTTAACTCGGCTAGACAACTGCCACGCCGCCTCTACCGAGATAGCAGGATCATACCCGATGACATCCATTCCGAGATCCAAAGCCAAATTAGCGATAATAGAACCGATGGCGCCAAGACCAACCACGCCTAAGGTTTTACCAGCAATTTCAGTGCCCGCAAAACGTTTTTTCTCTTTTTCCAGCAGTTTCCCCATCTCAGTAGGATCATTCATATGACCAAGCTCTTGGACATAGCTCATACCACCAAAGATATCGCGGGAGCCCAACAGCAACCCAGCTACGATTAATTCTTTTACCGCATTGGCATTGGCTCCAGGCGTATTAAAGACAACAATACCTTGTTCGGTGTAATCTACCACTGGAATGTTATTAACGCCTGCACCGGCGCGAGCTACTGCCAGTAAACTCTCAGGGACGGGCTCAGTATGCAGTTTTTGACTACGCAAGATGAACCCCTCTGGAGCAGAACAGTCGTCGCTGACGGTATAACTATCAGTAGAAAATCGACCCAATCCTTTGGAGGAGATAGCGTTATAGGTGCGTATGTTATGCATGGTCTGGTCTCAGTAATAAAATCTATTGAAGGTAATTGTTTTGTCTTTTAACTATTCGCTAACTTGTCCGTAGGCCCAGTCAATCCAAGGCATCAAGGCGTCCAAATCAGATTCCTCAACCGTAGCGCCGCACCAAATTCGTAATCCTGCTGGCGCATCGCGATAGGCTCCAATATCAAAAGCGACCGCCTCTGAATCAAGTAACTTAACGATCTTCTTTACTTGCTCCGCCTCTAAATCCAAGGTCAAGCAAACACTAGTATTGGAAATTTGATCCGTTTTTTGAGCCAGAAAGTGAATCCAAGACCGCTGGGCCACAAACGATTTAATCACCTCAAGATTAGCTTCGGACTTAGCAATGGCTGCGTCTAACCCACCTATCGAACCAACCCAATCTAAAGCATCAAGGTAATCAGCAACACAAAGCATAGATGGCGTGTTGATGGTTTCCCCGCGGAAAATACCCTCTATTAACTTACCGCCCTTAGTCATACGAAAAATCTTAGGCATCGGCCAGCTAGGCGTGTAAGACTCTAATCTTTCCACTGCTCTCGGGCTCAAAATCAACATGCCGTGTGCGCCCTCACCACCAAGTACTTTCTGCCAACTGTAAGTTACAACATCAAGTTTTTCCCACGGTAACTGCATAGCAAAAACGGCTGAGGTCGCATCACAAATAGTTAGGCCGTTACGATCATCGCTGATCCAGTCAGCGTTAGGCACTTTGACACCAGACGTTGTTCCATTCCAAGTAAACACAATATCGTGATCTGGATTCGTCTTTGTCAGGTCCGGTAGCAAACCATAGTCAGCAACATGAGTACTGACGTCGCTAAGTTTTAATTGCTTAACGATATCAGTCAACCAACCGCTGCCAAAAGATTCCCACGCACACACATCGACCGGGCGCGCTCCTAACACTGACCACATAATCATTTCCACTGCGCCTGTATCCGAAGCGGGAACCACACCAACGCGATAGCCTTCAGGTAGTCCTAAAAGCTTAGCGGTATCAGAGCAGGCGCGCCCCAGCGCGAGCTTCCCAATTGACGATCGGTGGGAGCGGCCAAGCGTCGTTATATCGAGATGAGTCACATCGTAGCCAGGCCGTTTTGCACAAGGGCCAGAAGAGAAATTGGGATTAGCCGGTTTCAAGCTGGGTTTCACAGTAATGCTCATAGTTATTATCAGTTTAAATCGTGTCTAGAAAGGTCGCACATTTTACTGTTTGGGTCGCATTAAAGAAAGTGGTTTCACACTATGAATGTATAGCTTAAAGTTATAGTGAACACATAGGCCTAAATCACAGACAAAAAAATACGCGGTTATCTCCGCGTATTCATCAGTTTTTTGTAAAAGCCGCTAGACTAAAGAGCTGCCTTGCGCTCTTTTTCAATCAAAAATGTTGCAACTTTTAACATGCCATCAAAATTTTTGCTCATCCGGGTGGTCACCCTATACTTGCCATTCACAACCATCTCTGGAGTGCCCTGAGTTCTATAACCGATAGCTCGAGCCTTAGCCTGGCCTATCATACTGTTTACACCAAAAGAGTTATAAACCTTAGTAAATTTAGCCTCGTCCACACCTTGCTGACCGAAGAACTTAACCAGATCTTGCTCTGACCGAATCGATTGCCTATTAACATGAATTGCTTCAAATAGAGGCACATGCGTCTTATCTAAAACCTTTAATAATTTTGCCGTGTAGTAGGCTCTTGCATAAGGCTCCAAGGCAGACTGCCAAATAGCCGGGGTACGCTGAAAATCAACGTCATCAGCTAATTTTTCTGTCCAAGGGTGAATTGTCTTCTCAAAATTAAAGCAGTGTATGCAGCCGTAATGGAACACTTCATTGACTTCAATTTTACTTGGGTTTGCTGTTCTTATGGCCTGAGGTAAAACCTCATAGTCGATACCGGCTTGATACTGCTCAGTCTGCGCCTGACACATAGCCATTGGGGCTACTAAGGCAATAAACATGAGTCGTTTAATCCACTTTGACATTTCCATCTCCTACTTTTCCCAGTCTATACATGACATAGACTATTATTAATTTAGGCCTGCAATGTAGTTGGCCACAGCTTTAATTTCTTTATCACTTAAATTAGCAGCAACACCTCGCATAATGAGCGCATTCGTCCCGCTAGTTCTCTCTCCACGCCGATAACCTAGGAGCTGTTTTTCGATGTATCCAGCATACTGCCCACCAAGCGCTGGATAACCAGCTGGATTGTTGCCACTACCTGAAGGTGAGTGACACCCAATACAGGCAGCGACACCGGTTTTCATATTACCGGCACGATAAATATTTTCACCATAGGCAAGAGCTTCCTCGGGGCCACTAACTCCTATCAAGTCGATATTTGAAGCCCCTGAAATCAGCCTGGTTTGGCTGTCATAATAAGCCGCCATATCCTGTAGATCTTGGTCTGAGGAAAAACTTAAGATACCCGTCATTTCAAGAATAACCCGCTCCCCTGACTTAACATTACGTAGCTGTTCAGTCATATATTTTTCGCCCAAGCCAGCCAGCTTTGGGAAGGACGGCACCATACTATTACCGTCTGTTCCGTGACATCCAGCACATACAGCAACCTTAGCTTTTCCTGCTTTCGGGTCACCTACCGCAAGCGCTTGAGTTGCCGCCAAAGTCGCTAGAATACAGAGAATACTTAAAAAAGATTTTTTCATGGTTAATACGGTTCTCACAATACGTTAGAATAAGCTCCTGGGCATTGTTGTGGCCTCCGAGCATTAGCCTTATTGAGTAAGGCGGTGCATTATATACCAATAAATTCAGTTTTTAAGCCAGTAGTGTCGATTTTCCTATGCATATACAAACAATTAAATTTCAATCAGCCGAATTCACCACGAGTGCGCCCTCACTGAAACAGTGCCCCGAGGATACGGGTTGTGAGGTAGCCTTTGCGGGAAGGTCCAACGCGGGTAAATCAAGTGCCATTAATACGCTCACCAAAAATAAGGGTTTAGCGCGGACCAGTAAGACGCCAGGCAGAACTCAGCTAATTAATTTTTTCCAACTTAGCCCAGGGAAAAGATTAGTGGATTTACCAGGTTACGGCTACGCAAAAGTCCCCAAGGCCATGAAGGTAGAGTGGGATAAGCACCTAGCCGAATACCTTCGTTTACGTAAAAGTTTAGGCGGCTTAATTCTGCTCATGGATATCCGCCACCCGCTCCAAGACTACGACCAGCAGATGCTTAACTGGGCAGCGGAAGCAGGTTTACCCGTACATATTCTACTGACAAAGTCTGACAAACTAAAACGTGGGCCAGCACAAAGCACTCTATTGAAAGTAGATAAATTACTCCGTGAAATGGATCCCCAGGCGACTTTATTTACAGCTCAAACGTTTTCCGCCTTGAAGAAACAGGGCTTGGCCGAACTTGAGGAGCAGCTAAGTCATTGGCTCAGTGAAGGCTTTAGCGTTGCTGAAGTGACTACGGTAAATGACGAAATCTCTTAAGCAAAAAAAAACTTAATCCAGAAACTGGATTAAGTTTTTCTCTACTACTTGGGAGTCTTACCTTTACTTCTTTATCTCGGGGGAGATTATGTGCAATCATCACTTGCCTATTCTTTGACAGGGTTTAAACAAGAAGTTCAATTTATTTTTCATAATTTAGTATTTTTTACAATTTTTAATTTCCTTAGCTATTGTTAATACCTATAAGTTAACAGCTATTCTTGAATTAAAGAGGGGTAAATATGCTCGGTAGCTGCCTATGTGGCCAGATAAAATACGAAGTTGCTTGTTTTGATCCTGAAATCTCTAATTGCCACTGTGCTATGTGTCGAAAATTCCATGGTGCTGCCTTCGCAACTTACGGCAAAGTCCAGAGGCAAGATTTTAGATGGATTCAGGGTCAGGCCCTAATACTCACTTATCAATCATCAATTACAGCCGAACGGGGCTTCTGTAAATGCTGTGGATCAAGCCTTTACTATAAATTCGTAGGTCAAGATGATCAAATCTCGATCGCCATTGGCACCCTAGATGAAGAGCCGTCTCACTCGGTAGACAACAGTATTTTTTGTTCCTCAAAGCCACTCTGGTCAGTTTGCAACAAGGATATTCCTGAGTATCCAGAGTGGCGAAACCCTGCTTAGTGCGCTTCATCCCAGTTATCGCCAACGCCCACATCAACAACTAAGGGTACTTTTAGGCTGGTCGCCAGCTCCATTCGCTGAGCAAGCCCAGCCGAGACTATTTCTAATTCTCGCTCTGGCACTTCAAGAACCAATTCATCATGAACTTGCATGATTATGACACTCTCCAAATCACTGTTCTGCAGCCAATCATCTACGGAGATCATGGCTAGCTTAATAATATCTGCCGCTGTTCCCTGCATCGGCGCATTAATTGCAGTACGCTCAGCAGCTTGTCGACGCATGCCATTGGAAGAACTAATTTCTGGCAAGTAAAGCCTGCGCCCAAAATAGGTTTCGACATAGCCGAACTCGGCAGCGCTATGCCGAATATTGTTCATATAATGTTGTACACCGGGGTAGCGTTGGAAATAGAGCTCAATATAGTCGGCTGCTTGCTTACGGCCAATATTCAATTGCCGTGCCAAGCCAAAAGCCGACATACCATAAATCAGCCCAAAGTTAATCGCCTTGGCACTACGCCGTTGATCTACTGTTACCGACTCAGTGTCTGTGCCAAAGACCTCGGCAGCGGTTGCGCGATGAATATCTTGCCCGGCGGCAAAAGCCGCTAGCAGGCTTGGGTCCTCAGACAGATGAGCCATAATACGCAACTCAATCTGAGAGTAATCCGCAGCGACTATCTTACATCCAGGAGCAGCAATAAATGCTTGTCGTACTCGCCGACCTTCGGCACTCCTCACTGGGATATTTTGCAAATTAGGATCTGAAGACGAAAGCCGACCAGTGGCTGTGCCAGCCTGATGGTACGAGGTATGTATACGCTTAGTCGTCGGATTAATCATGGTTGGCAACTTATCGGTGTAGGTCGATTTGAGCTTTGCCAGTCCTCGATGTTCCAATAACACCTTAGGCAGAGGGTAATCGAGCGCTAGCTCCTGAAGTACCTCCTCTTTAGTTGAAGGTGCTCCCTTGGCTGTTTTCTTCAACACCGGAAGCTCTAATTTGGTAAACAAAATTTCCCCAAGTTGCTTTGGTGAAGCTAAATTAAATTCTTGCTCGGCCAATGCCCATGCCTGGCGCTCTAGCTCTGCAATACGCTCAGAAAGTTCTTGGCTCTGATGAAACAATAGAGTGTCATCTACAAGTGCGCCTGTACGCTCGATTCGTGATAAGACAGGGATTAGTGGCAACTCAATATCTGTGAGTACGCTTGCCAACGTCGCCTCAGCGGAAACCTTAGGCCACAGCGCTTGATGCAACCGCAAGGTAACATCAGCATCTTCAGCGGCATAGGGCCCAGCTTCTTCTAGAGCAACGTGATTAAAGGTCAGCTGGCCGGCTCCTTTGCCTGCAATGTCGGTGAATTTGATAGTCTGCTCACCAAGGTATTTGTCTGCCAAGCTATCCATATCATGCCGTGTCGCGACCGAGTTCAAAACATAAGACTCAAGCATAGTGTCAAATTCAATACCTTTTAACGCAATACCATGCTGCGCAAAGATACTCATATCATATTTTATATTCTGTCCTACTTTTTTAATGCTGGGGTTTTCTAATAACGGCTTTAAATGTGCCATTACTCTGTCACGTGATAATTGTTCAGGAACGCCTAGATAGTCATGCCCAAATGGGATATAAGCAGCCTGACCAGCATCAACGGCTATGGAAATACCCACCAAATCGGCGACCATATAGTTCAAGCTGGTTGTTTCTGTATCTACAGCAACCAAATCTGCGGCTTTTATTCTTTCTACCCAGGCGGACAACTGACCTTCTGTTAACACTGTTTCATAATCCTTGACGATATCAGCTGGGACAATTTCAACTTCTGGTAATGCTGGTTTGGCCTGAGCTGAACTGGCACGTTCCACGCCTCTAGGACTGTTGCTTTTGTCGTTCTCTGCAACCCAGGTCTTAAATTCCATGTCCGCAAACAATGCGGCTAGCCCTTGCTCATCGGCGGGACTATTCTGAAGCTGACTAATGTTCAGCGGCATTTCAACATCGGTTTTTATCGTTGCCAACTGATAAGACAAATAAGCTAGGTCCCTATGCTCTTCTAATTTAGGTGCCATTTTTTTGGCCCCCCGAAACTCCAACACAGATATCTCGTCCAATCGAGAGTAAATAGCGTCAAGCCCGCCAAGCCCTTGCAGTAATCCAAGGGCTGTCTTTTCGCCGACTCCCGGCACGCCCGGGATGTTGTCAGATTTGTCACCCAGCAAGGCTAAGTAATCAATAATTAATTCTGGGGGAATTCCAAACTTTTCAATCACCCCCTCTCTGTCAAGAACCGTGTTAGTCATGGTATTCACTAAGGTGATGTACTCATTAACCAATTGGGCAATGTCTTTGTCCCCCGTGGAGACAACCACTGGCTGTTTAGCGAGCGTAGCCTGAACAGCTAGGGTGCCAATGACGTCGTCAGCTTCAACACCATCGATAATTAGCATAGGCAAGCCCATGGCCTGAATGATTTGATGAATAGGCTCAATTTGCAGCCGAAGATCATCCGGCATCGGCGGCCGGTTGGCTTTGTACTCACTGTACATGTCATCACGAAACGTTTTGCCTTTGGCGTCAAACACCACCACTAATGTGCTTTGAGGGTAATCTTTTTGTAGCCGGCGCATCATGTTGATGACGCCTTTAACCGCACCCGTGGGCATACCCTTGCTATTGGTCAGTGGCGGCAACGCATGATAGGCTCGGTAAAGATAAGAAGATCCGTCAACTAAGACTAGTGGAATTTGTTCAGGCATAGTTTCGCTACTTTTTAAACGCTATAGAGTTCAACAGAGAATACAGTATTTAGCTGAAACAGGCTTTAAATTGCGCGACTATTCGCTGCATAAATTGTTCATAACCGTCATCTATTAGTGTCTGAGTCATTCCCTGTGGATCAATACTGATAATGGGTAAATTAAGTATGTCAGCAATGACTTGTGCATCTTTATTGCCATATTGTGGCTCCACAAAAACACACTGAACACCGCTTTGTAACGCATTCTTGCGAAGAAGATATTGGCTTCTAGCGCCTTTTTGTCCGCCACTTGCATCCCTAATCGAGAGCCCTGAGGACAGCCCAAATCCACGGGAAAAATGGCTAAAGGCATCGTGATGTGTCAAATAATTACTTTTAGCATATGGAGCAAGTATGCTGCGCAACCTCATAATTTCTATCTCACCAATGATGTTCCGAGCCTTTACTCCAAACATGTCTTGGATGGCACGACCAATTAGGTTGCCATTTTGTGGGTCAAGCCAAACGTGGGGATCACGCTGATGGTCTTGACTAACCTGGTCAGACTCTGCATGAAACCTTAACGTCGGTAAATCAAGGACTCTAATAACACGATTTTGGGGCAGGGCCGACACGGCTTTGGCCACTCGAGGCTCAACTTGGTCGCCGAGCAGAACGACTAATTGAGCTTTTTGGATTTTCCCCAAAGCCGAGATCGAGAGCGTCAAATCATGAGACGATTGACTAGCAGACTGCAAAAATTGCACCTTTACGTTATCGCCTAGTGCGGCCCTTGCAATAATGGCTAACGGCTTATTAGTAGTCACCACTAAGGGGCCAGATGCAACCACATTCTTGCTGTATTTAGGACTGTCAATGCTGGTCCCAGCGGCATTTAAAGCAAAAAAGAGCATTAAAATACCAAAAATGTTATAATGTATCTTTTTCAAACTAGCACCCAGCAAAAGAAGAAAGGAAATATTTTATTTATATGTTATATTATAACATAACATAATGAAAAAGACCGCTTATGCTAACTAATTCTCGCTTAGTGCACCAACCTCATGATCACGGCCGCTGTATCAATGCCGCCTTGTCTCGAGCCAACAATCTTTGCCTAGAAAAAGGCGTGCGGTTAACGCCTACTCGCGAAGCCGTTTTGCGACTACTATGGCAAAGTCACCAGCCTCTGGGCGCATATCAGGTCCAGGGCCAACTATCCAAGCTTACAGGCAAATCAATCGCTCCCCCGACGGTTTATCGCGCTATCGAGTTCCTCTCTGATCTTGGCTTGGTACACCGACTGGCATCCTTAAATGCTTATATTGGTTGCCCTTTTCCGAACAGCGAACACAGCAATCTATTTATGATCTGTAATGGTTGCGGCAGTGCCGCCGAGGTCGCACACAGTGCTCTAAATGATGTGCTGCAAAATGCTAGCGAGAAGGCCCAATTTAAGCTCGAATCGCAAAGTATCGAGCTTTTTGGTCGCTGCCCTCAATGCTCTCAAGACACGGACCAAGCTTCGGAGCCTACAACACATGGCTAAACTACTAGTATCACTGGACAAAATCAATAAAGGGTTCGCAGGCAAGTTGGTGTTAGAAGACGTCAGCCTGCAGCTTAAACAAGGCGAGATAACCACCTTGATCGGCCCCAACGGGGCAGGCAAATCAACTCTAGTGAGAATCGTTCTTGGCTTGCTAAAGCCCGACTCGGGAGACATCAAGCGGACGCCTGATCTTAAAGTTGGGTACATGCCGCAAAAGCTAGCTATTGACCCAACACTACCCATTTCAACATGCCGGTTTTTACAATTGGCCAACACCTCTCATCAAGCATGCCATGAAGCCTTGCAATCAGTAGGGATTGCACATTTAGCCGCTACGCCTATTCAAGAGTTGTCAGGAGGGGAGGTGCAGCGTGCACTGCTGGCAAGAGCGGTACTACGAAAACCAAACCTATTGGTCCTAGATGAGCCTGTGCAAGGCGTGGATGTGAATGGTCAAAACACCCTCTATCGAATGATTAGCGACTTGGCCAAAACCCTTAACTGCGGCGTATTAATGGTCTCTCATGACCTACATCTAGTCATGTCTGCCACCGACAAAGTGGTCTGTTTAAATCGGCATATTTGCTGCCAGGGCCATCCAGACTATGTTACCCAAGATCCTGCCTATCTTGATATTTTTGGCCAAACCACGGCGCCTTATTCACACCATCACGACCATGATCATAGCTTACATGGTGATGTTCTGGATGATGGGCGTGGGGAGCATTGTGACCATGGCTGATTTCTTGATCTATGCTTTATTAGCGGGACTTGGCGTTGCCCTTGTGGCAGGCCCCTTAGGTTGCTTTGTGGTTTGGCGTCGTATGGCATACTTTGGCGACACTCTAGCTCACAGTGCCCTGCTTGGTGTTTCGCTTGGCGTCATGCTCGATATTAATCTCAATATAACCGTCACAGCAGTGCCATTAGTTATGGCACTCGGGCTTGTCTACCTAGAGCAGCGAGGATTTTTGGCCTTAGATACCGTGCTAGGAATTTTGTCTCACTCTGCCCTGGCAGCGGGTCTAGTCATTATCGCGTTGTTGCCCGATGTGCGAGTTGACTTGATGTCTCTACTATTTGGAGACTTGCTAGCCGTCACTAAAAACGATCTATGGGTTATTTACGGATTATCGGCAGTAGTTCTGACCCTGTTGGCATTACTCTGGCAACAGCTTATTAATATTACCGTGGACCCTGAATTAGCTGCGGTAGAGGGAACAAATGTCGCTCTAGTGCGGACGGCACTAATGCTAATCACCGCGTTGGTCATCGCGCTGGCTATGAAAGTAGTTGGGGTTTTATTGATTACTGCTCTATTAATTATTCCTGCCGCGACTGCCCGACGACTGACAAAAACGCCAGAGCAGATGGCGGTGATGGCCAGCATTATTGCCATGCTGACTGTAGTTATGGGCCTTGCAATGTCTTGGTATAGCGACGCACCGGCAGGGCCGTCAGTGGTCATCTGTGCGGCATTCCTATTTAGCGTGTCGCTTTGTCGCCCCCAGAGAACATAAACTCAAAACGTACCATAGATTGAACGCCAGGTCTTGCGCAGCATAATCGCGCTGTGGGGCGATTTAAAAAAGCCATGATAGTGGCCATTGGGATTAACTAATACAATCTGGGAGCTGTGATCAACCGTGTAATCATCTCCACCCAAAGGCACCTGGTTGTAGGCGATGTTGATCTCAGTAGTAAAGCGCTTAATAAAGTGCTTATTGCCTGTAACACCAACAAATTCAGCATTAAAATAAGGCATGTATTGGTCTAACTTATCTACCGTGTCTCGCTCAGGATCCAGAGACACCATAATAACCTGGAGATTCTCCTTCTCACTGTCTTTTAGCTTGCTATACGTTTCATTAAGGGTGGCAAGGGTGGTTGGGCAAACATCAGGACAATTGGTAAAGCCAAAGAAAATCATACTCCACTGGCCTTTCAACCTCTCTAGCGTAAAGGCATCCCCACGGTGATCAATAAGATCAAAATCACTAAATTTTCGTGGCGTATTTAGAACAATCGCGCCATTAATCCTAAGATCTTGCACGCTCATGATAACCGGCTGGTTCATACGCCAAATGAAACCGAAAATCACCAAGACAATAAAGCAAACAATAATAATAATAGTACGGCGAATGCCAACCTGCTGATCTGCCATCAAATAACTCCCTATGTCGCTGGTAAATATATCACTGGTTCTATGAGGTAGTGGTCTATCAACATAAGACCAAATAACACCATCAAATAAAAGATCGAGTACTGAAACGTTTTCATGCCTGAATTTCCGCCCTCACTGAGCAACATGACCACCGCCCAATATAAAAAACCCGCCCCTAAAAGTAACGAGCCCGCTAGGTATAACCAGCCAAACATGCCGGTGAGATACGGCAGGGTGGTTACTACCACTAACAACAAGGTGTACAAAAGGATATTGATTTTCGTGTATTTTTCACCATGCGTTACCGGTAGCATAGGAATTTTAGCCTTTGCGTACTCATCTTTACGGTGCACCGCTAAAGCCCAAAAGTGCGGCGGCGTCCAAGCAAAGATAACTAGCACTAAAAGCAATGCGTTGTAGTGAATCTCTCCCGTCACCGCGGTCCACCCTAGCAAGGGGGGAGCCGCTCCTGCAAGACCACCAATAACAATATTCTGAGGCGTAGCGCGCTTTAAAAACATAGTGTAGACGAAGGCATAGCCCACTAGGGCCGCCAAGGTTAGCCAAGCCGTTAGGACGTTAGTAAAGATAAGAAGGAACGCCATACCAAATATACCGGTGACTAAAGCAAAAATGGTCGCTTGCTGCGGCTTTAGCCTGCCCTGCACGAGCGGCCGGTTAAGTGTGCGCGCCATTTTATCATCAACATGACGATCCACAATGTGGTTAACCGCAGCTGCTGAACCGGCGACAAGGGCTATACCTAGATTGCCAAAAATAAAAACGCTTAGCGGTATTGATTGATCGGTGGCTAACAACATGCCAATCACCGAAGTGAGTATCATCAACGCCACGACATTGGGCTTGCACAACTCAAGGTAGTCACGCCAGCTAACGATAGGGTTATTGAGTTCGGTGTTAGGCATGAACATTCACTCCAGAATTTCCCGGGTAACTATAATTTAACTCGCCGTTCATTATCGGTCTGGAGAATATTTTAGCAGATGTTTAAGGTCTTCGAGTAATCCGCTGCCATCATGATCTTTGGTGTAATAGAGAATTGCCCTGTGATCTGGTGTAACCACGAAATATCTGGGTTCTTGCATGTCCCAATCAGAAGAGCTTCCTGAGATTATCTGAGCAACCAACTTAGGGACTGTCGGCATAATAGTAAGAAATGGATGAACAACCTTAAGTGCGTCTATCTGCTGGGGATCAATCGAACCGACATCTGGTAGATAAACTCTTTCAACGCGACCTGTCAGCTTACCCATCAGCATATGCACCTGCCGACTATTAAACAACATATCCTCACAGATCTGATCGCAGCCAATACCACCGACCGTAACTACCTTCCACTTTGCTTTATCAGTTGCAGGTAAATCAACTAGGACTGGCGAAAAGTCCAGCGTAGGCTTAACCAACGCCCCAAGATTGGTGGTTCCAAGCAATTCAATCATCTGCTGTCGCTGTTCTTCCGTCTTAGGCACCATAATAAAACCAGCCAAAATAACGCCACCGACGATAAATAGCATCAACCAAATTTGATATCTAAATCCGCGCTGCTTTACGGTTGTTGCGCTGCTATCAGTCATACTCTTCTATCCTTTTATGCGGCCCCCTAGGGCCTTCTAAACTGTTTAATCCAACTGCCAACGTTAGAGTTGGCGATCAATGTCATAACCAATAGTACCGCAGCCATCACAAACCACTGAACAGCATAGGCTGTATGCTTTTCAGGTTGCACAGCAACAGTCACCCAGCCAGTTTCTAAGGCCCCTATCGAGTCACTATCGAGCCGTAATTGATACTCATAAAAAGGCTCTCCAAATAACTCTTCGGCACGCTCAACCGAAATCCACCCAACCCGACTCGGCCATTGCAACACCACTGTGATTTGGTCGTCTAATCGATAACCACCACGAAGGTTATGATACAAAAAACCACGCAATTGAACCTCGCCAATAACTGGCTCCACCTCAGGCAGCTGAGTTCTATCTAATGAGGCCGGCACCCAACCACGATTAACTAACACCGTTTGTGATTGGCCAGCCACCTCAAACCCTTCAATGCTCATCGGCTCTAGTATCTCGTAGCCAGGCCGGCCATTTTTAACACGATTATCCAACACTATCTGGCGCGACGAATCGAGGGTCCCTGTCAGCCAAGCTGGCCTGTACTGTTGATTGCCGCCTTCTAATAATGTATTTACGTTAGCTGGTACCGCTTGTTGATTGGCACTAAAAGCAGCAACAATCGCGCTTTTTTCATCGGCTCGGTCCAACTGCCAAAACCCCAAGAGAATCAGCAGTGGAAACAAAAAAAACACTAGCACCAATAGTTTTTTATTGGGCTGCCAGTGAAATTGCTGCACAGAAGATTGGGGGTCTTGATCCATTTGTGTTTAAATTCACCTTTTTTGAAGAGCAGATAATCCCATGATGTTAAAAGTAATAATCATTGTTCTATTTATTGCCGTTGTCATTAGCCTTTTTGGTGGACTTCGATTTTTGGTCAAAGACCTAGGAGACTCTCAGCGCCGGCTATTCAATAGCCTGGGGGTTCGAGTTACATTAGCGACGATGTTACTAGGCACAATTGTTTATGGTGCCTATACCGGACAGATTACCAGCAAGGCCCCTTGGGATCGACAATTACATCCAGAAGCGACGGTGCCAATGCAACAACGCTCTAAACCCGCCGATGACTAAAATAATACTCCTAAGATAAAAACGGCCAGGAGTTACCTAGCCGTTTACGTGCCTGATCAACCCCTAACCAAGCACATAGACAATAAGAAATAAGCCAATCCAAATAACATCTACAAAATGCCAGTACCAAGCTGCCATTTCAAATCCGAAGTGATCTTTATCGGTGAACTGGCCCTTAGCCCCACGAAGAAAAGCGATAAAGAGCATGATCGTTCCCAACGTTACATGAGCACCATGGAATCCAGTCAACAAAAAGAAGGTCGTGCCATAGATACCCGACTCTAAGGTAAGCCCTAATTCCTGGTAAGCGTGAATATACTCTTCTGCCTGCAAGAACAAAAAGATAACGCCTAACAAGACGGTCAAACCCAACCATGTTACGAATTTTTTTCGGTTGCCTTCTTTTAAGGCGTGATGAGCGATATGCACCGTTCCGCTTGATGTCAGTAGAACAATCGTATTCCAAAGCGGCAACCACCCCAATAACTGACTAAAGCTCCACCCCGGAAAACTCATCGCATGCTCAGGGCCTTTAAATTGAAACTCAGTCGCATTTGGATTAGCAGCCAAGGTAGCCACCTGATCAGGAGTCACTAATGGAGGCCAGGTCGCATCATAACCAGGCCAGAGATGTGTTGCATTCGCTATAGCCGCATCGGTGGCCGTATCATCAAACAATCCAATGGCGGCTTCACCGCCAAGCCAAGGTCCTACCAAGACTCTTACGTAGAAAAGAGACCCAAAGAAGCACACAAAGAACATCAGCTCGGAGAAAATAAACCAGTACATCCCCAATACGTAAGAATGTTTTAACTGATCACTCACGATGCCTTGCGTATTTTCTTCGATAACTAGGCTCCACCACCTATACATTACCACCGCCATGATTAGCGAACCGATCAAAAATATCGTTGATGTGCCGCCATCGATTACCCAGCTAGCCGCTCCGTAGCCCATTACGCCCATACCCGTAGCCGCCGCAAGGGGCAGTTTGCTTTGCTCGGGTACGTAATAAGAACCTTCAGATGACATAATTAATCTCCATTTACTGTATTTGTGAAACCTGCATCGGCATGCGGTCGGTTATATCAAAAAGCGTGTATGACAAAGTAACTGTATTGACGCTGACGGGTAAGTCAGGATCAATAACAAACACGACAGCTAGCTCCGCCTGCTCACCAGCACCCAGCGGCTGATTGTTAAAACAAAAGCATTCGGTTTTGAGAAAATAGTCTGCTGCATTATTAGGCAACACATTAGGAATTGCCTGTGCAACCATGTCACTACTCGTTTTATTGCGCGCAAAAAATGTGATCTCGCGTGACTCTCCAGGATGAACAAACACCTTGTACTCTGTAGGATAAAAGTCCCAAGGCATGGTGGCATTGTTGGTCGCCACAAACTGCACTTCCACCTTACGCGAAGTATCTATCGTTACTTCACTAACAGTGTAGGCGCCGCCAGTCTTGCCTCCAATCCCAGTGAACTCACAAAAAAGATCATAGAGCGGAGGCAACACAAATATTGCAAACGCAAACATTGCCACAGCACCCATCAATAACTTAATTAGTAAGCCGCGATGTCTCGATGTTTCACTCATCTTTATCCTTAACCTCTACTACTTGACAACAGGTGGCGTTGAGAAAGTATGGAATGGTGCCGGAGTGGGCACTGTCCATTCCAAACCTACGGCGCCTTCCCAAACTTGAGGATCGTCAATTGGCTTACCCCAACCGATGGTTCGGATAACGTTGTATAAGAACAACAACTGGGCTCCACCATACAAAAAGGCACCAATGCTTGACACCATATTCCAATCCGCAAATTGCAGGCCATAATCAGAATATCGGCGCGGCATGCCAGCTAAGCCCAAAAAGTGCTGAGGCATAAAGGTAATATTAAATGCGATAAAGGCAATCCAAAACTGCACTTTGCCCATAGTTTCGTCGTACATTCTGCCGCACCACTTAGGCAACCAATAATAGACTGCGGCCGTGCCACTAAACACCGCGCCGGCTACCATAACGTAGTGAAAATGAGCCACGACGAAGTAGGTGTCATGGTACTGAGTATCAGCAGCCGCAATCGACAGCATCATCCCGGTAAATCCACCGAAGGTAAACAAAATCACAAAGGCAATACTAAACAGCATCGGCGTTTCAAAAGTCAGAGCACCTTTGTACATGGTGGTGATCCAATTAAACACTTTGACGCCTGTTGGCACCGCAATCAACATCGTGGCGTACATAAAGTACAGTTCGCCAGCAATCGGCATGCCCACCGTAAACATGTGGTGAGCCCACACTATAAATGATAGAAAGGCGATGGAGGCTGTGGCATAAACCATTGAAGAATAACCAAACAGCGGCTTGCGGCTAAAGGTTGGAATGATCTGCGAAACCACACCAAAAGCAGGCAAGATAATAATATAAACCTCAGGGTGTCCAAAGAACCAGAACACATGCTGGAACAGAACCGGATCGCCACCGCCAGCAGCATCAAAGAAGCTAGTGCCAAAGTTGATATCCATCAGCATCATAGTGACTGCGCCTGCCAACACGGGCATTACCGCGACTAACAAAAACGCAGTGATCACCCAAGTCCAGACAAACAACGGCATCTTCATGTACGTCATACCCGGTGCGCGCATATTCATCACGGTAGCAATAATATTAATCGAGCCCATGATTGAAGAAGCACCCATCATATGAACACCAAAAATGAAATAGTTAACCGTGTCGGGTGCATAGGTTGTCGATAGAGGGGCATAGAATGTCCAACCAAAGTTGGGCCCACCGCCTTCCATAAACAATGTAGCGGTCAGCATGGTAAACGCAAAAGGTAAGATCCAAAAGCTTAGGTTATTCATCCGCGGCAAAGCCATATCCGGCGCGCCGATCATCATCGGAATCATCCAATTAGCTAATCCAACAAAGGCTGGCATGATAGCGCCAAAAACCATCACCAGCCCATGCATGGTGGTCATTTGAACGAAAAATTCTGGCTTAATCAACTGCATTCCTGGCTGGAATAATTCCGCCCGGATAACCATTGCAAAAAAACCGCCAAGCAGAAACATTGCAAAACTAAACCACAGGTATAGGGTGCCAATATCTTTATGATTGGTACTGAAAAGCCAGCGGCTAAAAAAGTTTTGTGAAGGACCGTGAGCCATTTAAGTTACTCCCTATTGGCTTTGTTTGAAGTTAAGAACGTCGATTGGCTGAACAATATCACCGACATCGTTACCCCAAGCATTACGTTCATAATGCACAACAGCGGCAATCTCAACTTCTGAGAGCTGCTCTGCGAAAGACTGCATGGAAGAACCGGCGACACCCTCAATAAGAATGCCGATATGTCCTTCTGCTGGCCCTAATGCGATAGGGCTATCTTTCAGTGCGGGGAATACTCCTGCAATACCTTCGCCGTTGGCTTGGTGACAGCCTGCACAGGAGCGACCGTACACTTCTTCGCCTTTTACCATTAGCTCGTCAAAAGTCCATTGCTTACCTATAGTAGAAGCGTAGAGCGCTGCCTCTTCTTTTTTCCCTGCCAGCCACTCCTCATATTCAGCTTCTTCTTTGACCTCAACGACTACAGGCATGAACGCATGACCCAAGCCACAAAGTTCGGTGCACTCGCCCACATAGGTTCCGGGTTGATCAGTCTTCGCCCAAGCTGCGGTAAAGAGCCCTGGCACCGCGTCTCTTTTGACGCCAAAATCAGGCACCCACCAGCTATGGATAACATCGTTGCCAGTAATTAAAAAGCGAACTTTTTTATTGGTAGGAATCACCAAGGGCTGGGTTACTTCACGCAGATAATGCTCACCCTTTGGAGCGCGCCCATAGATTTCGTCCTGCGATGTGCGAAGTTCACTCATGAACTTAACGCCCTCACCAATATATTCATACTGCCATTTCCACTGATATCCAGTCACTTTTATGTCAATGTCCGGATTTCCAGTGTCATAAACTTTGAGCAGCGCCGTCGTAGCTGGCACGGCCATCACAATCAGAATGAGCGCAGGTATAATGGTCCAGAGTATCTCTACCACCAGGTTCTCATGAAAATTTGCGGCCGTGACACCTCTGGATTTGCGGTGGGCATACATAACATAGAACATAAAGCCAAACACAAGAACACCGATGACCGTACAGATCCATATCATGATCATGTGAATGTCATAAGCCGCCTGGCTAACTTCGGTAACTCCTCGGGGCATATTAAGCTGCCGCGTCGCGCTCTCTGCGCTAACGCTTCCCGCGAGTAACAAACTCGAGGGACTCAGCAAACCCAAGAAAAGCGCTTTCGCTCTTTTCATCATCGCTTCATTCTCCATGGTAATTCACAAAATACGGTTATTTCATACTTTTAACGCGAACCTCCCATCTAACCCATCGGCTCGCGCGGCGCGATTGTAGCAAACAAAGATACGTTTCACTAGCGTGAATGGGTTCAAATTTAATAGAACGTGACTGCGTCGTATTACTCTTCAACTGGCGATTGATTATCCAGCGCCTCACCCCTTAGGGTCGAGAATTTTTACCGGACTAATCTGTTGATCAATTTCATCTTTACTGAGATTAACTCGCGTTTGAATTTCTCTTGGCGACGACGAAATCCGCATTTCATCTTTAAAGCCGCAACTAACACACTCCCGGAAATCGACTCCGCCCTCAGAAAAAGCCTGAAGTTTATCCATAACAGCGCACTTGGGGCAGGTCACGCCGGCAATAAATCTTTTTTTAGTTGAAAAAACCATCACATTATCATCACAATAGGGGACTCTATTATATATGGCATTGTTCAATATGGATCACTCTATTCGCTCTCACAGGGGAATTTCTCCTAATCTCGGCCTTCGAGTTTATGTCGACCCCGCTGCAACTGTTATTGGTAATGTTTGTTTAGGAGACGATGTGTCTGTTTGGCCTGGGGCAGTTATTCGTGGGGACATGCATTCTATTAGTATTGGCGCTCGATCCAATATCCAAGACAATGCAGTGCTACATATTACGCATTCCTCTGATTTTAATCCTGCAGGCTGGCCGTTAAGTATTGGTGAGGACGTTGTTGTTGGTCATCGAGCAATCCTTCATGGCTGCACTTTAGGTAACCGGATTTTAGTGGGTAACGGCGCCATTGTGAATGATGGGGCAATCGTAGAAGACGAAGTAATCATTGGCGCTGGATGCATGGTACCGCCAGGAAAAACCCTCACCAGTGGTTTCGTCTATGTTGGCAATCCTTGTAAACCGTTACGTGAGGTCAGCGAAAAGGAGAAGTCCTTTTTTAGCTACTCTCCCTCCAATTACGTGAAATTAAAAAATCAGTATTTACTGGAGCGTGAGCAAGGCTAAATATCAAAGCGCGCTCCGTAAAGCCTTAAGCACATCGGTGGTGCTCGGTCGCACTCCCCGCCATGAGTAGAATGACTCAGCGGCCTGCCCAACTAACATTCCCAAACCGTCTGACGCTATCGCACCGCCGTTTAACGCCCACTGAACAAAGGGCGTTGGCGAAGAACCGTACATCATGTCATAGCAGGCAGAACCTTCAGCCCCAATCAAACTCTTCGGCAAACTAAGCTCCGATCCATGAAGGCTCGCGCTGGTGCCATTAATAATCAGGTCAAACTCTTGCCCATCTAGCATTTCCAGACTACAGCCCAATAAATAGCCCAGCTCGGCAAAATCTTTGGCTAGTTTAAGCGCCTTGCTCAGTGTTCTATTTGCAATCACTACATGCTGAGGCTGCTGCGCTAAAAGCGGCTCCAAAATACTTTTAACGGCACCTCCAGCGCCCAACACCAGTACTCGCTTAGCTTTTATTGTCCAGTTCAGCTGATTGACAATATCTCCCACTAGGCCAACACCGTCAGTGGTATCTCCAAGCACTGTGCCGTCAGGTTGCATGGTAAGCGTATTTACCGCACCCGCTAATGACGCTCTTTTGGTTTTCTTGGGCGCATAATTAAAGGCGTCCTGCTTGAACGGGACCGTAACATTTAAGCCCTTGCCGCCATTAAGAAAAAAATGGTCTGCTGCTGCAGTAAAATTATTTTCCTCGACCAACTGAGAAGCATACTCCATCTGCTGACCAGCCTGCTCAGCGAACATTTGATGAATCATAGGAGATCGCGTGTGAGCAATAGGGTTTCCAAAAACCGCGTATTTATCTGTCATCAAACCCATTCCTGCTGAATTAAATATTTATCGTAAAGCTCGGCTTCATCGGAGCCCGGCTCTGGTGACCAGTCATAATCCCAGCGCACCAATGGCGGTAGGGACATTAAAATTGACTCTGTGCGGCCGTCACTTTGAAGACCAAACAAGGTGCCCCGATCATGAACCAGATTAAACTCCACGTACCTGCCGCGGCGATAAAGTTGGAATTTTCGCTCTCTCTCCCCATAAGCCATCTTTCGTCGACGTTGAAAAATAGGCATGTAAGCGGATGAAAAACTGTCACCAACGCTACGCATAAGAGCAAAACTCTGATCAAATCCAAGCTCGTTAAAATCATCAAAGAATAAGCCGCCAATGCCCCGGGGCTCCCTTCGGTGAGGCAAGTAAAAGTAATCGTCACACCACCTCTTTAACCGAGGATAGAGCTCCATAGAAAATGGATCACAGGCTTCCTTGGCTGTGCTGTGCCAATGCCGACAATCCTCATCGTTTCCATAATAGGGAGTAAGGTCGTAACCCCCACCAAACCACCATACCGGATCAGCGCCCTCTTTCTCTGCAATAAAAAATCGGACATTAGCATGCGCGGTCGGGACGTAGGGGTTTTGTGGGTGTATGACTAAAGAGACGCCCATGGCCTGCCAGCTTCGCCCCGCGAGTTCGGGCCGGCTCTGGCTGGCTGTAGGGGGTAATTGATCACCATACACATGAGAAAAGTTCACTCCTACTTTCTCAAAATCAGTGCCCTCCGCAGCGACCCTGCTCCGACCACCGCCACCCTGATCACGTGTCCAATTATCTTCACGCCAGGCAACACTATCTTCAGCCCGCAATGCCGAACAAATGTCATCTTGCAACCCGAGTAAATAGTCCTTCACTTTTTGTTTGTCGATTGTGTCCATTCTATCCTGGCCGAATTACCCCTCCAGTTAGTAAGTCTCTGATCTCACTTTCTTTCGCTGCCAACCCAATCTCGCCGGCAGTCTGAAAATCTATGTCTTTGCCAAAATAATCTTGTACTTTATGCCCTGTGACGGCCGCGGGCAAACTTTGCGGGTTTGCCGAAGTTGAGACAATTGGCCCGCCAAATAAATCACAAAGTGCCGCCGCCAGTGGGTGCTTAGTCACGCGCAGAGCAATGGTGTTATGTCGGCCAACAATCCAACGCGGAGCGGAGCCATTATGAGGTACGAGCCATGTCGTCGGCTTAACTCGGCTGTCACCGAAACGATCGCGCTGGCATTGGTCCAGGCCCTGGAGTAGAGACTCAAACTGAGAGACCTCGCTGGCGATTAAGATCAGTCCTTTATCGACATGACGGTTCTTTAAGCGAAGAATTTTTTCTACACCTGCTTCAGACCAAGGATCACACCCCAATCCCCAAACAGCTTCCGTAGGATAGGCAACTACACCCCCTTCTTTAAGGATCTGTGTCGCCTGGACGATTTGAGCGTGGTCGCTCCATTCACTCACAAGGTAATCAGCTGTTTTTCAGCTTTTCCTGAAGGGCGGCATCTTTTGCGATAATCGCCGCAGCATTAGCCGCACGTTCATCAATCAATTTTTGATGCATTTCAGGATCAGAAGCGCCGATAATTTGAGCTGCCAAGTAGGCTGCGTTTTTTGCCCCCGCCTTACCAATAGCTACCGTTGCTACAGGTATGCCACCGGGCATTTGCACCGTTGAAAGGAGCGCGTCGAGGCCATCTAGCGACCCGTTAATAGGAACACCAATAACTGGCTTTAATGTCGTCGCGGAAACCGCTCCAGCTAAATGTGCGGCCATCCCCGCTGCACATATAAAGGCAACACATCCTCGGGCATCAGCGTCTGTTACAAAGGTGTGGGTGGCTTCGGGCGTACGATGCGCGGAAGTCACCTTAACCTCAAAAGGAATATCAAACTTTTTCAAAATCTCAAAGCTAGCTTCCATAACCGGCAAGTCGGAATCAGAGCCCATTAAAATCGCAACAAAAGGTTTACTCATAACATTATTCACTTTACTAATAATTCCGCAGACTACCGCAACCACTGGCGATGTGCAACTATGTGACGTGCGCTATTCTGCTGTAGGTCACTGAAATTTGGGCATCCTCGAACTCTGGTGACCCCAATGGCCTGCGAACTAAACTAGTCTCTGGTAAAACCCATTTTCATTGACTATTATATTTTTCAATTCCAGGGCAACCAAAATTTGAGAGAGCCTTGCTACCGACCATGGGCTAAAATGCATAAGCCCATCCAAATCAATAGGCTCGTACCCTAAAATTCCAAGGGCTTGATGCTCCTCATCTGTCAATATTTTGGTCGCCACCGAAGGCGAGCTATGGGGCTTTGAAATGCTATCTCTCATCCCAGCTAATGCCCCTCCAAGTTCTGCGATAATGTCCGCTGCTGTCTCCACCAAGTGCGCGCCCTGCTTAATCAATAAGTGGCAGCCTTTACTTTGAGGACTATGGATGGAGCCTGGAATAGCAAAAACTTCGCGATTTTGCTCTGCCGCATAACGAGCTGTGATAAGTGAGCCGCTCTTGACCGCAGCTTCAATCACCAAAACGCCTAAACTTAGCCCGCTGATAATCCGGTTCCGCTGAGGGAAATGCCGGGCAATCGGCTTTTCACCATAGTGGAATTCAGTTACCAAGGTTCCACCGGACTCCAGCATCTGGCAGGCTAAATCACGATGACGTGCGGGATAGACAGCTTCAATCCCCGTCGCCATTACGCCAACAGTTCTCCCGTTGTGGGCCTGCAATGCTCCTTGGTGAGCGGCCCCATCAACACCTAACGCAAGGCCGCTAGTAACGGTAAAGCCACTCCCTGCCAAAAACTTAGCCCAACCTCTAGCATTAGTTCCGCCTACACGCGTCATTTGCCTACTGCCGACAATGGCAATCTGAGGCAAGTGCAAATTGTTTAAATCTCCCTTGACGTATAAAAGTGGGGGTGGGGCACTTATGAACTTAAGTTGCTCGGGGTAGTCGGAGCTAGTGATCGATATAATAACGGCATTAGTCTGGCGCAAATTCTCTCTAAGCTCATCTATCTCGGAGCGCCAATCCTGCCGAAAATACCGCTGTTGAAATAGTGCCATCATGGGCTTGAAATCAGGTGAATAGGCCTCAACATTTCCCGTAAATAGCTCCAGATAAGATTTTGTCTGCTGAAGACATTGGCTCTGGATGCTGCGTGTTAACCCCTCTATTGACTGAGCAATGAAGGCGCATTCAGTTTCGCTAAATGCATCGTGATTCGTCACTCTGCGAAGCCTCCCTTTTCTAATGGAGTAAAATTGAAGTCATGCCCAAAGATTTAGTCTTCTGGACTTTTTAAGATGTCTCCAGCCTGAACTGGACTTACCGCTTTCATTACGATGGCATAGGCTATCTTTTTATAAATAGAAAATACGACAGCAAGGCCAATGCGCCTATCAAGTAACTGAATTGTTAGAGATCCTTGATCATCCTGCACTGCTTTGCTTTGGCTAAATATATTTAAGATATCTCCAACTTGGACTCCCGACTGCTTACCCTTATTAATCGCAATAATGTCCATTTGCCCAGCAAACAGCGTCATATTTTCAATGGCTAGAACGTGCCCTTCAATGCTTTGGGCAGGCGCTCTAGGAGAAATTTTTTCCAGTAGAATAGTTTGTTGTGTCCCGAGAATTTTATCGCCCCGGCGAAAAGCTTGTTTTGCTGAAATTGCTTTTAAGGTCGCGACCCCTTCATCTTGTCTGACCAGACGCGCCTCACCCAGATGCGTCAGCCTCACTCCAAGAACATCGCTCGTAATAGGGTCTAGGTAGTCATCCTCTTGGCGAAAGACGCCATATTCGGTGTCCTGCATCGTGGCCAAAGTATAAAATTCGTCATCCAAGCCAATTAATATTTGATCGTCCGCGCCTGACAAGATAGAAGGTGCGTTGTTTACTTCAGCAAATGACCTAAATTGAGCATAAGTTAAGAAGCGGTTGATTACTGCTAAGGGCACTACCTCGTCAGCAGAAACGTGCGGCAGATATTTAATCTCAGGCGAAAGATTAAGGTTACGCGTCAGCGTAAGGCGAGGGGCGCCACCCACAAAATTAAGGGTAATTAAATCCCCTGGATAGATCAGGTGGGGGTTCTCGATTTGTGAGTTTTCATGCCATATTTCTGGCCACTTCCATGGGTGCTTTAAAAATTGACCCGATATGTCCCACAGGGTATCCCCTTTAACAACAGTGTATTGTTGTCGTGCAGTTTCTTTGATCAAATCACTTTCTAGCTTTGCCGCGGTTACATCTTGTCCGACCGCTGTCGCCAGGGATGAAAGGAAAAGGAAATATATAAATAAGCTTCGATGAGCCTTCACAGTTGTGGCCTTAGGTTTTAATGAGCGCGTTAGAGGGTTTCCGAAACGGTAGCATTAATAACTCTTTGTTTTTGTGAACTACATCACTTCTATGATCTAAGCGCGCTCGCCCCTGCAGCACATGGCTTCGCGAGCCTCTTTCAGCCAACCGCACCTAGGTATTAATACCCCCGCAATAGATTTTCAATGTGCTTTCATCTTCATTTTAGTGCTGATCATGTATACTAATGGCCGTAACCCTATCAACAAATGTAGTGACACTCAGAATAATGAATTCATGGCTAAACTAGACATTCTTCAGTATCCAAACCCACGATTGCGCATTAAGGCCTCGCCGGTAAAAGAGGTAGATGACTCGATCCGTTGTCTGGTGGACGATATGCTGGAAACGATGATCGCCTCTGATGGTATTGGCTTAGCAGCCTCTCAGGTAGACGTGCATCAGCGTGTCATCGTCATGGACTTGACTGAAGACCGCTCTCAACCTAGGGTCTTCATTAATCCTGAAATCGAGGTCCTAGATGAAAGTACAGAGCCGTATGACGAAGGCTGTCTCTCTGTTCCAGGCTTTTATGAAACTGTAGACCGTCCAATTCATGTCATGATTTCTGCTTTGGATCGTGATGGAAATGCCTTCAAAGAAGAGGCCTCCGGACTTTTAGCCATTTGTATACAGCACGAAATTGATCACCTAGAGGGAAAATTGTTCGTCGACTATCTTTCCCCTTTGAAAAGACAAATGATCCGTAAAAAGATGAAAAAACAGCTGGCATAGGATGTATGTAAAGTGAGAATTATTTTCGCTGGAACACCAGATTTTGCTGCATCTCATCTCCAGTCTATTATCAGTGATAGTAGCCATCAGATCTTAGCAGTCTATACCCAACCAGATCGTCCTGCGGGTCGAGGGAAAAAGCTTTCAGCAAGTCCAGTAAAAAAACTAGCTGAGGCTCATGGTATTAAGGTATTGCAACCCGCTTCTCTTCGAGAACATGGACAACAAGAATTGATGGCCGATCTGAGGGCAGATCTCATGGTGGTTGTAGCCTATGGTCTAATTCTTCCACAGGCTATCTTAGACACTCCGCGGCTCGGCTGTATTAATGTTCATGGGTCAGTACTTCCACGATGGCGCGGGGCCGCTCCTATCCAGAGAGCCATTGAAGCAGGCGATACCGAGAGTGGTGTCACCATCATGCAAATGGATTCAGGTCTAGACACCGGCTCGATTCTCTCAACCTCTAGGTGCTCCCTAGCTAACGGAGAAACTAGCGGAACCTTATATCAGAGGCTCGCAGCCTTAGGTTCTTCGTCATTAACTGCCATGCTTGTCAAACTTGAAGCGGGCAATGCGGTTAGCATCGAACAAGATAGTAGTCGGAGCACCTACGCTGCCAAAATTGATAAAGCTGAAGCGCTAATTGATTGGAGTCTACCCGCGACTACTATAGATCGTTGCGTTCGGGCTTTTAATCCTTCGCCAACCGCTTTTTCATTAATTGAAGGGCAGCGCTTCAAAGTCTGGGATGCGACGGTTATAGCGGGGCTTAATAGCGGGGCAGCGGGGCACATAAGCTCCTTTGACGCCAATGGCCTATTAGTTGGCTGCGGCCAAGATGCATTGCTGCTAAGGGAAATTCAGTTGGCCGGGAAACCACGAATGCCGATTGGAGAGCTATTGAAGTCACGTTCAGAGCTATTTGCTAGCGGGAAATTACTTGGCCTATAAACCAAAAAACACGAGGCAGCTACCTATTCGCGTCGCGGCTGCAGAAGTTGTCGCTCAGGTACTTCGAGGTCAGTCGCTATCAATGCTCCTCCCCGAATATGCCGCCCGCGTTGATGAAAAGGATCGCGCGCTATTTAAAGAAATCTGCTTCGGCTCTCTGCGCTGGTACCCACAGATTTCAATATTGCTAAAGCAGCTGATCCAAAAACCTCTGCGTGAAAAAGATTTAGAAGTTCAAGGTCTGATGGCCTGTGGTATTTACCAGCTGATGTATATGCGAATATCAGAGCATGCCGTGGTCAATGAAACAGTTTCCGCCGTCAATGGCCTTAATCGTAAATGGGCAAAAGGGTTAGTTAATGCTGTATTAAGGAGTTTTCAACGGCAAAAAATGGATTTGCTAGAAGAACAAGCTAACAACGCAACATTTCAATCTGCTCATCCAAAATGGCTAATGAACAAGCTCGTTGACGCTTGGACTCAAACCACGGCTGACGCTATTATCGCGGCCAATAATGATCGTGGCCCAATGACTTTAAGAGTTAATCGGCGGCATGGCCTCCGCAATGACTATATGCAGCGCCTAGAAGATGCGGGTATCCCTGCAGTCAAAACAATGCACAGCGAAGACGGCGTCGTCCTAGCTTCACCTGTCGACGTCTCTGCTCTGCCAGGCTTTTCTGAGGGCGATGTAAGTGTGCAAGATGAAGCCGCACAGCTTGCAGCGGGGCTACTATCTTTAAAGCCTGGCCTATCCATATTAGATGCCTGCTCTGCACCGGGAGGCAAAACTTGCCATATTCTTGAGATGGAGCCCAACCTCGGCTCTGTTTTAGCACTCGATTCTGAGTCTCGACGTATGCCCAAAGTAGAAGAAAATCTATCAAGGCTGAAACTCAGCGCGGAGCTAAAAATTGCTGATGCTGGCGATCTCGATAGCTGGTGGAATAAACAAGCTTTTGACCGCATTTTATTAGATGCTCCCTGTTCTGCAACTGGCGTTATCCGACGCCATCCAGACATCAAAATACTGCGCAAACCCGCAGATATTGATAAGCTTGCTATGATTCAAGCAAGGCTGCTAGAAATACTCTGGCAAACTCTGAGCAATGAGGGTATTTTAGTCTATGCAACTTGCTCAATCTTACCGGAGGAGAACGATCAGGTAGTAAAAGCTTTTGTGGCTAGCCACAATGAAGCAGAAATAATGACCATTGAGGCTAGTTGGGGAGTGGCTACAGATTGCGGCCGGCAATTATTCCCGACCATAAATGGCTCTGATGGGTTTTACTATGCAAGACTTCGTAAAAAAACATCTGTCGGCAAAGATGTCGATAAAGGCCCGGAATAACGATGAAAATAATCATAGTGGGTGCTGGTCAAGTTGGCGGAACGCTCGCCGAAACTCTAGCTCGTGAATACAACGATGTAACCTTGATCGATATTGATGAGGGTGTGTTACGTGGACTGCAAGATCGCCTCGACGTTCGAACGGTAGTAGGCACGGGCAGCTACCCAGATGTTCTGGTGCAAGCCGGAATCGAAGACGCCGATATGCTGGTTGCGGTCACGAGCAGCGATGAAATTAACATTACCGCCTGCCAAGTTGCCTATTCCCTATTTCAAACGCCGACTAAAATAGCGCGTGTGCGAGCACATAATTACACTAACCCAAAATATAAAAGCATTCTTTTTAATGACAAGAATATGCCAGTGGATGTAATGATCGCTCCGGAGCAGGCCGTCACTCATTACATTCGTAGACTGATTGAACAGCCCGGGGCTCTGCAGGTCTTAGATTTTGCGGACGGCGTTCTTCAGTTAGTGGGCTTGCGTGCGGTCAAAGACAGCCCCCTAGTCGGACAAGAATTACGGACCCTAAAAGAGCATATCCCTAAAGCCGATGCGCGCGTTGCCGCGCTCTACCGAAAAGATCGAGCCATTTTTCCAGTCGGTGATACAGTCATCGAAGATGGCGACGAAGTATTTTTTATAGCGGCCAAGAAAAACATCCGTAAGGTCATGAGCGAGCTTCGCCGTCTTGAAAAGCCTTATCACAGGCTAGTGATTGCGGGTGGTGGTAATATTGGCTTTCGGCTAACCAAAGCCCTTGAAGAAGATTACAGCATTAAAGTCATCGAGTTTTCTCCCAAACGAGCCGAGTATCTATCTGAAAAACTAAATCGCGCCGTGGTTTTAAATGGCTCAGCAACAGACCAAGAACTGCTATTAGATGAAAATATTGATAAAACCGATGTGTTCTTAGCCTTAACCAATGATGATGAGGTTAATATCATGGCCTCTCTTCTAGCCAAGCGACTTGGCGCAAAGAAAGTCATGACCCTCATAAGCAACCCAGTTTATGCCGATCTAATGCAGGGTGGGGAAATTGATATCGCCATCTCTCCACAACAGGCGACAATAAGCTCGTTGCTGACCCATGTTCGCCAAGGCGATACAGTTAGTGTGCACTCGCTGCGTCGCGGAGCCGCTGAAGCTCTAGAATTCATTGTTCATGGTGATGCAAAATCTTCTAAAGTGGTAGGTCGCGCCATTGGCGACATTAAGTCGCCTCCAGGATCTACACTAGCGGCCTTAGTCCGCAACGGAGAGGTGATTATTGCCCATCATGACACCGTCATAGAGACCGACGATCACGTGATAGTGTTCGTCGTCGACAAAGAAAACACTAAGGCCGTTGAAAAACTCTTTGCGGTCGGATTCACTTTTTTCTAGGACACGGGCCTTTATGCATATTGCTGTTATAGCGCGAGTTTTAGGCATGCTGCTGATGATCTTCAGCCTGACCATGCTCTCGCCAATCATAGTCGCATCCATCTACGAAGAAAATACGACCCCTATGTTCTTGCTGGCTTTTGCCATCACACAGTTCGTTGGTCTAGCATTTTGGCTGCCCTCTAGAGGTCGCATGGGGGAGCTGCGGACTCGCGATGGCTTTTTTGTGACTGTTTTTTTCTGGCTGGTCCTTAGTACTTTTGGCACCTTACCGCTAATTTTTTCCGAAGCAACGAACCTATCATTTGTTGATGCTTTGTTTGAGTCAGTCTCAGGATTAACCACCACCGGGGCAACCGTTTTATCGGGTCTCGATGAATTGCCCAAGTCAATCCTCTATTATCGACAGCAACTACAATGGCTCGGTGGCATCGGCATTGTGGTTATTGCAGTCGCGATTTTACCCATGTTAGGTATCGGTGGCATGCAAATATATCGCGCTGAAACGCCTGGTCCGATGAAAGATGCCAAGCTAACCCCCCGCATTGCTGAAACAGCTAATGTATTATTTAAAATTTATCTCACCCTCACCATTGTCTGCGCTCTAGCGTACTGGTTCGCGGGGATGAGCGGCTTTGATGCCATCGGGCATAGCTTTTCAACCGTTGCTATTGGCGGGTTTTCTACCCATGACGCCAGCATTGGTTTCTTCGATAGCGATTTAATTATGGCTATCTGTACTTTTTTTATGGTCATCTCAGGGCTGAACTTTGCATTGCATTACCACGTATGGCATAACCGCCGGCTCAATTTCTACTGGGCAGACCCAGAAGCTCGGATGTATATTTATCTCCTGTTATTCGGGATATTGGTCACATGTTGTTATCTCTATTTTAGCGGCACTTATGGCTGGGAGGACAGTTTCAGTATCGGTGTGTTTCAGTTAGTCTCAATGCTAACCACCACTGGATTTACCACCACTGAATTTAATAGCTGGCCAACCTTTTTGCCCTTTTTCTTAATCTTCTTAAGTTTTTTTGGTGCTTGCGCTGGATCTACGGGTGGTGGTATCAAGATTGGGCGAATGTTGATTATGGCGCAGCAAGGCATTCGTGAGGTTTATAGGTTGGTGCACCCTAATGCGCTGCTCCCCATTAAAATTCGCAATCGTCGCGTTCCCGAGCGGGTGGTTGATGCGATCTGGGCGTTCTTTGGAGTTTATCTAGCCATTTTTTATCTAATGGTGCTACTACTGTTAGCGTCAGGGTTGGACTATGTAACTGCCTGGTCAGCCACTGCAGCTGCACTAAACAACCTTGGTCCCGGATTGGGAGGCGTTGCAACTAACTACGCAGACATTAGCAGCTTTGCCAAGGTGGTGCTGAGCTGGGGCATGCTCTTAGGGCGGCTGGAAATATTTACGCTACTAGTATTATTTACGCCCACCTTTTGGAGAAATTAAATAGTGACCCTCACCCCCAAGGCCGCGTTAGTTTCCCGTCGCTACTCCTTACGGGCTTGGTAATAGGCTTCTTCAGAAATAGTGTGGTAGGCCGTTGCCTGACGCTGGAAAGATTTAACTGACTCGGCAATACGTCGAGAAATGTCTGAATCATCAGCCAGCTCCTCAAGCATCTCTGCAGAGATACTACGCAGCTCAGTAATCACTTCATCGGGAAGTTTTCTCAACTGCACTCCATGGGTTTCCACTAAACTAATTAATGCCTCGTTATTTCGCGCCGTGTATTCATCGAGCATATCTTGATTAACGGCCCTAGCCGCTGTTTCGACAATTGCCTGCAAATCATCCGGCAAAGTCGCTAAAGCGTCTTTGTTAACAATTAACTCCAAAGTCGGGCCTGGTTCATGCCAACCAGGGTAATAGTAATATTTGGCCACCTGATGAAAACCAAGCGCGATGTCGTTGTAGGGGCTCACCCACTCAAGAGCATCAATGACCCCGGTCTGCATGGCGGTATAAAGCTCACCTCCGGCGATGGTCACCGACACACCCCCTGCACGTGTAATAACATCTCCACCCATGCCCGGGATCCGCATTTTTAATCCCTTTATATCATCCATGGAGTTTATTTCTCGATTGAACCATCCAGCCATTTGCACGCCTGTATTGCCGGCGGCAAAGGGAACTAAGTTAAAACCGCTGTAGAGCTCTCGCCACAACTCTAACCCACCTCCATAATGCAGCCATCCGTTCATCTCTTGAGCGTTAAGCCCAAAGGGGACCGAGGTGAAAAATGCAGCGGCCTTCGACTTTCCCGTCCAGTAATAGGAAGCCCCATGTCCCATCTCGGCAGTGCCTTGAGACACCGCATCGAACACTTCAAATGCCGGAACTAATTGGCCTGCACCAAACACCTTAATTTGCAGTCTGCCGTTACTCATTGCATCGACTTTTTTTGCAAAATTTTCTGGCGCCGTCCCTAATCCGGGATAATTTTTGGGCCATGTGGTGACCAGCTTCCACTTAAAGTATTGCTGTTTCTCCACTACCCCAGAGGGGGCCGTCTTATCGTCGCCCCCGCTGCAGCTAACCAAAAACAAAGCTAACAGTACCGTTACTATAATGCGCATTTTTTTCCCCTTTTGTGGTGCTTTCTGGTCTTTTTATATAGCGGCCAAATTGGCAGACGCTAGAATTAAAATTTTTGTTCCAGCCATCTCAAAGCTTACATGTACTCTTGCTCTTGGGCCGTTACCTTCGAAATTCAAAATCACACCTTCGCCATAAACATTGTGATTGACCGACTGACCCAACTGAAAGCCGGTTTCTTCGCCCTGATCGCTGCGCATAGCTCCCGCAGCATAGCTTGTCGGCCGCGCTATGGTGTTTTGCAGTCGAACCTCTTCTATTACCTCTTTTGGTATGTCCCGCACAAACCTAGAAATTGAATTAAATGATTCGCTTCCATAAATAGATCGACTCTCTGCAAAAGTTATATAGAGTTTTTGCTTCGCTCTAGTGATGCCCACATAAGCCAGACGCCGCTCTTCCTCTAGCCGCCCAGGTTCATCCAGCGACATCTTATGGGGAAATAGATTCTCTTCCATTCCTGCAATAAACACCAATGGAAATTCCAAACCCTTGGCACTGTGTAAGGTCATCAACTGCACTGCGTCTTGGTCTTCGTCCGCTTGGCGATCGCCAGAATCTAACGCTACCTGATCTAGAAATTGTGGCAGTACAGGCAAGTCTCTATCTTCCGCTTCAAAGTTTCGACAGGCACCAACCAATTCCTCGAGATTCTCAACGCGAGCCTGACCTCGTTCGCCTTTTTCCCTTCGATGCATTTCTATCAGCCCGCTATGTTGTATCGCGTTTTCTGCCTGTTCAGCTAATGGTAGCTCATCGAACTGCCCACTCATTTCATTGACTAGCTCAATAAAAGCAGCCACAGCGTTCGTTGCTCGTGCCGCCATGCGCTTCTCACTGACTACCAAAACTGAGGCTGTCCACAGAGAGGTTTTATTGTCTCGGGCTAATTCTCGCACTATCTCTAAGGTGCGGTCGCCAATGCCCCGCGGCGGCACATTGACCACTCGCTCAAAGGCTACATCGTCATGGCAGTTCAACATGAGGCGCAGATAGGACAGAGCATTTTTAATTTCCATCCGCTCATAAAAGCGCTGCCCACCATAAATGCGATAGGGAATTTCAGCCTGTAATAACGCGGCCTCTAGTACCCTTGATTGCGCGTTAGAGCGATAAAGAATGGCCGCGTCTTCACGCCGATTCCCATCCGTGCTCCAGCTATGTAATCGATCTGCAATATAACGAGCTTCGTCATGTTCATTAAACGCTGAATAGAGCGCTATGGCTTCTCCTTCTCCCGCATCGGTCCAAAGATTTTTTCCGAGACGACCCGAGTTCTTTGCGATTACCGCATTAGCCGCCTGTAGAATATTTGAGGTTGAGCGATAGTTTTGCTCTAGCTTTACTGTTTCAGTAGCAGGAAAATCGCGCTCATAACTAAGAATGTTTTCTACCTTCGCTCCGCGCCAACCATAAATTGATTGGTCGTCATCGCCTACCGCAGTCACGGCGCTCACTTTCCCGGCAAGTAATCTCAACCAGGCATATTGAACCGCGTTAGTATCTTGAAACTCATCCACTAAAATATGCTTAAAACCCTGTTGATAGTGCTCCAGTACCGACGGGTTATGCTTCCACAGCTCTAGCGCGCGAAGCAGCAGTTCGGCAAAATCAATCACGCCTACACGTTCGCAGGTTTCTTCATAGCCTCGGTAGATCCGTAACATGGTGGCCAAATAAGGATCTCCACCTTCTTGAATGTGGGCAGACCGCAACCCCTCATCTTTTTGGCCGTTTATCCACCATTGAGCCTGCTTTGGGGGCCATCTTTGCTCGTCCAAATCCATGCTACGCATAACACGCTTAACTAAGCGCAGTTGATCATCAGAATCTAGAATTTGAAAATTTTCTGGCAATTTGGCATCGCGCCAGTGCGCCTTTAATAGCCGATGCGCCAAGCCATGAAACGTTCCGACCCACATGCCTCTCAATGACATGCCCAATAAATCATCAATCCTCTCTCGCATTTCGCGAGCCGCCTTATTAGTGAAGGTGACCGCAAGGATTCCGTAAGGGGACACATTATCTACCTGGATTTTCCAGGCGATACGATGCACCAGAACCCGTGTTTTACCGCTGCCAGCACCCGCTAACACTAAAAGGTGCTGTTTATCGCTGGTAACTGCCTGCTCTTGAGGTGCGTTGAGATTATGTAATATTGAGGTAACGTCCATAGGTGTGCAGTCTAGCAATTTAATAGGCAAAAATCGGGATCAACTGAATTTCTTTTTCTTTTTAACCGAGATCCAAGACCCTAACGCTCAATCACTCGCTAAAATAGTCACAATAACCCCCAAATGACTCTTTTTTTACTACAAAACTAGCAATATAGGCCGTTTTCTTGTAAATTTTTTACATAACTTACTTTGGACGGCCCATGAAACCTGCTCAATTGACCCAAACGATCAGTGACACCTTACCAGCGCTTCGAAAATCGGAGCGCAAAGTAGCCGACTTTGTTCTCAAATCACCGCTGAATGTAATCAGGATGCGCATCGTAGATTTAGCCAAACAAGCTGGAGTGAGCGAGCCTACCGTGGTCCGGTTTTGTCGCGCTGTCGGCTGTCGTGGTTTTCAGGACTTTAAAATGGCGCTAGCTCAGCAGCTGGCATCCAGCCCAAGCTATGGGCAGATCGCCGTGACGGATACTGACTCAACAAGGGAGTATACCTACAAGGTTTTCGACTCAACCGTTGATGCGCTACTTAAGGTTCGCGACAGTCTGGTCCTACCAAATCTCGAGGCCGCTGTGGCTGCAATATGCGCTGCCGGCCGCGTTGAGTTCTATGGTTTTGGCGCCTCGGCCGCGGTGGCCTTTGACGCGCAGCACAAATTCTTTAGGCTTCAAATAACCTCTGCAGCGTACTCTGACCCCCACCTTCAAAATATGTCTGCAACCTCTCTAAATGCTGGCGATGTGGTCATTGCTATTTCTCAGTCGGGGCGTTCTCAGGCGCTGCTCGATTCTATGGATCTCGTTAAGCAAGCAGGCGGGCTGGTCATTGGCTTAGCCCCTAGCGGTTCTCCGGTTGCTCTTCGCGCATCAATCCCTATTGAGGTAGACGCTAAAGAAGATATTCAAATTTACACCCCTTTATCGTCCCGAATTGCTCATCTTGCCGTGATTGATGTTCTCGCGATTGGGATTGCGCAAAAGAAAGGCCCTAAACTCCACGAGCATTTGCAACAATTACAAGCTGGTCTGTCGTCTTTACGCAGCCAATGACGGTTAGGATAGTCTTGGGTCTGCCGCCAATCAGTCAATCTGGTTGTCTGCAAACACCCTGATTATTTTCCCTTCTGCGCCATCAGTGGCGAGAAGCAAGCTTCCGTCTGGAGCGGTGATGACATTTCGTATCCTGCCCAGCTCAGAAAATAAGGTTTCTTCGCCAACGACTTTTTCACCGCTAAGCTCAAGCCGCCTTAGATCGCCAGGTACCAGAGCTGATATAAATAAATTACCCTTCCAGCTTGGAAACATATCTCCCTGATAGAGCGCCATGCTTGAAGGGGCTATTGACGGCACCCAATATTTTATCGGTTGCTCCATACCCGGTTGCTCAGTAAACGGTGAGATAGTTGCGCCACTGTAATCAATCCCATAGGTGATGGCCGGCCAGCCATAGTTGTTGCCCGGCTCTATGATGTTAAGTTCATCACCACCCTTCGGGCCATGCTCATGCTCAAGAACAGTCCCGTCATCTTTAATAACCAACCCCTGTAAATTGCGATGCCCATAGGACCAAATTTCAGGCAGCGCTCCCGGGGAGTTAACAAAGGGATTGTCCGTTGGTATGCTGCCGTCGTCATTAACCCGCAGGATTTTGCCAAAGTGGTTATCTAGGTGCTGGGCTTTTTCTCGGTAGTTAAAGCCATCACCAGATGTGATCAGTAAGCTTCCGTCAGCCATAAACGCTAGTCGCGCTCCGTAGTGAGCCGCAGCCTTACGCGGTGGATTCGACTTGAAAATCGTTTTATGCCCAACAAGCGCCTCACCCTCTAATCGTGCTCGAACAACATTTAAGCGATTTAGCTTAGGCTCATCAGCATCAGGTGCTGAAAAGGACAGATAAATAAAGCCATTCTCTTCAAAATTTGGGTGTACAAGCACTTCAGACAACCCTCCTTGGCCAGCAAACAAAACCTCGGGCACGCCCTCTATGGGTGTTTCACGCAGCTCCCCATCGGTAACCAGTCTTAGCTGCCCGGATAGTTCTGTGACCAACATGTGTCTGCTAGAAATAAAGGCCATGCTCCACGGATGGTCTAAGCCCTCGACCATGGTCTCAGTCTTATACTGAACATCGGCGCTAGACAGCGGACTTAGGACCAGTAGTCCACCCAATAGTGTTAAAAACTTAAGCGTTTTCATTGGTAGTCTCCTCCGTTTGGCGAGTGCCAAAATAGTAACCGGCAATCACGCCTGTAAAAATCAAATAGCCTTTGCCAGTAAAGGTTCTGGCGCCTGCAATAAGCTCAAGGTTGTAAAAGGCCAAAGGCATCAACCCTACAATAGCAAACATCGCCATTCCCCCGGCCAAGGCATAAAGATACCTTTTATCTATGTTCACCCAAATAAGAGCAATTCGCGTGACAATAAAGGCTATGAGCATTCCAACCAAAACGAGTCCGCCCACGGGGAACGCGCCATTAACATTCATGCCAATCAGATCTCCCACTATCATCGAGATAACAACCGAGGCATCAACCGGCATGTCCATGCTGAATAACCACGCTATATTGGTGCCGGTTGTTTGTGTAATTAATAAAACAGTGGCGATGGTCACCGCGACTAAAAATGAGATACTCTGCTTAATCATGCTTTCCGTCTCTTTTGTTATTTTGAGGCAACGACATGGATGGTGTTCTTTTTATACGGCACTTTCAACCTATTTTCCTTAAGATCCAAAATCCCAGCCAGGTGCTAATCAGCGCCTTAAACGCTTGAGCAAAAATTAGCGGAAGACCAAAAATAAAATCAAGGTAGGGCGGCCAAATCCACACATATAGCCAATCGATGAACACCATAAAAATAGGCAAGTAGTCGGCAATAAATACTTTTTGCGTGAGCGACAACACCCCGTAATCAGTTGTAAGGACAATAAAGCCGCCCCAGATTGCCAAAAATAATTGAAGTGGTGTTGTCAATATCAATAGATACGCAAAAATACGCAACCCAGTTTGCATGATTCACCCCCAGACAGAACAGTGTTAGCTTACCCCCTCATTCGCGGCTAATGTGAATAAAATCAGACAGCACCTGCGAAAGCTTCTCAGCTTTGGTCCATTGAAAAAAGTGGCCACCGCCAATCATCTCATGTGGCTGACCCTTGGTCCCTGGTACTTTGTCTAAAAATTGCTTTTCAAATCCATTCGTGACTGGGTCGTCGCCGGCACCGACACATAAAAATGGTTTTTGAAATTCAGAAAAGAAATCCCATGCTTTCTTCTGTGCATCAAGCGACTGATCAGGAATACTCGGCACCTGACTAGGCATCGCTCGCACTGCCATCTTGAACGCGGCACTCGGGAAGGGTGCCTCGAACGCTTTACTAATACTCGAACCAAATGGTGATATCTTTGATAACCCAAGGTTAGCCATTGCTAATTCTAGGGCGATGATAACTTTATGGCGTCTCTCCATCATTGATGAAGCAATGATACCTGCAGGAGGGTTGATGGCATCCCAAGTGTATTTTTGCCAATAAGCAAATTTTCGGATCCCTAAATAGGGGTCAGCCCCGCCAAAACCGTTCATTTTGCTGACCTCCTTACTCATTGATGCCATAGTGATTTTCTCTGGCCCCGCTCTGAACGCTAAAATTTCATCAACAATCTCTTGAGGAACATCTGGGCTATAGGGTAATCCAGTATTCCCCATAGCGACTCGATCAAATCGATCACCATTATCAGCCACCATACGTAGGCCAATTAAACCTCCCCAATCTTGTCCGAAAAAAGTGAGGTTTGAAAAATCATTTTTCACTAGCCATTGGTTCATCCAGTCTACTTGGCGCTGATAGCTGTAGTCTTCTCTTGCCGCGGGCTTATCAGATTTACCATAACCGGGGAGATCTGGGGCAATCACACGAATCCCAGCCTTAACTAAGTGGGGGATCATCCTGGAGTACAAATAACTCCACACGGGCTGGCCATGCATAGCCAATAAGATTGGACCATCTGCTGGGCCCTCGTCAATGTGATGAATACGTAAATCAGAACCATCGTGAGTTTTGATCACGGTGTAATGCGGCTCAAATGGGTAGTCTTGGATACCCTCAAAACAGTGATCTGGTGTTCGTAAAATTTTCATGCTGGTCTTATCCTTCTAATTAGGCGCTGTATATATTGGCATTATAACTGCCAATATATCGTTAGTGCAATAGCGCGGCTTCTGAGCTCGACACAGTCGTTTCTCCCGCCAAGGTTTTTAATCCTTAGGAATTATCTTGCAGCGCATTAGGCGCGCGGTATTTGACTCGCTCTAGCAGAGCGTGCTTTTTTGCTGAAAACCAAAAGACTTATTGCCTTTTCCATGTCCAGTTCGAATTAATTAGATAATTTACGATCGCCGCCGCGCCAATACCTAACAAATTAGCAAAAATATCATTAATCATTAAATATTTGTACGTTAGAAAAAATAGAGCGTAATTGATGATGCCGGACATGCCCGCCACCAGATGGAACTGCAATAAACGAGATAAAACCCCGGTGCGGATCGACCTCCGCTTAAAGGTCCAAAAGTTATTAAACCAGAAGTTTGAAAGTAGAGACGCCTCGATAGACAAAAGTGGCGCAACCTCCTGCGCCATTCCTAAATATCGCGTCAGAAAAACATATCCTCCCAAATTAATAAGCACACCAGAAAACCCAACAATTGAGTACTTAATAAAATCTTTATGACTATGAAAGCCTAGTTTAGGTATATTCAACAAAAACTCTACCTGGTCTTTAATCGATAATTTTGATTCGCCGGCATTTCTTTGTGTAAACACAATAGGGATTTCTTTGCTCTTTGCGCCCTGTGCGACAAGCTCACATATGAGCGAAGACTGAAATGAGTAGCCCCGAGTAGAAAGGAAGCCAAGATTACATTTCTCTATATAGGAAGCCGCGATGCACCTATAGCCAGAGGTACAGTCTTTGATATGTCGGACACCCCCAACATAGCGGACCAAGAAGTTACCTAACTTACTGATAACCCTTCTTCGCAAAGAAAACTCTGGCGTAGAGCCACCTTTTACAAATCGAGAACCAACCACAAGGGAAAAACCTTGCTGTATCTGGTGGATAAAGTCAGGTATTAACGTAGGGTCATGTTGCCCATCTGAGTCCATTTGGAAAATTACATCTGGCTTGAACATAGTTAAAGCATGGTGGAAGCCGCGCTTGTAAGCATCGCCAAGGCCGACCTTATTGCCAGTTATCATGTGTAAAAAGTCATGCTGCTCAATCAAGTTATTAACTGTTTCTTGGGTTCCATCAGATGAATTGTCGTCAACAACCAGAATCCTAAATGTGTAACCAGAGACCCGAGTTTGTTGCTCAAATATTGCCTCAATGGTGCCCTGTATATTTGCCTGCTCATTATAGGTGGGCAAAATGAAGCACGCCTCGGCCTGCATTGCGTTTTCGGACTCATATTTATCGGTTAAATCCAAGACTGACTCCACATCATTTGATAAAAGCGCTCTCTCTCAATGTCCAGGCCCAGCTGAAAGGGAAGCCAATAAATTGCAGCGGCTATAATCACGATAAGAACACCCCTGTATAAAACCTCAAATTTTTTCCCTTGCCTTTGGCTAGTTTTATACAAAATAAACCCTAATGCCAAGAATGCAAACCCTGACGCTGGCTGGTAGTGGTACAGAAATACCGATCTAGATACTAGCGCCCAAGGCAAAAAGTTAGCGTAAAATCCGATGATAACAAAAGAAATCACTAAGAATTCTGATTCATAGGTTTTGGTTACTATGGCCTCATATGCTCTTTGAACCCAAGTCAAACTCATCACAAATATCGCCAAAAATGAAAATACATAAAGTGCAGGGTTAGGGAATAGATGTACATTGGTGAAAATAGTTTGTTTCGCTCCACCCGGAAGAAGAACATCATGTGAAGCAAAGTAATATCCTATGGGCTTTATCATTATCGGCCATGTATACCAGTCCGAGCGATAAGGGTGAGGAGTTTCCTCAATATTATTTGAATGGAAAGAAACCATTTGCTGGTGTTTTTCAAAATATGAAAATTGATCCATAAAGACAAAATCTGGAATCCAAACTAAGGCATAAACTAAAAATGGAACGACCAATAAAGCCCATAAAGGTCGGCTCTTTAATAGGCCCTCAGGGTCAAACAAACCCATCGTTTGTTGCATCCTTGAGCTTATTTTGGACAATAGAAATATGAGTATCATACTCGCAAGACAGACGCCCCAAAATCCCAAACCATTCCATTTAACCGAAACAGTTAGCCCCAAGAAAATCAGTGCCCACGCGATATTTTGCGGCTGATTGTTGTTGTCTTTAAATGCCTTCACTGTGAATAACATTGCTGTGAAACCGAACAAACTGAGATAAATATTGATTAACCCAAATCTTGAATCAACAAGTAATGACCCGTCTAAGCAGAAAAAAAGTGCGACTAAAAGAGCAAACCCCTTTTGATTAAGAAGTTGCATGCTAAGCTTGTAAGCAACCAAAATAAGCGTTGATCCCGCAACAGCGCTAAGCCAGCGGTAACTTATTGGGTCTAAATTAGCTATGTCAAAGGCCGTTGAAGCTAACGTATCGGTCCATGGCACCAGGTAGTATAAATATATACTTAAAGAAATAAGATAGGTGCCAAGAGGTGGGTGGACTGAAAAGAACTTTACGCCCGAAAGATAATTCAACCCATAAAGGGGGTAAAAAATTTCATCAAAGGTCTCTCCTGGGATCACACCCAAATTATAAAATCTTAGCGCTATCCCCAAGATCAAAATCAAAAGAATTGGGTAATTTAAAAGTACTCTTTTCATTAAAAGTGTCTTATAAAGATATGATTAGCTCAATTCTACCGAGACTGTTCGACGTTGAACAGTGAATGAGACTTCATTCTTTATTTTGCATGTGGAGGGTGCCTGAAAGTACAGCAAAAAGTATGATCAAACTACCCCAATAATCCGAAAACCCCATCGATATTCCAGAACTATAGTTATACACCCCCCATATAATAAATATAAACACCATGGTTATATGCAAAACAAGAAGTGCTTTTTAAAAGGTCATTTTTACTTCACCGTCAATACGGGCATTGGATCGTCAGAGTATATTTGCTTTTACATACAATATTTTTTTATTCTTTGTTAAAGAGTTATTACTCCAGTTAAAAACCATACAACTACTGCACCCCACCATAATACAAAGAACCCATCATTTGACAGTAATTATTCCACCCTGGCGTGCGTGGATTCTGCAGTAATAATATAGCGTCTGCGCTGTTGATGATGTAACCCTTATCGTAATTTGGTTTTCAACAGACGTATCAACTCCTTGAGTATATTCGGCACCTCCATTGAAGATTCCATCACTGACAGTAGAAAATCTAAGTGGATGACTAGCTGGATATTTAAACGTATAGGTGGTCCCTACCTTCAGAGTTATTTCTGGCTTCGAAACGCCGTCAATAATATAAGCCCAGCCACCATTGTTGGTTGCCGATACGTTAATCGTCTCAGCGCTAGGTTCCTTTACGATCACTGTGCGCGTAGTGGTGGCGACGTTTCCTACGCCGTCTGTCGCGGTATAGGTTAGGGCATATGTGGCCGCAGCGCTTGTATCGACAGAACCTGTGGTCACCACCTCCACCAACCCATCAACGGTGTCTGTGGCTGTCGCGCCAGCGTCCTCATAGGAGACATCTAATTCAACCTCAACTGCTGGCTCACCTAAAAGGGTGATTGTAGGAGCAGTCGTGTCAGCTACCGTCACTGAGCGCGTCAAAGTACGAGACACGTTGCCCTCGCTATCGGCAGCCGAGTAACTAAGTATATAGGTCCCAGCCACACTTGCATCAACCGCCCCGGTCTTAAACACCTCAACCGAGCCGTCAGTGACGTCAGTAGCCGTTGCGCCGGCATCGTTGTAAGTCGTGGCCTGCTCATGACTGACAAAAGCATTTCCATTAAGTTGGATATAAGGTGCCTGAGGCATCAGCCCACTCATATAGGATTCTAAAGCAGCACTCTCCGTTACAGTCGCACCATCGCCAACAACGCCAGTAGTCAGTGTATTACCAGTGAGGCCAAACAGATAACGTAATAGCAAGAGTCCATCAGACAATGCATCGACGGTACCATTACCATCAATATCACCTGAACTGGCATAAACCATTGCCAACTCTGCTTCTATTTCCGCGGAGGAGGTAATAACGCTATCGCTTGAAATCAAACCATTGAGAAGAGAGTCCCCGCTAAGGCCAAAGGCGTAACGAAGAAACATTAGCCCGTCAGTAAGAGCATCAGCCTGGCCATTGTCATCAATATCCCAGTCACCAGAGGCGAACGAAGCACTAGCTTCCATCAAATAGTAAGACGAAGGATCAGTGCTGTCTTGCTTTGGCGAGTCAGCAAAACTGGCCAAACTGAAGAAGCTGAGGACTAGAAATAGATGGGCCAAATTGAGTTTTGAAAAGTTAATAAAGGTCATGTTAATCCACTTATGTTTTTTATCCGGCTGCAAGTACCACTGCCAAGGCGAACGAGTGAAGAGACTAGGGGTTAATAGCGCATTGTTAAGCCAACCCTGACATTCCAAAAGTCATCATTGTCAGAACTGTCGTTTGGCCTTTGGGCATCAAGAGGCGTATATGAACTTGCTGCGCTGAGGCTCCAATTTTCCCTGATATCGTAGTTGAATCCAAAACTCAGTGTTTGTATTGTTCCACTTGAATAAACAGTTGCTCTCTCTCTGCCTACTTCAAGTGGAGCATCAATTTCTACGGAATTGTCTATGTTGCTTGCAGCTAACGATATCCATGGAAGAATTGCTGATGCGTTATTAAAAGACAAGAAAACTTCAACTCCTTCATGATCCATTTTTAATTTATCATCTGATAGACCTACGCATCCAGCAGTATTTTGGAGGGTATATGGTGCAAAGCTAATCGTATCCTCACTACACGTTACACTTGCTGTAACGCCACCTCTAAGCAAAAACAAACGCAAGCCTATACCAATTTTTTCGTTATTAACTAAAGGTTTTGATAGTGCGGCACCCCATAAATGGTCTGGTTTACTGCCATTAATTTGAAGGGGTGGTGTCCAAGAGATTTCTGCATTTAAATTCCATGGCAGTCCAATATTGGCTCTTAATCTTCCAAATGCTGGGGATTTATTTAAATCTTCATCCTTGAAGCCTCCAAAACCAATTCTTTGCTGCTCTCGAGTCAGACGGGGAATAGAGCTTAACTCTGCAGAAATTGATATATCTCTTACCTTTACAGCGTGTGGCGGTGCCTGCCCAAGATTTTGTGCAGAGGCAGTCATAAACGCCATAGCCCATCCTTCTGGACTATCAAGATCTACCTTTTGATCGCCGTATGCAATGCAAGAAAAAAACAGAAAAAGAGCCGTTATTGTTAGTCTTATTTTCATTGTCTTTTTCCTTTAAGGCTTGTTAAAAATCGACATGTCTGAGAACTTCTGGTTTGCAAATGGGCATCCAGACAAGTATTAAATAAGCAGTCAATGAAGCTATTTTTTAATTGCTTCAACACCTATCCTGAGCGCAACATCCATTTTAAACCCCATCATCTTGGCATAGCTTATCCCGAAGTCATCTCTCATTATATTACCGCGAATATCTGCTCCGCACACTTGCTTCAATTTAAATGGATGAAGTCTGCACTTGAATGCCTTGATCTCCAAATCTACTTTTTTTGTAATGCCATGCAGCGTTAGTTCGCCCTCTACTTTTGTTGGCGACCCGTCCTGGAAATTGATTAATTTACCCTCATACCTCGCCTGAGGAAATTCTTCAACATCGAACATATCATCGCTCTTGACCTTCTTATTCATCCCATCATGCCCAAAGTCTATGGAATCCATTTCCATGACGACACTAACGGATCCTGTTTTATTTTTTTTATCAAGAATGATCTCGCCGGAGGTTGAATTTATTTTCCCGCGCCAAAGTGACAGCCCTCCCATATGATCAGCTTCAAACGCTGGGAAGGTATGGTTAGGATCTATGACATAAGTGACTGGCTTCCCAAAAGAGAAGGGAGTGAATAAAAGTAGGAGAACAACCAGCATCATTAATTGCTTCAATCTTACTTTCATAAATCTTTCCTATGTTTTATTAAACGCGTTTTTAGTTACGATCTTTAGATGAAAATGGTTTTATCGTATCTACACAAATAAATGGGTTGACTCGTCAACTCACGGGAAATCTAAGATAAGGAGTGATCAATATGGGAAGGCCTTGTATTCGCAAAGCAAAGGCATAAAGGTGTCTTACAAATAAACAGACCGATCAGAGGTACGTCTTACTTTCCTTTTTGATCTAGTCGGTTTCTTGGTTTTGTTGCATAAAGGACACAACTCAGTACCGCACCTTTAATATCCATATTTCTATCAAATCTACACCATCTTCCAGAATGGAACATCATTATTGTCTCTGAGGCGTTATCCATACCATAGGCAACTTGTAAGACATTATTTCTAACACAACCTTGTTCTTCTATACCGCTAAGAATGTCGTTAGTCCCAAATTCCTTAATGTAAATGAAACATAAATCGTCCATGTCTGCAGACACAATTGGGGAGACTAGTAATAAAAAAGAGAAGAATAGTTTTCTCATTGTCCTTTACCAAGGTTAATCAGGGCAGTTGTTGCTAACAATACAAGCATTAGTACCGCAAACTCTTTTTCTTCAACAATTGAAACAACAAGAATTGCTGCTGCCCACATAATTGATTGTGAAATTACCAATTTTTTATTCATGTGCGTCTTCGCTCAAAACTACTCCACCGTGACTGACTTGGCCAAATTTCTTGGCTGATCAACATCGGTACCT